>JGI12037J13215_1000252_pt1 | contig 8236 bp, 9 predicted proteins | sample DeeseametaMP0556_FD_13215 | JGI IMG/M metagenome (IMG submission 13215) | reverse complement strand
ACAGATTTAGTAAAAATTATTGCCTCACTAGGTATCGCAGAAATCATTTACACAATAGTTAGGTGGGGATTTCAATTTTACTTTCTAACGGTTGATTATGAGCCATACTTAGCATCAATAACAGGGCAGATTATCGCTGTCGCTATTTACTTGGTTGTTATCAATTTTCTTGTAAAAATTACAAGGTGGTATAAGGATTAACGTTGAAGTTCTTTGAATATTTTTACGCCTTTATAATATATTCTGGAATCAGAATGGGTTCATTTAGAACAATTGTAAATTTTGGGTTTAAGTCAATCCTTCCAGAAAATTCTATCTTTTTAACCAACTCTGGAACTCCAATCAATACTTGATCATGTGTAAGAAGTTTTGAAAGGTTTTCTTTTATCTCATCTATGTCTCTTTTTTTTCTATGCTCTCGTACTAAAAAATCTAGAAAAATTGTAAGTACCTCATTAAGGTTGATCTTTAATTTCTTTTCAATCCTAGCTATTACTAATTGTACTGAATTGAAAAAAATTTCCTCGTCTGATTCATGAGGATAATAATATTTTTGAGAAAATGAATTTTGTGCCTTTTCTCCTTTAATGATAATTTGAATATCTATCAATTTTTTCTAGGAGAAGGTGGTTCTGCTTTTGGTCCGCCAAAGCTATATGTGTTTCCAGTTCCTCTGTATNACTTTGGNCTAACAGGATTACCCTCACGCTCTCCTTTTTTTGTCAAAGATAACCCCGCCATCAATTCTACAATTAATCTATTAGCTAACCCTGAAGTGATGCCTCCATTGTATGAGTTTACATCACTCACGTCATATGCTGGAGAAACTTCAACTAGATCAAATCCAAACGTATCTGGATCAAATGATGTAGATAACAATCTCATCAATCTCATTCCTTCACGAGAAGTCAAACCGTTTGGTTCCGGCTCTCCTGTTCCAGGTGCATATGCAGGATCAAAGGTGTCTATGTCCCAGCTTATGAAAACACCGTCAACGTTATCATTTGCTCTGTCAGCTGCCTCTTTTGCTATTTGATCTATACCAAGCTCTTCAACATCTAACATGGTAAACCATTGAAAGTCTTGGTCTGCCATCCATTTGTAAAGATCAGGTCCTGGCCAATATCCGCGAGGTCCTATCAAGGTATAATTTTTCCCTTTAAGGCAACCTAATTCCATTATTCGGCGAATGTGTGCACCGTGATCGTATTTGAAACCAGTTAGTCCTTGCGGTGCACAATCTGCATGTGTATCGATATGTATCATGCCAATGTTTTTGTGTTTTTTGGCAAAAGCCCGTACATTTGCAAATGTAATAGAGTGATCCCCTCCAAGCATTATTGGCATAGCATCAATATCAAGTACAGATTTCACCTTGTCCGTCATTCTTCTTAACGATTCAATCACATCTCCAGGTGATACATTGACATCTCCATAGTCTGCAACTTTGAATACTCCAAATGGATCAACACCCGTTTCTATGTTGAAATGTTCGTACGGAGGTGATGGGACTGTTGATGCTGCCCTAATTGCTCTAGGACCATAACGTGCACCGGGTCTAATTGTAGTTCCAAAATCAAACGGTTCACCAATTATTGCAATGTCCGGCTTTGATTTCTGTAATTCTTGCTGATTTTTTAAAAGCGGTAATTTCAAAAATGTTGGTATTCCACAAAAAATTGGTTCTGGTGCGCCCTTGTAATCATCACCATAAGCTTCCATTCCCAATTTGTTTCAAAATTTAGTGTGTTAGAATATAATTAAATTTGCCTATTGCCACAAAACTTTTTTTATAGAGAAGTTCATGCAAAGTTAATGGTTCAAGTAACTACGCCTCAAGAAATAGAAAAAGAATCAAAGAGGACAATTGAGGCTTTATACGGTAATAGTATAAGTAATTTTAAAATTCGTGAGGTTTTTGCACTTCCGGAATTTGGCCCACGTGTAGCTTGGGATGTTCAAGTTACCTTCAGTCTTGAAGGCAAAAAAAACACCGTCGATTTAGAAATTCAAGAAAAAAGCGGTAATGTAACAAATGCAAGGCTAATTGACACAATGGATCCCATTTAATGTGATCTGTTATATTGTTGATTTTGTGAAAACTAGCATGGATATCAAGGAGTTTTTAGCGGATTTTGTGGCGGATGAGCAGGAAAAGAATACATCACCAAAGGATTATGAAAAAATGGAAAAACAGGAGCAGCAGGTCATTTTAACGCTAGAAATGCTGGATAAGTTTCAATTTCTCCAACTAGAGCAAATTTGTAAGGAAGTTTGTGGAAGAATACCCAGTCCTCCACGTGTTTATGATAAAGTCATTAACGTTGAGTACGAGCATCACATAAACAGGGATGATTATACCAAATTCATTTTAAAGGAAATGGAATTTTCTGAAATTAAGAATTTTGCTACTAAATACAAAATCATCTAATAATAGAGCGATCTGGAAAAATAAATCAATTCTTAAATAATAAAAATATCGCGTATATTGGTTTGGCAGAATTTACTGATTTTGGCATTGTCGTAGCTATATTTTTGGCAGGGTCAGTAATTGCAGGCTCCCTCATGTGGAAACTTGTACAGAAAAGTGGCCGAAGATTAATTGTAGCAGGCAGAAGCCTTCCCCTGTTTTTGGTGGGAACAATGTTGGCAGCCCAATCAATTGATGGAAACTCATCATTAGGTAATATGGCGCTTGTCTGGGAATTTGGATTTTATGCTGGAGCAGTATTGCCGATTGGACTTGGTGTATGTCTGCTGCTAGTTGGTATCTTCTATGCTAAGCGTCTTAACTTTATGCAAATGTTTACTTTGCCTGATTTCTACTTTAGACGATTTGGAAATGGAGCAGAAGGCATCTCATCAGTATTAATGATTATCAGTTTTGTTATTTTAGTTGCTGGAAACTTGGCAGCGGCTGGCTTGATTTGTGAATTGGTATTTGGCGTAAGTTACATTTGGGGATTGCTTATCGTCGCAACAGTTGTCTTGATATACACATTCTGTGGAGGCTTGTTTTCCTGTGCGGCTACGGATCTTTTCCAAGTTCATATTGCTATTGTGGCATTTTGGGCTGCTTTCATCTTCTTTGCAGGGGGATATGCCGATACACCGTGGGCAGAAATTTCAGATTCGTTCCCAGATGGCACTATGGACTTGACGGCTCTGTATGTTATAGAAAATGGTGCGTTGCTTAATTGGGCAGCATTATTTGCCTTGGGACTTGGTGATGTAATAGCTCTAGACTTTATGGAAAGGGTGTTTGCTGCTAAAAACCCGAAGGTAGCTCGGCGTGGTGCACTTTGGGGAGGCGGCTTGACATTGTTCACAGTAATTCCCACAAGCATGTTGGGAATGATTGCGATGTTCTATCTGCCTTCGCTTGAAGATCCAGGAATGGCTATGCCTTTGCTTGCAATGGAACACATGCCATTTGCAATTGGGGCGGCAATGCTGATTGGAGTTCTTGGAGCGGGAATGTCTACTGCAAACGGAGGTCTGCTTGGAATTTCGGCTGTAATTTCGCGTAATCTTATACAACGTATAATCCGGCGACGGTGGCTCAAGAGGGATGCATGGAGTGACAACAAATTATTGTGGATAACACGAATTTGTGTTATACCAATGTTTGGAGTTGGTGTACTTCTTGCTTGGGTAGCTCCAAACCCTGGATTTTACTTGATTCTAGCTTTTGATGTTGTGTTTGCAGGAGCATGGGCTCCGTTAACACTTGGATTGTTTTGGAAGAAATCTAACATGCCAGCTGCAGTTGTTGCACTACTTGTAGGCTCTGGAATAAGACTAATCTTCTGGATTGATATGGAGACAACGGGCTATCTTGCTGCAGAATATGCGGGCTTGGATAGTATGATTCCACCTATCATTGCATTCTTCTTATTCATTGCAGTTGCACTAGCTACACAAAAGAATTATCCTGGCAAGGAACGACACGATGTCAGAGATTATGCACCACCTGTGGAAGACGTTATTGCAGGTGAGGACTTAAGGGGTTTCAAGCCAGGTCCTCAAACTAGTACACCTGCTTAAGTCAAAATTTAATAGGAAAGGGTTTTTTCTTTAATTTTTCAAATTTATTTGTAATCTTATTTCTGTAGTGAAGAGCTCTTCTATCGTCTGGACTCAGCTTTAGAGCTTTGTCATAGTAAACTAAAGCCTCAGAAAATCTCCCCAAATCGTAAAGCAGCTTTCCTTTGTAACTCAAAGTGTAGAAGAAATTAGGATTAATCTCAATTGCCTTGTCGCAATAAGTCATGGCTTCTTCGTATCTTTTCTGATGTTCAAGGATCCAAACCATACTGCCAAGAGCCCTCAAATTTTTTGGTTCTATAGCTATCGCACGTTTACAAAAAAATTCCGCCTCCTGGTATTTTTTTTGCGAGTTTAATGAAACAGCTTTGCCGTATAACGCCTCAACGTTTTCTGGTTCAATTTTTAACAGATTCTCATACGATGAAACTGCCCTATGGTATAAACCAACTCGCTCAAACACAACTCCCTTCTTCAGTATTGCCTCAGTACATTTTGGGTCAATTTTTAGTGCTCTGTCATACAATGATACAACTTGCTTGTAAGAAAAACCGGCTACATCAAGAGTATAGCCTTTTGCTACCAGTGCTTTTACATTGTTTTTATCAAGATCTAATGCTTTATCGTAATACACAATAGCTTCTTGGTGATTGTTTGCTTTTGTAAGATCTACCCCCTCGTTATAATATGACATTGATTCTTTTGCATCGACTTTAATTGCCCGGTCAAACCACAACAAACTCTCCTTGGTTTTACCCAATTTTGCTAGGGCTCGACCTGTTTCATACATTGCACTTGAATTTTCTGGCTCAGCCTCTAATGTTTTTTCAAAAAATTTTACTGCATCTTCATATTTGCCAATCTTGCCAAACTGTACACCCTCATTGTATAATGCCAACACATGTTTACGATCTGTTTGTAAAACTTTATCAAAGAAGCTGATTGCCTTCTGATGTTCACCCATTTTTCCAAGTACTAAACCCTTGTAAAACAATGCGTGAAGATATAGCGGATCTTCTTCCAGAACTTGATCACAGTATTTCATCGCCTCATCAAATCTTGATAACTCATAAAGAGTAGCAGCCTTATGCGATAATGCAATCAAGCTTTTTGGATTAATTTTTAAAAGTTTGTCAAAAATTGATAGTGCCATTTTGAATTTATTTTTCTTGAATAATGAAACTGCTTCATAGATTAATTCGTCTGATTCTTTTGGCGAGTTCTTAAATTTCATTACAGATAGTCAATTTTTCTGTTAATTGAAGTTTTTTGATTAATAACTACTTTTTAATGGCTTGATTCCAAATCCATCACATGAACAAAGGTGATGTGGTTGCTATAATGTTCATGCTTATGGGTTTTGTTCTAACACAGCTACAGCCACCTGATCCATTTTATGTAGGATTAGGGATTGGAACTATTGCAATGGCATGTATTTGGTTGCTCTTTAGAATTACTCGCGATTATAGAAAAAGATAATTTTTTAAAACAAGTGTTAGTATGGTTTGTGTTGAAAAAAGATCATTATTGTTTTTCATGTGGTAGACTATCTTTTGAAAACAAGAAATCTAGATTACTGCAAATTATTGGTTCATTTGTAGTAATTACGTGCATTCTTGTATTTGCATAAATCATTATTCTTTTTAAAATCAACAAAAAATTTTTTGATCCATTTTATTAATTACTCACAAGTAAAGCAATGATTGAGCATTCCAAAAGGTATTCTTGCAGATGATATCACGAATGCTGGTAGGGGTGAGACATTGATCGGTAATCTATTAGCAGCCAGCATGCTTTCTGACGCGATAAAAACATCATTTGGACCTTGTGGATTAGAAAAAATGTACATAGATATCATGGGAGAATCTATAATTACAAAAGATGGTGGAACATTCTTACGAAAGATAGACGTTGAACACCCGTCAGCAAAAGTTGTCATTGACGGAGCAAACACAGTGGATAACAGCGTTGGAGATGGTACAAAATCTTCTGTCATTTTAGTAGGCAGTCTTGCCAAAAACGCGATTGAATTAATTAAACTGGGCATTAGCCCAGCTGTAATAATCACTGGTTATCAACGAGCAACAGAATTATCCCTAGAAACTTTAAACGAAATATCTGAGACTAGGAATTTAGAAAAGGGAATATTTTTCGACTTGGTAAGAACGGCTCTAAGTTCAAAATCAATGTCGTCTCTAGTTGATGATTCAGAAAATCTCTCGAAAATTATAGTAGATGCTGTTTGTAGTATATGTGATTTAAAAACAAACTACATTGAAGTGGATGATATTAAAATTGAAGAAAAACTTGGAAGTGCGTCTGATACTAAATTAGTTAAAGGGGTCATAATTGACAAAACGATCGATAACAGTCTTATGCCTAGGCAAATTTCCAATGCAAAAATCATTTTGATCAATGAGGAATTAGATGCGGTTAGAACTAAAACAGAATCAGAAATTATTATTACATCACCAGAACAAATGTCATCATTTCTAGAAGCAGAAAAAACTGAGGTACTGAGAAAAGTAAAAAAAATAGCCGAGTCTGGTGCAAATGTGGTTTTTTCCCGAAAGGGAATATCCGATATGGCACAAACCTACTTTGCAAGAAATGGAATTATTTCCTTGAGACGTGTAAAGGAAAATGATCTATTTTGGCTTGAAAAAGCAACTGGAGCCAAAATATGCCAAACTATTGAGAAAATATCTCCAAATGAAATTGGAACTGCAAACCATGTATATGAAAAANANATAGGGGATGACAAAATGGTCTTTGTTGAAGGATGTAAAAAACCAAAATCTGTGACGATTTTAATCCGCGCACATTCCAAAAAATATCTTGACGAGTTTCATAGAACTATATTAGATGGAATTTATGTTTTGCGTGATTTTATCCAAAACCCAAAAATTGTAGGTGGCGGAGGTGCATTTGAAGCAATTGTTGCAAATAAGATTAGAAAAGTTATGACTTCTGTGGATGGAAAGGAGCAATTAGCAATGGCAAAATTTGCAGATTCATTAGAACAAATACCTTTAACATTGGCAACAAATGCAGGCATGGACTATCTTTCCACTTTATCAGCTCTTCGCTCCAAGATCTCTAGTTCTAATAATGGCAGATGTGAGTGGTATGGAATTGATACTAATCAAAGAAAAATTACTGAAACATTCTCTAAAAAAATCTTCGAACCAAAAATACTAAAAGAACAAGTTATCAAGACCACAAATGATGTAATCTCGATTTTATTAGGAATTGATGATATTTTTATGAAAACACCTGAAATGTTTACGCATACTCATGCTAATGGTACAACACATACCCACAAAGGAGGAAGTCTAAAACACGAACACCATAATGAAAGATTAGATAGATTAGGTAAAGAGCAACGTGGACCACACCATTACTATTAGGAAAATTTTTGAGGTTATTCAAATATGACATTAAGCATTTACGTTGACGGTTCCGGTGGAACAAATTCAGGCTATGGATTTTTTGTTAAGGAGACTGGTGAATCGAATTATGAAAATAAACCAGAAATTACTAATAATCAAGCAGAATACATGGCAATAATTTCCGCATTAAAAAAATTTGAAAATTCAAATGACGAAATTATAATTTACAGTGATTCAAAGAATACAGTAAACCAACTAAATCATGAATTTGCAATTAATAACGAAGAACTCCGTTCTCTAGCGAGAGAGGCCTGGTCACTAATGGCAAAATTTTCCAATCTTAAACTTACGTGGGTTCCAAGAAGTGAAAATCTTGCTGGTAAAATGCTAGGCAGTTAGATAATCATGAATAGCTTTATTACAGAAAATTAGTTGAGCAAGTTCATCACAATGTCTGAATCAGTATTTCTTTCTCCAAAATCTATCGCGGTAATAGGTGCATCTGATAAACAAGGTAGCGTAGGTCGTGCAATTACATCTAATATTATGAATGGCTACAAAGGAACAGTCTATCCGATTAGCCCAACAAGAGAAACGGTTTTTGATCAAAAAGCGTACAAGAGTGTTCTGGATGTTCCTGATCCAATTGATCTTGCGGTTGTGATCACAAAGAACACTATAGTTCCAATAGTTCTAGAGGAATGTGGAAAAAAGGGAATCAAGGGTGCTATTGTAATCACTGCGGGATTCAAAGAAGTAGATGAAGAAGGGAAAAAACTAGAANANAAACTGAAAGA
>JGI12037J13215_1000242_pt1 | contig 8442 bp, 9 predicted proteins | sample DeeseametaMP0556_FD_13215 | JGI IMG/M metagenome (IMG submission 13215) | reverse complement strand
ATTCCTTAGAGAAATTCGTGATAATACTGTACTTCAAACAGAATCAGGANCTAGCATTCATGNCNGGNTTCAACCAATTCTATTACTCTTTCTCACCTACTATAGCGGATTATGAACGAGAGAATCCAGCATTTAAGGAAACTGTCAAGATTGCAATAACTCCACTGCTTACTTCACTTGCAATTCTGAACTATGTTGATATCGATTCAGAAGAGGAAATGTTAGGATATGGAATTGGAGTTATACTTCTTAACATAGGAATGTATTTCGTTGCACCTGCTGTTGTTATATTTAAAATAAAAAATAGGAAATAATCTCTACGTTCTTATAGTTTATCAAATTCATGAAACTTAATGGATATAGAATTTGAGGAATTTGATTCCATTGAAGATATATTTCTGTATATGGCTTCTATTGCTCCACCGATGAAAAATTATTTGCCAATTAATTCTTACAAAGGATATATTTGCTCTATTATACCGCTGAGCCACTCAGAAACTGGAACCTATCTAATGATTTTTACAAAGGGCACGTTGGAAAATGGAATTTTGGAATTTGACATAAATACTAAAAGTTACAAAAAGGTTGAATCAATAGAAAGAGCTGATAAAACATATTTCATAGTCATGTCTCCAAAAAGAAACACTATAGCTGATGCAGCAATAGAAAAATTATAATCTATTATTTTGTGTAGGCAGGAGCAGTAACAGATCTACTTCTTGCCCATTTTTCAATAATCTCTTCAGGCATTCTCCCATTAAACAAGTCCTTACACAAACCACGCAAATATCTCATTATTGCCCACGTTCCAACTTTAAGGATACCATACATGAAAATTTTCATTGGAGGTCCATACGTCTTGTTTCTAAGAATAATTGGTATGATATCATTAATAACACGAAGGTTATTTTCCCAACATTTCCAAAACAATGTAAATTGTGCCTCATTCAGGTTGCCAAAGTGCATTGAATTTTTCTCACTAAAGTCTTGGTAGAGTAACGGAGCTACTAATCCCCTAAAATCAAATGCTCTAAAGTCACTCATCATGTCAATAGTATATTGTACATCATCTGGAGTTTCATCCGGCCAACCAATGATTATAGTAGCTGCTGGAAACCAATGGTTTTTGTTAAGTATTTTTGCACCTTCTCTTACTACCCAGCCCCATTCGTCTGTTGAAAATGGTTTTGCCTTTACTCCCAAGTGTTTTTTTATCAAGCTAGGGGCAACTGTTTCAATTCCTAGNTTTGTTGACAACCATCTTCCACTTGTGCGCATGTCATTAATTTCAGAAATATCATGTATGAGCTTCGGGTCAGCAACAACACCTGAAAATGTCATATGGGTAGTTCCAACAAAATTTGCACCGATGTCTTTTAGTCCTTGCCATAGTGTAGTAATGGCGTCATAGTTTGGATAGAAATCACGATTGTCACAACCATATAGTAGCATCTCATCAGAGTGCAACCAAACTGAATCAAAGCCATAATCCAGGTTTATCTTCGCTTCACGCTGTAGTCTGTCAAGAGGAAGATCCTTTTTGGATCTTTTGTTAACATCACAAAAGTCACAACCTCTTCCNCATCCTCTCATTGCCTCTATTAAGGAATTTACAGTGGGAGAAGTAATCTCTGGNATATTTTGTATGTTCCTTACNAAGCAATGCATTAGTTCTGGCGCATCTCCTTTTTCCAAGTCATTGAATAAATCCAAAGCAAGCTCATCTGCTTCACCAACAACCACAGTATCAATTCCATGAATTCTCATTCTGTCTGACTTTGCAAGTTCCCAAGCACCATTTCCTCCAACAACAACTTTGAAATGATACTTTTTCTTTAATTGGATAATATCGGCGCACATCTTTTTGAATTTCATCGCAACATAGGATAGTTTTTCGGGTGACATTGTGGTTGTAACCGGCGCCATCCCAAGTGGATCCATCACATTGATTCCAACTATTTTTGTATCAGATCCGATTGATTTTTCAATATAATCAGGATTAACGGTTAGAATCTCATCTCTCTTGTAACCTTGTAACAGGGCACTTTCTACCCTTCTTAATCCAACTTGGGCAACTTTTGCCTCGCCAGTGATAGGATCAGTTTCAACTGGAGGACAAAAGACTTTATCAAAAACCCATTCTGGAAGAACCTCATAAGGACCACATGCTATGAAACCATAAAGAAAATTACCCCTATAGTTAGTCATTAAACTACGATCTGCTGTAAGTACTATTCTTTTACCAGCCAATGTATGCTTGACCTTATCGATAGTATAAAATTTTTGCGACAAGACATCTAATATTTATCAAAAATTCAATCATCGATGGTGTCTTTAAAATAAAATGAAGGATATTAGTGAGCCTAGACATACTGAACCACATATCGGTGAATCCAGTGTAATTAGGGATTTTGTTTTTGGGTTTGGAGATGGAATAAACACTTCGCTTGGGATTGCAGCTGGCGTTGGTGGTGCGAACGTTTCCTCTGATATTATAATTTTGGCGGCATTAGTGGGAATGTTTACTGGTGCAAAGGCTATGGCTGTACAAAATTATCTTGCTGTAAAATCTCATAGACAGTTGTTAGAATCGGAAATAGCCAGGGAGAAGTGGGAGATAGAAAATAAAGCTGATGTTGAACGTCAAGAGATTGAGGATATTTACAAAGCAAAAGGGTTTTCAGGCAAAGATCTTGAGATGATTGTAAATAAAATCACTTCTGATAAAAAGGTCTGGCTAGATACAATGCTTAATGAAGAACTAAGATTGAATGTAGATGTTGTTGGAAGTCCACTAAAAAGCGCATTGATAATGTTTGTTTCTTTTTTGGTTGGCGGTATGCTTCCTATAATTCCGTTCTTTTTTGGCAGTGGTTATAGTGCACTTCTAATGGCAGTAGGAATTAGCATAACGGCTTCATTTATTGTCGGTGCCATAAAATCACGAATGGCCGAAACTGGTATAGTGAAGGGTGGTTTGGAAATGGCTGGTCTTGGAACTGGTGTTGCATTAATTGGATTTGGTATTGGCAGCGAACTTGCAAACTTGGGAATAATTAACGTGTAGATTTAGTTTTTATTCTGTTTGCTATATTTGCAGCTGCAGCACCTGCCCCAACACCATTGTCTATATTGACTACAGTAAGACCGAGGGAACAGCTTTGNAACATAGANGCAAGCGCAGCAACTCCCTTCTCACCATATCCATATCCAATTGAAGTTGGTACTCCTATTACAGGAACATCAGCTATAGATGATACGATGGAGGCTAGTGCGCCTTCCATNCCAGCAACCACAATTATAGCACNAACTTCTGATTCAACGAATTGTTTAAGAACAGGGAAAATTCTATGCAGCCCTGCGATTCCAACATCATAGCTGCAAAGACAATCACAGTTCATAGATTCGCACACAAGTCTAGCCTCTTCTCCNACNCCAACATCTGATGTTCCAGCAGCAATTATTCCAACTTTACCGCCTGTTTTTTTGATATTTTTTTTGTAAATCAGAAGTGCAGTGGTNTTTTTTCCTTTTTTGATTTTGTACTTGTTCTTTTTAGAAAATTCTAAAATTTTGGAATAGTCTTTTTTTTTGATCCTAGAAACAAGTACCTCGTTGTTTTTTGATAAAGTTTTTTTAATTATTTTTTTTAAATCTAAAAGCTGTTTTCTTTCACCCAAAATAATCTCAGGTATACCTTTTCTATTTTTTCTTCCAGTATCAATCTGAGCAATACTGCCTATTTTTTCGATTGAGTATAACGATAATAATTTTTTAGCCTTTGATGGTGAAATCTTTCCTTTTTGTAATGATTGAAAAATTTGTTCTATGTTCAATTATTTACATTAAATTTGATTAGTTTAAAAAATGATCAGATGTCAATACCTGCTAGCGCATTTTTTACACTGTTTACTCCTTTATCGAACCACTCCTTTTCCTCTTGGTTTAAATCAAGTTCATTAATTTTTTCTACACCATTTTTTCCTATTACAGCGGGAACACCTATTGAAACGTCAGAATGACCGTATTCACCGTCTAAATATGTTGAAATTGGCATAACTTGTTTTTTATCTTTTACAACACTTTCAATGATAGAGGAGATTGCGTTTCCTGGCGCATGGACTGTAGCTCCCTTTAGCTTTATCACTTCAGCTGCAACATTTTTTGTCAAAGTAAAAATTTCATCTAATTTTTCTTGAGAAAGAATTGTTGGTAAAGGTTTTCCAGACACTTGCGCGAGTCTAGTCAATGGCAGCATATTTTCTCCATGTTCACCTATTACTATCGCATCAATTTCTTTTCTTGGAGAATTAGTTGCTTCGTGAATGAATTGTTTGAATCTTGACAAGTCTAACATTCCGCCCATTCCAAAAACTCTATTTTTTTCAAAACCTGAAGTTTTGTATGTGATGTATGCCGTAGGGTCTAACGGATTAGTTACCGGAATTATTAACGAGTTGTCAGCATATTTTTTTACATTTCCTACAACATCTTTTACAACTCCCGCATTAATCTTCAACAAATCCATTCTAGTCATTCCTGGTTTTCTTCCAGCACCGGCTACTATTACAACAATATCTGAACCCTTCATATCTTCATAATTGTTAGAACCATTGATTTCAACACCTATTCCTTGTTCAGATAACAAGTGATTGAGATCCATCGCTTCTCCCTGTGGAAGTCCCTTTACAATGTCCAGGAGAAGAATTTGATCGTCTAATTGCTTTATTGCAGAATGTAGCGCAGCAGCTCCACCAACTTTTCCTGCACCGATTATGGTTATCATATTCTGCACTTGGATTTTTGATAATTAAATCTATGTAGGCGAGTAAATACTAAACAGAATTTATATGCATTTTAAAGAATTTAGTTTTATGGTACTTGTTATTGATTCACAGGTTGCTGGTGTTTCTGGTGATATGTTACTTTGTGGTCTTGTAAATATAGGTGCAAACAGATCAAAAATCATCGATGGAATTCGCAGCGCCGAGTCGTTATGTAAAGGAGTTAAAATAAAAAAGATAGATTTTGTTGAAGTGAAGAAAAATTCGTTGCAAGCGATTGAATTACTGTTAGAAATAGATGATGATACTCATGAAAGGAAAGGCATAGAGATAAAGGAAATAATTAAAAAATCTGCAGAAAAATTAAAAATTTCTGAGAGCGCAAAAACGTTTGCAGTCAAAACTATTGAAACCCTCATACATGCAGAATCAAAAATTCACGGTGAACCGGAAGACTCGGTGTACTTTCATGAGGCAGCAAGTTTTGATACGGTTGTAGATATCTTAGGAACTGCTATTGCCTTAGATGACTTGGACTGTTTTGATGATGATATTATTGTAACACCAGTAGCAATAGGAGGTGGAACAGTGACTTTTTCTCATGGCATTAGCTCAAATCCAACCTATGCAGTTTTAGAAATATTTAGAGAATCAGGAATTATTACAGCTGGTGGAAATGTAAAGGATGAGCTTACAACCCCAACAGGAGCTAGCATCTTAGTTAATCTGGCTAAGGAATGCTCTGAATTTTATCCACCTATGAAAATACAGTCAGTTGGTTATGGTGCAGGCCAAAAAGATTTTGAAGGATTTTCAAACGTATTGAAGATAGTTAGGGGAGTATTATCAACTCAGCTTCAACTTGATACAGTAAAAATACTTGAAACTAATGTTGATGATGTCTCTGGCGAAGTTCTTGGAAACATGATTGAAAAAATAATGGCACATGGTGCAAAGGACGTCACAATATCTTCGGCAATCACAAAAAAAGGTCGTCCCACAAATTTAGTATCTGTTATCTGTGATTCTGATACCATGAATTCTATTATGGACTTGTTGGTTACGGAAACTGGAACACTTGGTGTAAGAGTAAGAACATCTCAACGATATATTGTTCCTAGATCTGTTAAGACAATTTCCGTGGAGATTCAGGGACAAAGTTTTGATGTTAGATATAAAACTAGAGAGCTGAATAACGGATCTCACTTCAAAATTGAATCTGATGACATCAAAGAAATTTCCGGCGTTCTTAGTATTTCGTTTAAAGAGACAGAAGAATTACTAAACCAAGAAATTAGGAAAAAACTATGAAAACACAACAACTTACTAAACTACTAAATTGGTTTGATGGCAAAAATAGTGTACTTGTAGCACTTTCAGGCGGCGTTGATAGTGCTTTAGTTGCTTATTCTGCTTATGCGAAATTAGGCAAATCAGCAATAGCAGTAACTGCTGATTATAAGACACTTGCCCAAGAAGAATTAGAATATGCAAAAAAAATATCTTTAGAGATTGGAATCAAGCATATAGTAATAGAATACAATGAGCTTGCTAACGAAAGTTTTGTTAAAAATGATAATAATCGTTGTTTTTATTGCAGAAGCGAACTTTCGGAGCATCTCTTGCAAGTGGCAAAAGAATTTGAAACTGATATGATTGTAGATGGTACCAACATTGATGACTTGGGAGATTACCGTCCAGGAGTATTAGCACTGCATGAAAATGGAATCAGAAGCCCATTAGCAGAAACTGGGTTCTCCAAGAAAATGGTAAGAGGAACAGCTAAAAGCGTTGGACTGTCGGTTTATGACAAGCCCTCCAACTCATGTCTAGCGTCACGTATTCCTTGGGGGCAAAGTGTTACTGCTGAAAGACTAGCCAGAATTGAAATCGGCGAAAAAATTGTCAAGCAGCTCACGGGAGCTAAACAGGTACGTGTTAGGGATATGGATGGTACAGCAAAAATTGAGGTTGGTATAGATGAACTACATTTGCTTGAAAACAATTTGGTATTACAAAAAATCAAAAGCCAATTAAAACTGATAAGTTTCGAAGATGTTTCTGTAGATCCAGAGGGTTACAGACCTGGAAAAATTAACGTGATAACTAATTGATTTATCTTGATAATGCTGCTTCAACAGCAGTACATCCAGAAGTGGTTAAAGAAATGTTACCATATTTTGATGTACAGTACGGCAATCCATCATCAATTCATCAATTTGGCAGAAAGGCAAAGAACGCAATACAAAAAGCACGAAAACAAGTTGCCGCACTTATTGATGCTGAACCAGACGAAATTCTGTTTACCTCAGGTGGAACCGAATCAAATAATACCATTTTGTATGGTATTACAAAACTCCAAGGGTCACACCTTGATCAGAATCATATCATAACATCATCAATAGAGCATGAGGCAATTTTACAACCATGTAAGAAATTTGAAAATATAGGGATCAAGATCACATATCTTCCGGTTGACGAACATGGGATTGTAAATCCCGATGATATTACCAATTCAATAAACCCACATACAGTTCTTGTTAGTATCATGTTTGCAAACAACGAGGTCGGTACAATACAACCCATTAAAGAAATATCAGAAATTTGTAAAAAATATCAAATACCATTCCATACGGATGCCGTACAAGCAGTGGGTAAGGTTCCAATCAATGTAAAAGAATTAGGTGTTGATGCGTTATCAATTTCTTCACATAAAATTAATGGTCCTAAGGGTATTGGGGCATTATTTATAAAAAAAGGTGTGATAATAACTCCTCAAATTTTAGGTGGCGGTCAGGAGAATGGAATGCGTTCCGGTACTGAAAATGTTGCTAGCATTGTAGGATTTGGTAAGGCATGTGAGATTGCAAAAGAAAGATTAAATGAAAACATTTCTCACTTTCAAACCCTTCACTCCTCAATGCTCTCAAAAATAGTCAAAGAAATATCTCATGTAAAACTAAACGGTCATCCTGGAAAAAGAATTTTCAATAATATTCATCTTACATTTCTTGGAGTACAAGGTGAAGACTTGATCATAAAGTTGGATGAACATGGTATTGCCGCGTCCACTGGTTCCGCGTGTTCGGTTCACACTCAAAAGGCATCACATGTATTGAAAGCAATGGGTTTTAATCATGAACAGATAACCGGTTCGTTACGCATGTCATTTGGATATATGAATACATTAAATGAAGTAGAACAAACAGTAGAAGTTTTAAAAAAAGTTGTATCTGAATTACGGAACATCTCTCCTTATAAAACAAAATATAATTTTTGAATCTAATTATATCTAACAGAAAATCTGCTTTTAGATATTATAATTGCTGATGATACTGCCACAACCAAAATTATAATTACTATACTTCCAAACTCAGGAATTACATATGTACCTATTACTTCAATCCACTTGTCACCTTCTTCTAATGGGATGCGTATAGTTCTATAATCAGAGCTAGTAGCAATTTCTTCATATTCAACCTGCACAAAATCTTCCGGCTCATTATTTTCTTTACTAATCAAAATTATGAAAGTATTATCTTCACCATTACTTTTTTGAGCGTCAAAACTTTCTCTGGGTAATTTTAGAATTAGATTGCCATTGGAAATCATTGTTGTTTCTACGAGAACTGAGTAGCGCTCTTGGTTCATGGTTATA
>JGI12037J13215_1000238_pt1 | contig 8482 bp, 8 predicted proteins | sample DeeseametaMP0556_FD_13215 | JGI IMG/M metagenome (IMG submission 13215) | reverse complement strand
ACGGAGTAAATTTTACACCCCAATATTCATATTCAATAAAACCGATCTTGCTGTATGTTAAACAGTGTTCTTAAGGATGCAATCAAAAAACGTGACGAAACGCTGTCAATTTTGAAAGGTCCAAAATTTGAACAAATAGTTAAGCAGGCCAAATCAAACTGGATAGATTTTTCACCCACAAAGCAAGATGTTGACGCTGCTGGAATTGATAGTAGCTTCAATAGCACAAAATTTCAGGGTGCGGAATTGTGGGCAGTAACGGCAGTTTCTGTCAAATCAGATGGTGAAATTCTGGTTGATTTGCACGAACATGGTCTTGATTCAAACCCAGAACTTGCTTCACTTGCAAGCAAGATGGAGATTGATGCCTGTCAGGAATCAGTTGACAAGGCTGATTTGGTACTAATGGACGGGTCGCTTTATTCCCAATTTCTGACAAGACAAAAATCACTAGCGAGTTCACTTGTTAATACAATTACAAAAAGGAACAATGTTGTTTTTATCTCAAAAACGTCGAACACAAAAAAACAATTTGAAAATCTAGGTGCAATAGCTGGAGACATTTTCTATTACAATCATGCAACAATTTCTCCAGGATTTAGTAAAATTCACGAGGACCCAAAATTNGGAAGTGATATGATTATCTCATCAGTTTTTGCTAGATTAGCAGAATCATTACCGTTGATCAAGATTGAACTCTTGGGCTCTGGATATGACAATGACGACTTTAAATTAATTTTAAACAAAATTCTAAAAAATAGTATTGGTGGATATCCATACGCACTAAAGCTTGCTCATAACAACTGTAAGATTTCAAATAAAGATTTGTCAAAGCTTGCTAGCATTCATGGACTGTCAAACGAGATTGGCTCAAGGAAGGTTTTAGAATGACACTAGGATTTGTTATTGGTGAATCAAAGCCAACCATAGTAACCGCTCAAACATCCAGATCACTGCCAATAGGGGAATATGTTATCATAAATTCAAAGGAAGGAAAGATTGTCGGTCTAGTTGAAAAATCAGTTGTATCAAGCGCTGCACTCGGTGATGTTAACAATTACGATGAGACTTTAGAAAGCATTGAAGTTGCAGCACTCAACAAACGCGATAAGAGCCATACTGCAATGATTAGGATTCTCGGATTTCTAGAATCACTTCAAAAGGGCAAGGCAATACTTCCTGCCGTACCACCTATTCCGGGAACTGAAATTGTTAAGGCAACGAAGGATGATCTTGGCCAAATCTTTGGACCGGAAAACAAAGAGTGGATAAAGATTGGCAGCCTTCTGAGAAATCCCGAAATAGATTCACTGATTAATCTCAACAAGATAGTTTCACGACATCTTGGAATTCTTGCAATGACAGGAATGGGAAAGAGCAACTTGGTAACACTGCTTGCAAAACAAATTGCAAATCTTGACGGAACCGTGATCATTTTTGATTATCACAATGACTATTCTGGACTGGACTTTCCAAAAATGAATGTCATTGACGCTAAAATTAATCCCAGACTGCTAGAGGCAGACACACTTGCAGATGTACTAGAAATTCGAGAGGGTGCTGATGTACAACAAAGAGTTTTACGTCTTGCATTTACGCCAGAAGTAAAAGAGTCAGCAAATTTCTGGGAAGCATTAGACTCTCAGGTCCGGTACATTGGTGCCAATCCTGACAGAAAAGAAGACAGACACTCCGCTGACAGGGTTCAAGACAAGATTGATGATGCTAGACACAGAACATCTGAGATTTTAGATCCTGACATGTCAAATCCAGTTGCTCTTATCAAAGAGGGCAGATTGAATATTCTAAACGTATCAGAATTCACAGACAGACAAGCAAATGTGGCACTTGCATACTACCTGCAGGAACTTTTAGCCGATAGAAAGGCGGCTGTAAACGCAAAGGGTGGAAAAACAAAATCAAAGAGAAATTACAGATTCAACACACCAATCTTTGTCATAATTGAAGAGGCACACGTATTCATTCCTAAAAATGAGGATGCAAAAGCAAAGTACTGGGTAGCAAAGATTGCCCGAGAGGGTAGGAAATTTGGTCTTGGTTTAGGAATAGTATCACAAAGACCTAGAGACATTGAAGCTAATGTTCTAAGCCAAATGGGCTCGCTAGCAGTAATGAAGATTGTACAGGAGGACGACCAAAGACAGATTGCATCTGCTGCTGAATCCATTAGTAGAGATTTCATTGCACAACTTACGTCACTAAATATTGGTGATGCAGTTCTTGTCGGCCAATGGGTAAACCTTCCCGCTATAGTACACATTGACGAAATGAAGGGAAAGAAAATTGGTTCTGACCAAAATGCAGTTGGCGAATGGGCTGTTGCAAAAAAGTTTGAGGAAGTTGGTGCAAAATCCATGAAAGGTCTTACAAAAAAGGACTTCTGACATGAAGTTTTCACATATTTCTGATACACATCTGGGGCAATACCGCTCAAAGAAAGAAAGAGAAGATGACACTTACAATGCATTCAAACAGGCAATAGAAATTTCAATTAAGGATAAGGTAGATTTCGTAATTTTTTCTGGTGACATTTTTGATAAGGCCCAACCTCCTAATGATGCAATTTTACATATGATGGAACAGCTCAACCGTCTAAAGGAAAATGGTATCGAGTCGTACTTTGTTTTAGGTGATCATGATCAACCAAAAGTCGAACAAAATGCAATTCATTGGCTGTATTCAAGCCTAACAAAAGTTTCTCACCATCTTGGTGATGGAAATCCAGTTTATTTCAAAAATGTGTTACTGGTTGGATTTGATTATCATAGTGACGGACATGATATCGAAAGCTTACAAGAAGAATTCAAGAAAATTGATTTGATTGCAAAAGAACATGATGGTCACAAAATAATTGTATTGCACCAAGGACTGAATGAAGCACACAGCTATGCAGGTCAGCTAAATGCTAATGATCTTCCAAAAAATTTTACATATTATGCAATAGGTGATATTCATGAAAAATTTGGTCCAAAAAAATACGGGTTTCTAGGTGGGCCGCTAGCTTATCCTGGTTCAACAGAAATTTCCTCAACGGAAGCGATTAAAGAAACAAAGAAAGGATTTTTTGAGGTTGATATTTCTTCTGCGGAGGCAATTCCAAAATGGATTGAACTTGACATGAGACCTAGATTTGAAATAAAAACCAGTGCTGATGAACTTCATGCCAAAATTGACGAAGTTATCTCAAAAATTGATGAAAAGCACAAACCACTTGTAAGTTTGAAAATAACCGATGTTCATGACTGGAAAAGTATACAACAAGAAATTGCTAGGCTTGATGAACACATACTAGATAGATCAACAAATCTAATTTTTGATGAGAAACAATATCCATTATCACTTGAAGATACAGGAAACATTGATGAAGAGTTTAAGAGACTAGCGACAAAAAATGTTGGTCAAGAATTAGCTAATCTGGCATTGGAAACTCTCTATCCATCACTTAATGAAAATAATAGGCAGGAAGTAAAAGAAATTATCATAAGAAATTTTGAAAAGTTCAAAGAGGAGCACAAGGAATGATAACTTCTGTAAAACTACATAACTTCCTCTCTCACAAGGATACAGAATTATCTTTTGATAATGGAGTGACAGTTTTCATTGGTGAGAATGGTGCAGGAAAATCCAGTATTATAGAGGCCATCACATTTGCACTTTTTGGAAAAACTACAAGAGGTGCTATAGAAGATGTTATTCGAGATGGTGAAACCCAAGCTGTTACTCAGATATACTTTGAGGTGAATGGAAAAAAATATCAGGCTATCAAAAAAATTCATGGAAGTACTAGTCCCCAAGAATTACTTGATGATAATTCATTACCAATCGCAAAAGGTAAGGAAAAAGTTTCTGAAGAAATTAAAAAAATAATTGGTTTAGACTATGACACATTAGGAATTGCATCAATTGTCCCACAGGGACAATTAACAGAAATTATTCAAAGTGATAATGGAATTAAACTAAGGAGTCTAATTGACAAAGTTATTGGTACAGGAAAATATTCTGCTGCGGAAAAGGGACTTGGTGAAGGTATAACTGCGTTTCGCGAATATCTTACTGAGAAATATAACAACACAGACGAGGATGTTGAGAATGTCCAAATGGAAATCAATCATGCTGAAAAAATTATCGCTAATTCAAAACCGCAAAAAGAAAAACTTGAGGAAATGGCAGAATCATTTAAAGAAAAAATAAAAAAATTACAAGAAAAAAAGGAAGAACTATCAGTAAACTATGAAAAAATTATTCATCTAAAGGATAAGGAAGACAATGTTTGGAAATCTATCAAACAAGAAATTTCATCATTGGTAACTGATAATGAAGAACATTCTAAAATTATTCAAAGATGTGAAGAGTCTTTTGGTGTGATCAAGGCAAAATCAAAGATAGAAGATCTATTAAATTCTAAAAATTCCAAGAAAAAAGATATTGATCAAAAAATTTCTGAATGTGATGGAAAACTAGTAAAGTATAATGATAGAAAAAATATTGCATCAAACATTGAATTTTCTGATGGTGAATGTCCTATATGCCATACAAAAGATGTCACAGTAGATCCAGAATATCAAATAGAACATATCAAGCAAGAACTAAAAAAAATAGAGAGTGAAAAAACTAGTCTGGCGAAGGAATCATCAAACATGCAAGAACAAATTGATGAGATCAATAACAAAATAAAAGATGTTGAATACGCAGAAAACACAATAAAAAATAGCCCAATTAAAAATAGCAAACATCTTGAAGACTGGAAAAATGATTTAAAATTAAATCAAAATAGAAATAATGTATTAGAAAAAATCATTGAATCGTCAGATTTATCACCAAAACTTGTTGAATTTATGCCTAATCTCAGCCAAACTTTTCTAGATATTGAAAAACTACAAAAAGAAATTAAGGATTTCAAACACGAAGAATATGACAAAGTCGAGCGGGAACTTCAAACTGTAAACTCTGAAAATCAAGAAATTCTCATGCGAATTGGTCAAGTAGCAGAAAAAATCAATTCTGCAGATGTAAGCATTAAAAAAAATATACCTATTTTAGAAGAGATTAAACTTGCTAAGAAATATGTTGAAAACCTTGAAAAAATTAGAACTAGTATATTTTCAACAAAAAGTGAAACGATTATTGGTGCTAGAAATTTTGCGGTGGAAAGCATTTCTAGAAACGCATCACAATATTTGGAACAATTAAAAACTGAGATAAAACATCTTGAATTATTTCAGGATGGGACTTCAATTAAAATTCAATGTAATACAAATAATGGTCAACGACCAGTAAAAAATTTGAGCGGAGGTGAACAGGTTTGTGTAGCATTAGCTGTACGACTAGGAATGTCTGACTTGATGATCAAGTCGTCATTAAAAATAATGGTTCTTGATGAACCAACCGCCTATCTGGATAAAACACATTGTGAATATTTTGTTGACGCAATTCAACAACTAACTAACTTTATGAACGAGAAACAAAATTTCCAATTTATTATCATAACTCATGACGAAGACATTTGGGAAAGTGCTAAAGTGGGTACTATATACAGATTTACAGCAACAAGCGATGGAACTGAAGTTTCTAGGCTTTAGCCGCCAGTAAGTTTAGCAAATTTTTCATTCTTGCTCAACTTTTCCATAAACTCTAGATTGGACAGTGCAACAACTGCAGAGTCTCTCACTGGTTTATCAGGATCATTCAATGCATTCTCAAGAGTTGCACGTACTTTTTTTGAACCCATTACACCTAATGCAATGGCTGCCTCATGTCTCACAAACACGCTAGGATCATTTTTCGTTGCATCCTCTAACGGTACGATTCCATTACTGTAACACATTTGTCCTAGTGAAAATGCAGCCTCATGTCTGACAAGTTCGTTTGTGTCATCCTTCAGAACTTTGGCAATATACGGTACCTTGTCCTCACCCCCCATGTCTACAAGAATGCAAGTAGCACGACAACGAATTACATAGTCCTCATGATCTAGCAGTTTTACAAAATACTGAATGTCCTTCTTTTCATATCGTTCCTCCATTTCTGTCAGAAGGTCTAGCCTTGATTGAGGAACGACAGTCATTTTGTATCGTTTGAAATCAGCATATATTATCTTATTTTTCAATCAGTAGACTTTTGTCGCTTTAAGGACAACTGAAATGACTGCCAGATAAAATAGCGTGGCAATTGCCTCAGAAGCTAATGACGCTGCAAATGGCTCAAGTTCTATTTCTAGAAAGTAGAACATCAGGGACCACCTTATTCCAAGATAGACGATCTCGCCTATTCCAAAGGATGAGGCTAGCTTGATCAGCTCCTTTTTGATAAGTTTAGGCCTCATAGCCTGGTATCGCTTCTTATTATCAAGATAAAACAGAAACCCAAAAAATCCAAAGAATACTGTATATCCTGCCAAAATGGTTATTGTGGTATTGAGATAGCTCTCCTCTTCTGAGAGCATTTGGGCTACAAATGCTGAGATTAATGCCGATACTACGCAGCAAACAAGAAGGTTCCTATTTAGCCTGAGAAGCGGCTGATTTAGTTTCATCAGGGCATTTAGCGTATCTTTAAATTAAATCTAAGCCTAATAGGAGCAAAATAGTGATTTATCACTCTAGATACTAATCTCATTGATTATCAATGAAGCTAATCAATGAGACATAGTAAAAATATAATCAAAAACAATAGTAAAATAACAATATTTTATGAAATATTTGCAATATTATATCAAAAAATATCAAATTATAATAAAAAACTAGGTTGATTCTTAGTGGCTACCTTATATGGCAATAGAACATAATACAACTATGGCACAAATGCCGGCACTAATTCCAAAAGAGGTGGAAATCCAGAGACTGAAAAAGATCTGGTTGATCATCATCGCAATGGGATCTACTGCAGCATCAGTAGAGGTCGACAACTTTGTTGACGGTTCTCTACATCAGACTTCTATCAGAGACAGCGCATTTACTCCAGCACATTGGTGGCTATACTCTCACTTTGTAGCACTGCCATTAGGTTGGGCATCTGTTGCAATCTATGATAGAAAAGTTCCAATTCTCAGAGGACCAAACAACTCTATGAACACTGGATTAAAGATGACCATTCTTGGTTATTTGGCAACCATGTTCACAATTGGTATTAACGAGATGTGGCACTTTTGGTTCGTCGAAGAAATCTTTGCCGTACCAAACCACTGGATGTTCAATATGGGTGTAGTCGTAGCCTTTATGGGCGCTCTAGCATATGTAGTTAGGGTTTACGCACGACTGGTTGAGCTAGGTGCAGAAACACCAGGTGAAAACCCATACATTGCAGAAATGTACAAGATGGCCTTAGAAGGCAAACTGTACAGCAGATCCATCCCTTAGAAAAACGGAAAACAGAAAAGAAGGTTTTCCGCTTTCTTTTCTTTTTATTTTGTTAAAAAAATGAAAACAAGTTGTTGAAGTTATCTTTTTAGGTGTATAATTAAAAATTAGTTCATGTCTGTACAGATTGATCAAAAGGCTCCAAACCTCAAAGTTTCCAAGTGGGTACAAGGAATGGATACAAACCTTGACAAACAAAATGATAACGTAGTTGTTGTTGAAGTGTTCCAAGTAAACTGTCCTGGATGTTTTATGTATGGAATACCTGAATCGATAGAAATTTACAACAAGTACAAGTCAGATGGTGTTTCTGTTTTAGGCATGGCTACAGCTTTTGAAGATTTTGACAAAAATACTCTTGAAAATTTGCAGCTTTTGTTAGAAACTGGTGAGGTTGTTGGAGAAACCAAGAAAATGCTACAGGCAGATAAAATTTCTTATAAAATCCCGTATCCTGTTGCGATGGACTCCTTGATAAAACAGTCTGGTGAAGCCACCAAGGAAAAGATGGATTCCTTAATCAAAAACCAGATACCTAACTTTGATGAGCAGCCAGAAGATTACAAAAAACAAATCTATGATAGAGTGAAGGATTACTTTATGTCAAAAGAATTTTCAGCGGAAACGTTTGAGATGTATTCTCTACCGGGAACACCTTCAAGTATACTCGTTGATCGTAAGGGTATATTGCGTGATATTTCCTTCGGACAGAATGGACTGTTAGAATCAAAAATTCAAACATTGCTTAATGAGTAAGATATTGAATTTTTCCTTGACAATGCTATAATAGAAACTACAGCAACTGCAAGTACAATAATTGCTATTGTTCCAAATTCAGGAATAACATAGCTTCCATAAACCTCTATCTTTTCTGTTTGTGCAGTATAAGGAATTGTCAAAATTTTATTCTCATACTTTACTGAATGAAGTTTTTCTCCATCAACAACCACAAGGAAGCCTCCGTCATTAAACGGTCTTAACAAAAAATCAGATGTAGTAACTGATAGTACACCATCTTCTGTTGTTTCGAGGCTAATTACAAGAGAATTTTTTGCTGTTTTAGCAATGATGCTTGTCACTTTGCCGGTTGTAATCTCGGTTGCTAC
>JGI12037J13215_1000237_pt1 | contig 8487 bp, 13 predicted proteins | sample DeeseametaMP0556_FD_13215 | JGI IMG/M metagenome (IMG submission 13215) | reverse complement strand
GTAATCTCCTTTCTGTACATTCAAGTTGGAAGGAATATGAGCATGAATCGTATTTTTACTTCGTCCAAATCTTTTAAATTTCTTGAAATGAACCATTGATTCCTTTTGAATAACAGCAGTTCCTTTTGCTTTTGCATTGATAACAATCCCTTCAAATAGCTTACCACGTATTGTCAAAGAACCATTAAATGGATTATTGTTTTCATTTTTTATTGGTTTTTTCTTTGGTTCCATTACCGGTAATCCGATATCTCTTGTCATAATTTCATACCTAATTCATTATATGATCTTTTAGAAATTAATAAATTTTTTCTAGTGGGTTTTAAATTTTTTAAAGATGTCATTTTTTTTTCAGTTCATTTACCCTAGTTAGCATTCTAGCAATATCTTTTCGAAGTGGTTTAAGCTTACCGCTTTCTTTCCGTAGCGTACCTTTTTTTGATTCTACACGAAGCTTAAAAAGCTCAGCACGAATTTGTTTTAGTCTATCATACAGATCTTTTTCATTTAACTCTCTAATTGTTTTAGTTTTTAAATGTGCCATTATTTTAGCCTCTGTTCTTCTTCTTCTAGAGTTACAAGCGTTTTCATTTTTTCTTCTTCAATGTTTATTTGTTCTGATTCAGTTTTTGCGATTGTTTCATCTTTAATTTTTTCATCTTCAGTTTTTTGTTTCTGTTCTGATAATCCTTTAAGTTTAAATTCAGGAACTACTTTTTCTTTACTTGCAATTCTAATTTTAATTCCAATTAATCCCATTGCTGTCTTCGTATGAGTAACATCCTCAGAAACTATGTCTTTTGCATAGTTACCAGCTCTTGGAAGAATACCCCGTGTATGTTTTTCAAAAGCAGAACGATCACCACGTAATTTTCCTGAGATTGTTATTTGAACACCCATTGCACCAGCTTCCATTATTTGGTTTAGTGTCCACATAGTTGCTCTTCTAAATGCAGTTCCACGTTCAATGTGTGATGCCAATCTGTTGCACATTACACTTGGTGATAATTCTGCTTTTGGAATCTCTTCAACTGAAATTTGAGGATTTTTGAATCCAAAGTCTGATTCAACTTTTTCTGTTAGTTGTTTAATACCTACTCCCTTTCTGCCTATAACAATTCCCGGCCTAGTAACAAAAAGCGTAATTTTTGTTCCAGAAGGAGTTTTTGAAATTTCTACTCTATGAAATCCAGACTCTTTGATTTCTTCTCGAAGAAAATCGTTAAGAAGCATCATATTATAATTATCTTTGATTACATTTTTTATTTGTGCCATTTGTTATGCCTCTTGTGCAACAATTTCTACATGAACCAATGCATCATTTTTAGCTGAAGATCTACCCATTGCACGTGGTATAAATCGTTTGAGTAGTCTGCCTTTATGCACTGTTGTATTGATTATTTTTAGTCTATCTAAATCCATTCCTTTGTATTCTGCATTTGATTCCAGATTATCTAATAATTTTAAAATTTCAGTTGCAGCTTTTTCTGGGTATCTGCCTGACATTGTTCCAGGGTCAGACTTATGCCCCACTTGGTTCTTATATCTTCTAAAAGGAATACTTCGTTTGAGATTTGTTACATCAAGTAAATAATCTCTAGCTTTTTCAATTGAGAGTCCTTTCATTGCAACAGCTATTTCTCTAGCATGCTTGTGAGAAATTGATTTTTCTCTTATTGCCGCACGAACGTGTTTAGTCGCATCAAAATTTTGAAATGCAAAATAATGTTTAGGCATATTTCTCACTTTAATGGTACATACAAGCTAGATCTTGATGCTCCTACTCCTGGGGCACCATGACTTACACGTTTATTTGTAATTACATATTCTCCCAAATAATGACCAACCATTTCTGTAGTTATAGTTACAGGAACAAATTCTTTACCTGAATAAACATTTAGAGTTACTCCTACCATATATGGTAAAACAAGTAAATCACGAAGATGTGTGTTAATGGTAGTCTTTAGTTTGCCTGCTTTTGTAGCCTTAATTTCTTCAATCAATTTTCTTTTACCATCGTTTATTCCTCTGGTTAACGATCTTCTAGCTCGTGCAGGAAATAATTTAAGCAATTTTTCTAAAGACAATTCTTCTAATTCTTTTTGTGATAATCCACGGTAAGTAAATTGTCTAACCAACTATTTTCACCATTGTTCTCTTAAAGACATTTTTTGGTTCATATTATAGCATTCCTATTTTAGTTGCCAAATTTCTTGCTATATCAATAGATTCAAATTCTACATATGCTTTTTTACCATAAATTGTTCTTGCGGTATTAACTGCTATAGCTTTTTGTTCATAAAGTGTATTTATTGCATCCTTTATTTCCAATTTTGATGCTGTTTTTTCTACAATGAAACAAATTTTTTTTTCAGTTTCTACTAATTCAAATGTTTTTTCTGTAGTGTAAGGATTTAGAATAATTTTGCTTGCAAGTTCTACTCTCATATAACATTCACCAATAATTCTAAATGAGGCGACTTTATTTTTTCAATTTCTTTTAATGCACTTTTTGAGTATACAACTAATCTAATCGGTACTCCACCAGGTGCTAGATCTAACACACTCAAATCTTTAGCTGCTTGGGCTTCTACTCCAGGAATTGCACCACACGCGTTTGATAGTTTTTTTGAGTTTGATACAACAAACAGCACACTTTTACCAATTTTTGTACCTCTTCCTCGCAGTGAGGATTTTCCTGTCCTAGCTTTTCGTGATTTTAATCTATTAACATCTTGCATTAAATTTAATGAATCCAATATTTTTAACGCTTCTTTAGTTTTTGTAACAGATTCTATATCGTCTGATATAACAATAGGAAATGTTTTTAGTTTTTCAACTTTGTGTCCTCTTGATTCAATAATTTCTTTTGATTGTGTAGCAGCAATAGCTGAACATAATGCAAGCTTGTTTTCTTTTTTGTTTAATTTTTTAAAAATTACTTTTTGAACTTTAGGTGGATGCGCTTGTCTTCCGCCTCTTACTGAGGCTACTCCACCTGCTTGACCCTGACGTCCACCTCCACCACCACGCATCTTAGCAATTCTTGATACTCCTTGGCCAGTCGGTGGGTCATTCGATCTTGCAACAACATCCATTCCAGCAGTTGGATGCCTTCCTTGCGGTTGAAATTTGTGTGAAGTTAGATTGGTAAATGCATTACTGATCAAATCTTTTCTAAATGAAGTTGAAAACACTAATGGCAATTCTATCTCATTTTCTTTTGTTCCATTTATGGTAAATGTTGAAACTTTCATTACACAACTACCTCTAAAATATTTGGTTTGGTTATCTTTTTGGGTATGTTTCGCATTTGTGATCTTAATTTAATTAATCGATTATAGGTTCCAGGTACAGACCCACGTAATATAATAAAATCTCCATTAACATTTCCAAAGTGTTTGAAGCCACCTTTTGGGTTTATTCTGTATTTTATATTTTCAGTATTATCCATAACCATAATTCTTTTGTCATACTCTGTTCTTTGATGAAGACCACGTTGACCTGCTCTTGGTACAGTATACATTACATATTGTGGTGATATTGGACCAAGAGAACCTACTTCTCTAACACTTTTTCTTGATTTGTGCTGTTTTCTTTTTACTCCCCATCTTGTAATAGGACCTTCCCAGCCTTTACCCTTAGTAATTGCAGCTGTATCAACAGTAGTACCAGCTTCAAAAACTTGATCNATTTTTACTTCTTTACCTAAAAGTTCTTTTACAAATGTAAATTGTTTTTTAACATCNCCACCTTTTACAGATGCTTCAAAAACATATGGTTTTTTTTGTTCTAAACCAGCANTTNGAGGNATAACAGCAATTANAGCATAAATCTCTTTAATTTTTTTAAATGCTTTTTCTGAATATTCTAACAACTCTTCTTTATTTTTNGATTTCAAAAATTGNGAAACATTTTTTGGCAAATTAGCAGCATACAAATCAAATTGTGCATGTTTACCATTTGGATCTTTTGAATATCCTCTAATTCCAACAATAAGAATAGGCGGTGTCACAATCACTGTACCAAGGCTAACAAGCTGCTTTCCATGATTAGGTGTTTTTTCACGATCGTCAATATTTACTATCTGTACACAACCTGCTTTGAATCCTGCATGTGCCAATAATTTTGGTTCATCTGAGTTAACTTTAGGCCATGCTCTTATTCGAGCTTCCATACTTTTAGCTCTACCCCTAGGAAGGTATGCAAGACTACCTCTACGCGGTGCACTATGTCTTCGATGACCCATGACAAACGAAAAAAGTCGCTAACCCCATTATATACCTACTAAAATTTTAACTAATTTTTGTTTTTTAGCGTAATAGATCTTATGGTTTAATGATATTATTAATTGACAAAAACATTGTGTAACTTCCTAAAGCAACTCCGATAAATCCAACAGTTATTGCTAATAATAAAAATTTTTTTTTTCTAACCATTATTTTAGATGATTTCTTATTTAATATAATTATAATTATGAATGTTAATTATTGATAATATTCCTAATATTGCTTCTTCAAGACGTACAGTTTGTGTTGCTTGGTTCGGGAAAAAGTTAAAGATCTTAGCATTTTGGATTTTCTTAATGTCAGTACCCAAAATGTCATAAATTCCCTTATTCGTTGTTCCAAACACAATAAGTATTGGTTCATCTGGTTCAGTCATTTTTTTTGCGTCTAATATAGTAAAATTTTTTCCTTTTTTTGAAGTTAGGATTATTTTGCCTTTCCATGTTGATAAAATAGAAAGTAAATTGGCCCTTTCTTTTACACTGTATCCCCAATAATCTTTGATATCCTTTCTTGAAATCTCTTTAACAGTGAGTTCTGGCTGTGTAGTTTTAATTTGTATAGCAATTCTTGTACCAGATTTCATTTTTCCAAAATATTGAATGAGTTTGTTTATTCCAATGTCCAGAAATTTTTTTCCCTTGTAGTTTATAATTAGTGCATCACGTGTGTCACCAATTTTTATCATCTTTTGATCTGATGTCGTTAAATGACTAGAAATATTCAATGGTTGTAGTGCGCCAGCATATTTCAGTAATTGTGTTTTTGGAAATATATCCTTACGAAAATATTGTGGCGTTTCTAAATATTTTAATGATGTTGATAAAAGCGCTAAATCATTTTTATTCTGTTTTCCATCTTGATAAATAAAAATCTGATTTATTTTAAAAATTGCACATGCTCTTGCAATCATGGATATTTTTTTGGTCTTATACAAAATGGTTGATTCATCTGCTAATGATGAATCAGGTATCGCAATTGATAAATTCAATAACTAACGTTGTTCCATAATTATAAAACTATGATGATTATNTTTCTNCANNCGGATATTTTTCTGTTGCAGATTGCAACAATTTTGTAATCTGATTTTTATCTACAATCTCATAATCGTTTAGTATCAGATTNAATTTGAGAGATTTTAATGTGCTCAGAANCTTTTGCNTCANNACTTANCATATTAANTGATGNTATGGCTAACATTTTAGATTCTTCTAATGTCATTTCTGGTTTGTAGTGTTTCTTTAAAAATTCTGTNACTCTATCNGAATCTGCACCAATTGCAACTGCGTTATAAGGAATATANGTTCCACTNGGATCAGTTAAAAATAACGAATTTCCATTTTNNTCTANACCNCCAATAATTAATGNTACACCAATTGGTCTAGCNCCAGCATATTGAGTNTATTGNTGACATTGATCAGCTATATGTTTTGTAACAGTTTCAACACTTACTGATTCATCATAAACTATCTTGCTACTCTGTGAAAAAAATCTTGCATCATCTACTTGTTTACGTGCATCTGGAATATAACCTGCTGCTGCAATCCCAATATGTTGATCAATCTTGAATAATTTTTGTGGTTCATCAACAACCTGCAATTTTCTTGGTCTTTCGTCTGCTGCAAATATAATGCCATATTTTGTTTTAATACCCAGAGCGATTGTGCCTCTTTTTACCGTTTCAATAGCATATTCAACTTGATACAATCTTCCATCTGGTGAAAAAACAGTAATTGCTCGATCATAACCTTGTTGTGTTGGCATCAATTTAATTCAGAAACTTGGAAAGTTTAATTTAAGTTTAGTGATATTATAAATTTCTTATGCGAGTAATTCAAAAAATTGTTGTTATCTCACTTGCTGTTTTTATATCTGCATTTTTTATTCCAACTGTTTTTAATATAATTTGTAATGGNCCTTTAAGATTAGATTGCCCAATTATCGACTGGATTTAGACCACAAATTTATAATTTAACATCTTTACAATGTTAACAATTTATGACTTAATTTTAGCTAGAATCTAGCTAATCTATTTAGTATGACTAGTTTAGTCATAGCTATGGGAAATAAAGGAGACACATTAAGACACTACTGTAAAATTTGTGGAAAAAAGTTAATCCACCATTCAAAGCCATGTGTGAAAGAATGAACGATAAAACTCTCAAGGAATTTTTTACAAATAGGGAAAGAATCAAAGAAGCTTTAGAAACTATCAAGTCAACACAGAATTTTCTTGATAAACAAAGACTAGAATGGTATCAGAATGAAAATAGAAGCGATGACGCTGATAAATTTACTAATACTTATTTTGAAGCTCAAAAAGTCTTATTGGAAAAACTGAAAAAAACCTTAGAAAAATGACACAGCCAGTATGGACACTAACTGATAAGGAAAAAATCAAAAAGACTTTAGAATTAATTCAAGATTTTGAGGATTCGGGATCATCTAAACATTACAAAGCAAACGCACAGAAGATGAGAATAATGCTAGATGCAATTAAAAAAACCTTAGAATCTTAACTCGATTTATGTAGAAGCTCTACCTAGTAGGATTTAGAATGAACGATTAATATGAATAAACAAAAGAAAAATAATTTATTAATAAAAAAACAGAAAACTAAACGCAAAAATAAACGATCTCAAGAAAGATGAGAAAATGACACTAACAGATAAGGAAATATTGGAAATTGAGCGAATACTTGACGATTTAGAAATATATGTTCAGAGTCATATCAAAGAACGAAGAGTAATTTCAGCATATGTTCTAAAAATTAGGAGATTATTAAAATCTGGTGAGCAACAAATATTTTATAAAGACTCTTGATATGTTCTTGAAATTCATTCGCAAATACAGAAGTGAAATCTTAATTGTAATAGCTGGTATTACTGGCTTCACAGCACTACTATACATCATTCCAGTTTTGCGTTCCTTGTAAATTATGCTAGTATTCACTAGGATTTAGTTTCTTTTCTAATCGACTTTGCGAACTCTTGAATCTATGTACTACATTATATTATGAATCTTGTTAACAAGCCATCTTTTTAATGAATAATGTAGATTATTTATTATGGATGAATTTGAAATTAATTTTAAGCTTTCTGAAACACCTACAGATCTTCAGATTAAAAAACTAAAAAATTACTTCAAAGAAATTCCACTATCTGAAATATTATCTGGTTTAAAATTTGCAAATAATCGTTGGGTTGCTAAAGATGCTGGTGTACTAAAAGTTGGAAGAAAAAGCATTTTACAAAAGGAAATCCATTCTGTTACTGCCGAGCAGGCTCAATGGCGATTAAAAAACTGGAAAATGATGATTGCCAATTACCGTAGAAGAGGTTATAGTTACCCAACAATTTCTAGAATTAAAAAATTACTTGTTCAGATTAGTAAAAAAAAGTCTAAATCGTAGATTCTTTTTCTTTTGAAAAATGTTGTAGTGCTGTGGTTGGTGGTTCTGGTATAGCGGTTCTTGTTCTTCCCTCAAGAACATTCTGTACTTCCTGAAGTATTGCTTCCGTGTCTGCACTTCTTTGATATGTTGGTGTCAATGATTCTTGTGATAATGATGAATCTGTTAATATATCACCAAACGTGTTTGTTAAATCTCCCATCGACGCATGCATTTGTGGCATTAATGCAGAAATTGATGGGGTAAGTCCTTTAATTAATGACATACATGGACTTAATGTAATAACTATATCACCTAATTCAGAAATAGTACCTAACCTAAGCTTAATTTGTTCCATCGCTAATTTTGCTTCAGCGATTTTATTTTTTGTTTTTCTAATTTCTTGTAATTCTATTGCATATGTTCTTGCTCTTGATTCATTTCGTGATAATTGAGCTTCAACAATTTTTTTGAAAACGTAATCATGATTTTGCTTTAATTTATTATGGACCTGTTCAAGACGTAAAATTTGGCATTCCATTTTTTTTTCTGCATCATTGATTCTATTTTTTAATGCAGTTTGCGGCTTTATTTTATCTAGAAATTTCTGTGATAAATTTATACCCTCACGCCAATTTTTAGTTATATAACCCATTTTCAAAAGTAATTCAAGAAATCTACATTTTGTGGCTTAACTGAAATTTTTTGATCTAATCGGATCGAAAAATTTCATGTAACTTCATTTTTGAACGTAAATGTTTCGAAATTTTGAAATTCCATTGCTTTTTATCTAACTATTTTTTATTT
>JGI12037J13215_1000235_pt1 | contig 8550 bp, 9 predicted proteins | sample DeeseametaMP0556_FD_13215 | JGI IMG/M metagenome (IMG submission 13215) | reverse complement strand
CGTGAAGTTGATTTTATTTTGCAAATCGGAGGTATTGAAACCAGAACTAATCAAAAGTTAGGTCAAGAAGTAATTCTCGATGATCTTAGAAAAGAATACGATGCGGTTTTTCTGAGTGTCGGTTTGGGAGATGTGAATTCACTTGGATTGGAAGGTGAAGAACCCAAAGGTGTATACGATGCAGTGGAAACTATTTCAGAGTTGCGACAATCTGAAAGCCTGAAAGAACTGTCCGTTGGAAGGCGTATTGTTGTTATAGGTGGCGGAAATACGGCTATTGACATTGCGGTTCAGTCAAAAAAACTTGGTGCTGAAGATGTCACCTTGACCTATCGGCGCGGTCCAGAACAAATGAGTGCCACCTGGAAAGAACAGGAATTCGCGCAAACCAACGGAGTCCGTGTAAAACATTGGGTTGCTCCAAAATGTTTGCGGTCAGAAAATGGACATGTTACCGGGATTGAGTTTGAGTGCACGGAACTGAATCCGGAAGGGAAACTAAGAGGAACAGGAGAGTTACGTTATATGGAAGCTGATGTTGTTTTTAAGGCTATCGGTCAGTTATTGGAAGACTCTGTTTTTTCTGGTTCGGAAATGCCTGCAATTGAAGGTGGAAAAATAACCGTCAACCTGGAATTTGAAACGTCTCTACCAGGCGTCTGGGCCGGAGGAGATTGTGTGGATTCCGGAGAGGATTTAACTGTACAATCCGTGGAAGACGGCAAGCAGGCCGCACTCTCTATTCATAGAAGATTAAAATAATCAATCTGAAATCAATAACCAAAAAACAATCATGGCTGATTTAAGTTGCAATGTTGCCGGTATCACGGCCCCAAATCCATTTTGGGTAGCCTCCGCTCCACCCGCAGACAAATTGTACAATGTTGAACGTGCTTTTCGTGCGGGATGGGGCGGAGTGGTTTGGAAAACTTTGGGAATTGATCCTCCCATCGTTAATGTCAGTTCACGTTATGGTGCAGTGCACTATAATGGTCAACGCATGATGGGATTTAACAACGTTGAATTGATTACTGACCGTCCGCTTGAAGACAATCTTAAGGACATCAAGCAAGTCAAAAAAGACTGGCCTGATCGAGCGGTTGTTGTTTCACTGATGGTACCATGCACTGAAAAAGACTGGCAGTTCATTATTAATAAAATAGAGGACACTGGATGTGACGGAGTGGAACTGAATTTTGGATGCCCACACGGAATGTCTGAACGGGGAATGGGTTCTGCTGTCGGCCAGGTTCCGGAATACATTGAAATGGTCACCCGCTGGGTTAAGGAGTGTACAGACTTACCGTGCCTGGTCAAGCTGACACCGAATGTAGCGGATATCTGCCATGCGGCAAACGCGGCAAAAGCCGGAGGAGGTGATGGAGTAGCTTTAATCAACACTGTCAATTCTATTGTTTCCGTTGATCTGGATTTGATGGCTCCCGAACCGACTATTGACGGAAAAGGCTCTCACGGCGGATATTGCGGACCGGCAGTCAAACCGATAGCTTTGCACATGGTGACAGAAATTGCCAAAGCTCCGGAAACGAAAAATTTACCAATCTCAGCCATCGGAGGAATATCAAACTGGCGTGATGCCGCCGAATTTATCGCAATGGGAGCTGCCGGTGTGCAGGTTTGTACTGCAGTCATGCACTATGGTTTTAAAATAGTGGATGACATGATTGACGGACTGAATAACTGGATGGACGAAAAGGGCTATGCGACGTTGGAGGATTTCAGGGGCATTGCTGTTCCAAATGTGACTGAGTGGCAATTTCTGAACCTGAAATACGACATCAAAGCCCGCATTGACGAATCGACTTGCATCCATTGTGGATTATGTCATATTTCATGTGAGGATGCTGCGCACCAGGCCATTCGTATAATAAAAGCAAATGGTGATCGACGATTTGAGGTCATTGACGAAGAATGTGTTGGTTGCAATCTCTGTATGTTTGCCTGTCCTGTACCGGACTGCATCACCATGGAACGAGTTGATTCAGGAACTGAATATCAGAACTGGACAACCCATCCGAATAATCCGATGAGGGTGGAAGAGAATTAAATCTGTAGAATATGAAAAACTAAATATAAGGAGAAAATATGTCAGTAATAATTAAAGGCGGAACAGTTGTCAACGCGGATCAATCATTCCGTGCGGATGTTTATTGTGATGACGGTATTATTCAGGCGGTAGGTCCGGATATGGATGCTCCTTTGGGAGTGGATGTTGTAGATGCCGGAGGATGCTATGTCATGCCCGGCGGCATTGACCCGCATACCCACATGCAACTCCCGTTCATGGGAACAGTTGCTTCAGAAGACTTCTTTTCAGGAACAACAGCAGGCGCGGTTGGCGGAACCACAATGATTATTGATTTTGTGATTCCGGGACCACAGGAAGATGTTTTGGAAACATATCACAAGTGGCGCGGATGGGCTGAAAAATCCGCTACCGATTACAGTTTTCATGTGGCAATCACATGGTGGGACGATTCAGTGCCCGATGCAATGGGAACACTGTGCCGTGACTATGGAGTCAATAGTTTCAAACACTTTATGGCCTACAAAGGCGCAATCATGGCAGATGATGAAATACTGGTAAACAGTTTTACCCGTGCACGAGAACTGGGCGCACTTTGTACTGTCCACGCGGAAAGTGGTGAGTTGGTAGATCATTTCCAGACGAAGATTTTTGAGAGCGGTATCACCGGGCCGGAAGGACATCCGCAGTCAAGGCCGCCGCAAGTAGAAGGAGAGGCGGCAAATCGTGCAATTCGTTTTGCGCAAATGATCGATGTGCCTTTGTATGTGGTTCATAACTCATGCGCACATTCACTCAACGAAATTGCCCGTGCCCGGCGTGAAGGTCAGCGTGTATTTGGAGAAGTATTGGCTGGACATCTGCTGGTTGATGACAGTGTTTACCGTAATCCTGATTTTGAATTTGCCGCAGCCCACGTGATGAGTCCTCCATTCCGACCAAAAGCCAATAAAGAAGCTCTTTGGCGCGGTTTGCAGTCCGGAGATTTGCAGACAACAGCTACCGATCATTGCTGTTTTTGTGCGGACCAGAAAGCAATGGGAAAAGATGACTTCCGGAAAATTCCAAATGGAACCGGAGGTATTGAAGATCGAATGCATGTGCTCTGGACACATGGTGTCAATACCGGACGTTTAACAATGAGTGAATTTGTTGCAGTAACTTCCACAAACTCTGCAAAAATATTCAACATATATCCGCGAAAAGGAATGATTGCAGCAGGTAGTGATGCGGATTTGGCAATATTTGATCCTCAGGCCACACACACAATTTCCGTAAAAACGCATCATCAAAATGTGGATTTCAATATTTTTGAGGGAATGGAATTGACAGGGATCAACGTGGCAACTGTCAGTCAGGGAAAAGTGGTTTACAAAGACGGTGATGTCCGCACGGAAAGTGGTGTAGGCCGTTATGTGGATCGTCCATGTTTTGCCCCATATTATGCTGCAGTTGAAAAACGGAGCTCTGCTATTGCTCCAACTTCCGTGGATCGTTCATCTTAATGAAAGAAAGTGTCCGGGTTGTAGAGGCTCGTAAAGTTGACTTGGTTTTCCAGACTTCAGACGGCCCGGTCCACGCTCTTTCTGAAATTGATTTGGAAATTAATAAAGGCGATTTTATTTCACTGATTGGGCCTTCCGGTTGTGGAAAAACGACGCTGTTACGTTTGATTGCAGACCTGGAAAAACCTACCGGAGGCGACATCCAGGTGAATGAGATGACTCCGGAAGAGGCCCGCTTGCAGCGTGCATACGGTTATGTTTTTCAGGCACCTGCTCTTTACCCATGGCGCACTGTTGAAGGCAACCTTAAACTGCCTTTGGAAATAATGGGCATCGACAAAACGGAACAGGCCCGACGTTCCAAAGAAGTTTTGGAAATGGTCGATCTTTCCGGTTTTGAAAAAAAGTTCCCCTGGCAGCTTTCCGGAGGCATGCAGCAACGCGTTTCTATCGCCCGTGCCCTTACATTTAATCCTGATTTGATGTTGATGGACGAACCGTTCGGTGCTCTCGATGAAATTGTCCGTGACCAATTAAACGAACATTTTCACCGACTTTGGGAAGAAACCCAGAAAACAGTAGTCTTTGTTACTCACTCCATTCCTGAAGCAGCATACCTTTCAACAAAAATTGTGGTTATGTCACCGCGTCCCGGAAAAATCATCGACATAATCGAAAGCACCCTTCCAGAAAAACGAACTTTAGATATGCGGGACACTCCGGAATTCCTTGCACTGTCGCACCGTATCCGGGAAGGTTTGCGGGCAGGTCATAGTTATGATTGACCAGATGTTATGAATTGGCTTCGTACCTCATCTTTTTTTTCGATTGCAGCCGTGCTTGCCTTCACCACTGTCATTTGGTATGGAGCAGCAGTTTATCTCAATTCAGATGTTTTGATAGATAAATATGATCGAAAAAAAATTGAGTGGAATTTTTCCAAACTTGTTGAAGATTCCTGGGCGATGAAACGTCCGGTTATGCCGGCACCGCACCAGATTATGCTNGACATGAAGAAGTCGATTTTTGGTTACAAAATAAGTTCCAAGCGCAGCCTGGTTTATCATGGATGGGTGACAATTTCGTCAACCCTGGTTGGTTTTGCAATGGGTGCAGTTTTAGGTATTTTGCTGGCAGTAGGAATTGTGCACGTATCAACACTCAACAAAAGTGTTTTACCCTGGATAATTGCCTCACAGACAATACCGATTTTGGCAATTGCACCGATGGTTATAGTTGTCTTGGGAGCCATTGGTGTAACAGGTCTTTTACCTAAAGCAATCATTTCTGCATACCTCTGTTTTTTCCCAATTGCAATCGGTATGGTCAAGGGTCTGCGCTCACCGGATCCAATGCATCTGGATTTGATGAAAACTTACAATGCATCTAAATCTCAAACATTTTATAAATTACGCTGGCCCACCTCGACTCCTTTTCTGTTTGCAAGTTTCAAGGTTTCTATAGCCATCAGTTTGGTAGGAGCGATAGTGGGAGAATTACCGGCTGGAGCAAGGGCCGGTTTAGGTGCCCGTTTATTGACAGGTTCATATTATGGACAGACAGTACAAATTTGGAGTGCACTGTTTGTCGCCTCGATTATTGCTGGATCATTTGTTTATCTGATGACAGTCATGGAAAACAGGGTTCAAAAAAGAATGGGTGTACAGGCATGAAAATTTCAGGAATTTTCTACTGGTTATTTATAATCTGTTTTCCAATCCAGTTTCTGTTTTCCAGGGACTGGATGTCGTTTGGAGTTAACACTTTTCTGTTTGCCCTGATGCCACTGATCGGAGCTGCAGCAGCTCTTTTTCGCAAAGGGGTAACCGTGCTGATGCCGGGTAAAATTGTGATAACTCTCGTGGTTGCATCCGGATGTATGGCAACCTTAAACAGTGTACATTCTGCAGAATCGGGTACAACTTCCTGGGGCATTTGGCTGTATGTTGTGACGCTGGCGGGTCTGATGTGGGAGGTAATGGGATTCTGGTCGAGGGTGGAAACCCAACTCAATAAAAAAACTGGAATTGTCATCAATTTACTTGTTCCATTATTATTTGGAGGGATGCTGCTTTATTTGTGGGAAATGTTGACGATAGGTTTCGAGGTACCACAGGTTTTGCTGCCGGCACCGTCCTTGATCGGAGTTGCTTTTGCAAACTCACTGGAAATGCTCTGGGCTGATTTTCAGCAAACATTTTTGAAAGCAGTGCTAGCCGGTTTTTTCATGGGTTGTGTCTCGGGATTTGTGGTTGCCGTTTTGGTTGATAAAGTTCCTTTTTTACAGCGGGGCCTGCTTCCACTGGGGAATCTGGCGAGTGCTCTGCCCATCGTTGGGGTAGCTCCAATCATGGTTATGTGGTTTGGGTTTGACTGGCAGTCCAAGGCAGCGGTTGTGGTTATGATGACCTTTTTCCCGATGCTGGTGAATACTCTTACAGGATTAAAGTCCACGGATCGAATGGAGCTTGACTTAATGCACTCTTATGCAGCAGACTACTGGCAGATGCTTCTTAAGGTACGTCTTCCGAACGCACTGCCTTTTATTTTTAACGCATTGAAGATCAACTCTACTTTGGCACTGATTGGTGCCATAGTGGCGGAGTTCTTTGGTACACCGATTGTCGGAATGGGGTTTCGTATTTCCACCGAAATCGGTCGAATGAATGTTGACGTCGTATGGGCCTCCATTGCGGTGGCAGCATTGTCCGGGTCGTTATTCTATGCCTTGCTGTCTTTTTTGGAACGGCAGTTTACAGGATGGCACCCATCTTTCAGGGTCAGCTAACTTGCTTGTTGCAAACAAAAAGCTGACTTAATTTTAATCTCGAATGGAGAGAATTATGAGTATAATGAAAAAAATAGTGATGGCGATGCTGACAGTCGGGTTGGCATTTTCTGCACAGGCTGCAGATAAAGTGACCATTCAGTTGAAGTGGGTTACACAGGCTCAGTTTGGAGGTTACTTTGTAGCCCAGGACAAGGGCTACTATCAAGCCGAAGGGCTGGATGTGACCATCAAGCCGGGTGGACCGGATATTGCGCCGCCTCAGGTTATAGCAGGAGGAGGAGCCGATGTAATCATCGATTGGATGCCTGCTGCCTTGGCATCACGTGAAAAAGGTGTGGCTCTGGTGAACATTGCCCAAATTTTCAAAAAGTCAGGAATGATGCTCACTTGCCGCAAAGACAGCGGGATAAAATCACCGGCTGATTTTCGTGGGAAAACGCTGGGAGTCTGGTTCTATGGAAACGAATATCCTTTCCTGAGCTGGATGAGCAAATTGGGTATTCCAACCACCGGCGGTTCAAACGGAGTGACTGTCTTGAAGCAGGGCTTTAACGTAGATCCAATTCTGCAGAAGCAGGCAGAATGTGTTTCAACCATGACCTACAATGAATACTGGCAAATTGTTGATGCAGGCCTCAGTCCATCAGAATTAGTGGTCTACAAATATGAAGATCAAGGTGTTTCTACCTTGGAAGACGGTTTGTATGTAATGGAAAAAAATCTGAGAAAAAAGGCTTTTGTCAGTAAAATGGCCCGCTTCCTCAAAGCTTCAATCAAAGGTTGGAAGTATGCAGCAGATCATCCTGATGAAGCAGCAGATATTGTCCTGGAAAATGACGATACCGGTGCACAGACAGAAAAACATCAGCGTCGGATGATGCGTGAAATAAACAAGTTGGTTGGCAATCAGCCCCAGGGCATTGGTTACCTGATTCCAGCGGATTACAGGCGCACAGTCGATGTTCTGATGTCATCTGATTCCGATCCTGTGATCTCCAAAAAGCCTAAAGGCGCATGGACTCACTCTATCTGGAATGCTATGTAATTCCATTTCAATTTCTAGTTCGGAAGCAACGCAGTCTTGTGTTGCTTCCGGACTCTTTCCCAGCACTTGCTTAAGTTACAATACTCTCCCTTTAATATCAACTAAGTATCTTCTAACTCTATTTCTCTTCCATGTTCTCTGACAGCACCTTTTAACATTCTTATAGTATCCTTTCGTTGATGCTCTGGAAGTTCTGCTATCATCTCTTTACACTTTTCTGCATTTCCATTTAATGCATACCTCTGTAACACCTGCAGGGTTTCGTGCTGTTGCAAGTGTTCAGGGTGTTTCACTTGTCCATCTGGATACGGCATGAGGATATGTCCTAACTCTTTATCTGCTTGTCTCTTCTCTGTAGCATTCTCAAAGTTGTATTTGTGCATATCATACCTTTCATATTTTAGTGATTATTCAGTCAATGACTGAAGAATTGATTATTATTATTCGTTCTTCTTTTTTTGATGTTTTTTACCTATCTGAGAAATGGTGTCACCCTCAAATGAACCGTTAAGCATCTGAGCACTATTATAGATACCATTTCCACCACCTTCGTTTTCCCAATCTTCTTCGTTTTGAAGAATATCGGTATTTATTTTTTTTTCTTCATCCCATTCATCGCCGATAATATCAATACCGTGATCTATCGTTGGGAGTTTTCGTTTTTTTGATGTATCGTCTTTTATCATATTATTATACCAATTATTATTAAACTGAATGCTATTATGAGAGCTATTCGTGTTTCGAAATCGCCCTCAGGCTTCAGGAAATTCATCTCTGGATGTATCGGATATCCCCACTCGTTCAGCTTTTCTTTTTTCATCTTCCAATAGACTCCCACCAAAACAGGGGTGAACGGTAAATTGACCTCAGAATGGACTCTTGGAATCCATCTGTCCCTTCTAGTTGAGAGTCTCCAAAAGAGTTCAGATTGTTTCCTTTCAGAGTCACAAATGTCTTCTCACCATCCTTTGTGACTGAGACTTCAAAGATACAAGAAGGTTCACCACTTAACCCAGAGGGAGGAATGGACTCAACCTCAGTGATGTATTGGGAAATCAAAGAAGAGGAAATCTCTGAAACAAGAACTGTATTGAACTCCTTGGAGGTTTTGACACCGACATAACAGGGTTCCTCAGATGAAAAAACCAAGGAAGGAATAGGA
>JGI12037J13215_1000229_pt1 | contig 8771 bp, 10 predicted proteins | sample DeeseametaMP0556_FD_13215 | JGI IMG/M metagenome (IMG submission 13215) | reverse complement strand
CGCATACACCGCCAGCGCCTCACCGGCACCGCACAGTTCACAGGTCGAATCGGCTCGCGCCAGCAGGGTGGATTCCAGGGTCATTCGTTCGCTCCGTCAATTTGCCGGCCAGTATACAGATGGGAGCAGTGCCGGGGTGTTCCGCCGGTTAATAAATCAGGCATCCAGATTAGCGTTAACCACACTAATTGCCGCCCAGAACATTCAGCTAAATACACCCGGCAGTGCTCAGAACACCCTCCTCATCAATATAAAAAAAAGCGCATTGACCCAGAGTGCATCTACTGCCAATCTTATTCGTGAAATTCATAGGAAGAATTTCATACAAACAACAATATCTAAGGACGCGTCATGAAAAAAATCTGGACAGCCCCAATTACCATCTTGGCAATCTCCATTTCTTCCCCCGTAACCGCAGACCTGAACACGCTGAACATCACCTTCTCTCCCGACTCAGAGATGTTTTACACGGGGGAAACCATCACCTTCTCAGTCAGCAGTGACGGGTCCGAAACACAATACCGCTATGTCCTTGAAAGACTCTCAGAAAACGACATCATTCGTATCAAGAACTCTCGCTGGTCCAATGAAACCAATTATCAGCTCGATACTTCAGCGTTGAACCTCGAAGAAGGAGACTATCGGTTACGCGTTATTTCCAGAGAAAAAGCGAATAAAGAAGAGCCCTTGGTAAAATTTAATACCTTTAGCCTTCATGGCTATCAGCCCACACCATGCGAAGCATTTGAAGAGGGCACTTACAATAACATCAATGCCTCCCCGCTCAACCAAAGCTATTCTCTTAACGAGGCGATCAATATTATTAGCTCCGGCTTGTTGTTAACAACGGATGAAAACGCCAACAACATTAATCAAATCACCTTCTCTGAAGGTCAGGTTCACGTTTTACCTGCAGCCCCCATGACTGCAGATGTAAATTTTTATGGCACATATCAAATCAACTTCCCCCAGCCACTTTCCGGCAGCTATATCTGCGAGGGAGGTACTATTTCGATTAATGCAAGCGGGCAGGCCAGCAGCACAGGCGGAGCGCTGGATTTCGGAGGCCTCACAACAAGTATTGAAGGAAGCCTGTCAATCGATGGAGCTACCGGCTCTTTATATAACGGGACCGTGTTTTTCGATTAAGATCAGGAGGGCAGCATAATGCTGCCCTTTTTTCATCTAGCCATCGATAAGGGCTGAAAACGAAAAGTAATCCAGAGAACTTCCTTTTTTGGCCACGTTCCCCACCGGCACCACCGCCAATCCATCCGCCCACACCGCAGAACTCAACATGCCGGAACTCTGATTGGGATGTTTTTCCAGCATCGGATTGCCGTTCTTCTGCACACACCGCACCCGTAAATATTCCTGTCGCTTGCCTGCTTTGTTGACTGAAAAATCCACGGGCAGACGGAACGGTTCCGGCAACACCGTTTCGGCACCACAACGGCGTCGCAGGGCGGGCAACACCAGCATCAGATAGCAAACCAGTACGGCCGACGGATTGCCGGGCAGACCAAAAAACGGAATGCCGTCCACGCTGCCGCAGGTGAACGGTTTACCCGGCTTGATCGCCAGCCGCCAGAAATCCAGTTGCCCCTGCTGTTCCAGCACCGCACGCAGATGATCTTCTTCCCCCACGGATACCCCACCCGTGGAGATGATCACATCCGGGCGTTGCTGCGGATCCGTCAGCGCGCGGGTGAGGGTATTACGGATAATGGCCGGGTCGTCAGGCAGATGTTCGCGCTGCACCTCGGCAAAGCCACTCTGTATCAGCAACTGGGTCAGTTGAGGACCATTGCTGTCATAAATTTTTCCGGGCAACGGTGCTTCGTCCGGCGCCTGTAATTCATCGCCGCTGGTCAGCACCAGTATCCGGGGGGCATACACCCGCACCCGGGACACCCCCACCGAAGCGATCAGCCCCACAGCCTGGGGAGTCAGGCGCTGGCCGGCATGCATCACCCTCTCATCCCGCCGGGCATCCTGACCCGCCGGGCGAATATTCTGCCCTTCGCTGACCGAAGCCCGGGCCGGCAAACGCACGCGCCCATCGGCGATTTCGCAGTCTTCCTGCATCAACACCGTATCCGCCCCGGCGGGTACCGGCGCACCGGTAAAGATGCGTGCCACCTGTCCGGGCATCAGGGTACCCGGCGGATCACCGGCAGCAATGCGCAACGGCATGGGCAGGGTCAGGCCCGGCTCATCCAGATCCGCATAGCGCAGGGCCACGCCATCCACGGCGGCATTATCGAAGGCGGGCACATCCACGCGGGACACCACGTCCTGGGCCAGGTACTGGCCACGGGCATCACCGAGTGCGATCTCCTGCACCCGGGCAAAGGGCACAGCGCTGTCCAGCAATCGGGCCAGGGCCTCCTCCACCGGCATCAAACTCATCGACCTTCTCCCTCTGTCATCGTCATCCTCACCGGCGAATCTGGGCGACAAAATTGCAGGGCCGATGGCGGGCATCCAGCTGGTCGCGAATGATGCGGTCCCAGCCCGTGGCACAGGCATTGTTGGAACCCGGCAGACAGAAGATCACCGTGCGATTGGCCAACCCGGCCAGGCAACGGGACTGGATGGTGGACGAGCCGATATCCGCCACACTGACCTGGCGAAACAATTCACCAAAGCCTTCGATGTGCTTGTCGAGCAGCACCCCCAGAGCTTCCGGGGTGGAGTCCCGTCCGGAAAAGCCGGTGCCGCCGGTGGTAATGATGCCCTGAATACGTTCATCGGCAATCCACTCGGACACCACCTTGCGTAACTGGTAGATGTCATCCTTGACGATCTGCCGGGCCTGCAAGTGATGGCCGGCCTCCTCGAGACGGTGGACCAACAGGTCCCCGGAGGTATCGTTATCGGGGGTGCGGGTATCGCTGACGGTCAATACCGCCAGGGCCAGGGGCTCGAAGGCTGCCGCGGGCTTGGACATAGATTTCTCCTTGCTGATGGCGCCAATGCTAGCACGAGCCATGCCACGGTGGCTGGACAGCACATCCCGCATTGACCGCTGCCAACAGCCCCCTGTTCGCCACAGTATGCTCACAGTACATTGACGCTATACAAAGTGTTTATCGGGAGAGCTGACAATGAGCAGCAGCATGGAAACCGCCCAGCAGGATGCCGCCCGCCTGCCGCGCCTGCCACAACGCAAACTGGACAATATCCCGGGAGATTACGGTACGCCCTTACTCGGCGATACCATTCTCTTCCTCAAGGACTACCACAAGCTGGTGACCCAGCGTGCGGAAAAATACGGCCTGGTGTCCAAGGGCTCGATACTGTTTCAACGCGGCGTGACCCTGCTGGGCCCGGAAGCCAATGAGTTTGTCTTCAAGGATCCGGAGCACGTGTTTTCCAGCCGCGCGGCCTGGAACCCCTTCCTGGAAAAGCTGTTCACCGACGGGCTGATGTTGCGTGACTTCGCCGACCACAAGTTCCATCGCCGCATCATGCAGCAGGCCTTCAAGAAGCCGGCACTGGCCAGCTACCTGGACCGCATGAACGCCCACATCAGCAGTCAGATTCAGCCCTGGCAGACCGGCGACACCCTGAGCTTCTTTGATCACATCAAGGCACTGCTGCTGGACGTGGGCGCACAGATTTTCTTCGGCCTGGACATGGGCCCGGAATCCGACAAGGTCAACCAATCCTTTATCGATGCCGCGGATGCGTCCCTGGCGGTGGTGCGTCTGCCCATCCCCGGCACCCTGTGGTACCGGGGCATGACAGGACGCCGCTACCTGGAAAAATTCGTCACCGGCCTGATCCCGCAGAAGCGGGCCAGCGAGACCCCGGATTTCTTCAGTGAACTGTGCAAGGCCGCCGACGAGGAAGGCGGCTTGAGCGATCAGGACGTGATGAATCACATGATCTTCCTGCTGTTCGCCGCCCACGACACCACCACCAGCACCCTGTGCTCCATCATCTATCTGCTGGCAAAACATCCCTACTGGCAGGACCAGCTGGCTGAAGAAATGGCCAGCATGAACAAGGACAGCCTGGACTACGACGAACTGGGCAAGCTGGAAAAAACCGGCTGGGTGTTCCGCGAGACCCTGCGCATGCGCCCGCCGCTCACCACCTTCCCGCGCCGTACCGTGAAAGACGTGACGTTCCAGGGCTACACCCTGCCGCGCAACACGCTGGTCAGCATCTCCCCCCTGTTCACCCATTACATGGAGGAGTACTGGAGCAATCCGCACACCTTCGACCCGGAACGCTTCAGTGACGAGCGCGCCGAACATAAAAAACATTTTTATCAGTGGGTCCCCTTCGGCGGCGGCCACCACAAGTGCCTGGGCCTGAACTTTGCCGAACTGCAGACCAAGACCTTCCTGTTCCACTTCCTGCAGCGCTACAAGGTGTCCCTGAAACCGGGTTACGAGATGCCGGTCCAGCAGGTGCCGCTGATCATGCCCAAGGATGGTTTGCCGGTGGTGTTGGAGAAACGGTAAAAGGAAGCTACAGACTGCAACGCGGGATGGGTCGAGCCTGGCGGCCGGTGCCCTGCCCCAATCTTTCCGTAGGAGCGCCGCTGGCGGCGCGATTCCTTCCATGCCAGCCGCTCACCCTCACCCCGTTGGAGCCATGCTCGCCCCCAAGGGGATCTGCGACATGCGAATAGGGTTGGGGGTGCATCAGGTTGGTAGATTTGGGTAGACCTGTCGAGCGCTGTTCCTGATCGCCCTTCGGTCGATTTCCACCGCGCAAGCGCGGTTCGCCATGCAAGCATAGCTCCTACAAGCGGCTTCGTAGATATCCCAGAGCTTGAGGGAACTTTTGGCCTTGCCTTATCCCACAAGCGTCGCTCGTAGCTTTCCCTTTCAGACATGAATCCGGTTCCGGTTTGCGGCTATACTGCACGCACATTCTCAGCCCGATAGACAGCCATGAAGTACGCCATCCTGCCGGTGACTCCGTTCCAGCAAAACTGCTCCTTCCTCAAGTGCGAAACCACCGACAAGGTGGCTATCGTCGATCCCGGCGGGGATCTGGACAAGATTCTGGAAGCCCTGCAACAGGTGGGCGGCACGCCGGAAAAAATCCTTGTCACCCATGCGCATCTGGATCACATCGGTGCCGTGGCAGAGCTGGCAGACAAACTGGATCTGCCCATCGAAGGGCCGCACCGGGACGACCAGTTCTGGATCGACATGCTGCCCCAGCAGGCGCAGATGATGGGCTTTCAGCCCTCACGGCCGTTCACCCCCAACCGCTGGCTGGAAGACGGTGACACGGTCACCGTGGGCGAGACGATATTCCAGGTACGCCACTGCCCCGGCCACACCCCCGGCCATGTGGTGTTCTACCAGCCGGACAGCAAACTGGTGGTGGTGGGCGATGTGCTGTTCAACGGCTCCATAGGCCGCACGGATTTCCCCAAGGGCGATTTCGACACCCTGATCCAGGCCATCAAGGACAAGCTGCTCACCCTGGATGATGATGTGTCCTTCATCCCCGGCCACGGCCCCATGTCCACCATCGGCCATGAGCGCGCCAACAATCCTTTCGTTTCCGGCAAGCACGGTTGAGGCAGTCATGGAATCCAGCGCAATGAAATGGGGTTTGACGGTTGCCGTCATTCTGTTGGCCTGGCTGCTGTCCGTGTTGCTGCGCAGCGCCACCCGACGGCTGGGCCGCCGCCGTGATTTCAGCAGGGCCCGCATCTTCCAGACCGCCGTGGTCATCAACACTGCCTGCGTGGTGCTGTCACTGCTTACCATCGGGATTCTCTGGGGGCTTAACGGCAGCGGCCTGATGGTGTTCGCCACCTCGCTGATGGCCCTGCTCGGCGTGGCCCTGTTTGCCAGCTGGTCCATGCTCAGCAACACCACCGCCGCCATCATCCTGTTCTTCAGTGCTCCCTACCGGGTGGGGGATCGCATCCGCCTGCTGGATGGCGACAACACGGTCACCGGCCAGATCCGTTACATGGGGCTCATCTTCATCACCGTGCAGGATGAGCTGGGCCACCGTTACACCCTGCCCAACAACCTGCTGCTGCAGAAAACCGTGATTCGTCTGCGCGGCGACACCCTGCCCCGGGATCACAAACACTGCCGGGCTGACTAGGGCACCCCTACAGAGTAAAGTGACGGTCTGGAACGCCTTGCCGGATTGGCAAGGCCGTGCGTAGATCAACGACAAGGACGACACCATGCGACTGCTCTTTCCCCTGATCGTCACCGCCCTGCTGGCCGGATGCCAGAGCGGTACCGAGGCCGACAATACGCTGCCGGATGCCTGTTACCAGCCGCCGGAAACCGGCATGTGCAGGGCGGCTTTCCAGCGCTACTACTACGATCAGGAAAGCGACAGCTGCAAGAGCTTTACCTGGGGTGGCTGCAAGGGCAGCGTCCCCTTCGAAACCCAGGATGCCTGCGTGCAGACCTGTAATGCCGGCAACAGCGAACCTGCCAGCCCGGCGAGAACCTATCGCAGCAAGGGAGACCCGCAATGAGTCAGACATCGTCTCTGGGCATGGCCCGGGCGGTTTATGTATTGCATCTGGTAGGCCTGATCACCGGCGGCCTGACCGCCATTGCCGGGGTCATCATCGCCCACCTCCACGCCGGGGATGCGCCGCCGCCCCTGCGTGAGCACTTCCGCTTCCAGTACCGCACCTTCTGGATCGGTCTGCTCTACAGCATCATTGCCGGCATCACCACCCTGGCCTTTATCGGTTGGCTGTTGATGGTGATCATCACCATCTGGTGGATCGTGCGCTGTGCCCGCGGCCTGAGCACCCTGAATCGCAATGTGGCACCCGCCCGGGTGGATACTTGGGGCTTCTGATTTTGCCACTGTCACAAAGCTGTCATTATGGCCGGCCAGACTGGCTGGCCCGCGCCTACCTAGGAGAGATCATGCTGTCCCTGCGCCTTATCCCCCTCATTCTCTGCACCCTGATTCTGTCCGCCTGCGCCCGCAGCCCCGTGGTCCAGCTCTACGACGGTGCCGCCAAACCTGACAGCCAGGTACTGACCGTGCGCGTGCCCAGCGAAATCGAAGTGTTCACCATCAACGGCAAGGAAGTGGATGGCGCCAACACCTTTTTCGCCACCGACTTCAAGGAACTGAAGTTCACCCCGGGCCGCTACGAGATCCTCGCCTACTACAAGGAACTGTGGCAGCTGGACGCGGACAACCATGAGATCGTGAAAACCAACCCGGCCAACTTTATCGTCGACGGCAAGGCCGGCGAGAAATGGCAGCTGGATTACGACAAACCCGCCAACGTGGAGGAAGCCCGCGCCCTGGAAGACACCTTTACCGGCTGGGCCCTGAACACCGCCACCGGGGAAAAAGTGGCCGCCCAGGAATCCAACCTGATCCTCAAGCGCGGTTTCCTGGCACCCATCACCGGCGAGGAAGTGAGCACCGCGGCCTCCGCAAGCGTGGCACCCCAACAAGCGGTCGCCCCGGCACCTGCCACCAGCGCTCCGGCTCCAGCTCCGGCCACTCAGGCAGCCCCTGCCCCGGCCGCCAGCTACCTGGATACCCTGAAAGCCCAGTGGAAGCAGGCCACCCCGGAAGAACGCCGGGAATTTTTGCAGTGGATAGCTGAATAGGATTACGAGTCACGAGAAGCGAGTCGCGAAAGGACCCTGAAATATGGGGTTCGCTTCTCGCAACTCGGTACTGACACACTTCTCCCCGAAGCCGCTGTAGGAACGGAGCGTAGCGGAGTAACGACCGTAGGTCGGCCCGAAGGGTGAGCGTAGCGAATAACGCCTCTTGAGGCGCGAACCTTGCGAAGAAAGAAATCGCCAATAGGGCGATCAGGACTTGCCGAAACTGACAGGTTTCTCCAGGTAGACCTGACATTCTCTGAAAGCTTTGTCGCCTCGCTGCGCTCGGTTCGCGCCCTGGAAGGGCGCTCCTACAGCGGCCTTGTAGATCACGTGGCGGCAACGCCCGCCATTCACTCCCCCTGAATCGTCGCTACCAGCCGTCTCGCCCCGCCATGGTCCCGGTGCTCGCACAGGTAAATTCCCTGCCAGGTGCCCAGCGCCAATCGGCCATTACTGATCGGCAGGCTCAGTGACGGGCCGATCAGCACGCTCTTGATATGGGCGGGCATGTCGTCCGGGCCTTCCAGGGTATGTTCATAGTAAGGCGCGTTTTCCGGCACCATCACATTCAGATGCCGCTCCAGATCGCCGCGCACATCCGGGTCGGCATTTTCGTTGATGGTCAGCGAGGCAGAGGTGTGCTGGATAAAAAGATGCAGCAAGCCCACCTTCACCTCTGCCAGCTCCGGCAAGCCTTGCAGCACCTCACGGGTCACCAGGTGACAACCACGGCGTTGTGCCGCCAGCGTCAACGTTTTCTGAAACCACATCTTCGTCCCCTTTGGACCTTGGCCCCGGCTGCGGGAAGCGGCAGACTCGAAGGTCTGCGTTTTCATCGCACAGCATTCAAGGGGCATGCATGAAACTGAATGGCCAGACCATTGTACTCACCGGCGCTTCCAGTGGCATCGGCGCCGAGGCGGCAAAAATCATGGCGCGCCGGGGCGCCACCCTGTGCCTGGTGGCACGCCGGGAAGAACAGCTGCGTGAGGTTCAGGAAGTCATCGAAACAGAGGGTGGCTGCGCCTTTATCTACCCCTGCGACTTGAGCGACAACGCGGCCATCGAGGCCTGCGCCGCACGGATTCTCGCCGAGCAGCCGCGTATCGATGCGCTGGTGAACAATGCGGCCCATTCCATCCGCCGCCCCATCGAGCAGTCCCTGGATCGCCT
>JGI12037J13215_1000217_pt1 | contig 9080 bp, 7 predicted proteins | sample DeeseametaMP0556_FD_13215 | JGI IMG/M metagenome (IMG submission 13215) | reverse complement strand
CGCAAGCCTTGGAAAATCTGGAGGAGATTGTGACGACTCCCGGTCTGGATGGTGTTTATGTAGGAACCGTAGATTTAAGTATAAGTATGGGGTTGGCCGGATTGGGAGACTTGAATGACAAAAAATTACAAAACGCTCTAAACATTATTATGACGCAAATCAATAAACACGACTGTATTGCAGGAATACATGCAAGCACACCAGAAAGTGCGGAAAAACTATCTGAACAAGGTTTTCGTTTGATAACACCAGTAAATGATACGAATTTATTGCGTGATGCGGCAATAAATGCCCTTGAAGAGACTCGCAAATGGATTGGATAAATACTTTTCCAAATAGTACGGAAAAGGTTGTCTAACAAGGTGATGAAGTGAAGGGATTACCCAGATCACTTTTCATCATCGCTCTCTAAAACTAATATAGAAAATCTTCTATCTCGTGTCACATCGTTGGGGAGTTGGCGTACGCGTGTTTACACCACTTTTAACAAATTAGTCACCGTTTTTCCAATGTTCCATCATTTTGCTAACCAATTCCAAATGAGTTAGCATTGTTTCCTGTTGTTCTCTGGATATTTGCTGCCAGTTTGCTGCAATTTCCTCCTGAATTTCCCTGAGTTTTGCTTCTGTTATGGATGAATCTGAAGAATCCAGAGATGTAACTGCAGGCTGTAATTTACTCAATTGTGAACTTTTTTCACGCTGCAGCAGTTCATGATAATTCCAACCGAAAAGAGAACATATTCGTTTCAGCAGTTCCTGTTCCGGAAACACTTCTCCAGCTTCAATCTGTTCGTAGTATTCGGTGCTGATTTGCAGCAAAAGGGAAATTCCCTCCACATTTTGCTTTGCCTCAATTCTTGACTGCTGAATTAGTTCGTGAAGGGTAACACCTTCGGGAATATCAGGAATTTCCGGCAGTTCGATCTTTGGAAGTCTTGCCTGCATTTCCTTGACAGGCAGTGGAGGCTGCCGGGTACCATATAAAATCGGACTTTGGCTGTTGATTTTTTGTTGAATTTGTTTGTAGTTCCAACCATATAGAGAACACAATTTACGCAACAAGTCATCCGGAGGAATGAGACCTGATTCGAATTCTTCATAATAATCCGGAGCTATGCTAAGTAAGGTGGCTATCCCCAGTGTATTCTGCCCGGCCGTTATACGGGCTTCCTGAATCATTTTCGCAAACTGAGGCACCTCGGTTTTAGCCGAAGTTTCTTCTGCTAAAGAAGAATCCGGTTTTTCCAGTTCTTTTTTCTTGGATTTAACGGAGGGAGTTTTGTCGGCAAGACGTTTGATGTCATTATAATTCCACTCAAAAAGTGCACAAAGTCGCTTAAGAATGTCATCCGGAGGAATCCAATCTTCCTCCAACCTGGCAAATTCATCTGGCTCCAACTGCATCAGCAATGCCAGTCCTTCTATGCTCTGGCCAATGTCTTCGCGGAATTCGCGAATCATTTCATTCAGTTTGGACACTGTTATCTGCTGAAGTTACAATTCTGTGATTCGAGAAAGATTTGCAATTACCGCCCTTTTACGTCCAGAATCTGAGTGTGCCGCTTTAAGGTCCTCAAAATCAAATAGACAGCAAGAGTAGTCCAGAACAAATTGTTCCACATGGGAACAATGTAAGGCTTCTGCACTACTAAATAATTGCCAACCAGATCAAAAGCTGTAAAACAAAATATCAGAGCAAAGAGGCTGGAATATTCTCTGCGCAGGATGTTTTTAAATGAAAAATTTAATNAAGGGCTATCCCATTTAGAAAAATCGGGAAAGAAGCCGGGAGTTTCCGCCGACCATTTTTCAAAGTCATCTCCAAACTTAGTTCTGAGGAAATCTTCTTCTGCAATCATGATGCGTTCATAATAGAGGGCAAAGGCAAAGGTGTATATCACAGGCATCCACCAGGAATATGGAAACAGCGAGATGCCAAGTCCCATTGTGTAATTCCCCAGGTAAAGCGGGTGTCTCACAACAGAGTACCATCCACTGGTATTAAGGACTTCTGCAATCTGCTCTCTCGTATTTCTTCCGGAAGTGTTTTGCGGAGTGTGTCCAACTACCAGAATTCTGAAAACCAAGCCCAGTAATCCGACAATCAAACAGAATAACCCCCAGGTAGTTGTCATTTCCCGACTGCCTCCCACATATTCATATTCTCCCATTGCAGGAATGAAAAACAAAATTATGACAATGGGGAAATAACTCCTCCAGCGAAACAGCCAGTACCCGCTGGAAACAAGTTTTTTTTCAAGTTTCAATCAGAGACTCCTTTAAATTTGTTTTTAAGTGTTTTTCAAAAGTTTAACCATTGCAGAAAGACTGCTTTCGAAACAGATGTTTTAATTTCATGCAATGATTCTTCCAGCAGGAATTGTTGCCCAAATATAATCATTCCCAACCAGGTAAGGAAACAAAATATTTCAAATCGAAATGATTTACTGTGACAAATTTTTACACAAGCTAAAAGGCATAACTCTTGGATTCATTTTCACTGTGGTTGTTGCCAAAATTCAGGGCTACCCGAGATATTTATGTTTCCTGTTTATTTATATGAAAATAAAAGGTTTATTAAAATTATTGTCTGCTTTTATTATTTCTATAGCTTGGAATAATTCTGCTCAAGCAGGCTCAATAAATTCCGGACTGGGTCCCCTGGAAATTCGTCCGCAATTTATTGTAAGTCAGCCTTTTTTGGCCATGACTCCAGAAAATAGTTCTACTCTCAAAGGCGGAGAATCCAAACTGTCTGTCGGAATAGAGATCGCAAATACTTTTGTCAACACTCAGGGACCGACTGAACAAATCACAAAAAAAGAAGTGGCCCGCGGATTAACAAAAGAAGATTTTTACGATAAAAACGGGGATGCAGGTAAGGGATACAGCTTGTATCTGGATGCAGAAACTAAACGTAAAAATTTAAAGTACAACTATGGAATCTCCGATTCATTAGAATTCAAACTCGAAATTCCATTTTTATCTTTTGACGGTGGATTCATGGACAGCANCATAGAAAGCGTACATAGCCTGATTGGAATTTCAAATTTTAAACAGGGTGGAGCTTATCGTGCCCTTTCTGAGCGCAACAAATATGACTATTATGTAGTCAAGGACGGAGAATTTGTTTATGCCAGCAACCAGATTATTTACAATGTACGTGGCGAACCAAGCATGGGACTCAAGTGGAACTTGTCTGAAGGCGGAAATGTCATGCCAGCAGCTACTTTAAAACTTTCCTACAAATTTGCCAATTCCGACCGTAGCGGAGAACAAAAATTAGTTCGCAGTGGCGGTGTAGATTGGGGCCACTACCTGATTCTGTCCAAAGGATTCGATAAATGGATCGTCTATTTTGGCGATGGAAAAACTAGAATTGGAGAAAATCTGGGATTTGCGTCGTCCATGAGCCATCAGTTCATGTCCCTGGAATATCGAATAGAAGAAGAAGTGTCATTTGTTTTTCAATCTGTCTCGCAAAGCAGCATCTTTCAGGAAACAGCTGCAAGTCCCCGCTCTACAAGTGGAGAAAACCAGGAACAGCGAAACTCAAACTTAAGTGTTTCCACCAGTGTTTCTGCATTCGGCTATAAATTTGTTTCCGGTCCAATCTTTTGGGAAACAGGATTTGTTCAGGATTATAATAATTTTGGAAATGAAACCGATTTTGTTTTATTTTGGGAAATGGGGGTTCAATGGTGAGATTCTTACTAAAACTTTTCCTGACAGTAAGCTGTTTGATCTTCTTCAAAACTACAGTTTGGAGCGTTGAGCAAACAGTGGTATATTTTGCCTTTCAATACGGAATACAGGACACAGGAAGTCCTGCACCTGTAGTTGGACAAACTGACTCATACCTGTCTACTTTGGAAACTAAACATGGTTCATTGAAGGGAAACCGGCAGGTAAGTCCAAAAGTATTGTCCTTCGATTTTTACAAAACGAATGGGTCAGTTGCCAGCGGATTTGGATTGGAGGTCCACAGTTACAAAAAAAAATATACTTTTGAAAACGATCCCTCTCAGGTCGATATTTCTGCAGTAGGATTCTTATACGGATTGAATTTTTATTACCGGGGAGATTTTTGGTTTCCGTTTTTGGGTTTTGGAACAGGAAATTATTCTGCAAAAGTGAAAGAAGAATTAGTAACAGGAAGTTCTACGACTTATGGTACTGTTTTCGGACAGGTTGACAAACCATTTTATTATAAATTTGGGGTACGCATTCCTTTAAATGGTCTGGGCATAATTCTCACTCAGCAGTATATTTCCGCTGATTTTGATGTCTCCACTGAAAATAAGCCTCTCTCACTCGGCGGAACAGCTACGTTTATTGGTCTTTATTACGGATTTTGATTCAAGACAGCATGGTAATCGTCTAAATGAGCACCTGCAAAATAGCATCCGGAATTCACTATGCGGACATACCAGCTCTGTTAGTGGTTCATGGTGTACGTCCGTTCTTTAAATACACAACTCCGGAGCAGTCTTTTGTCACTTTAAATAAAATAGGTGCGACATAAATAGGAATGGGAATTAGTTTGCCGGCTTTATAATCAAAGATCCGTAAGTAAATATATCCTGGACTACTGGGAATATTAGGCTTATTTATATCGATAACGATACGTCCGGATTCAGGTTTGGCACCGCTTGCAGAGGATTGTGGGACAGCAGTTAGGTCAGCGTTTGAAACGTCTCTTAATTTTTTAATAGCCTTTACTTTCCCATTGATTAAGACTTCAATTCGTTCAAGGCCAACTTTCTCTTCTTCAGGGATTACAAAGTCACAAATAATTTTTAACGTTTCAGAAGTTGGTATGTGACTACCCATAGGATATTGCTGATCACCAACAAGAGCTGATGCAAATAACTGAATTGGAAAGGAAGAAGCAAAAGTCATTCTCTTCTTTAACGCTGAAAATATCTCTTTCTGACTCAACTCTTCAGCAACAACTCCAATTCGGGATTTTCCCGGTACATTCCGGTAATCATGTGAATCATTAGAAAAGATTGGAGCCAGCCACCATCCGGATTGAACAGCTTCATCTATGAATAACAGTTTACCGCCATACCAGGACCTAGGAAAGTAATGGGATCCCAATGGTGAGTTTCAATACCAATTATTTTATCAACAATATCTTTATCAAATTTAAAATGAGAAAACTCAAAGGGCTTTCAGTAAAAATGAAAGCCGGGATGTGCAAAAATAACAAGTGCATCTTTTTGCTCCGGTTTTTTTAACCAACTATANATATCATCCGGACTTAAATCTCCCCAACTGGATTTAAATGTATTTGTATTCAAAACTACGTAGTGTCCGGCAATTAAATTTGAATATTCAAACCCGAGTATTGGAAGAAAATTATCTGACTGAAAACTGGCAGATATTTGTTGCAGTTTTTCATATTTCCCGTTGTCTAGCCATACATATTCATGTTCAGTCAAAGCAAAAAAATAAAAAAACATGTGAGTTGTAGAGGATGATATTGCCTAGCGACATCAGCATGATGAATTTTATTGCACTGGTCTGCCAGTGCAATTGGAGCATATAATTCCGGATCGGAACAAAAGAGTTAAACAGTTTAATCATTTATATCCAATTAGCATTCATTATAGTGTTGACAGGTCTTCTTTATAAAACTTTAGATAAAACAAAAGCAGCTTAGCAGCATCTCCTTGAACAACAGGAAATGTTTACGGCCGAACTCAAACCGTGTCTTTTTGAGAATTGAGACCTGAGAAAAGAAAAATCTCGAGTGTTTCAGTCTCGCAAGTTTTGACAACTTTTTGGGGAATTTAATAAAAGGCAGGGGAAAAATTGAGGGCCAAAAATTGGCCCTCATTATATCGGTTAATTACCGTTTCATGTTGATCAGGTCCTGAATCATCTCATCAGAAGTCGTTACTGTTTTAGCACTTGCCTGAAAGGCACGCTGGGTTTCAATCATCTTGACAAATTCATCAGAAAGATCAACGTTTGATTGCTCCAGACTTTTACTGCGAATTTCACCCAAACCTGCAGTACCAGCCTCACCTGTCACTTTCTTGCCTGAACCTAAAGTTTCTACAAGCATGTTATCTCCGACTTGAGCAAGTTTCCCTGGATTGTCAAATTTAGTCAAAACGAGCCTGCCAATTGAGCGAGTGTATCCTGCATCAAAGACACCATTCACAGTGCCATTATCTTCCAGGAAAATACTTTCCAAAGTTCCTGCAGGGTTACCATCTGCACTGGTTCTAAGAACATTGTAGCTTCCAGCAAACTGAGTAATACCATCCAATCCGGATCTGGGATCTGTCGGATCATCCGGATTATAGCCATCTCCGAGGTGCAGTCCTAGAATTATCGGATTACTACCACCAAAAGGAACAGCAAATTGCGGAACCCCTGTGTCAGGATTTACAGGCTGTGGAATCAATCGAGGAGGCCCGGCAGGCAAAGGCTCACCATCCGGCCCAACCCCTCCAGGTTGAGCTTCAAAAGAACCTCCTGTCGCAGCAATTAATTTTCCATCAGCTGTAAACTGCATGAATCCGCCGCCCACTGCGACCATCGTTCCCGGAACCTGTCCCAGAGAAGCTCCATCAAACATCATGTAATATTCCCACTGATTGCTAACGCCTGTTCCCGCAATTGGCTGGCCTGTACCCGGATCAATTTGTTCAGGAAGGTCCGGACGTTTTCTCATGGCAATTGTTGCAGCGTGAGAATTACCAAGGGCATCATAAACAGTGGTTGATGTTGCGAAATTATACATGCTGTCCAGTACATTGGTTGGATCAACTGGAACATCTTTGACGACTGCATTAGCGTCAAGGTTTGCAGCTATTATAAGACCAGTTCCTCTTGATCCATCCCCAGTTGGTNGAGGAGCATCAACAAGACCTAAAACTTTAAGTGCCCCCGGAATCCCTTTACTCTCACTGGTTACTCGATCCACTTGCAAAGCCTGCACACGTCCTCCCCGCAGAGTGGAAAGAAACCCCTCTTTATCGTAAGAAAACTGACCGTTACGGGTGTATGACTCTTTGCCGGTAGCCTCACTGACGATGGTAAAAAAACCAGGGCCGGCAATTGCCATATCAGTGTTGAGAGTTGTGTTTTGAAATGCACCCTGTGAATAGTCCATTGCCACACCACCAATTTTCACGCCATTACTGGCCTTTGTGAAGGCCGATCCCTGAGGCCATGAATTTCCCATTAAGTCCTCAAATGCAACTTGGTTGCTTTTGAACCCAAANGTNTTCACATTGGCAATGTTATTACCAATAATCTGCATGGTCTTGCCCTGGGTCCTTACTCCGCTGGCCCCAGTATTTAATGATCCAAGTAACGCCATTTTATTTCTCCTTAAGNTGAATTAGAAACATACCAGGCGATACAGTCCATTGCTTCGCGTAGATATAATTAAAAAAATGAATAGTTTGAAACTAATCGTTTATGGTTGAACTTGCATGTTCAACCGGTCTTAATCAGAACTTCTGGAACTCCATGCAGGAGTTTTTCGTGTCGTCAGTTCAGATTGTGCTGGAAGAGGGATTGCGTTTTGATATCGCAAAATTGATTTATTACCTAAACCAACAATTTCATCGGCAGGTACCCATTCACCATTAATTTTCAGTAGTGGTTGACTACCTTCAAAACGGATCATGGATACTTGACCAGATTTGGTCAGTGTGACTCCAATATCTTCTCCGCCATCAGTTCTTGCAAAGACGTTGAAGCTGTAATTCCCATCCGGCATTACATCTCCGTCATTGTCACGGCCATCCCAGTAAAACTCATGAACGCCCTGTGCTCTGCTTTCAAGGTTGATCTTTCGAATCATTTCACCAGTGGAATCCTGCAAAAGGAGCATGACCCTGTCGGCACTTCCTTCCAACTTGTAGGCAACCGGTACAGAATCACCATTTTTCAAAGGTATTTCTCTTGCTCCAACTTCCACATCTTTATCCAATAAACTACCAGCAGTGGCCCGAGCAATCTGCAGCTGAATCGCCATCAATTTTGCAGTCTGATTATTAAGGTTCTGTAACTGTTCCACTGTACCCATTGCTGCCAATTGCTGCATCATGCCTGCTGAATCCATGGGATCAAGGGGATCCTGGTTAGCCATTTGAGTCATCAGCAAATTCAGAAAATCTTGTTTCCCCAGTTCTTTTCCGTCGGTACTGTTCGTTGAAGCACGGTTACGTAGGCCTGTCGCGCTGACTTGCAGGGCCTGTTCAACGTTGTTTCCGATATTCATATTTACCTTTCTCAGACGTACAGATTAAGTCCGGAATCAGTCCGGTGCCTAACAATTGGTGTTTCTTCCAATGCAGATAATTCTTCTTTATTACCTCTCTCTGGAGAAAACATTTCTTCATCGAATTCAGCATACTTACGGTCACCGCCATATTTGGAATCACGTTCGTTAATATCAACGTTGAGAGCTAAATCCTTATAAGAAAATTCCTGATCCAAAAATTTACTGCGGAGAGAATCAAATCCGGATTCGACTATTTGTTTTGCAAGCATGTTGTCAACTCGCATATCTATCGTCAGATTTCCTCCTGCTTGTCTGATTTTCAGAGTAATTTGCCCCAATTCTTCCGGATGCAAACGAAGTGTCATTTCTTCAACACCATTACCACTTAATATTCTGACACGACTTACCACTTGTTCCATGTTAAACGGAAGGTCAGCACTACGCAGGTTCCCATTTGGAGAATTTGCTACCTCGGTTCCTTTTAAAATTGATGTACCGGAAAGTTCTGAAACAGCATTAATTCCTGGTGCGGAAACCGAATCTACAGGAGATTTTACGTTGCTGGAAAGTTGAGTTTCTTTAGAGGTTAATGACCTGAACTGATTCAAAGGCTGTTTGAATGCATTTTCAGAAATATCTTTTGATTTCTCAGCACTATTCATTTGTAAGCCTGCTGTGGCTTTTTCTTTTACACCGCCTTCAAACTCTTCTGTTACTTTGAATTTCTCAGCAGTTTGTAAGCCCGCCGTGGTTTTTTCTTTTACACCGCCTTCAAGTACTTCAGCAGTTTTAGATTGTAAATTTTCGCTCGTTTTAATGCTGTC
>JGI12037J13215_1000209_pt1 | contig 9175 bp, 10 predicted proteins | sample DeeseametaMP0556_FD_13215 | JGI IMG/M metagenome (IMG submission 13215) | reverse complement strand
GCACGGCTTCCTTACGCTCTTCGGAATAACGGGCCACGGTGGTTTCCTTGCCGCCTATCTGGTTGAAATCAGAGGGTGACAACTATCCTGCCAGAGGGGGGGGTACAGTGACTTGTTATGGAACCGGAAAGCCTGAAACAGCAAAGCCCCAACAGCCTCGATCCAGTGACGCCTTACCACATGATTACGGTAGGCCAGCAAGCCGAGGAAGATCTTGTCGTCCCCACTATCTCTGAAGTCAAGCCCACCAGCAGAGCCGACGACCAGTGGAGAATATTGAATAGCCAAACGGACCGCATCTTCAACACTCTCGGCGCTCATGATCAGCATTGACAGCGAACCATAAAGTGCCGGCATGATTTGCTGGCCAATATGGAGACCGAACAACTCATCCCCGGAAGCCAGAATCAACTCAAGCAGGTAGTTTTCAAAAAGGGGCAAAGGTATTTCACTGGAAGGTTCAAGAGCCTGTACCGGATCAATGCGACACGTTTTCATGATATCAAAGGCAGGAACACCCAGCCTTTCTGCCCCGTAAGCCCACTGAGCTAGCGCCACGCCTCTTAAAAATGGCTCTTCTGACATAAAAATCCTGAAGCTATTTTTTCTTATAAATTAGTAACATAAAAAAACAAAAAACAATGTCGTCTTTTTATTAACCAACGAGGGCTTTCATGAAAAGTATACATCAGCCACACCCACCAACAACGTTGGCATAGCGGCTTTTCGAGACACAAAAGGAACCCATCTTGCCTCTGACATAAAAAATTACAGATCCACCAATGAATTGCTTTACTCTAAGACGCCTAATAATCCTCGAAATTTAAAAATACACATAAAACAAGAACTTGGTTTATTTTATGGTTAAAGACGTTCTTTCAGCTTTTGGCCAGAAAGTTGATATATGGAAGCATTCCGCACTCTCATCATCATCGCCATTACCCGAATTTTATATTGCCTATCCCGGCGTCAATCATACTCGCATCATTAAAACCCCGGACGGTCTGAATCTATATGGGCAATGGTGGGAGCCTCAGCGTAATACGCCGACCGCTATCGTCCTGCTACTTCATGGCACCGCGGCCCATGCCGGCGTCTATGCCCCCTGGGCCATGCACCTGGTAGAAAATGGCTATGCGGTTTTCGCCTATGACATGCGAGGCTGGGGCCAATCACAGGGATTTGGTCGTGCCGGATTTACCTGCTCCGTGGATGATTATGTCAACGACGTCGACCTGGCCCTGGAAGAAGTAACAGAAAGGTATCCTGGCGTCCCTGTTTACCTGCAAGGGGAATCATTGGGTGCCAGCGTCGCATTACAATGGACTATTCGTGGCGGCGAGAACGTGGCTGGGCTGATTCTCAACGCCCCTCCGGTCATTGTTAATTTAAGGGCCGCTCCCTTTCCCGTACCTGACTGGTTATCTAACTTCCTGGTCTGGAATGCCGGCCTGGTGGGGCGCATCGCCCCAAACGCACCGGTTTACCCCCTGAATGGGCTGGCCGGAAGCTGGATATGGAACAAGGCGATTTTTGATTCTCTGGTCAGGTCACAGGTGGCCGTGGAAGTCAATGTTACCCGGTCTAGTATTGCCGCCAGTTATATCACCAACCTGCAAAAACTGTCGTCCAGCATCCGAAAGAACGTTGACAAGATAAAACTGCCAATGATTGTTCTTCAGGGAAGCAACGATCATCTCGTATCCCCCAAAGCCGCCGAACACCTTACTAAAAAGGCAACATCCAGCCCTCACCGTCAGTGGCACCTTTACCCAGGAAGATCCCACTGCGCACTTCACGACACCAACAAAGAGGATGTATGGCGAGACATCATAAGCTGGCTCGGGACCATGACTTCAATTAACCATTGATAAACTGACACACGGTACAATTCAATGACTATAAAAATGACTGACTTTTCTTATTTCAATCTGACTTTCCCTTTTAACGCTTCTACAGGGAAGTCACTGAACCCCAAAAAACCGAAATCCGTGAAGACATGTCCGGTCTCCTGAAGAGTCTCAATCTGAAATTGTCCACACGTAGCCAACGCTCCCTGGCCAAGGCAATGGAGCAAGCAGCGCAGTTCTTCGCAACAGAAGAAAAATCGTTTTCGGTGAGAGTGGCACATCAAATGCGGGGGGACGAGCTAGTACCGATTGTGTACATGCAGTGCGAGGAGCAAAGAGACTGAACGCCTCAGAGAGGGCAACACCCGGGGAACGACGTTATCACTCCGACAACAGGGCCTGTTCAGCCCCTCATCGCGACAATGCCCGGCGCCTCATACTGAGACGCCGGGATCATACTTACTGACCCTCACCAACCAGAACCGCCTCCGGGAATTGCCACTCCCCCTTGAGGATACTGTCATCTGGCCGATACAAGCGGACCATATAATTCCACCCCTCTACCACTGGAAGGCAATTGGGAACCGCATCCCCACAGTCGCCAAACTGGATAACCATTTCACCGGAATCATTCTTGACTCCGGTCACACTGTTCACTGTGTAGGCATTCTGATCATTGGGCTCGTAATAACCCTCACGGTTGTAAACGCTGATTGACCAGAAGGCCTCCACAGGCACCTCTTTCACCGTGAGCTGGTAAACACTTTTCCCGTCATTCTGTTCCGGGTTCACATTCAGATAAATGGCATCCTTGTCAGGATTCAGTCCCCAACCTGCCGCTGAGGCAATCAGACGACGAACCGCATCAACGTCCTCTGGACCAGCGCCTGCGGAATAGCGCATATCCGGAAGGGATCCTGCCAGCTGCAGCAGGGCGGCTCGCACTTTTGCCTGGCTAGCCTGATCCCATGAGGGAATATCAAACTTTCCCGGGCCTCCGGGCTGACTGACAGCAATCGCATCCTGAAGCGCTCTTGCCGCTTTCATGTCTGCTTCATTATTGGGGTTAGCCAATGTCCGGATAGCCACCATCCCATAGCGGGTTCCGACCAGCTCTCGCGATAAAACATAGTCGCCAGCCTCGTAGCCCACCAGAGGGTTATAGTGGTCCTGATTGATCACCAGCATGGACATAAAGCGCCCCTGGGAATCCGGTAGCGTCACCGTCACCGGCCCGGCATCGAGATCAAACACGGCCGCCGAATAGATAGTGTCCCGGTTCAACCGAATAACGAGCTGGTTATCAACCGGTGCCACATCCCTGGTGTGTTTAAACTTCCCAAAGGCGCCATCCGCCACTTGGCCAGCCAGATACAGGTCAGATTCAGCGCGAATGAAATTGTCCGGCGTTACCACGATGCTGCCATCCGTCGTACGCTGCCAAAACTTCTCAGAGCCCAGATCCGGTACCGTAGAGGCAGAGGTTTTTGTTGCTTCCTTTTCTGGCGTCTGCTGACCACAACCTGCTATTAACAGCATCATTGCCGATGCAAAAAACAGATTTTTCCGTTTCATAAAACCTCCTAATTTCGATTCAAGACGCTCACTGCCCTGTTTCTTCAGGTAATACCATCAATAAATTCGTACCAGCGAGACCTTTCCACAGGGAAAACATCACTTTTACCACGAATATCCAAACAAAACTCGGTGAACAATCATCGTTCACTCGACTTAATCGATGACACGCATAACCTGGCCCCGATAATTCCTGCTGCCAATTTTTATATCATGCCTGCTTTCACTTTTAGTATCTCCTTGGGGGAATCATGAGCGAGAATTTGAGCCAACATACGCCGATGGTGCACCGGTGTTTGTGGCCTATAATTCAAAGGAGAGCAACAAGAACTATCCTGAATAGCTACACAGAAAATGGATTTATGCGGACACCCATGGGCTTCCGCGATTTCCCTTTGCCGCTTTTCAATCACCGGGTCGCGAAATTCGATCACGGTATCGGTATCGATACAGACCATGTGATCGTGGGGTTCACCGAATGACAACTCATAGACGCTGCGGCTGACGGAGCCCTGATCGAACTGATGACGGGTTACCAGGCCCGCCTTTTCCAGATCAACCAATACCCGGTAAATGGTGGACACCCCGATTCGCTCCGCGGATTCCAGTAATCTCACATAAGGGTCTCCAGCACTCAGATGACGGCGCTGGCCGCATGGTGCGGGTAGCTACAGAAACGCCTCCGGCACCGTCAACTCATAGGTACGCCCCAAAGGCAGAAGACCGGTCAGGCCTGACGGTGCCCGCTGGGAGCTGAAATACAGACGTGAACCATCCGGGGTGAAGGCAGGCCCGGTTAGCTCACTACCGCCTCCGGGCACCTGCAGGAGAATTTTGGCCGGCTGATTCGGCACTATTACCATCAATCGCATGGCATCACCGTCCTCGGCAACCACCACATCACCGGCAGGGCTGATCACCAGGTTGTCCACATCGTCAAACCCGGCTTCACCGGTGGCTTCAAGCTGGGCATTATCGAAGACCACCTCAATCAGATCATTGTCCACGTCCAGCGCGTAGACCCGGTTGTCACCCTTACAGGCAAAGAACACCACGGCGCGCAGCGGGTGCGCGTAACCGGAGACGGTTTCTTGCGCGCCCTCTGGCCAGAACTGAATCCAGATACCCTCTCCGCCCTTGAAGCGGGTTCCCGGGGCACCCACACCAGTGCTGTTCATAATGCCTTCACGGACCCGTTTCTGAGGCCGGTCCGGGGACTGAACGTCTACCCAGCGCACCCGGTGGATTTCCCGTGCCGCTTCCAGGTCTTCCATATAAGCACCATTCTCGAAGCCGCTGACTTCCAGAACTTGCAGTTGACCGTTATCCAGGTCCAGCCCCTCGCCGCCATTAACGGCACTGACTCTGCCAGCAGAAACGAACCGATAGAGGCGCCCGTCTCCTTCATCCTCGGTCATGAAGACCGTGGAGGTCGCCATGTCCACTGCAGCCGCCTCATGCTTGAACAAGCCCATGGCAGGATGAGACTGCGCCTGGCGTGGTGAACCGAGGGGATCACATTCATACACCTGACCGTCGTCCACTTCTTCACAGGACAACCAGGTTCCCCAGGGGGTGGCTCCGCCGGCACAGTTAATCCGGGTATTCCGCAGGATCGGATAGGCATCGAGCATTTCCCCGTCAGCGCCGAACCGTAGTGCCCCCACCCCACCCGGCAAAAATTCACTGTTGGACACGTAAACCCAGCCACCATCCCCTACCGGGAAGACTGCGCCTCCATCAGGGAGCGGATGCCATAAGTAACCGAACGCGCTGGATACCGGTTGGCGACCAGCAGTGGCCACCAGTCGCAAGGAAAATCCAGCGGGAATGAGAATGCCATCCACCCCGGAATCCACCAGCTCTCCAATGTTTGCCAACGGGCCAGCCTTAAGGGGTAACTCCCGAGCTACCGGAGTCGGCTCCGGTGGCTGCCCGGGATCCGGCTCACCAAGGTCCGGATCATTCGGCGTGTCAGCCCCCCCACCGACCAGTGAAGACCCGGAGCCGCCGCCACAGGCGGCAAGCGCCGCCGCGCCACCACCCAGAAACAGCAGCTGCATCATTTGTCTGCGCGAAATCGTCATGATCCATCTCACCTAACGCTCAAACTAGGTACGTTAGTCCAACAAAATGACACTCTGGTGACGTCCAACCTCTATCCCTCAAACCGCTTTGTGGTTTTAACGCTTGCGCCGAGTCAGCAAGAGCCACCTCGCCCCACGTGTTCAGTCGGTAAAGTCTTGCACCTCACCGGCCGATGATTCCTGCTGGTAATCCCTATATCATGCCCCCTTTCATCTCGACCCATTGACGCAACAAAAACCCCCGGAGGAAGCGTGAGCGCGGACTTGAGCCAACATACGCCGATGATGCATGGGTGTGTTCATGGCTTATTTACTGAGCCCTGCTAATAATAATTAGCCTGGTTACACCAAAACTCATACAAGGGGGATGGATGCCGATAGACACTGGTGGACTCCAAAGGAATGAGCTTGGACAACGAGTGACACGGCAAGCCGCTACAATGACTCCACCGGGATCACGCCTTGGCGGCCTTTACGAATGTCGATACTTGCCCGGCGTCATGCCTGTCCAGCGGGTAAACGCGTGAATAAAGCTGGCCGTTTCCGCATAACCCAGACGCTCTGCCACCGACTCCACACTCAAACCTGCCGTCTCCAGCAACTCAATAGCCACCCCTTCGCGAATCTCTTCCATCAATTCCCGGTAACCACTGCCCTGCTCCGCAAGACGCCGACGAAAGGTGCGCGTACTCATGTCGAACAGTGCCGCCGCTTCCGCAAGTGATGGCATGTCCGCCACCCGACCGATCAGCATGCTGCGCACTTTACTGGGAAAACCGGTTTGTCGACGTTGCCGGTCCAGCAAGACCTCACACTGGCGCAGACAGAACTCTGCGGTGGCGGGGTTGGCCTTGGGGACGGCGCGCGAAAGCTGGCTCGGGTCCAGCACAATGCGATTATCCTCGCTACCGAGCACCAATCGACAGTTACTCAACGCCGGGGGCATGACCTTGAACGGCAAACTCTCCAGGGTAAGGTGGATCTCCTTGGGGGCCATCAACTCGTCGCCCATCATTTCCCGGCTGAGCAGCATAAAAATGACCAGATGCCGTTCCAGTACGAACTGTCTCAAGTGGGCAGGAATGTGGGAGACATCCATGGTGATTTCCGCCCGCCCAGCCTGTTCCCGAAAGGCAAATTTCACCAGCACGAAAGACAGCTGAGTAAAACGCAGTCCCACCTCGATGGCCGCCCTCACCGTGGGGCTACTGATAATGGCGAATGCCCAGATACCAAAGGTGGTGAGCTGATAGCGCAGCCCCGCCTCGATACCCAGGCCCGACGCCTCAGGTAGCAGGGTGACCAGGTTCTCAATCACCTGCAGCTCCTGGGCACCGGTGACCATGCATCCAGGGTCATCCAGCCGTTGTGCCGAGATCCCTGTGCCTTCCAGGCATTGCGCCACTGACAGTCCTTTCTCCCGGCCAAGGCTGACCATGAGATTGACGCTGGAAATTGAACGGGTACTGGTAAGGGTGTCCATTCTGCTATTTATGTCCATTTGGCCATAAATATCAATAACTGGCCTCGACGCGCATCAACACGCCCTCCCTGATCCCCTAGATTGAGGATTCACCCGGAGGACACCCCATGCGCAAGACGCTCATTCTGATACAGGAAAACCAGTTCAGCGATGCTCAAGTGGCGCTGCTGGAAAAACTCATCCGCAACCAATAACCGCAATCATGTCAGCCGCGAGCGACTGTTAGTGATATGGAACCGGATCCCGGCAGGCCAGGCATTCACCAATTACCAGGATTCTCGCTCTTCACTTGTCACCATGGAGTGCCCCACCGGTTTCCCCCAGAAACAGAGAGTTGCCTTCCTGAAAGCCATCGAAAAAGACTGGCTCAAGATCAGTGGGCAGCACCCGGACGAGCTGATGCTGGCACTGGTAGAAGAAGCCCTGTTTGCGGACGTATTTCAGGGCACCCAGAAACGCCTTGCCCTGCGTGGGCGACTAGCCTTCATGGCCAAGATCATCCGCACGGTGATCCATGCCAGCGTCAAGCGTATTCCCATCATTGTTAACCCGAATCTGTGAGGTTCCCATGCCGGTCTATAACATCGCCAGCCGCAAGCCACTGAGCTATGAAGCACGCCGCCGCACGGCAGACGCCATTGCCGATATCCATTGCGGCCTCACGGGCGCTCCCGCCGAATTTGTGAACGTGATCTTCATGCACGGCCATGCCCTGAAAGGAGGTTACGACCTCAATGTGATCTGCAATGTGCGCAGCGGCGGCAACCGTAATGCCGAACTCACGGAAACGCTTCGTCGCAAGATTCTTGAAGGCGTGGCGGTCAGTACCAGTCTGGATCTGAACAAGGTGGAAGCGACATTGGTAGGCTTTCCCGCCAGCTGGGCCATGGAGGGTGGGGAGATTCTGCCTGAGCCCGGCGAAGAAGAAAGCTGGCTGGCACGCAGCCAGGCCTGAACGGAAGCCATTACCATGAATAACCCGTCGCCCATTTCAGTACAGCTCAAGGACCACGTCGCTACCATCCGCTTCCGGGCTGATGACGGCGGCTATATGACTGCGACGGTGGTCAATGGGCTGTACGATACGTTGCAGTCACTGCGCAGCCAGCCCGGCATCCGCGCAGTGATTGTGACCGGTGAACACCCGGGCCACTTCATTACCCACTATTCCCTTGCCGAAATTCATCGTGTGGCCGCCCAGACACTTGCGCTGAAGCCCTGGCTGCGAGGAGCCTTTCCCCTTGCCATTCGAGCCACCATGGCCTTGGCACGGCACTGGATACGCTGGGATCGCAAGGGGCCCCATGAAAGCCGCACGTACCGCTGGTTGCGCGACACCCCTATCGAAGGCGCCTTGCTCTATGCCCGCGCCAATCGTCTGATCCAGACCCTGCGACATTACCCCCTGCCCGTGATTGCCGCCATCGATGGCGATGCCCAGGGCTACGGCATGGAGCTGGCCCTGGCCTGCGATTTTCGCCTCATGACCCGGGGGACCTGCCGAATGGGTCAGATCGAAACCCTCGTGGGGCTGATCCCTGGCTCTGGTGGCATTCATCATCTGGTCAAGCTGGTGGGCCGCGCCAGCGCAACGAAACTCTGCCTGCTGGGGGAGCGCCTGGATGCGGACAGTGCCTGTCAGGCCGGACTGATTCATCAAGCCTGCGACGCGGACAACCTGGAACACACCGCCAACCAGCTGGCGTTGCAGTTGGCACAAAAAAGCCCGGCCACACTGTCCGCCATCAAGGCTTGCCTGCTCGACAGTGAAGCCACCTCGCTTGAGCTGGCGCTGGCACGCAGTGAACCCCGCTTTATGGACGCGGCCTGCACGCCACAAGCACAGCACAGTTATGCACGCCAGCAGCAACACCTTGCCGGAGGCCATTCCTCCGCGCAGTACCTGGAACAGCAATCAACCGTGGATCAGAACGGAAACCCGTAATGGACTTTCCGCCCACAGAGAGTGAACCCTGGAGCACACGATGACCGTTTCCGCCCTTAACGCCCCTGATGCCAGCCAACTGGAGGCGCTTCTCGCCCGGCAAAAAAAGGCTTTTATGGACTCGCCCGCCCCCACACGGCAACAGCGAATTCAACGCCTTGACCGGTTACACAATGCCTTGCTGGATCATCGCCAGGCGCTGGCCGACGCCATCAGCCAGGACTTCAGCGGCAGG
>JGI12037J13215_1000191_pt1 | contig 9633 bp, 5 predicted proteins | sample DeeseametaMP0556_FD_13215 | JGI IMG/M metagenome (IMG submission 13215) | reverse complement strand
TGATTTGAATATAGTCCAATGCGAATGGATTGATCATGAACTACGAAGATCGCAAAAAGCTTGTATCATAGAGAAAAAAAGTTATTATATGGATTTGCATGAATGAGGAATAAAAATAAAAACCTGAAAATATAACTGATTTACCAATGAAAATTAATTCTCGCATTTATGTTGCAGGACACCTTGGTCTGGTTGGTTCTGCAATTTACAGGTTACTCAAAAAGAGAGGATTTGAAAACCTCATTACCCGCACTCATTCCGAACTGGAACTGATGGATGCAGTGGCAGTTCAGAATTTTTTTGAGGAAACAAAACCTGAATTTGTTTTTCTCGCTGCAGCAAAAGTAGGAGGTATTCACGCAAACAGTACTTACCCTGCTGATTTTATGCGTGAAAATTTAGTCGTTCAAACGAATGTTATTCACGAATCATGGAGGAATGGTGTAGAAAAATTAATGTTTCTAGGCAGTTCATGCATCTATCCTAAACTATGTCCTCAACCAATTAGTGAGGAGTCTTTACTGACTGGTGAATTGGAACCAACTAATGAGGCATATGCTCTCGCAAAAATTGCTGGTATCAAAACCTGTCAAAGTTACAATCAGCAGTACGGTACAAATTTTATTTCTGCAATGCCAACCAATCTTTATGGAATCAACGACAACTTTCATCCGGAAAACTCACACGTCCTGCCGGCCTTGATACGGAGATTTCATGAAGCAAAACTCGCCGATGCAGAGTCGATCAGCATCTGGGGGACAGGTAATCCAAGGCGTGAATTTTTGCATTCAGATGATCTTGCAGATGCGGTTTTGTTTCTGATGGAAAATTATAATGATTCTGAAATAGTCAACGTCGGCTGCGGTGAAGATCAAACGATCAGGGTCCTTGCAGAAACGATCAGTGAAGTCGTTGGCTATTCCGGGTCCTTGGCATTTGACTCGACACGTCCGGATGGTACTCCGCAAAAGATTCTGGATATTTCCAAAATCCGTGTTCTGGGCTGGACACCAGAAATTCCTTTAATAAAGGGACTTGAACAAGTTTATCAGTGGTATACAGAGCAGGAATCTTCTGCTACATGAGTATTATTATACTGTTTTGGAAAAATGCTGATGTGCACTTTCTTCAAGATACCTGTCAAAAGGCATGGCCAGGTTCCTGGTAAATAGTATTCCCACAGGTGTCAGCTCAATTTTTTCTAAACTTAAGTTCACTAGTCCTTCCTGTTTGAATTGTTCCAACTTTTTCCAGGCCTGAGAAAAATGATCCTGAAATTCTATTTTATAACGTGTTTCAAAATCCGTAATTGAAATTTCTCCATGACACATCAGAGTTTCAATTAGGTCACGACGTAACAGATCTTCTTCATCCAGTGTCATTCCTTTGCGAGGTATGAGCTTTTTTTCTGTGGCTTCGTTCACGTATTGATCAATTTCTTTCGTGTTCTGCCAGTAACTGTCTCCAAAATCTGAAATTGCAGATACGCCCACACCTATCTGAGCCATGTTGTGCAGAGTTGTGTAACCCATGAAATTTCGATGCAGAGTTCTGTTTTTTGCTGCAAGAGCAAGTTCATCTGTGGGAAGCGCGTAGTGATCCATGCCGATCATTACATATCCTGCCTCAGCCAAAAAGCGGATAGTTTCCAGATATATTGCTATTTTCTCTTCAGGTGAAGGTAAATCTTTCTCCCTGATTGCACGCTTATGTGTTTTGAACATTCCGGGTAAATAGGCAAAGCTGTAAATCGCCAGCCGATCCGGGNGCATTTTATAGACTTCTTCAAGGGTTTTTCTAAAACTCTGTCTTGTTTGCAGCGGCAGTCCGTAAATCAGATCCATATTTATGCTTTTATAACCCAGATTGCGGGCAGTTTCCAATGTTCTCCATGACTGTTCCACTGTCTGATTTCGATTAATTGCTTGTTGAATTGCCGGATCCAAATCCTGTACTCCAAAACTGATCCTCCGGAAACCAAGTTCATAAAGCAGTTCCAGTTGTTTGTTAGTAGTTACCCTCGGATCGGCCTCCAAGGCCCATTCTCCATCTTCTTGTACATCAAAGCAGGAGTGGATCATCTCAACTACTCTTCGGAGTTGTGAATGGTTAAGAAAAGTCGGAGTTCCTCCTCCAAAATGAACTTGTGCTATTTTTTTTCGAACGCCCAGGAGTTTAGCTACACCGGCTATTTCCTGGTCAAGAGCATCGAGATATCTCTCGACTATTTCCTGATTGTTGGTGATATATTTATTGCAGCCGCAAAAAGTACAGAGTTGGCGGCAAAAAGGTATATGCAGGTAGAGAGAAATCGGTTGCTCATTCAGCCCTTCTTTTTGCAAACAGGCTGCATATTCCTCGGAGAAATATCCTTCGCTCCAGACAGGAACAGTTGGATAACTGGTATAACGCGGTCCCGGTCTATTGTAACGCTGAATGATCTCCGGTGTAACTGCAAGCAGGTCTGCTGTCATTTTTGTATAGCGGATTTTTATTATTTTTCTTTACTAAAGAATGATGCCGTTTTAAAACCAGTGCCAAGAATCTTTAAACAATTTCTATTGAAATTTACGCAGAGGAAAAAGATTGACTGCGAAAAAAAACAGTACTGCAGCAATAACAATTGAGGGACCGGAAGGTGTGTCAATCTGCAGTGATGCCCACAAGCCAAGTCCAACTGAGGCCATACCTATAAGTGCACCTCCAAGTGCCATTTGTTCAGGAGTTCTACTGAAACGCCTCGCTGCAGAAACAGGAATTATTAAAAGTGAGGTGACCAGCAGAATTCCGATTATTTTCATGGATAAGGCAATCACAGCTGCAATCAAAAGCATGAAGATCAGTTGTACTCTGATAACTGGAACTCCTTCTGCCTGGGCAAGTTCACTGTCAAATGTAAGAGCAAGTAAAGGTCGCCAGAGCCAAAGAAATATCAGCATGATCAAAAGACCGCCGCCATAGATCCAGTAAAGATCTGTCATGTCTACTGCCAAAATGTCACCAAATAAATATCCCATTAAATCAACGTGCACCCAACTCATCAGGCTGATTGCCAACACTCCCATGGCCAGTGATGCATGAGAAAGTGTACCTAAAACAGCATCGTTTGCAAGCTGTTTTTGTCGTTGAAAAATAAAAAGAATCATTGCTACAGCGATGGCAACAACAAAAACACCGAAAATCAAATCAACTTCCAGAAAAATACCAAGTGCGACTCCCAGCAAAGCTGAATGAGCCATGGTGTCACCTAAGTAGGACATTCTTCGCCAGATCACGAAACAACCCAGTGGACCTGCAAGAATGGCAACTCCCATCCCGGCAATAACAGCCCGCCAAAAGAAATCATCTAAAATCATCACGGTCTGTCCTCACGCAATGTTCCGGATAATTGATGTGTATGGTCGTGATGGTGACTATATACAGCCAAAGCACTTCCGGAGTCTAAACCGAACAGCCGCAAGTATTCCGGATGCTGGCTCACATCTTCAGGTTCTCCCTCGCAGCACACATGGCGGTTCAAGCACAACACACGGTCTGTTGAAGCCATTACTACATGCAGATCATGTGAAACCATCAGCACACCGCAACCATGCTTATTTCTCAGGTTTCCAATTAGTTTGTACAATTCTGACTCTCCCATGTAGTCTACTCCCTGTACCGGTTCATCGAGAACAAGAAGTTCCGGATTTATCAAAAGTGTACGCGCCAGCATCACACGCTGAAATTCTCCTCCGGAAAGCTGATACACAGGCTTGTTTTTCAATGATAAAACACCGGTTTCATCCAGGACATTTTCAATTTGTCGAACGGAAAAATTTCCAGTCAAATTCATAATTCGGCTGACTGAAAGAGGAAGAATCGGATCTACAGTAATTTTTTGCGGCAGGTAGCCAATTCTGAGATTTGGTTTTTTATATATACTCCCGGTATTTGGAGGGATCACTCCCAACAAAACGCGGAACAGTGTGGTTTTACCGGCTCCGTTTGGTCCGATGATAGTCACAATTTCGCCAGCAGAGACAGTAAGCGAAACACCGGACAGCAACTCCTGTTCTCCNGCGAATAGAGACATATTTTCGGTTTGAAGCAGGATTTGTTTTTTTTCTTTTGCAGTTGAAAAATTTGCTGCAGTTTCTATCTTGGTTAGCATTGACAAATGAGTTAGTCAGAGTTATCCTGAAGTAAGCAATATTTATAACATATTTTACTCTTCAAAGCAAAGCCGCAAAGCAAAAACTGGATTTTGATGAAAACTGGAATTTGCTTTATTATTGTTATTCCACTTCTCTGGTTTAATCTGGCAATGGCAGCTTCAGATTTGAAAGTTGTGGTTTCAATAAAACCGTTTCACTCACTTGTTTCTACAGTAATGCAGGGGGTTTCAGAACCTGCTTTGCTTTTAAATGGAAACAACTCACCACATACCTATTCCCTGCGGCCAAGCGCTGCCGTCAAGCTTCAAAACGCAGATCTTGTTTTTTGGGGAGGAGAAAATCTGGAAGGATTTTTGGCCAAAGCAATTCATTCTCTGGCTGCAGGAGCCAGGGTGGTTTCATTTGAAGATACACCGGGACTCATACTGCGGCCCTTTCGCTCAGGTAAAGAGTGGCAGAAACTTGATCCTGAATCTGAAAATGATCAAGACCATTTAAAGAAACAGGAAATTCACAGGTTGCCCGGAAACGATCCGCACATTTGGCTGGATCCACTCAATGCTCAAAAAATCACCCAGAATTTAGTCCAAATATTGAGTGAGTTTGATCCTGAAAATGCGCAGACTTATCACAGTAACGGCAAAAAAACAATACTCCGACTTTCTGATTTAAACATACAATTGGAAACAAAAATGAGTTCTGTTTCATCAAAGTCTTATATTGTNTTTCATGATGCATATCAATATTTTGAGAAGCGTTATCAACTCAATCCAATTGCTTCAGTTACNGTCAGTTCAGGTCCTTCAACAAGTGTTGGCAGGTTGATAGATATCCGTAAAAAAATAAAAAANAAAAACGTTCTTTGTATTTTCACGGAACCGCAATTTTCTCCCAAATTGGTGCAGACTGTNATTTCGGGAACTGCTGTAAAAAAAGGAATACTTGATCCTATTGGTACCAGCATTTCTCCGGGTCCAGAGATGTATTTTACTTTACTAAATAATATCAGCCATTCAATTAGTAATTGTTTTAAAAAATGATGTACGTGGAATAAACTATTTTCCATTAGAGAGATGATCCAATGTCCAAAATTAAGAAGATAAGAGAAGAAAATACTTTGGTGCAGGATGATTCCGATAATTCGGTTTTTGATCAGTTTATCACACATTTTTTGCGTGGTATGTCAGAACGAATGCGTGAGACCTACAGCAATTCAGAGTTGGAAGTCTTTCTCAAAGATCGATTTGCTTTTTTCAGGAAAGCAGTCAGCAGGAGTGGAATGGTACAAGTCGTTCCTCATAAACTGCCATCTAACACACATGAAGAATCATACTTTGCCGGGAATGTAATAATAGAAATAGTTTCTCCAGATGCACCGTTTATCGTCGTTACTGTTGAGGCACTGTTGCGTCAGTTGGATTTAATGATTCATCGAAAACTTCATCCTATAATGGGAGTACGCCTGACTGCAGAGAAAGAGATTTTGGGAGTTATTTCTCCAGTAGATGCATCAGAAAAATTTGATCATCTCTATCTGGAAATTGATGCTGATGCAGACATCGTTTCCTTGAAACGTATTGAAAACCTGATTGCCGGTCACATGCTGGCAGTTCAGCTTGTCCAGAATCAGCGTCAAAATATGTTGAAGCGGCTGGAATCAATGGAAAAAGAAATTGATACAGTTACTGTCATTTCCTCTGATACAAAGGAAGAGTGGTCGAAACTTTGTGGATGGTTGAAACTGGACAATTTTACTTTAATGGGTTTTATCACACTTGTAGCGCAGGATTCAGATTCTACGAATTTCATTAAAACTATAGACAATTCCGGACTGGGAATTTTGGCAGAGACCTTTCTAGCTAAATCCTCCAAGACTCTTTTGAATGTTGTAACTGCACGTCTTAGTAAGCGCCGTCACTCAGAATTCCCTTTTGCATTGGACCTGATTCGTTTCACCAGTCCGGTTTTACGTTTTGAAAACTTGATGATGCTGAGTATCCGTGTTCCGGATAAGAAATCAGGTATGGTTGAACATGTTTTTCTCGGTCTGCTCAGGGGAAGCTCACTCCAAGTAAAAAATGTTGAAACGCCTCTTATTCACCAGAAGATGGACTATATTTTCAAAAACCGGAATATGCTGGTGAACAGTTATGACTACAATGAAGTCGTCCGGATATTCCGTGCAACACCAAAATTTGAATTATTCCGTTCATCAAGGAAAGAATTGATTCAGGTTTGCGATGGACTCCTTTCTGTCAACAATCCTAATAATATTTATTGTTTTCAGATAAATACCAGAGTTACAGGAGTATTAAAGTTGATGATAGTGATGCCCACTTCACTTTTCTCTGAGGAAGCGATTGAACACACTGTTGTCTTACTCAAGGCAAAAATTCCACATCAGCACTGTGACTGGTTTGAAGCACGCGGAAGTGAAAAATCACGTCTACATCTGGAATTTGAACTGCAGGAAGACACACTGGGAAAAAGTGAATTGCCTAATGTTGATTTGCTGCAGCTTGAAAATGAAATCAGCGGACTGATAAAACCGTGGAAAATTCAATTGCGCGAACTCCTGCAGAGTAAAAATACTGGTGATGAAGGTGCACGATTATATGAACGTTATGTCCCACTGATGCCTTCTCATTACAGTGCCCGTGTTGAAATATTGGAAGCCCTGGAAAATATTCAGTTCATGGAATTGCTGACCCGGGATGATGATCTTCAATTCGACTTAAAACACTTCTCAATTCCATCAGTACTTGGCAAGTCTGTTTCCCTGCTCTATGTTTACAGCAAAGAGAAAATACATTTGATTGAGATCATGCCTGTCCTGCAAAATCTTGGACTGCATGTAATCGACCAGTTGACGACAAGGATTGGTAATGATGAAAAAACTTTAGCTTTCATCCAGTCTTTTAGAGTAGTACGCAGTGACAGGAGAAAAATAGAAGAAGAGCATTTCAAACCATTGTTGGCACCAATAGTTAAACAGGTCTTCAAGAAAAAAACAGAAAATGACCCTTTGAATGGTTTGGCTTTACTGGCAAATTTAGCATGGCGGGAAATTAATGTACTTCAGCTTTATCGCAATCTATCTCTCCAATTAAGTGCACCTTTAACCAGTGAAACGATAAATGGGATTCTGCTCAGGCATCCCCTCTGCTCACGCTTGTTGTTTGAGACATTTGCCTGTCGATTTTCTCCTGAATCTTCTTTTGGTAATTTGATTTATCGTCAAGAAGTGCTTTTGCCGCAGAAAAAACATGAGTTCATTGAGAGTTTAGTAACAGTAAAACAGGTTACTGATGATGAAGTATTGCGTCGTTTGTTTGAATTGATTGAAAATACTTTGCGAACCAATTATTACCTGCAGCAAGATACTGAAGAAACAGGTATTTCCATCAAACTTGATTCTCGAAAAATAGAACAGATGCCGGACCCGGTGCCTTTCAAAGAAATATATGTGCATGATGTGGGGATGGAAGGTCTGCATTTACGTTTTGGACCAGTTGCACGGGGTGGACTTCGCTGGTCAGATCGGCCGGATGACTTCAGAACGGAAATATTGGGGCTTGTCAAAACACAACAAACAAAAAATGTGGTGATTGTTCCAGTTGGATCAAAAGGTGGTTTTGTGCTGAAAAACACTCCGGCATCACGTGAAGAAGCAATCACAGAATCTAAAAATCAATACAGACGTTTCATTAGTGCAATGCTGCAGATAACCGACAATTTTGACGCACAGGGTAAGATACAAACTCCAAGTCACGTTCTTTCCTACGATGATCCGGATCCATATCTGGTTGTTGCTGCAGACAAAGGGACGGCGACTTTTTCAGATATAGCCAACGAAGTGTCTGAAAAATGCGATTACTGGCTAGGCGACGCTTTTGCTTCAGGCGGTTCAGTCGGTTATGATCACAAAAGAGAAGGAATCACAGCTCGAGGAGGATGGGAATGCGTTAAACTGCACTTTAAGGAAATGGGGCGGGACATTCAGGCTGAACACACCACAGTAATTGGCATAGGAGACATGAGTGGAGATGTTTTTGGTAACGGGATGCTGCAGAGTAAAATGCTCCTTCTCAAAGCTGCATTCAATCATATGCATATCATTCTTGATCCTGATCCGGATGCTGAAAGTTCATGGCAGGAACGAAAACGTCTATTTGATTTGCCTGGTTCCAGCTGGATGGATTATTCTAGGGAAAGAATCAGTTCCGGAGGCGGAATCTATGAGCGTAATGCAAAATCCATTAAGCTGTCGCCTGAGATAAAAGGAATGCTTGGTACAGATGCAGACAGTTTAAAAGGTGAAGATGCAGTACGGCTTATTTTACAAATGGACGTAGATCTGCTGTGGTTTGGCGGCATAGGTACATACATTAAAACTGCTGATCAAACTCATTATCAAGTTGGAGACCAGGCAAACAACTCTTTACGAATTGATACTACTGAATGTCAAATGAAGGTTATTGGTGAGGGGGCTAATTTAGGCTTGACTCAATTGGCGCGCATTGATCTTGCTAACAATGGAGTTAGACTGAACACCGATGCTGTTGACAATTCCGGTGGTGTAAATATGTCGGATTATGAGGTTAATCTCAAAATATTACTCCAGCAGCTTCTTAGAAGAGGCATTGTAGGGTCAAAGGAAGAGCGAAATGATCTGCTTGCATCAGCAACCGATGAGGTTTCTGAGCTTGTATTAGCCAATAACCGCGGACAGCACCGTTTGATCTCAATGGACAGCATTCGTTCCAACCTCAATTTCCGTTTGTTCCGTAAGCTGATTGCGCACCTGCAGGAACAGGGTATGAATAAACGCGGCGAATACATTCCAACACGTACAGAACTTGATCAGTTGGAACATGCAAACATGCCTTTGCCGCGTCCGGTCCTTTCAGTATTGATGGCTTATGCAAAAATGGAGATCTACGAAGCGCTTACCTCTTCAGAAATGCCGCTTGAAAAAGAACTGACTGCAACGTATTTAGAGTATGTTCCTAAAACTTTAAAAAGTCACTTTGGTGAAAATGCCAATGATCATCCTCTGAAAAAGGAAATTGTTTCTACGGTTCTGACGAACAATATCACTAATCAGGCAGGTTCAACCTTTGTTTCCAGAATGGCACAAGTCACTGAACGGAGCATACCTGATATAATAAGGACCTATCTGATACTGGAGTCAAGCCTTGGTGCAACAGAAATACGGGAGCGTCTGTATTCTATGACAGATATCAGTGAGAAAGAGCGTTACGAAGTACTGATAGATTTGGAAGATGTTTTGAAGATGCTTGTTCGAAATGTACTGCAGAGTCAAGCAGTTCCACCGGGTTTTGAACAAATCGACCAATATCATGGATTATTGAGTGAACTGGTGGAGCATCCAGATAATTCTGTAGATACATTAAATTCAGAAAACGATCAATCTCCTCCAGATTCCGAGCGGGAAAAAGTTCAATCAGAAGATTTA
>JGI12037J13215_1000189_pt1 | contig 9646 bp, 9 predicted proteins | sample DeeseametaMP0556_FD_13215 | JGI IMG/M metagenome (IMG submission 13215) | reverse complement strand
GGCAACCGCAAACACTGAAGTTTTCTTATTCATACCTTTCTCCCTGATTAATAAAAAAGGGCCAAGGCCTTCCTGAGCCTTCATAGCTCCCCTAGCCCTCATCAAGTAGTAACCTAATTGTAAAAAAACCACAATATTCACAAATTTACTGATGCTTTCTCATCGCTTTCCCTATTTCCCCGACCAACAAGAAGCTTCAGGCAAACAAACACCAACATCTCCATCGGCCAATCTCACAATGCTCAAGATCGCTCTGCCCCGATCAATTGCTCCCAATTGCCACCAGATAATCCCCAGCCAGAGCAGGGCATCACGATCCCCGGCGTTAGCGGCCAAGGCCTGCTGGCACAGGCGCAGGGCCCGTTCCAGCAAACCCCGACGCTGGGAGGGATAGCGTCGACTGGCCTTCAGCAAACGCACGATGCGACTAGGGCTCATTCGGTTCCGCCTGTGCCGCTTTTGCTTTTGCCACGGCCTTGCCCGGGACGGCAAAGGCATACCAGTCCAGGTTGCGGGTAACCAGCATCACCATCGCCAGGGCGGCAAATAACAACAGGGCCCCCAACAGCAAGGCGTAATCTTCCGCCATCAGGATGCCGTAGATGAGCCCTTGCACCAGTAACAAACTGACTGCAAAGCTCCACCCTGCCTGGAGAGATCGCAGCACTGCCATCAGGTAGACGCCGATCAACGCACAACACGACAACGCGGCGGCCAGATAGGCCAGGGCAAAATCGATATGCTCACTGAGCGCTACCAGCAGCAGGTAGAACGTGGCCAACGCCAGACCCACCAGCAGATATTGCATGGCGTGCAATGGGTAACGGCGCAATATTTCAAACAGAAAAAAGGCGGCAAAGGTGAGGCCAACAATCAGATAGCTGTATTTCAGAGCACGTTCGCTGGACAGCAATCCGGTCACCGGCTGCACCAGCCTTACCCGCAGCGCCTGGTTAGCGTCACCGCAGGCGCCATCACCGCGGGCACAGAGAATGGCGCTGGCCGCTGCCAGGCTATTGGTGCGCCACTGGCTGCTGAAGCCTTCCGCGTTAATCTCTCTTTCCACGGGCAATACCAGCCCCTCAAAACTCGGGTGCGGCCAGTCCGCACGCAGACCAATGCGGGTTTCCTTGGCCAGCGGCAGTGTCGCCAGGGATTCGGTGCCGTTCAGGTTTAACCGCACCTTGACGGTGAAGGCACCGGACAGGTCATCCGGCAATTGCACTGCCACCGCATTGGCACCCAGCCCGGAGGGCAACTGTTCGGTTTCCACCAGCGCCAGAGGCACATCGTTGACCAGGATCTGCGGCCGCTCCACCAGACCGCGCAGATCACTGATCTGCAGCACCAGCAAGGATGGCCGCGACGCCAGGACTTGCTCCGGCTGCTTGACCTGTTGCCAATTGGCAGGAAACACCGCTTCCAGATGCAACAGGCTGCGATAGACCGGTGTGCCATAGATCCCCCGGTAACGCATCTGCGTCTGCAACTGGCCATCCACATTCAGAGCATCGGGAATCTGGCTCTCCAGTACGGTGCGTTTTTCCACCACCGTGCAGCTTTCGCCGCGGCGACAATCCGTCTTTTCCACCAGTTGCTTGCGGATTCGCTGGGTAACAATGACCGGGCCGCTGATTTGCTGTTCGCCACTGACCTGACGAGCGATTTGCTGTTTGACCTGCCAGGCATCCTGGCTGCGATCGCGTACCTTGCCCTGGATCATCAACAGGGGAATCACCAGCACCATGAGCAGGCCGGCTATCGTGAGCATTTTCAGTAACAGGTTGGGTCGCATGATTCCTCTCCCTCATATGGAGAGACCAGTGTGCGAAGCCAGGTTGAGGGTTTTGTGGGGATTGTGTGGGGAAGCGAGTTTCGAGGAGCGAGGAGTGAGATGCCACAAGGAAAAACAANCTCCAAACCTTGGTCGTTGGANCCCCTCTTGANGGGCGAAGCCGAATGCGATGGNAGATCCGATCCGGTAGCAATCTATTCTGGAAAGATCTATCGAGATCTGAAAGGCCTGATCGCCCTGCGGGCGNTTTCCGCGCAAGCGCGGTTCGCACCTCAAGAGGAGCTCCTACAGCGGGTTTGTAGAAATGTTAGTGCTGGGGGATGGTCAGGGTGGCGCGGACGCCGTTGTCGGTATTGACCAGTGTCAGGCTGCCGCCGTGGAGGGTGGCGATTTCGTTGACCATCGCCAGGCCCAGGCCGGAGCTTTTGTCATGGCCCGGGGCCGGCAGGGAATAGAAGCGCTCGGTGAGAGCTTTTGTCATTGCCCGGGGCCGGCAGGGAATAAAAGCGCTCGGTAACGCGCGCCAACGCATAGTCTGGTATCGCCGGGCCGATGTTTGTCACGCTCAGTGCGTTGCCTTCCACCTGTACCCCGAGTGTGGTTCTCGCACTGGCAAAACGCAGCGCATTATCGAGCAGGTTGAACAGGGCCAGTTTGAGGGTATCGGCTTCTGCATGAAGGTCGCTGCCGGCGACACTCACATCCAGCTGTTTTTCTGCCAATAACGAATAGCGGCTGCGCTGCCATTCTTCCACCAAGTCAGAAATTGAGACGCGACGCTTGCGGTCCGGCAGACTTTCCAGCTTTTCCAGTCTGGCCATGGCCAGCAGCCGATCGAGAAGATCGCTGAGCCGCTGACTTTCATGAATCACGTTATCGGTAAAGCGGATCAGTGACGGATCCCGGATCTCATCCTGGAGAATTTCTCCGGCGCCACGGATCGCCGCCAGCGGACTTTTCATTTCATGGGTCAGGAGGCTGACGTTATCTTCCAGCCGCGCACGCTCCTCCAGTCGACGACGCATGGCCGTAACGGCATCGGCCAGAGCGCGGATTTCGTCGTTGCCACGAAATGCCGGCGGCGCCGGACGCTCATCATTGGCCACCGCCTCCGCATAGCCTCGCAGGCGATTGACCCGACGGCTGAGCCACCAGGCCAGCAGCCCCCCCAGCAGCAGGCAACCAAACAGGGCCGCACCGCCATACAACAACAGATGCCGTTCCGCCCGTTGCACAAAAGGCTCGATGGCACGCCCCGGTTTGCCCAGGCTGATGACCCCGATCAGACTGCCGCTGTGGCGGATCGGGGCGGCCACATACATGACCGAGGTAGGCGGGTCCTCAGGGTCCGTGCGGGTAGTACGTGCCCCGTAGCGACCCTGCAGGGTCAGATGCACATCATTCCAGCGGGAGAAGTCCTCACCTTCATCCTTGCCCCGGGAATCGAACAACACGGTACCGGTGGGACCAGTGATATAGATGTGGGTATGGATACGGTCTTTTTTCAGGCCCCAGATATCCGCATCCGGTGTACGCCCGGCATAACGATTCAGGGCCTGGCGCAGTGACGAGGTAATCACGATCTCGCCGCTCTCCGCATCCTCGGCAACAATTTCCGCCAGCAGGTTGGCCGCATCTACCAGGGTTTCTTCGGCGGACTGGCGCACCAGTGGTTTGGCCTGACCGAACACAAGATCGAGCACAAACCAGCTCACCACCCCCAGAATCAGGAAATAGAACACCAGCAAGCGCTGCCCGAGTTTCATTGGCTATGGCTCTCGAGGTAGTAGCCGATGCCACGACGGGTGGCGATAAGCCTCTCGCCATCCAGCGATCGCAACTTGGCACGCAGGGTCTTGATATGGGTATCCACACTGCGCTCGAAACTGTCTTCATCACTGTCGCAAATATCCAGCAATTGCGACCGGGTAAAAACCTGCCCGGGATGTTTAAGCAGTGCAGAAAGGATGCGGAATTCGGAGCGGGTCAACGTCAGCGCGGTGCCACGAAAAAAAATCTGCGCACCGGCTTCATCCAGCTTCCACAGGTCGGTGGCGCGAGCTTCCCCGTGGGGAGCAAGTCGTTTGAGAATGGCACGAATGCGGGCCACCACTTCGCGGGGGCTGAACGGCTTGGTCACATAATCGTCGCCACCCAGCTCCAGCCCGAGGATGCGATCCACTTCATCCTGACGGGCGGTGAGAAACAGCACCGGCACCTGGCTGGACTGGCGTAGTTGTTTGAGTACGTCGAAACCGTTCAGGTCCGGCAACCCCACGTCCAGCACCACCAGATCAAACACTCGGCTGGCGAGATGCTCCAGAGCCTGTTGGCCAAGCGGCACGTGGTCCACCGCGAAATGCTCGCGCTCCAGCGCAAACATCAGCGGCTCCGCGATGCGCGGCTCATCATCCACAATCAAGATTCGGCTCACAGCCATTCCCCTGCCAAGACACTGGCATCATAACCACAGAGTCCGAACGGCCCAAGGGAGGATGTCACTGTTCACCCAACCGGCATATGGCAAGTGGGTTTCGGTGACGGCCCGCTCTTCGTTTACACTGTAAGCCCAACCCCCTGGCCCCGGAGCATCCCCCTTGGCGAAGAAGCCCAAAACCGACGAAGAAATTGCCGCTTTCCGCGACAGGGTCTGTGATGTGGCCACCCGGCTGTTCATTGAACGGGGGCCCCAGAATGTGACCATGCGTCAGATCGCCAGCACCCTCGGGGTCAGCCCGATGACCCCCTACCGCTATTTCCAGGACAAGGACGAGATCCTCGCCACCGTGCGCGCAGAAGCCTTCCACCGTTTTTCCGCCAGCCTGGAGCAGGCAGTGCAGGAGGCCCCGGATGCCCGAGCCAAGGCCAGGGCCGTGGGGGATGCCTACGTGGCCTTTGCCAAGACCTACCCGGCGGCCTACCAACTGATCTTTTCTTTCACGCAACCCGACGAAGAACGTTACCCGGAGTTGCGTCAAGCCAATCTCCGCGCCCAGGAGACCATGGTGGGCTATGTGCGTGAGATGATTGAGGCCGGCCTGCTGGAGGGGGACGCCCAACTGATCGGCTACATGTTCTGGGCCACCCTGCACGGCATCGTGGTCCTGGAACTGGCCAGCGGCCTGCGCGGCATGGATGGCGACACCCTGCGCGAGAAGATCATGCGTACCCTGTATGCGGGTATGCGCGTTAACCCCCCCTCTCTGGAGCACTGACCGATTCGCTCAGCCCCATGGGCAGAGAGGACTTGATCTTTAACTTATACGGTGTAAATTTTACAGAGTAAACCAATAAGCGGAGAACCCATCATGTCCCTGCCCTCTTCCATCGCTGATCGCCTGCGCCTGCCCGTGATGGGCTCGCCCCTGTTCATCATTTCCAACCCGGATCTGGTGCTGGCTCAATGCAAAGCCGGCATCATCGGCTCTTTTCCTTCCCTCAATGCCCGCCCCCTGTCGCAACTGGACGAGTGGCTGCACCGCATTACCGAGGAATTGGCTGCCTGGGACCGGGACCACCCGGACCAACCCGCCGCGCCCTTTGCCGTCAACCAGATCGTGCACCGCTCCAACGACCGGCTGGAGAAGGATCTGGAGCTGTGCGAGAAATACAAAGTGCCGATGGTGATTACCTCGCTGGGCGCCCGCGTGGAAGTGAACCAGGCAGTTCACGGCTGGGGCGGAATGGTAATGCACGATGTGATCAATGACCGGTTCGGTCGCAAGGCCATCGAAAAAGGCGCCGACGGCCTGATCGCCGTGGCCGCCGGTGCCGGAGGCCACGCCGGCACCCTGTCTCCCTTTGCCCTGATTCAGGAACTGCGCACCTGGTTCGACGGCCCGCTGGCCCTGTCCGGCTCCATCGCCAATGGCCGCAGCGTGCTCGCCGCCCAGGCCATGGGCGCCGACCTGGCCTACATCGGCTCCATGTTCATCGCCACCGAAGAAGCCAACGCCGCCCAGGGCTACAAGCAGATGATTGTGGACAGCCGCGCGGAAGACATCGTCTACAGCAACCTGTTCACCGGTGTGCACGGCAATTACCTGGCGCCCTCCATCATCAACGCCGGCATGGACCCGAACAATCTTCCGGAAAGTGATCCCTCCGCCATGAACTTCGGCTCTGGTGGCAACACCGACAAGAAAGCCTGGAAGGATATCTGGGGTTGCGGTCAGGGGATCGGGGCCATTGACGCGGTGGAAAGGACTGGCGACATGGTGGCCCGTCTCGCCGAAGAATATGCTGCGGCGAAACAGGCGCTTTTCGCCGGGTAGACTCTTGCCCGAAAACAAAAAGACTCGCCCGGAAACCGGGCGAGTCTTTTTCGTTTAATCAACCAGCCTGAGCGTCACGTGGCTGGCATTCATCCTGACAGGCACCGCAGAAACCACCCGTTACAGACTGAAATTGATCCGGCAGAACCAGCTTTTCAGGTAGAAGGTTTCCACAATGGCCGGGTGCACCGGATGGTCCGGCCCCTGCCCCTGATAACCGATCACCTGCACACTGCGGTCAATGTGACGAGCACTGCTGTGGATTACTTCCAGCAAACGGTCCGCCGGCATGTGCATGGAGCAGGAGGCGGAGATCAGGTACCCGCCCGGCTTGATCAGGCGCAGGGCCAGCTCGTTGATGGCGTGATAGCCGGCCAGGCCATTCTTGAAATCCTTTTTGCGTTTCACGAAGGCCGGCGGATCCAGCACCACAAGATCATACTTTTCGCCATCGGCGATCAGCTGCTTCATGGCGGCAAAGGCATCGCCCTGGATGCTGCCCACCTTGTCCGCCACCCCGTTCAGCTCGGCGTTGCGGTGCACATAGTCGGTGGCAGTTTCCGAGGCATCCACACAGGTCACGGATTCGGCTCCTGCCAGTGCTGCCTGCACGCCCCAGCCGCCGCAGTAGGAAAACACGTCCAGCACCCGCGCTCCCCTGGCCAATGGCGCCATGGCCTGGCGAGCACTGCGGTGATCATAGAACCAGCCTGTTTTCTGTCCTTCCGCCAGCGGTGCCACAAAGTGCGCGCCGTTTTCGGTGAGCGACACTTCGTCGACCAGCTCCCCTTTCAATGCCTTGGTGTAGCGCTCCATGCCCTCGATTTCCCGGGCCGCCGCTTCGTTTTTGGCAATGATATGCGTGGGGCTGAGTACCGCATCCAGGGCACTGACGATGGTATCCAGATGCGCTTCCATGGCACCGGAACCGGTCTGCACTACCAGTACATCACCGAAACGATCCACCACCAGACCGGGCAGGCCGTCGGCTTCACCAAAGATCAACCGGTAGCTGGGTTCCTCGAACAGCGTTTCGCGCAGGGCCAGCGCCTGTTCGATGCGTTTCTTGAAGAAGCTGCGCGACAGCTCCTGCTTCACATCCCGACTGTAAAGACGGGCAGCAATCAGTGAATGAGGACTGAGCAGGGCCCGGCCCAGCGGTTTGCCGCGGCTGTCTTCCACCACACAGGCAACGCCGGCGGGCAGATCCCGCAGCGGGGTATGGCGGGTGTCGATCTCGTTGGCATAGACCCACAGATGGCCGGCCTTGAGGCGGCGCTCTTCATTCTTGCGTAGGCGGATAACAGTGGTTTCGGTCATGGTGTCGGCAGGCAGCTGGCGGAAAAGGGGGCATCATAGCACAGGGGACAAACGCCTCTGATNCNAGATACGAGTCTCGAGGAGCGAGGAGCGAAAACCTGGCTTTNGCGGACGCNGGGNTTTGCTTTCGTGACTCGCTCCTCGTACCTCGTAACGCCTAATCGACCTTTCTCGCCCTGCAAANGCTCCGCGACCCTTTTTTGAAAACAAAAAAAGGGCGCCCGAAGGCGCCCTNTCATTTCAAGGAANTCGTNGNNAAGGATTANCCTTTCACGAATTCCGGGTAGGCTTCCATGCCGCAGTCGGCGATGTCCATGCCTTCGTACTCGTCTTCCTCGGAAACCCGGATGCCCATGACGGCTTTCAGGATGCCCCAGACGATCAGGCTGGCCACGAATACCCAGATGAAGATGGTAGCGGCACCGATGATCTGGCCGGAGAAGGACACATCAGCGTTGGTAACCGGTACCAGCAGCAGACCCAGCAGACCCACCACACCGTGGACGGAGATGGCACCCACCGGATCGTCGATCTTCAGCTTGTCCAGAGTCAGGATGCTGAACACTACCAGCACACCACCAGCAGCACCGAACAGGGTAGCCAGCAGCGGAGTCGGGGTAGACGGCTCGGCAGTGATGGCAACCAGACCGGCAAGCGCACCGTTGAGCAGCATGGTCAGGTCAGCCTTGCCGAACAGGATGCGGCCAACGATCAGGGCAGCAACAGCACCACCAGCGGCGGCAGCGTTGGTGTTCAGGAAGACCATGGCCACGGAGTGTGCGTTAGCAGCATCACCCAGCTTCAGTACGGAACCGCCGTTGAAGCCGAACCAGCCCATCCACAGGATGAAGGTACCCAGGGTCGCCAGCGGCAGGTTGGCACCGGGGATAGCGTGCACTTCACCGTTAGGACCGTACTTGCCTTTACGGGCACCCAGCAGCAGGACACCCGCCAGGGCAGCAGCAGCACCGGCCATGTGAACGATGCCGGAACCGGCGAAGTCAGAGAAGCCCAGGTCGCCCAGGTTGTACATGCCAAACACGTCGGCACCACCCCAGGTCCAGGAACCTTCCAGCGGGTAGATCACACCGGTCATGAATACTGCAAAGACCAGGAAGGCCCACAGCTTCATGCGCTCGGCAACCGCACCGGAGACAATGGACATGGCAGTCGCCACGAACACTACCTGGAAGAAGAAGTCAGAGGCACCGGAGTAGACAGAATCGCCGTCGAAACCGTTCTCCGCAGAGGCACTCAGTACACCGGCCAGATCGAAGGCTTCGATACCGTCCAGGAAGATGCCGCCGCCGTACATGATGGCGTAACCGCACACCAGATACATGATGCAGCTAATGGCAAACAGCGCCACGTTTTTGGTGAGAATTTCGGTGGTGTTTTTCGCACGCACCAGACCGGCTTCCAGCATGGCAAAACCGGCAGCCATCCACATTACCAATGCGCCACACACCAGAAAATAAAAGGTGTCCATGGCGTACTGAAGTTCAAAAATTTGATTTTCCACAATGCAACCCTCCGAAAATGGAAGCGTGTTCTCTAAACCCTGGCATGGGTCGATTTACAACACGGTAAAACTTTAAATCGCGTCCTCACCGGTCTCACCGGTACGGATACGAATGGCTTGCTCCAGGGTGGTAACGAAGATCTTGCCGTCACCAATCTTGCCGGTATTGGCAGCTTTCGCGATGGCTTCAATCACCTGATCCAGAGAGGATTCGGCGATGGCCACCTCGATTTTTACCTTGGGCAGAAAATCCACCACATACTCGGCACCCCGGTACAGCTCGGTGTGACCTTTCTGGCGTCCAAAGCCTTTCACCTCGGTAACGGTGATGCCCTGTACGCCGATCTCGGAGAGTGCTTCACGCACGTCATCCAATTTGAACGGCTTAATTACGGCAGTAACCAGTTTCATTTCATTCTCCTCAGCTTTCACCGCGTCCGGTGTCGTCCGTTTCACTTCGAGCCCCGTTATGGTTCCCGATCCACAGTCTGCTCGAACGCTCTGACCCAATAAGTGCACGACCCATGCCAGGTTTAGAAAATCATGCATTTTCAGTGGGTTATATCCCGATCCCGATTCAGGAAACGGGTTCGGCGCGCCATTATAGCGCACCACCTTGGGGCGGGTTCCAACTTGGTGCAGAGCTGCTGCCCTGCACCGCCGGTGCCGCGCCAGCGGACACCGTGCTACCATCCGTCCACCAATACAAGCACCGCCGCCACAGACCGCATTCCC
>JGI12037J13215_1000172_pt1 | contig 10251 bp, 7 predicted proteins | sample DeeseametaMP0556_FD_13215 | JGI IMG/M metagenome (IMG submission 13215) | reverse complement strand
GTCATTTTATGCGGCAATGGCAAAAGGCGGCATCATTGATGCTGGAAACCATGACACAGTTTCTCTGGAAGAAGTTGGTGTCCCGCAATGGGTAATCGACAAAGACCTATGCCCAGGCCTCCCAAATTGGGAAGCTTTGAAAAACTGTAAAGACGTGTTCGCAACCGCTGATTCCGGCGGCAAAGGTCGAATTCTAGACGGTCCTCAAAGCTGGCATGGCGTTGAATATACTGATCGTGTAGAAGCACTGTTAGGTGATGACTGGGTCGTTAAGTTTGCCGGTAGTGCGGATGCCTTATGGGCCGAACTTGCAGCTGCAAAGAAAGAAGGACGCGGTACTATCGTGTTCAACTGGACACCGAACTTCACCGATAAAGAAGGTTATGCCTTTATCGAGTGGCCAGCATACTATCTTGGTTGCAGAAAACAAGATGGTGGTGACAGCAAATGCGGTTCGCCAATCGGTTGGTTGAAGAAAGCCGCCAACTATAAGTTCCCGAAAACACACCCGGCAGCTTATACAGCGTTCTCCAGAATGTCATTTACTGCAGGCCATATTGGCGGAATGGCCGCACTGGTCGACATTGATAAAATGACCCATGCGGATGCTGCCAAGGCGTGGCTGGCTGCGAACGAAGATGTCTGGAAGCCAATGATTGGAGTAGGTATGTAAAAACTTATAGAATTCTAATCTCTAACCCCCTCCCAGGTTGCAACTAGGAGGGGGTTTTTTTTTGGTTGTAGCTCGTTGTAGCTTATAGTAGGTTTTTAACTGTAAAATCGTGTTACTGTTAAAGACCTTGAATTAGAAATTAAATTATGTCGTCTCCAGTTGAAGTAACCCACAACAGACAACCTGTCATTCAGTGCGATTCTGTTTATAAAATATTTGGCGAGAATGCCAAAAAAATGCTCCAAGGCTCAAAAGGCAATGTGGATGCCAAAACGTTCCAAGACGCAGGTTGCATCGTCGGTGTCAATAATGCTTCTTTTGCAGTTCAAAAAGGTGACCTTTTGGTTGTAATGGGTTTGTCTGGCTCAGGTAAATCGACACTGCTTCGCTGTATATCTAGATTAACGGACGCTACTTCGGGCAATATTTATATAGACGGTGAAGACTTGTTGGGTATGAGCAATAAAAAGCTTATTGAGCTTCGGCGCAACAAAATGGGCATGGTCTTTCAGAGCTTTGCCCTATTACCTCACAAAACTGTACTAGAAAATATTGCGTTCCCCTTACAGATGAAAGGCAATAGTACAGAAGAGAGCATCAAAAGAGCTATGGAGATGGTCAAGCTTGTTGTTCTTGATGGAAGAGAAAATTATTTTCCAAGACAATTATCTGGTGGTCAGCAGCAACGTGTAGGGATTGCACGCTCTCTTGCTGTAGAACCTGATATTTGGTTCCTAGACGAACCGTTTTCTGCTCTTGATCCATTAATTCGTAAAGAAATGCAAGATGAATTTCTCCGGCTACAGGGTGTTTTAAAAAAAACCATATTATTTGTTACTCATGATTTTGATGAGGCGCTGCGCCTCGCTGACCGTATTGCCATAATGAAAGATGGGATTATCGAGCAATTAGATACACCCGCCAACATCGTTCTTAATCCAGCCACTGAGTACGTGCGTAAATTTACTGAAGATGTACCCAGGGAGAAGGTACTTAAAATTGAATCTGTGATGGATCCGATTGATAGCTCAGAAGAGCTAAGCGATCTACAAGTCTCTAAAGACGCAATAATCGAAACAGTTGCGGAAGTAGTGCTGAATCAACAAAAACCAGTTGCGGTAACAGATGCGGATAACAATTTGGTTGGAGTGGTACACTCTTCCAAAGTGATTCATGTGTTGTTTGGCAGTAGGGCTGAAACGGAAAATAACGATTAATTCTACGACTATGAATCAGTTAACAAACCATCCCAAATTATTTCAATTTGTTGGTTTATTGGTTATTTTCGCCTTACTCTGCCTCTTTATCAACCCGTCAGAGAATAATATTTTTTGGCGTTTTCCTTCACTGATTGCAGGTCTTCCATACCTGATTAATGACTCGGTCGAGTACTTGATGTTCGACTGGTGGCCGATTCAGGTCTATGACCCCGAGATTGAAGAATTTGAGGAAAAACCGTTACTACAACAAGTGACGAGAGCCATCTCGGCGAGCATCCTTTTTTTAATTGGGTTAATTCGCGAAATTATTTTGGGCGGGGTTAAAACGATCGTTACTTTTACGAGCTGGGATTTTGTTAGTGAAAACAAGTGGGCCCGTTGGCCCGCATTGCCCTGGACGGTCGTTGCCAGCGGCGCAATTCTTTTAGGCTATAAGCTCCAGGGCAAAGGCCTTGCGATGCTGGCAGGCTTTTCGACCATATACATTGCCGTTTTCGGTCAATGGGAGCCGTCCATGCAAACGCTCTCATTCGTACTGTTCGCAGCGCCCGTTTCTTTTATTTTAGGCTTAGCTCTGGGTATCTGGGCGTACAAAAATCGGAAAGTCGAACTAACACTGAATCCTTTACTTAACGTCATGCAGATCGTGCCGCAATTTTCCTATTTGGTGCCGGTGATGGTATTTTTTGGAATTGGCGATCATGCGGGTGCCATTGCGACCATTATTTTTGCCACCCCCCCGATGGTGCGTCTGACAGTTTTGGGGCTGAAAAGGGTGTCGCCGGAAGTTTTGGAAGCAGGCATGATGAGCGGCTGCAGTAATTTTCAACTCATGTATAAAGTATTAATTCCAACTGCAAGACGGGATATTCTGATTGGCGTCAACCAGGTCATCATGCAGTGCTTGGCCATGGCGGTGATTGCCTCTTTTATTGGCGCTAAGGGTTTGGGTTTCAATTTATTGCTTTCACTGAATGGGCTCAGAATTGGGCAGGCAATAGAACAAGGTATTTGTATTGTGCTGATCGCGGTGGTTTTAGATCGAATGTCTCTTGCTTGGGCAAACAAACAAACGGATTATTTTGCTGATCTTACTTTTTTTAAGCGCCACAAATATTCATTGATGTTCCTCGTGATTGTTGTAGCAGGCATTGTACTCGCCTACATTGGCACGTTCTTTTTTCGAGAAGGTTTTAACTATTTGTATATTGTGCCGCACAACAAAGGCATCTCGATTGACGATACTTTGCAAAATGGCGTTGATTGGATATGGGATACCTTCTTCTTCACATTAAAAGGGTTTAATGTATTTTTGATTCAGCAGATCCTGATGCCGATGAAAGCTGCGTATCTCAGTATGCCGGTTGTTGCAACGCTTGCTTTAACCATGGGCGTTGGTTACATCATCGGCGGAATACGATCGGCAGCAATTGTTGGCGGATTTATTTTGTTTATCGCTTTGACAGAATGGTGGGATAGAGCCCTTATTACGATGTACTTAATGAGCTTTGCAGTCATTGTGTCATCCATTATTGGCGTTACGGTGGGAACTTTATGTGCGCAAAATTCGTATACCGCAAAATTCATTTTATTGGTTTGTGATACGTTTCAAACTTTTCCATCCTTTATATATTTGATTCCCGTGATTATGCTTTTTGGCGTAACCGATACCTCCGTATTAATCGCAGTTATTGTCTATGCCACGGTTCCTGCTACCCGTTATACCGTGGTAGGACTGCGCAGTGTGTCGCCAGATTTGCATGATGCGGGCTCAATGTCAGGTGTCAATCGACTGCAAAGATGGATCAAAATTGAATTGCCCATGTCTTTTCCACACATGGCGTTGGGCGTTAATCAAACCGTCGTGTTTGCGTTATCCATGATCATCATTGGCGCGATGATTGGTACCGATGATCTTGGACAATTTATTTTGAAAGCTTTATCCGATAAAAATGGCGTAGGCAATGGATTAACACTGGGCCTGTGTGTGGCTTTCATTGGTCTGGCCGCTGATCAAGTGATACGAACTTGGGCAAACGAAAGAAAACAAATTTTAGATATTAGCTAAAACTACCCTTCTTTTCTTCGGTTGAAGCCATTAATTGACATCCAACCCAACAGCAATTGTAACAAAAAATTACATCTATTTTAGCTGGTGTCTTTTATTCGGTTTAAATACGCCCACTACTCTAATCTTTTCCGTGGCTGGAAGCAGTGGACGATTCAATGTAATTCTATCTGGGAGAGAGGAGTAGCAGGAATGCCCTATGGAATTCTCTAGCTTTGGGAGTTGTGATAAAGGTTGTCAATCCGGAGATGTACTTGAAAGACAAAACAATAAATATAATTGGCCGGGGAACAGCAGGTTCGTATTAGAGAATTGCTGCACAATTCACAAAAGTGTCACAGCATACAATGCTGCTCTGCGGTGTGGTAGTAAATTAAATTCATTCAGTTAGAATTGTAAATATTTCGATCATTAACCTAAGCAGAAATTGTCATGAATAAGCGAGTTGCAGTTATTGGTGCGGGACCCAGCGGTTTAGCACAATTAAGGTCTTTTCAATCGGCTGCAGAAAAAGGCGCTGAAGTTCCGGAAATTGTATGTTTTGAACGGCAGGAAGACTGGGGGGGACTGTGGAATTATACCTGGCGTACCGGACTTGATGAATATGCAGAACCGGTTCATTCCAGCATGTACCGCTATCTGTGGTCAAACGGCCCAAAGGAGTGTTTGGAATTTGCGGATTACTCCTTTGAAGAACATTTTGGACGCACTATTGCTTCATATCCTCCACGTGAAGTTCTTTTCGACTACATCATAGGGCGTGTTGAAAAAGCCGGTGTCAGGAAGCAAATCCGTTTTCGTACCACAATCCGTGAGGTTTATTATTCAGTAAAGTCAGGCCGCTTTACCTTAACTGCACATAATCTAGTGGACGACACGGTTTACTCTGAGGAATTTGATAATGTGGTGGTGGCTTCAGGGCATTTTACTACGCCGAATGTGCCAAGTTTTGATGGAATAGAAACTTTCAACGGTCGTGTGCTACACGCACATGACTTTCGGGATGCGCTTGAATTTAAGGGAAAAAATCTCTTGCTCATCGGCACCAGTTATTCTGCGGAAGACATCGGTTCCCAATGTTATAAATATGGTGCAAAGTCCATTACCTGCAGTTATCGAACCGCTCCGATGGGATTCCACTGGCCGGATAACTGGGAAGAAGTCCCTCTGCTGAAGAAGGTTGATAAAAATACATGTACCTTTAAGGATGGCTCAAGTAAGGAGATTGACGCGATCATTATGTGTACGGGCTATCTGCATTACTTCCCTTTTCTTCCGGATGGTCTGCGCTTGAAAACGGATAACCGCCTCTGGCCTTTGAACCTCTATAAAGGTGTATTTTGGGAAGACAATCCAAAACTGATGTACCTAGGAATGCAGGATCAGTTCTACACTTTTAACATGTTTGACGCACAGGCCTGGTACACCAGAGATTACATGCTGGGACGCATCAATTTGCCTTCAAAAGAGGAGATGAGAAGCCACAGTCAGGCCTGGAGAGAACGGGAAGAAAAACTTGAGAACGATGAACAGATGATCTGGTTCCAGGGAGATTATGTGAAAGAGTTAATCTCCGAAACGGACTATCCGAGTTTTGATGTGGAGGGAGTAAACAAGACCTTCATGGAATGGGAACACCAAAAGCATGAGGACATTATGGATTTCCGGAACCATGCCTACCGCTCCTTGATTACCGGGAATATGCAGCCAGTCCATCATACTCCCTGGATGGAAGCTATGGATGATTCCATGGAATCATACCTGGAAAACAAGTAAGAGTGAAAAACAGCCTGTACAGGGACTCTCTAACGTTCAGTATTCCTCCTGGAGAGTACCGGAAACAGCCAGAGTACACAGGCAAAGGTCCAAACTATACTTCCAATGGTGGAAAGATAATCTTCGCTGCGGATGCCCGCCATAATAAAAATCAGTCCCGAGATGAAGAAACAAATCAGTCCAATTAGTTCAAAATAAAATATTTTCATTGCATTAATTTATGAAGGACTCTGTACGAATAGAGAATTGATTGAAAATATCACCAAACCGGCCCAAATCAGTCCGAACGTGATGCTGTGAGTTGGCGTGAACGGTTCATGGTAAAGATACACACCAATTAAGAGTTGGATAGATGGAGTCATGTATTGAATAAAACCCAGGGTAGTATAACGAAGTCGTTTTCCGGCATTTGTGAACCAGAGCAGTGGTAGTGAGGTGACCACGCCTGCACCGACTAAAAAAATTACAATTCTCCAATCTCCTCCAATATTCCCTGTACCATCTACATTCCAAACCACTATCATAACTGCTGCGAAAGGAGCAAGCAGTAATGTCTCCATCAACAGACCCACCAATGGTTTTACTGGTATCATTTTGCGTAATAAACCGTAAAAAGAAAAGGTGAATGCCAACGATAGAGCAATCCAGGGGAGTGAGTCAAAATCCCAGAGAAAATTCAAAACGCCCAAAGCAGCCATTCCAAGTGCTAAACTTTGCCAATAATTGAGGCGTTCCTTCAAAAAAATTGCTCCCAATAAAACATTAAACAAGGGATTGATAAAATATCCCAAACTGGTTTCGACGATTTGATTCGTGTTTACACCATAAATATAAACAAACCAGTTTACTCCCAGGAGCACTGCTGTTCCCAGGAGCATCCAGATATATTTTGGGGTCTTCAGTAAATCCCGAAATTCCCCCAAACGCTTCTGAACTGCCAGCAAACCCACTAGGAAAAGCACGGACCAAACCATTCGGTGTGCTAAAATTTCTAACGAAGGAACGGTGTCAAGAAGTTTCCAGTAAATGGGAAGAAAACCCCATGCGCTAAAAGCCAACAGGGCATATCCGATTCCAATTTGTGCTTCCGTATGCTGAGATTTAATAAAATTACTCAAGTAGTAATTTAAGTTTCAGGATTCATGTTTCAGTCTGCTGGATGCCGGAAAGTGCAGCGTGAACGTACTCCCCTTACCGTATTTGCTTTTCAATGAAACTGAACCTCCAAGCAATTTCATTAAACTTTGCACGAGCGCAAGTCCAAGACCTGTCCCCTTTAGTGTTCCGGATGAGTTGACTTGATGGAAGACTTCAAATATTTGCTGCTGCTGATCTACGGTAATTCCGCAACCTGTGTCCTGAATTTCAATTGAAACTCCATTTACATCATGAATGCTACTGACTTTGATATGACCTCCGGATTCAGTAAATTTAATGGCATTTCCCAGAAGATTAATCAGTACCTGCCGGACCTTTCCGGAATCAGAATAAAGCATAATTGGTGTGTCAGAGTGGAAAACGAGTTCATGCTGAAGAGATTTTTCCTGTAGAAGTGGTTCCAGCCATTCCATCACATCCTGCAGTAAATTTTCCAACTGAAACTCTGAGTTAAATATTTGCATCTGTCCAGCTTCAATTTTGGAAAGATCGAGCAATGAATTGATCAGTTCCAACAGATGTTGCCCGCTTTTTAAAATTCTACTGAGGCGGTCAATTTGATAATCNGAAAGTGGTTCCTCTTTTCCTGATTCAAGCAAGACTTCCGCAAAGCCAATTATAGCATTAAGCGGAGTACGCAACTCATGAGACATGTTGGTGAGGTACATACCTTTGGCCCGGCTGGCTTGATCAAGCTGACGATTTGAGGTTTCCAGTAATTCAGTACGTTCGCGGATGACGGACTCCATTTTTTGAAAAACTTCTGTCAACGTTTGAACTTCATCCATATTTTCCGGAAATTCATCTGCTTTGCCCTCGACTTCAATGGATTTTTCAGCAGGCTTGTGGAACTGATCACGGATAAGCTGCTGAGCCGCACCCCGTAATTTTCTAAGTGGGGCAGTGATTCGGTTTGCAAAAAAAACTGCCAATCCCAAAACAAGAAGTAAAACTACAGAAGCAACGACCCAGATCCAGATTCCAAGTCCTGACAAACCTTGCCGCAATTTAGATTCCTGCTGACGTGCAAAATCGGTTTGCCAGCGAATCATTATTTCCACCTGACTGCTGATGTTCTGTACCAAAGGCGACTCCTTGTCTGTCCAGATAATCTGTGCTTCTTCCAGAGTAAGTTTTTGTTTCGGATCGCTTGTGTTTTTTTGCAGATTTTCAAGGGATAAAATCATCAACCGCAAATCATAAAAAACGCGTCTCTCAACTGATCGTTCTCCTTCCCACACACGTACCTTTTTGTAAAGCAGGTCGAGTTGCTTAAAGGCAGGGTGAATATCAACTGCCCATGTAAGGTCACGTTCTTTAATGAACTTCAAATCTCCGCTGTCGATCCAGGCCTTTTGTGCCAGTGAGGCTTTATGGACTGCATTATTCAGCGAAAACCACTTAAGGGAAACTGCAGGGAGATCACGGTGTCTGTCCAAAGACTGATGCTGTTCCAATGTAAGCCAGTACAGGGCAACAAAACCTAACAGGGTTATTGATGCACAAACTGCTGCAACCAGAATAATTTTATGGCGTAAACTTTGGAACATTTTTGTTACAGCATGAAGACAGGATTTTAGATTTGGGATAATTTAATAACAATGTTTTACAGGTTTACTCGACAGTCAAGAGTTTTATCGTGTCGTCCCGAACGTATGTGANGGATCTTATAAGATATCAGCACTTTATCAGATCTCTCCCTTCGCTCGAAATGACATGACGCAGTGAATAATATNAGTATCTTACTAGAATAAAATACTCATTAGTAGGATTGTAGCAAACGATTTAGACTCTACAATTTGATAAAAATAAGCAACAAAGCACTTAAAAATTAGAACATAAATATTGCTCATTATCGAGTGATTTGTCCTGTACCAGATGAAATTCATCAAGCCTTCAGCTTGCAAGATTTATGTAAACAGGGCACTCTCAAAATGCAACGTTTAACGNTTTTATTTTCAGAAAGATTATGAAAAATAAGTCCATCCAGCAGCGTTTTCATGCAGCTCAGGTGTTGGTCCGTGACGCAGGTCTTTATGCTCTTCAGTGGTTTAGAAAACTTGATAGTCTGAAGACGGAAAAAAAAGGACCTCAGGACTTGGTAAGCAAAGCAGATCGTGAAGTTGAAAAAATGATTCGTGAACGTCTGCAAACATTATTTCCGGAAGATGGGTTTTTAGGTGAAGAAAGCGGAACCAGAAATTTGGATGCAGAAGGTATCTGGATTGTTGATCCTATTGACGGGACAATCTGTTTTCTAAATGGTTTGTCATCCTGGTGTGTATCGATTGCTTTTGTAGTTAAGAACCAAATTGAGATAGGTTTGATTTACGCACCGTGTACGGACGAATTGTTTGCATCTCAGCGTGGAACTGGTGCTACCTTAAACGGTAAACCAATGAAACCGAGTAAGGCCACTACACTTGCCGATGGAATTGTCGGGCTGGGATATTCACCAAAAAGTTCGATTGTTGCAACCCAAAAAGCCTTCGATTATTTGTTTAATAATGGTGGTGTTTATCACGACGTTGGATCTGCAGCTTTGATGTTAGCATACGTAGCTGCCGGACGTTACATTGGGGTTTATGAATTTCAAATTAATTCATGGGATTGTCTGGCAGGTATCGCTATGGTTCGTGAAACCGGTGGTTGGACAAATGATTTTCTGGCCAATGATGGTTTACTCACAGGCAATCCAGTCTTAGTTGCAGCTCCGGGAGTGAAAGACGCCATGCAGAATTTATTTGCTGCCGCCGGTCATTAATTCCATCCTGTTTTTTAGTTCAGCCAATGTTTCAGTCAATTCGACCTTTGCCAAATCCTTCGATGGGAGGGCATTGGCGTGGAAATTCGTTTCAATTCGGATTGATTGCTGAGCATGTTGTCAGCATCCGCTATTTGTTTTACCCACATTTCTTTCCGCAACTTGAAGGAAATCAGGCCTTGCTGTCCGATGTCCAGTTGGACACATCGTATCAGTTTGGTGATGTATGGGGCTGGGAAGCTGAATTTTCCGGCTCTGCAGAAGAACACATGGTTTACCTGATTCAGCTTCAAGAAAAGGACGGCAACACAAAATTTGTTTTTGATCCATTTGCCAGGGAAAGCTTCGGTGGTGAGCATTGGGGGAGACCCATTGGATTTGTTGTGGATGAGGAGGATTTTCGGCTCAGTGTTATTTCCCGTCCCAAAAGTAAGGTTTTTCATGGAATGCGCCGGTTGCCCGTTCTGCGTCAGGAAACACCGACAGATGAATTAACTGCTTCCCGTCCACACCGCCCTCATCACCCTCTGGAGCAGAGTGTCATTTACGAGTGCCACGTCCGTGGCATGACCATTAGCCCATCAATCTCAGT
>JGI12037J13215_1000167_pt1 | contig 10414 bp, 8 predicted proteins | sample DeeseametaMP0556_FD_13215 | JGI IMG/M metagenome (IMG submission 13215) | reverse complement strand
CATTCAGTCAAAGCCGTAGGTTGAGCGAAGTCGAAACCGGTATCACACCTGAAAGCTCCCTTCGACTAAGCTCAGGGAACAGATCATAATGTCAGTTTAAGAATGACAATGTACTAGTGATATAATATATTAATGAACAAGCACCACCAACATTCTACAATTTTATTCAAGATTGTCAAAGTAAACTGGTATTACCTTAGCTAATTACAAAATTTTGTGCAGATATAAAAGACATTCTGGAGGTTGTTACTTTTTATATAAGAGGTACAAAGGAAAAAAGGCCGTGAGAGCTGGTTTGAAAATGTTCCGGAGATGTTTTTTGCAGCTTGAGCATTTCACAGCCGTAAGTGGCACCGATCGGTGCCACGAGGAGACCTCCAACGCCAAGCTGATCTTTCAAATTTTGCGGGACCTGGTGTGCTGCTGCAGTGACTATAATCCTGTCATAAGGTGCCATTTTGATGTAACCCAATTTGCCGTCAGCTGCTACGACCACGACCTCTTCCAGACATGCTCCGCGTAGATTTTCACGGGCCTGTTCCGCAAGTTCCTCATGCCGCTCCACCGTTACTACCTTTGCTGCCAACTTGGCCAGCAGCGCCGCGTTGTATCCGCTTCCCGTACCAATTTCGAGAACACGCTGTCCCGGAAGTACGTCCAGCAGCTGGAGCATCAGAATGACAGTGGTTGGTTGGGAAATAGTTTGTCCGCAGAAAATCGGCAGAGGGTGATCGGCGTAGGATTCGTCGCGGTAAGCAGGATCAACGAACAGCTCCCGCGGCACCGCCATAAAGGCATCCAGTACCGAATTATTGCTGATCATCCGGCTGTTTTTCCAGTATTCGTAGAGGTGTTGTTTCTGCTGCTTAAAATCAGTCTTCGGCTTTTTTTCAGGCTTTTCAAAGAGAGCTGCCATTTCCAAACAGAATCACAAAAGGTTCCCAATTACATAATTCTGCGTCCATCAGCAAAACTGAAAAACAGCAAATTTGTGAAAAAGAGAACGAGCAGTAGGTTTTGGTTCCGGCTGACATGAGCTAAACCACCGGATTGCCGACAAACAAGTTGCGCAGTAATTTACGTGTAAGGTCAAGCGGAATTATTGTTGCGGCAAAGAGCAGGACGTAACCCCACTCCTCTAAAGTGAGGCCGACAGTCCGCAAAACTTCGCCTCCGAAATATGTAAAGGTTGTTTGCAGGAAGAAAATAAGAATGACCACAACCAAAAAATTGCGATTTTCGGTGATGTGTTCAAATAGATTTAAACTCTCGGTGCGTGCGTTAAATTTATTGAAGTTATTCATAAAGACAAAGAAACCGAAGAAGGCTGTCAGTAAAACAAGATTGACTTCAGGATCTGTGCAGCGTACCGTATCGCAGACAAATAATCCTGAAACAAAATCAGAGGTGAGAAAAAATAAACTGAGGAATGCCATGTAAAATCCGTCGATCAAAATGGCGGACCACATGTCACCGGAAATGAGTGATTCACCTTTTGGTATCGGTTTTTCGTTCATGTAACGCTGAAGAGCCGCTTCACCTGAAAAGGCAAAGGCCGCGAGGGTGTCCATCACAATGTTGACCCACAAAAGCTGAGTCATGGTCAGCGGTAAATCAATACCAAAAAATGGTCCCAAAAAAGCCACTAAAATGGCGGCAACGTTGACGGTCAATTGAAAAATCAAAAATTTTCTAATTGATTTTAATAGTGTCCGCCCATAACGAACTGCATTTGTGAGTGAGATAAAATTATTATCAAGAATGACAATATCGCTCGATTCTTTTGTCATGTCCGTTCCATCACCCATTGAGAAACCAACGTCCGCGTTTTTTACGGCTGGTGCATCATTGACTCCATCTCCGGTCATGCCGACCACCCAGTTCATGGATTTTGCCAATTTAACCAAACGGTTTTTATCCGCGGGAAGTGCACGGGCAACGACCCTCAAATCCGGAAGTATTTTTATTAACTCTTCATCAGATATTTCGCCAAGTTCTTTGGAAGTAAGAACAAGCGCTTGTTCTTTTTCTAAAATTCCGACTTCTCTGGCAATCGCTTGAGCAGTATCTTTTGCATCGCCGGTAATCATTACTACCTGTATTCCAGCTCGCCGGACTGTCTCCACTGCTGTCTTTGATTCCTTTCGCATTTCGTCACGCAGGCCGAAGATTCCCACTAAAGTCAAATCGGAAGGAAGAACATTTTCCTCCCCCAAATCTTGATTTGAAACAGCCAGTCCAATGAGCCGCATTGCGCGTTTGGAAAGCCCCAGCATTTCTTCTTTGAGTTTTTCNGAATCCAGTTCGACCTTGTTACCGTCCACATCCAAATAATGTGTACATCCGGCGAGNACGATTTCTGCGGCCCCCTTGACCATAGTTAAATTTTGCGAACCTTCAACCTGTGTAGCTGAAAATTTATAAGAACTGTTAAAAGGAATATTTACCTTTACTTTTACATCATCCTGCTTGGCTAAATCTGCGCCGAGGAAACGCAATAAAGCTTGTCCTGTTGGATTAGCGCCAACGATTTTCGGGTTTTCCGGATCTCCAGTATCAATCGAAGCCGGGGTATTGTTTCGCAGGGCAAAGGACACGGTTTCACGCAAATTTTCGGGAATTTCTTTGTAAGATTGTAAATGTTCAGCATTACCCAGAAGAAGCTCTGAAACTGTTAATTTACCTTGAGTCAGTGTTCCTGTTTTGTCGGTAAACAGGATTGTCAGGCTTCCTGATGTTTCAATGCCGAGAAGTTTCCGCACCAGAACTTTCGCTTTGAGAAGCTTGCGCATATTCATCGAAAGCACGACTGCAATCATCATTGGCAACCCTTCCGGAACGGCTACGACAATAATGATGATTGCTAAAATAATAGCTGTCACTATATGATAAATTATTTCAGGGGCAGGTTTGCTGAAATAGATTTCCCATCCTCCGCCTTCCAGAAAAATATGATTAAACATGAATGAAAAGGCGATAAACAGCGCTCCAACATAACCAAAACGACTGATTTGCCGGCCAAGAGTTGCCAGTTTTTCCTGCAGTGGAGAGGGTCTGGTTTCCGCTGAGGTCAATTCTTTGAGTGTTACACCATACTTTGTTTTGTCTCCAACCTCCAAAACTTTCATTACAGCTTCTCCGTCCACCACCAGGGCAGCACGTGACATTTCATACTTCTCTTCTGCCTCAGAATGTTTTTCATCTGCACCCCCTGTTTTTTTTACGGTTTCAGATTCACCCGTAAGTGCAGATTCATTCAACTCAATTTCTCCAGTGAGCAAATAGCCATCTGCGGGTACTGTGTCTCCAGGCTGCAGAAGAACCAAATCGTTGACTACCAGATCGTCAATTAATATTTCAACCATTGTACTGTTACGGAAGACTTTTACTTTTACCTTTGAAGCTTCCTCAAGCAAACGCTGAAATTCATTCTCATTACTGTATTCAGACCAGGTGGCGATCAAGGTTGCCATCACCACAGCAAACGCAATTCCGAGTCCTTCATACCACGGAGCAAATCCCATGGCGGCCAAAAAAACCGTTACAGCCAGGGCAACAATCAAAATGACGATGATCGGATCTTTTAAGTTGGTTCGTAGTTTATCAAAAAATCCCTCTACTTCCTGCGTTGTAACAACATTCGCACCGTAAATTTTTCGAGATTCAGAAACCGCATTGTCGCTTAGTCCTGGATAACTAAATTTCATTGATTGACTCTCTTGGTAAAGGTTGGGAAAATATCATTAAGATTTTCCCAAGGCTCGAAATGACTCCGCACCTAAAAAGTCTCTGGATTATTCTTTTTTTCATTTCCAGATTGCTAATTCAGGTGTGGGGGCGGATTTCAAACTATTTACTGAACTACCTCGGCATAACAATTATCAAAAGCAAGTTTGACATATAAGAGTAGTAAAAGCAAAAATCATTTTGAAAGATATAGAATCAGGATGAAACATGGATTTACGCTGGTTGAGGTGATGTTTGCAAATGCGATGCTGCTGATTTTAGTGGCAGGATTTGCCAAAATAACAGAACAGACATTTGAGCAAATACAGCTCAAAACGCTCAAAAATGAACTAGCCTCACATTTGGATGAATGGACTCTGACAAAGCTGAATAACCCATTAAATGCAGGAAATTACCAGGAAAATATTTCTTTGTCAGGTAAGAACGCCGAACTGCATTGGCAGGTCAAACAAGTGAACCCAAACCTAATTACACTTTTGTTTCAGGTAAAAACAAGTGATACGGTTCCAAAAGTGCTGGCGCAGTGGCAAACAGCGCTGAAAACACAATGATGAAAAAGCGTCAAGGTTGCCTTGACTACAATTCCGCTTATACCTTAATTGAAGTGATGCTTGTCCTGGCAATCGTTTCTGTTGTTCTTATTTCGGCACAACGGCCTTTACTTGAATTTCATCGAATCGCGGTTCTGGAGCAGCAGAAAGAAGTGCTGCGGGGTGACTTTCAACGTTTCCTTCTGCTGCTTAAATCAGAGCTGATTCAAGCCGGTTATGCGCTTAGTTCCGGAAGTGAAACTGCTGTCGAAATTTCTACCCATTCGCTGGTCTTCAAAGCAGACCGCAACAGGGACGGAGACGTTGCAGATACACGTGAAAAAATCGCATACCGTTATGATCCGGAAACGAAAGTACTCTTCCGAAAATCAGGGAATTCTGCTTACCAAACATTGATTGAATCCATTTATGACCTTAAATTTGAAATAGCTCAAACTCCACCTCAAACTTGCATAAAGGTATCGGTTCAAGTAATAATTGACGCACCGGAACAAGAAACCGTTTTGTGCCAGTTGGTCTGGTGAATCTTAAATGATGGTTTAGTGAAAAGGCTGAAATCCTAATTTTTTGATTTCGACCATAGGAAAAAATATTAATGATATTAGTGTAGTAGATTATACAAGATTTCTCTCTTCGCTCGAAATGACACTGTTTTAGGGCTTTTTCCAAGTTCAGTTTAAATGATAAAAAAGGAAAAAATGAAATATTTACATACCATGATCCGTGTTCAAAATCTTGATTCAGCACTTGATTTTTTCATTGACAAACTTGGAATGAAAGAAGTGAGACGCAAGGAAGTCCCTGAAGGAAAATTTACCCTGGTTTTTCTGGCAGCAGATGATAATGAATCTCAACTGGAGTTAACCTACAACTGGGACCAGAATGAACCCTACAGCGGCGGAGATAATTTTGGGCATGTTGCCTACTCTGTTGAAAATATTTATGATTATTGTGAGAAACTGGATAAAAAAGGTGTAACCATTTTGCGTCCTCCAAGGGACGGAAAAATGGCATTCATCCGCAGTCCGGATCAAATATCGATTGAATTACTACAACAAGGTGACCCTCTACCTATACAGGAACCTTGGTCTTCCATGAAGAACCGTGGGAAGTGGTAGAATGAAGAAAAAAATAGAAAAGATTATTCAAGATAAATTAATTAATCCGGTTTTACATTCCAGGGCTCCTGTTTCAGAAGTGAGTTTGGGAGTTGCGGTTGGTGTTTTTCTTGGTTTAACTCCAACTGTTGGAGTGCAAATGTATTTGGTGGCCGTTGTCTGGAGTATCTACCGTTACATTTTCCGCAGACATTTTAATTTGCCGGTGGGAGTGGCAATGGTTTGGATTTCCAATCCACTCACGATGGTGCCTCTTTATTATTTATTTTTAGTAACAGGATATTGGTTGCTAGAAACTCAGAATGGTCTTTCATATCAGTATTTTGAGGATACTCTTGGACAAATTTCTGAAACCGGGGGAACATGGGGAATAATAGTTGAAGGCACACGTTTTTTATTGATTGACCTTGGCTGGCCCATGATTATCGGCGGTTTTGTTTATGCAGTTCCAGGATTTTTTATCAGCTATTTTCTTGCAAAAAGTATTGCGACATCGCACCGAAAAAGTATGGCCCGCATTGCCGGAATGAGCTACGAAGAGTGGCAAACTGAAAATGAGACTCAACATTAAACGCTGTATGTCTCAGACCTCTTACAGTGTTATTGAATCTGCATTTGCAGAAGATATTATAACTTCCGGCGATTATGAATCTGCTGAAAATTTGTTAACTAAGGAGTCAATCCCCTCTGAAATTCTCGCTGAGAGTTTCTACCGTCTGGGTAACCGTTTCTATTCTTCAGAACAAAAACAGGCTGCGGAACTGGCCTGGAAAAAATCCCGTGAGCTTACAGATATTACTGCAGAATTCGCCTCGATCACGGTTCCGGTTTCCCGCAATCAGAAAAAATATTATTTGCAAACAATTGGGTCAGTTATACTTTTAATCGTCTGCCTGTATGTCTTTGTCTTCACCTTGTTTCCGCGCGAACCTGAACCTTTCCAATTCACAACTTTCCGTTCTACTTCCGGGGAACTTTCTTTCTGGGATGAATGGTGGAACACAGGACGGCCGGTAACGCGGTCAATGAGACAGCGGTTTGGTCCAGAGCATTTATGGCCCATGCTGCAGAGAACCTTGGAGAATCTATTTGGTACTCAAAATGATCAACTGTCTGAAGACATTCGTGAAAAATTAAAGCGCTGGCTGGAACTTTCAAGGAAACCGCAATTTAGTAAGGGACCAGTGGATTATTATGCTTTGACCGGAAGAGGCTTGTTTGAGGCAAGGGAATTTGAAGATGCACTATCAACTTTGAACGACGGGCTGCATTATGCTGAATCAACAGAACAGTTAGAGCAGTTGTATCAGGATTTGGGAACCGTCTATTATTACAAAGGATACAAACTCCAGCCGAATGGTTTGGCAAAGTATGATTTAGATGCTGTCAGGAATTCAGTTGAATCATACGAAATGGCACTGCGCTTTGGTGAAGACCCTTATTTGTACGGAAATTTGGGTTGGGGATACTATCTGCTGGGTGATTATTCTTCCTCTATAGAAAGCAGTCTTCACTCGTTGGCCCTCAAACCGGATTTAAATTATGCCCGTATGAATTTGGGAATTGCGCAACTAAAAAAGGGGGATTATGAATTGGCATTTTCAGCATATGCATCGCTCAAGCAGCACAGTCCGGAACTTGATGAATATGAAGGTGGAATCCGTGATTTACGGGAGTTACAGCAGGAATTTCCCGGTCTTCATCCTTTCAGCAATTTTATAATGGGACTATTATATTTGCAGCAGGGTCGTCACAAAGAAGCACGGACTGCATGGCAAAAATTTGTCAGTCAAAAATTTTCAGAACCCTTTTGGCAACATAGAGCACGTTTGCTGTTAAAAAAAATGGAAACGGAATAACAAAAAACGAAAAACAAAATATGCAAAAAAACATTGTTGCTGAACCTCAACTTGCTGGACAGGGAAAACAGAAAATTGAGTGGGTCAAACGCAACATGCCAATTCTGAGGCAAATTGAAGACGATTTTCGCAAGCATCAGTATTTCAGCGGTTTGCGGGTTTTGGTCTGCATTCACCTGGAAGCTAAAACCGCATATTTGGCACAGGTTTTTGCTGCAGGTGGAGCAGAGGTGGCGGTTACAGGCAGCAATTCACATTCAACTAAGGACGACGTTGTGGCTGCACTGGCCGAGGAAGGAATGCACGTTTATGCACGCTATGGAGCGACACCGGAAGAGATGCGGCAGTATATGAACCGGGCACTCGATGTTCGGCCGAATATTATGATTGACGATGGGGGTGATATTGCTGAATTACTGCATACGGAACGTCAGGAACTGCTTCCGGAAGTGCTGGGTGCTTGCGAAGAAACCACTACCGGGGTTTTGCGTGCCAAAGCCAGGGCAAAAGCAGGAGTACTTGAATTTCCAGTTGTTTTGATCAACGACGCCCGCTGTAAATATCTGTTTGACAACTATCACGGTACAGGACAATCAGTTTGGGACGGAGTAATGCGAACCACAAATTTGGTGGTCAGCGGGAAAACGGTGGTGATTATCGGTTACGGCTGGTGTGGTAAAGGTTGTGCTGAACGAGCTCAGGGTTTGGGAGCAAATGTGATCGTTTGTGAAGTGGATCCGATAAAGGCAGCCGATGCCCTGATGCACGGATTACGGGTGATGCCCCTGAATCAAGCCGTACCGGAAGGTGATATTATTTTGACCGTTACAGGTGGAAAACACGTCATCCGCCAGGAACATTACGAACGCATGAAGGACGGAGTAATTCTGGCCAATGCCGGACATTTCAAAATCGAATTCGATTTGGATGCTTTGCTAAATCTATCCGTGGAACAAAAAGAAATGCGTCACAATATTACCGGTTTTCTGATGGCAGACGGACGCTGGCTTAATCTGCTCGGAGACGGAGATCTGGTAAATATCGCCTGTGCCGACGGTCATCCTGCGGAAATCATGGATACCAGTTTTGCGCTGCAGGCCCTGTCCGGAAAATATGTGGCGCTTCATCATGAGGATTTGAACAAAGATGTATATCGGGTTCCGGATGAAATTGACGAAGAAGTTGCCAGACTCAAACTTAAAGGTTCTGGCGTTTCCATTGACGAGTTGCTTCCGGAACAAAAAGCGTATCTGGAAAGTTGGGAAGATTGATATAATTCGAGTCCCTATAATTATAAAAATAATTATGAGATGGTTTTGTTGAGTACAGATCTTGCTCTTATGCCCTTGAGGCTTTAATGTTGCCGGCCATTGACGAGTTGCTTCCGGAACAAAAAGCGTATCTGGAAAGTTGGGAGAAATGATGAGTTTGGTGATCAAAAACGCGCTTATCCTGACGGTCAATCCGCAAAACGAAGTCTTGGAAAATGCGGATATTGCGATTGAAAATGGCTGCCTTCTGGCAGTNGGTAAGGTGCCGGAAAATTTTGAGGCCGACAAAGTAATTGATGCCACTGATCAAATTGCTATGCCCGGACTGGTCAATGCACACACGCACATTCCAATGTCTCTGTTCCGGAACTATGCCGATGATCTGCCATTTTGGCCATGGCTGCTGGAAAAGATTAAACCGGCAGAGGATCACCTCAGTGCCGAGCACGTTTATTGGGGTGCAAAACTTGGAATTTTGGAACTGATTCAATCCGGTGTTACTTGTTTTTCAGACATGTATTTTTACATGGGCGAAGTCGCGAAGGTGGTTGAAGAGTCTGGAATTAAAGCCTGCCTGAGCGGAGTGTTGCTGGAAGTCTCTGATTTGGGTCCAACATTTATGAAGGCTGCGGTTGACTTTCACGACTCATGGCACGGCAAAGCCGGTGGAAGGATTAAGGTATTTTTTGGTCCGCATTCGATGTATTTGTGCGGTCCGGAATATTTACGAGAAACTACCGAAGAAGCCCTAAAGCGTAAAACCAGAATTCACATTCACTTGTCTGAAAGTCGGCAGGAAGTTGCGGACAGCCTCGAAAAATATGGGAAATCTCCGGTTCAGCATTTGGCGGATTTAGGTCTTTTTGAATGCCTGACTGCTGCTGCGCACTGTGTTCATCTTTCCGTAGAGGATATTGAGCTTTTGCGAAAACACAAAGTGAGTGTTCTGAATAATCCAACCAGTAACCTCAAACTGGCAAACGGCTTTGCTCCTGTGGAGGAACTCCTGAAAAAAGGAGTGAATGTCGCACTCGGCACAGACGGTTCCGCCAGCAACAACAACGTGAATCTTTTTGAAGAAATGCACCTTGCCGCACTTGTTAACAAAGCCATTAACGACAACACAGAATCGGTTCCGGCACAGCAGGTTTTACGGATGGCCACGATTAACGGTGCAAAAGCCCTGGGCCTGGAAAAGGAGATTGGTTCCCTCGAAGTCGGAAAGCGGGCAGATTTGATTTTGCTGGATGCAAACAAACCTCATTATTTCCCGCGTCATAATCCGGTTTCATCTATTGCCTATTCAGCACAGGCTGGGGATGTAAGTACTGTTCTGGTTAACGGCAAAGTCCTGATGGAGAATTATGAAGTAAAAACAATCGACGTGGAAGAAACCATGAGAGAAGGAGAACGTATGGCTTTTGATTTGGTAAGCAGAGCAAAAGAAAGTTGACTGATAAGCNTAATATTTCTTTATTCATGAGACTTTNAGGTCAAGCTTTCTACCAAACTAAAGTACTCNTTTTTCTACCAAGATACAGCTGATTAATATTCAGACAGCTCAGCATCCAAGATCTTTTTAATCCATGCAGCAACGCTTTCAGGATCAATCTAGGTAACGACCCAGCAGTAAATCCAGGTCACGGCAGGTTGTTTTGGAAATTTTAGACTTGTCGGTAATTATGGAAAATTTGAGGGCATCCGCCTGGGAATTGGGAAAATCTGGCGAAATTTTCCGCAGGGTTTCAACAAGTATCTGGCGGGCAGTTTCGACATTGGCATGCATCACCTTGATTATGTCCTCGACGCTGACTTCTGATTCGGATACGTGCCAACAGTCGTAATCGGTGGCTAGGGCGATCGAGGCA
>JGI12037J13215_1000162_pt1 | contig 10558 bp, 10 predicted proteins | sample DeeseametaMP0556_FD_13215 | JGI IMG/M metagenome (IMG submission 13215) | reverse complement strand
TAACTATTTCCATTTTTAGATTCTGCCAAGATTACACATAAACATTCAAGAACTTTGATAATAGTAAACTGAGTTTTTTGAAAAATTTTTCTTTTAACATCCCGGATATGATTCGGGACCCATGGGAATTATTAGAGAATTCATGACTGCCTTCAATTATTCTCCATCCTGGACATGAATGTTGAATCTCAGATCAATTTATATTATAGTTTTCTGCTACAACTATTACCAAAACAAAACCCCCAGTACGATGGCATTAATTAGAATTAGTAAAACATTTAAGCTATCATCATATCTCATCTTTTAAAAATAATAATATATGATGGTCATGTAAAAACTATTTTTTACAAATAGATTGGTTTGTAAACAAAAAAGCTCATTTTTTTCAGGATGATCAAAATTTTCATTTTTTAAGATTTTATTTTCAAAATAAATCTTAAAAAATTGATACAGACAGCAATTATGACTGCTCCGGCCTTTCTTATGCCGCAAAAGCCACATTTTGCTCATATTTGAACCTGGCACTCCTGAGAATGTTGAGTCCAAGTGCTTTTAGAGTTGCAGCAAAACTGACTGCCTTGAGTCCTCTGACTCTTAATCGTTTGACTCCAGTGAGTCGATTATATTGTGACATTGTGGCTTCAACTCCTGCCCTGTAACGATAGACGTTTCTGAAGGCATCCGTATCTTCATATTGTCGGCGTTTTGAGGTGCGGATCATTTTATGATCGTAATACAGTGTGTATGCTTTCTTGTGTGCAGAGACTGGACAGTTGGCCAATTGAGAACAGGTACTGCAATCTGAGCAACTGAATTTTGCAATGAATCTGTCATTTGGTTTTTTAACACTGACGGGTTGGATGCCTTGTGGACAATGTGTGATTTGGTTTTTGCTGTCCATGGTAAAGTGTTCTAAATTCAAACCTTTGTTCTTTGCTCCCATCACAGGTGCAAGCACATCGGTTTGATAGTCTTGCTTTGCTTTTTGCACATTATCGTCACTGCCGTAGAGAGAATCCGCGAGAAGTTCTTTAGGTGACATATCTCGTTTANCTGTGTTTTTCAGGGCAGGCAATAGTGCGTTCACATCGTGTTTATCCGCGGACTCAACTTCGATGTGAGTGATGAGTGACAACTGTTTTTTGTCGGAGTTTCCAGAGTAAGTTTCCATGACCTGGACTTGATAGCCTTGGCCCTTGTGCCCGCTGTAACCGGCATCTTCGTCAGAAGGATTCTGGAGAGAGTCCGAAGGAACTTCATGGTTAGGCTTTGCGCAGACAATCTTTTTACCCTTGTTTTCCAAATCATCTACAGAAGTACATTGATCTTTGAATAATCTGGACAACAACTGGAAACTGCTCATGCTTTTTACTTTCTCATTTGAAGAGAATTGCTGCAAAAGAAAATAGATGTCTTCTGCCAACAGGCTGAGCGTTTTAGCTGTTTCGGAGGGCTTTACCGCAGCAAAAAGAGCTTCTTCTTTTTTGTTGACATAGCTCTTGAAACGAGCTGATTCTAATTGATCATAATGAGTACGGTGTTGCCTTTTGAGATTCAGCAGAAACTTCTTGACTGTTCTGCTGAATAAAGCGATTCGCCCAAGATGACGCATATTTGAATGGATATGGACTGAGTCCAAACGTTGTTTGTCAAAATCAACTTTGAACACCTCGGCTAGTTTTTTAGTGACTTGCTCAAACATCTCGACATACAGACCGTCTTCAGTCAGATGTTTGCGTATTGACCATAAGCTCTTGAGGCTCACATAAGCTTCACGGTCGGAATCGCCGGGTACATCCAGGGCATAGCGCCACCGGGTGTCGAACATAAAATCGCCTACTGCTTTTTCGTCAGTCAGGTCATGCATTTGCTGAAGGATCATCAAGCCAAGCATCGAATACATTTCCTTGCTCGGACGACCATTCTTGTCGTGGTAATATTTGCGAAGAGACTCAACAGGCAATGCTGGAAGTATCTCACTGCGAAATATTTCCGCCCATGAATTTTTAAGTTCTGAGAGGCGTTTTGGGCCTAAATATTCGAATGGATCGAAAATGTAACCCTGTTTGTTGTCTTTTGCGTGAAACATAATTAAACCTTCTTATCTGATTGATAATACAGGAGTATTATGATATATTATGCTGAAATAGACAAGATAAATATTCATTATATTGCGAAATATCAGTAAGTTAAGTTAATACTCTTTTTACGAGACCATCAATTTTAATCAACTGACAAATCGAACTGAGTTCCCGCAATGAGGAAAAATGTTTTTCTTAAAACTCCTGCAACTTTCAGAGAATAACTTCCTGCAGGAAGATGCATGACAATTCTGTTATCCCGATCGGTTTGGTAGCTTTGCCACTGACCCCCTACTTTACGTAAACTAAATGAAGCCATGCCGTCATTTTTCCAGGTCTGGGCTTTTTCAAGATTTAAATTCAGTATTCCTACCGGAACCTTTTCTGACCGCTCTTCCGGAGTTTTGGGGAGGTATGAAGTAGGATGAGGAGTCCTGCTTCCGAGAATCCTCTCTGTCTCAGCAAACATCCTGTCCTGAAACTCTTTCTGCGGCAAATTCATATATTCCCGCAAGTCAATCAAACGAGGTATAGAATTTATATTTTTTAAAAACTCAACTGGATAATGTAAGTTCCGGGAAATTCCTGATAAGCTGACTGAGAGAGGATTGCCTTTGCAGTTTGCCAATTTTATTTTTTGTTTGTTACCCTGACGTACAAACGATTGATCAAAAAGCTCAAATCGTAAATTATCAAAAATATTTCTAACTTCCAATATGGAAATATAATCATAAAGTTCCTGATCCAATTCCGCAAAATACCCTGAACTTACAAACAGACTCAGTGTTGCAAAATCCTGTTTGAGGATAGACGTCTTGACCAATGCATGATAGGCAGCCAAATCATCAGGAACAATGACTAATATTTTCAGTGCCAGTTTTTCCATTTCTGCAGCATGCAGACACGTGTCTTTTGTTTTAAGAAGCAGATTAAGACGCTGCCGCATTTCGTATTGAACTGTTGATAAATCGTCGGTTTCCGTCACAGCATAGGCACGTAATTCTTCTGCAGTCATCGGCAGTTTTTCCATTTCCTTCAAATTCTCCAAGTCGATTCCGTATTTATCCGATGCATCCGAATCTGACTCAGAAGTTTGTAAACTTGCTGAATTATCAGTTTCTCCGGATGCTGAAACATCACCTGTATCATCCTGCAACTCCGGAATATCGGTTGGAAATGTGAGGATGGTAATATCATTTGTCAGGTTGCTTAATGCAATTAATTTCCCGTCTGGACTTAGCGCAGCGGCAACAAGAGGAGTACTGTCACCATGAAGTATGCGCAGCATTTTCCCGCTTTTTACTTCCCACAGGCGCATCGTTTTGTCTTTGGAAATTGAAATCAATGCTTTTCCAGCTATGGAAAAAAAGACCTGAGTAACAATGTAACTGTGCCCTTCCAGTTTTCGGAAAGGAGTCTTTGAAATTTCCGGTTCAAGTCTCCATAGAAAAATTTGATGGTCCTGTGAACCGCTTGCCAGCAATTTACCATCGGGACTGAAGGCCAGAGTTGTAACAGGTTTCTTGTGTCCTTTGAGTTTTCCGAGCTCTTCTCCCTGAGGGTATTCCCAGATTTTTATGAAAAGGTCACTGCCGGCAGTGGCAAAGCGCTTGCCGTCTGGAGAAAAAGATGCCGCTAATATTTGAGAGGTATGCCCTTTATGAGAAAGCAGGGACTTTCCGGAAACCAAATCCCATAGTACCCACTTCCTGTCAGAACCAGCAGAAAGGAGTACTGAATCTTCAGGATGATAGCTGAGAGCATTGATTTTTCCTTTGTGAAATTTCAAGGTACGAACGCGGCTTCCATCTTTTGCATCCCAGATTATCACCGAACTGTCCGTTCCCGCGGTAGCAAATTGTTGGCTTCCGGGAGCAAAACGAAGATCCTGCACCCTGTGGTTGCCGATATCATAATTATATACGGTTATATTTGTTTTCAGGTCCCAGATACGTACGCTTTTATCGGAGGAGGAACTGATGAGAAATTTATTGTTTGATGAAAAATCCAGCGACTCTACGATCCTTTCGTGACCACTGAATGTTTTCAGATGCAGTGAAACCCCATTTTCCCATATCTCCACAGTTCCATCTCCCAGTGCGGAAATAATCCTGCTTCCGTTTCTGTCATATCCTGTACTGCTAATCAAGGGTCCGGATTCGGTGATTTGATGCAGTAGGGTTCCTTTTGCAAGACTCCATGTTTCAAGTCTTCCTCCTGCAGTTCCAACAACAATTTCTGCAAGTTTTGGATGGATGCTTATTGTGGAAACAGCATCTTCAAAGTTTATTTTGGAACGTTGTTTTTTGACTTTCCAGTCCCAGATAATCACTTTCCCATCCTCAGATCCGGAAACAAATAAATCGCCCCGTGGATTGAATTCAAGATCATTAATCGAGTTTTTATGACCAGAGAGGGTGGTTATCAGTTTCATTTCAGGGATACTTCGAAATTGCAAACTTCCATCTTCTCCGCCAATGGCGAGAATTCTGCCATTCGGATGGAAGGCCAGACTTTTTATGCTGCTTTTACCGATAACCTTGGTAGATTTCAGCAATTCATGTTCTTTCATGTTCCACAGGATAACGGTTCCGTCAAGACTTCCGGAAGCCAAAATCTCTCCTCCGGTATTAAGAGCAAGTACGGAAACAGCGCTCAGATGACCCCGCATAACTGCCTGTGCAGTGCTCTGGTCAGTACTCCAAATTCTAACCGTGTCATCCTGACCCCCGGTCACCGCCAACTTTCCTCCGGCATGAAGGACAAGTGAAATGGCCTTATGTTCATAACTGGAAATTACACGCAGTCTTTTCCCATTTTGAATTCTGAATATTTCCAGAGAAGAACTTCCGGATAAGATGACAGCCTGCTGGTCATTTGGTGAGAAAACAGCGGACTGAACCGGTTTCTTTCCCAGCTTCAAACTTTGCGAGAGGAAATAATCTTTTTTAAGTTTTTCAGAGTCTTCCTCCTTTGCCGCCGTAGATGAAAACAAACAGAGCAGCAAAATGATAAAAACAAAACACCAGCTTTTTTCCGGTATTATTTTCCGGATAAAGACAAAAAGGTTTTTCATCAACACTCCATACTGCATCTCATTTTGGCAATTAATCATTTGTTTGTCGTGCAAATAAAATCAGTTTATGGTACAAAATATGGTTGGCGTTCAGTCGTTAATCAGGAGAAATAAAAAAATAGCTGAAAAACTTAGGCTCGAATGTCTGTTTGTATTCAACTCAAATTATAATTATTTACCATATTTTTGTAGCCTTTAATAATGAGCAAAACCAAATCTGAACAAAAAAAAGATCCGGATCAAAATGAAAATTCAGATGATGTCCCTATGCCTTTAACCTCTCATCTTGGTGAACTGCGCAAGCGTCTTGTCCGTATAATTATTGTAATCCTGGTTGTTTTCGTTGGTGCAACTGTTGTAGAAATGGAACTGGATCAACCAATTCTTTCAGCCTTTCGCGCACCATTAGATGCACGCAACGTCCCCCTAGTCTTTCTCGAATTAACAGAACCGTTCTTCACATATCTGCGGATCGGGCTATATGCTGCAATTTTTTTATCATTCCCCTACCTGCTTGGTCAAATCTGGTTGTTTGTTCGGCCGGCACTTTTTTCAAAAGAACGCAAAGCAGTCTGGCCCTTTATTTTACTTTCATATCCACTTTTTGTCGGCGGAGGTCTTTTCGGTTATTTTGTCGTGATTCCCCTTGGTTATGATTTCTTTTTGGGTTTTGAAAATAAATTCACTTTGCCAACCTTGAGTATGGCCAGTTATCTGTCACTGACAATTCACCTGTTATTCGCATTCGGACTGGTTTTTGAGTTGCCGACAGTCTCATTCATTCTCACCAGACTTGGACTCATCAATGCAGCCTGGCTACGGAAAAACCGTAAATATTCGCTGGTCGTCATTTTTATTGGTGCCGCAATCCTGACTCCTCCGGATGTGTTTACACAAACATTAATGGCCGGACCTCTTATTGTTCTATACGAAATCAGCATTCTTGTCTCACAGATGGCTGGGAAAAAAGAAAAAGATCCGGCGCCGGAAGAGCAGAAAACCCAGGATAAAAAATCCAAATCATAAACTGCACAACTGCAACCCGGATTAAGTCCGATATGACGAAAGAAATACTTTTTCCGCTGATCTCTATTATTATCTGCAGAATTGAACCCAAATACTACCCTCAAAGTAAAGAGTAAGCAGGGGTCATCTAACACCAAAGAGGAGAAAGTCGCAAGTGACAAGCGGGAAGATTTGATAATACCGTCAGCTGTTTTCAGCTAATAAATCGGCAAGTTCGTCTAAAGAATTTGCCTGAATATCCGCCAGTTCCGGCCAGGAGAATTCTCCTTTCGGATCAACATGAACCGTAGCAATTTCCGCGGCACGTCCCACCTGCAGGTCATAAAGATAGTCTCCCACGATTAACGCGTCGTTTGCTGCAACTTCCCAGTGATTCAGCAACCTGTGAATTCCCTTCGGGGAAGGTTTCGGTTCTACACACCAGCGTCCAATAACGGAATCTTCGTTGAAATAATCTGCCAAACCGAGAGACTCCAGCGTGAACCATGCATTCTCCCTGGAGTTTAAGGTGAGTATGCCCAAATGATAATTCCTGCGATGGAGTGCTTCCAGTAAATTTTTTACACCCTTTGCAGGTCTTGCGTTCCGTGCCAGGTTTTCTTCAATCTCCTGCAGCTTTTGCTGAAGAGCAAGTGATTCATTTTCCGGAAGAGATTCTATAGTTTTAAGTATGGGCTGTCCTGCTGGAATTCCTAACTCATTTCGGATAGCATTGAAGTCATGTACTGCTACAGTAAGAGTACCATCGAGATCGAAAATCCAGTATTTCCGTTGCAAAAGTGTATAATTGTCTGACATAAAGACTGTCAATGTAATCGAATAGACAAAGGCTAAAGTAATGCATTCTACGGACATCTCATCTGTGAGGACAAGTCAAAAATCTGATGCCGGACTATCCTGTAAAAACTTGAGCCGTCAAATTTCAGGCAGCTGGATTTGGAGTAAGATCAACCTGCATTTAGCTCCGGGAGATAAACTTGCTTTGACGGGCTCTTCCGGAAGCGGTAAGAGTCTCCTGTTACGGACATTAGCCGGATTAGATGTTATTGAGTCCGCACCTTCCGGTGAAACCGGAACTATTAATTTTGACGGTATATCCCTGCACGACTGGGAAATGCCTCAATACCGCACCAAAGTCAGCTTCATCCCTCAAAATCCTGTGTTTTTCGACGAAACCGTTGAAACAAATTTAAAGCGTGCATTCCAGTTAAAAGCACATCAACATCGCCGCTACGACCAAAAACAAATCCTGGCGTGGCTGGAACAATTTTCGCTGCCGACCGCAGCCGGTAATTCTTCAGGAGTTGGTGATTATTCTGAATTTTTGCAACGTCCTGCAAAGGACCTTTCCGGAGGAGAAGCCCAGATTACAGCACTACTCCGGGTACTGCAACTGGAACCGCAGGTGCTTTTGCTTGATGAACCCACTGCATCACTGGACGCAGAACTGACTGGTCGTTTCGAAAATCTGCTCGAAAAATGGCAAAAAGAACTTCCGGACAGTAATTCGGATACAGCAAATACAACTCCTCAACGAGCCTGGATTTGGGTCAGTCATAATCCGGATCAATTACGAAGAATGTGCCGCAACATGTTTTCCCTTGAATCAGAAAATGGAAACTGATTATATTTTTCTCACTATCGGACAGTTGCTGACTGCCTCAGTCTTGATGGCAGTCAATATTGGTTTGTCGCTTATTTTGAAACTTGGGCTGGCAAAGCAGTGGAGTATTGCTTCATTGAGAATGGTGGGACAACTGCTGCTGGTCGGCTTTTTATTGGACTGGGTTTTTGCGCTTAACAACCCTTTTTGGATTCTTGGAGTTGCATTGTTCATGGCAACAATCGCTTCCATCACTGCAGTTGGACGTACACGAAAACGATTTTCCGCAATTTATTTGAACAGTTTCATTTCAATCCTTGGGGCCGGATTTTTTGTAATGTTTTTTGCACTTTCTGGAGTTCTGCAAATTGATCCATGGTATTCTCCACAGTACCTTTTCCCTCTCCTCGGCATGGTTTTGGGGAATACACTCAACGGTATTTCACTGGCCCTGGAGCGTTTTATGGACAGCTTGTCCGTGCGACGCAAAGAAGTTGAAATGCTGCTCAGCCTGGGTGCGACATCGTGGGAAGCCGCACATGACTTAATTCGCGATGCTTTGCGAACAAGCATGATTCCAACGCTCAATTCAATGTTGGTGATGGGTATTGTAAGTTTGCCCGGAATGATGACCGGTCAAATATTGGCCGGCGTCAGTCCCGGAGAAGCAGTCCGTTATCAAATAATGATGATTTTTGTTATTGCCTCAGGTGCAGCTTTAGGCGCGACCTTAGTTGTTATCCTGGCCTTCAGGGCACTGTTTAATTCTCGACATCAACTCCTGTTGAAACACCTGCGAACTGTCTCTTGAGTTTGTTTTAGTATTTTTTGCTGCTGAATCATATTTGCAGATTCAAAATCTTCGGCAGGACTTCAAAAGTTGCAGCCAAATATCCCGGAGACTCACCGTCGATATCGAGAATAACCTGTTCAGAACTTTCAGCAGTGAATTTACGAACTTTTTGAAAAAATATTTCTGGAATCTTCAAATGTGTACCTTTGTATATTTTTGGCAGATGCCACAGAAATTTTGCCACAGAAATTTCTTTCAGCATTAATAAATCGAGCAACCCGTCGTCCAGTTCTGCTTCCGGAGCGGCATGCATTGCTCCGCCAAAATAACGTCCGTTGGCCAATAAGCCGAGTCTTGAGCAAATTTCCTCTTCCGGACCATCGTTAATACGAAAACGGATACTCTGGTTTGGGTGAGTGAAAACGGTTTTGATGGTGGCCCACAAAAAGAGCGGTGATCCTCCCAAATAGTCTCGCAGTCTTGAGTGTTCAAGGCAATGATCTACTGCTCCGCTGAGACCGAAACTTGCGATGTTGTCAAAATAGCGGATTTTCTGNGTCTTATCTGCTGCAGTGTAGGTGACTTTTCCGACATCAATTTTGCNCACTTTTGCATCTTTCAGCTTTGCTGCAGNATTCTGCCACTTGCCGGAAATGCCCAGTGAACGCTGAAAATCACAGCCGGTTCCAGTCATCACAAAACTCAATCTTGCTTCCGGATTTACCGGAAGATCGTTTTCAATAAATCCGTTCAGCACTTCATTAAGATGACCATCTCCACCAACCGCCACTATTCTTACAGTATCTACTGCTAAAATTCTGCGGCTTAAATCCGTGGCATCGCCCCGACAAGTTGTCTGCAATACCTCAAACGAACCAATGCTTTTTTCCAGAGCCGATTCAATGTTTGGCCAAATCTTCTCAGTTCTGCCGTTTCCTGCTTGAGGATTAACTATGACAATGGTTTTCACATGTCTCCGGAACTAATTGTGACAAATAGCTTGCGACAGTATAAAGAGTTTTTTAAAGTAGTTGCAGATAATGACATTGAGCACATAAAAATACAGGAAAACTGAATGAAGATCAATCTGACAATGAGTCTGCTTTTTGGAGCAGTACTAATGATGCTGACTGCATGCAACTGGAACAAAACAGAAAAAGCTCAGCAGCAAATTTATGCCCCAGGACCGGATGCGACTTCTGCTCTCAGCGGAACTCTACAGCGTAACCAGGACTATTACAAAGAATCCGATGGAGATCTGCTGAAAAAAATGCGCTAAGTTCAGTTCNACCTNGCAAGTTCTTCAAACCTTGAACGGATTTCCTCTACCCGTTTCCGGTTGACTCCCAAATCCCAATATCCTGAACGGGATGCCGAACGCAGATGAATCAATGCTTCGGATTCCGGAAAATAAAACTCAACATCGTCTATAAAACGCAGCCAGCGTGTGGTGAATTCGACATGCCAATAGACTTCGTCCTGCTTAATAATTCGTGTGCCATCCATCGACTGTATTACCTTGATTAGTTTTTCTTTTGCCTCTTCTACAGATGTTGCATAATAAATTGGCTTAATCTTATGTTTTGCATCACTCGCCTGGCTCAAAACACAATTGGGGCTGCTTGGACATGGTTCGAGCATATTATTTTTCAGACCAAGATTATGCGGACGACCAACTGAATAACCAGTAATACCCCACAACATAATTACTCCTCCTATCAAGATAGATATTTTTTTTTGAGTAAATTGAAATTTATTTGGTCTTTTCATAAATCATTTCATGATATTTGATGAAATAAAAATAATCATGAAGTATTGAAAAACATTTTTACCACAGAGAACACAGAATACACAGAGAGCTATTTTAATTATTTTTTTTCTTTGCGTACTCTCTTTGGCTCTGTGGTGACTAATTCATGATTCTGAACTTTTGCGTAACTAAATTTCTTCAACATCTAATTTAAAAGTACTGCCCGATG
>JGI12037J13215_1000147_pt1 | contig 10947 bp, 11 predicted proteins | sample DeeseametaMP0556_FD_13215 | JGI IMG/M metagenome (IMG submission 13215) | reverse complement strand
TCGTTGGCTTCAACCTCCTCAAACAAGGCCTGTACTTCCTCTGCTTGAAGCTCTACTGCCAAGATTCCGTTTTTCCTGCAATTGTTGAAAAAAATGTCTGCAAAACTGGACGAAATTATGCACTTAAAACCGTAATCCTGCAAAGCCCATGGAGCATGTTCACGGCTTGAGCCGCAGCCAAAATTTTCACCAGTCAGCAAAATTTGTGACCCTTGATAACGCGGATAATTCAGAATAAATTCTGAATTGGACTTAGTCCCTTCATCGTCGATGTATCGCCAGTCATGAAAAAGATGAACGCCAAAACCTGTACGTTCTATTTTTTTCAGAAATTGCTTGGGAATGATTTGGTCTGTATCCACATTTATTTTATCAAATGGTACAGTGATTCCGGAAAGTGTGTTAAATGCTTCCATTATTTAAGTTTAAGTCAAGGTTGAATTTACAAAGTTCTCGGGTCAGTAAAATGTCCGGCAATTGCTGCTGCTGCTGCCATCAGTGGACTTACAAGATGTGTACGGCCACCCTTCCCCTGGCGCCCTTCAAAATTTCGGTTACTTGTCGAGGCACAACGTTCACCTGGTTTGAGCACATCATCGTTCATGGCTAAACACATGGAACATCCCGGCTGACGCCAGTCAAATCCTGCATCAGTAAATATTCTATCCAGGCCTTCTTCCTCTGCCTGCCGTTTTATAATTCCGCTTCCAGGAACTATCATTGCAGAAACGTGTTCATTAACTTGTCTGCCTTTAACAAATTCTGCAACAGAACGCAAATCTTCGATACGTGAATTTGTACATGAACCAATAAACACACGGTCAATAATGATATCCTTAATAGGAATATTTGCTTTAAGATCCATATATTTCAAAGCTTGTTCAACAGACTTGCGTTCCATCGGATTTTGAATGTTTTCAGGGTCCGGAACTTTGCTGTTAATATCAGTCACCATTCCCGGATTGGTTCCCCATGTTACCTGCGGTAAAACATCATTTGCATTTAGGTTTACTTTCAGGTCAAATTCTGCATCAGGATCAGACGGCAGTTTTTTCCACGAATTCACAGCCAAATCAAATGCATCACCCCGTGGTGCAAAAGGTCGATTTTTCAGGTGTTCAAAAGTTTTTTCATCCGGTGCTACCATTCCCGCTCGTGCACCGGCTTCAATTGTCATGTTACAGAGAGTCATACGACCTTCCATAGTCATGGAGCGTATTGTTTCTCCAGCATATTCAATTACGCAACCTGATCCACCGGCAATACCGATTTTTCCGATGATTGCCAGGATAATATCTTTAGGTGTGACAGTTTCCGGAAGTACACCCTCGACTTGAACCAGCATTGTTTTGGGTTTTTTCTGCTGCAGTGTTTGAGTGGCAAGTACATGTTCAACTTCAGAGGTGCCAATCCCAAATGCAAGTGCACCAAAAGCGCCATGTGTTGCAGTGTGTGAATCTCCGCAAACTATAGTTGACCCGGGTAGAGTCAAACCTTGTTCTGGTCCCATTACATGTACAATTCCTGAACGCTCATCTCCCAAATCAAAAAGGGTAATTCCAAATTCTCTACAGTTCTGACGTAAAGTCTCAACTTGTAATGCAGAAATTGGATCTGAAATCGGCTGATCCTGATTTTCGGTTGGAATATTGTGATCAGGAACTGCAAATGTTGCTTCTGGATGCAACACTCGGCGTCCTGCAAGACGTAACCCTTCAAACGCTTGTGGAGAAGTCACTTCATGCACCAGGTGACGATCAATATAAATGATTGAGTTTCCATCCTGCTCATGTACAAGATGTGAATTCCAGATTTTTTCAAACATTGTTTTGGGCATTATTTTACTCAGTCTTTAATTATTTTTTGAAAGTTTACTTTAAGAAACAAAGGCTTCAGCTAAAAAACCTCATGATTATAAGGTAGGAAACAACTTGAAAATCCACAAACCATTAATTTCAATTAATTTGCAAAACACAGCATTATGATTTATTCACTACAACTAACCAGCAGTTCGCATCAAAGTTTAATCAAACTAGGTCTCCACCACCTGCACCAGCAATGATAATCGTTCCAGCTTCCTCAAGTTTCTTGACAACTTTGATGATTTTTTGCTGTGCAGCTTCCACATCAGATAATTTGGCGGGACCAAGGTTTTCCAGGTCTTCCCGTACCATTTCAGCAGCTCTGGATGACATGCTGCTGAAAATAAGTTCTTTAACAGCATCGCTTGCTGTTTTGAGCGCGAGCACCATGTCAGCCTGATCAACATCTTTCATAACGAGCTGCATTTGCTTAGCATCAATGAGAGCCATATCTTCGAAGGTGAACATCAATTCCCGGATTTGTTCAGCCAGATCAGGATTTGTTTCTTCTATACTGGAAAGAATTCTGGTTTCTGTTGCCTTGTCCACAGAGTTTAAGATTTCTGCCACCGGTTCAACACCACCCACACTTGTTGCCATACTACCTGCTGTTTTCATTTCTTCAGTTAGAACCTCATTCATTTCTGAAATTACTCCCGGAGGAATACTTTCAATCACCGCCATTCGATACAATATATCAGCCTGTAAACTTTCAGGCAAGTCTCGCAGCACGGCAGAAGACTGTTCGGCATTTTTTAAATAAGAAAGAATAAGGGCTATCGTTTGAGGGTGTTCAGTGCGGATATAATTTGCAATCATGATGGGTTCCGCATAGCGCAGGGCTTCAAGACCTGCCTCTTCTTCACCCGCACCAAGATTGTCACTTAGCTCTTTTGCCCTGTCTGCCCCCAGGGCTTTGGTCAGTGCATTTTTGACAAAATCTGGCGATGAGCTAATGTTCACACCTTCATCAGCCATAACCGAATTTCTGTAGAATTCCTCAAGAACAATATCCAATTCTTCAGGAGAAACGTCTGTAAAGCGGCTCATATAATAACCAACCTGCTGGATTTCTGCTTCTTCCAAATTTTTCATCACATCTGCTGCTCCATCTTCGCCAAGGGCAAGCAATAGAATTGCGGCCTTTTTAGGGCCTGTCATTTTACCTACGCTCATCTAGCCTCACTTGCTTTTAATCTGATTAATGATTTTATGATTTTTCCATTTACTTCAAATTACTTTTTGAAGTTGGAATTTAATAGTCAACCTCTCAGCATTTCAAGAAACCGGCCAAACAGGTAAGATGCATCTCTTGGTCCAGGAGCTGCCTCCGGATGATATTGTACAGAATAAGCTGAGTGAACAAGTGATTCAATACCCTCTACAGTTTGATCATTCAGGTTGCGGTGCGTTACCCGGACATCTTCTGGGAGGGAATTTTCCTCTACAGAAAAACCATGATTATGGCTGGTTATTTCAATCTTATTGGTCGCTAAATCCATCACAGGGTGATTTCCACCATGATGTCCGCATTCTAGTTTATAAGTCTTGCAACCCAAGGCCAATGATAATATCTGATGTCCCAGACAGATTCCAAAAATTGGCAACTTACCGAGCAAATTTCGAACAGAATCAATTGCTTCCGAGACCGCAGCAGGATCTCCAGGGCCATTGGACAGTAAAATACCTTCAGGATTCATTTCAAGCACCTCTTCTGCTGATGTATTCCAGGGTACAACTGTCACACTCATTCCCAGTCTGTTCATTATTCGCAAAATATTGTACTTTATCCCAAAATCATAAGCAATAACAGTCAGCTGTTTTCCCTCTGCTTCAGACGGCCAAAAATATGATTCACGGGTCGAAACTTGTCGTGCCAGATTTTGACCTGCCATCAAAGGCAGGTCGAGCGCTTCTTCACGAAGTTCATCCAGAGTGTGTCGTGAATCTGATGGAACAAGTAGTCCGGAACACTCTCCGCTTGAACGAACAGCTTTCACCAAAGAGCGGGTGTCTACTCCATCCAAAACGGGAATCCTGTGTTCTATCAACCACTCATCTAATGATTGAGTAGCCCTCCAGTTGCTGCTGATGTGACTTAGTTCACGTACTATCAGTGCTGAGGCATGCGTTGTTTTTGACTCCAAGTCATCCGGATTTATTCCATAGTTGCCAATCTGTGGATATGTCATTGTCACTATTTGACCTTTGTAAGACGGGTCAGTCAGAATTTCTTGATAACCGGTCATTGACGTGTTGAAAATTACTTCACCTGTAGCCTCAACCGGGGCACCCCTCAATTTTCCACGAAAAAATCGTCCATTACTTAAAACAAGCAGTCCTTCAGTCGTACCTCCCATATTTACAGGAAAATAGGTCTGTGGCATGGAAGCCTTAAATATATATATTGTAGAGTTTTGGTCAAAGGAAATTTATAGCCAGTAGTATTTGAAATCTCTACACGGATGGTTCGGATTAATGTACATTAAAATTCCGTTTTTCCGGAAATTCCAATGTGAGTATTACCTAATTTTTTTTGTATATTTTTGCTGGAAAGCAATTTATCTGAAGTGATCTCACTGGCTGAAAATTATACTCCCTCTATATTGAAAGGTCTAGTGCTTCCTTTGTAATTTCCACAACATATTCTTAACTTGTCAAATAATAATTGTTCTAAAATTGTTCTCATCAGAGTATTATTTATAATATGAACAAAGGTTTTCTCATATCTTTTTTTAGCACTGCTAAATGCATAAATCATGCGAAATTCTCTTAGATTCCACTTAAAAAGTACTGACTCACCGGGGCAAATGTCCACATAGTCCAGTTGATTCATTAAATCTGTTATCACTGTTTTTTATTAATAAACAGCCCAAACTTTAGTTATTGCCTAAAATATGCTAGAAATAAAACGCCGAAAACTTTGTCGGATTTTTTCAATTAACCTAAAACAGCCATGTTTTAATAACAATAACTGAATTGTAATAAGACGTTATTAGTAATGGAAAAGGAAAAATTAATAAAAAGTAAGGGTGTCATTTCCCGGGTAAAAAGAGGGGTTAGTAATAAAGCCAGGAAGGGAGGGGCTCGTGCAATCAAACCGATTCCAAACCTCAATTTTGTTAAAACGTGCAATCAAACCGATTCCAAACCTCAATTTTGTTAAAATTCAAAGGCAAGTAATTCAGGCAACTGAAGAAGTAAAAAAGTTGAGAAACTTTTCCTTTATGATGAGGATGCGCAAAACGATTCTTGCCGCAGATTCTACTGATAAAGGAACACATATTGACGCAAGCATAATCGGAATTCAGATAAAAAGTAAGGCAGTTTCTTCCCTGGTTTCAAAAATTAGCAGTGACCTCACTTCAAGTGCAGCAAGGGTAAAATTAGTCAGAACAGTTATGCAGGACAAGCGGGATTTCCCTTTGTCGCTTTACCGCAACCTCATGATACAGGCAGCTCTCACTATTTATTTGGGTGACATCACACCGGCGACTCTGCAAATTGCCGGGCAAACATACCGTTTATATTTAGAAAAAATCATCAGCACACATAAAAAAGGATTGCTTGTGGTTCAATCGAAACAGTTAAAGAATGTAAATTTGGATGTTATCTCAGTTAAAGACCTGATCAAAATGGAAGAAGATGAAGAGCGGGGGGTTGATGAAAATGAGGCGCTTGTAATCCAGGAAATCAAAATTACACTAAAATTGTTGGAATATACTGATTCTCTTGATGAAGACACGCGCGACAGCATTACTATGACTATGCATTTGGATGAGTTGAATGATCTGTCCTCAAAACACAGGGTAAAGAGTTTATTTGCCGGCTCCGGAAGTACTGAGTCCACCAAGAACAAACACATGCTTATCGTCCGTAAAACCCTGGCTGCTCTTGAGGTAATTAAACGAATTCCGGTACTGCAGCCAATCGGCCTCAAGATTATAGCAAAGCTACAGGAAATTGATAGTAAGCTTCCTCTTCCTTATCTTATAGAAGCTAGATTTCATATGCAGGCATTGCGGATTCTTACTCTACGCATAGTGATGAAAGAATTCTCAGCCCGACCATCTCTGAGACCTACTTTCAACAAAGCGATTGTCGCTTACCACAAAGCTTTAAAAAGAGCCTTGTTATCTAATCCTAAACGTACAGACATCATTGTGCTGTCAGAATTTGCTCAAGTTTCATATTATGCGTATGAACAGCGCAAAATACTGAACCTGGCAAATCATGGTGTGTTGAAAATTCTTGAAATGGGAAAGAAAGCCGTGGATGTTCTTGCACCCAGCAACAGGATCTATCTAAAGCAGCAGAAGGTCATCCTTTCGGCGCTAAAGAAAATGAAAAATCTTGACTGAAAGCTGCTAAATTGAAGTCAGCCTGCGCTTCATTGCATGTGCTGAAGAAAAAGTTTTTAACCCCTAATAATCACTTTTATTGCCTGGTTGGCAAAAGCGGTTCCAAATATTCCACTACAGTCCGGACTATGATTTGATGGCCTTCAGGATTTGGGTGGATGCCGTCAGCCTGATTCAAGCTGGAAATCCCTCCTACTTCTTTGAGCAGAAAGGGTATCATCTGCAGTTGGTACTGCCTGGCTAATTCATGAAATACATTCCGGAAAGACTCCGTGTATTCCGTACCGTAGTTTTGTGGAATTTGCATTCCTGCCAATAAAATCAGGATTTTCTCAGACTGTGCCAACTCAATTGTTTTGCTTAAATTTTTCTTCATGTGCTTCACACTCAAGCCGCGTAAACCGTCATTTCCTCCAAGTGCCAGAATAACTATGTCTGGATGAGCCTTTATGTACCAGCGGAGACGGGAAGGTGCGCTTGCACTCGTAGAACCGCTGATGCCGGCATTTATCACTTTCACAGAATGCCCTTTGCGCTGCAGTTCCTTTTCCAGTAAATGCGGATAGGCTTCCTCTTTTGCAACTCCAAAACCTTCGGTTAATGAATCTCCAAGTACAACTATCAAAGTTTGAGCAAGTGCAAATCCTGAAAAGGAAATTATGCAAAAAATAACTATCCCAAAACTCAAAGCTTTTCGTACAAAATAATTCATATAATCTAGCTTGCTTCGATTTGTTTAAACTGTGTAAAAAAAGCGGAACGGGATTCCTGACGCCGCTCTTTTTTTACTTCTTCAGAAGCTTCCCCTATAATTGGAACTGTCAACAGTTCCGGGTTGATATTGAGAAGGAATCTTGATGGTTCCTGACGGATAATTTCTCCAAAACGTTTCCGAGATTTAGCCATCGAAAAAGTAAGTTCCTGCTGGGCCCGTGTAATGCCGACGTAGCACAAACGCCGCTCCTCGTCTACTCCGCCTTCATCGAGTGAACGCTGGTTTGGGAACAAACCTTCTGACATGCCAATCATGAACACAAAAGGAAATTCCAGACCTTTTGCGCTGTGGAGTGTCATAATCGACACTTGATTGGCCTTGCTGTCTGCATCGTTATCGTTTTCAGTAAATAGTGTTGTCCGTTCTAAATATTGCCGAAGACTATCTTCAGGATTTTTATCAGAATAAGTCCGGATACCGCTCAATAATTCCAGAACATTCTTCACACGGCGCTCCCGCAATTTGGGTTCTCCGCTTTGAGTTTCAAGAAATCTAATGTAACCGACCTCATCAAGCAACTCTTTGAATACATTAGCAAACCGTTCGTTTGCAAAACGCTGCTGGTAATTGATGATGATACCGGCAAACATTTCCATAGTGAATGCCGCATTTTTTGGAATTTTCTCATATTTTCTGGCACGCAGCATCACCTTGAACAGAGGAAGGTGCATTTCCTGACAACACGTATTAGCCTGTACAAGTGCTGTTTTACCAATTCCACGCCGTGGTGTGTTTATAATTCGATGTAAACTAACTTCATCATTTGGGTTATGAATTACTTTAAGATAAGCCAGTGCATCACGTATTTCCTGACGGTCATAAAAGCTGGCGCCGCCAACCACACGATACGGAATTTTTGCTTCACGTAGTGCTTCTTCTAATGAACGGGACTGAAAATTTGAACGGTAAAGAATTGAGAAGTCTAAATATCGGTTGCCATGCTGTAAAATTTTTGTGCGAATTCGCCTGGTCACAACTTCTACTTCTTCTGCTTCATTTTCTGACTGAAGCCAGTCAAGTTTTACCCCACCCTGTTTTTCGGACCAGAGTTTTTTTGGCATTCGCTGAGTATTTATAGAAATCACCTGGTTGGCGGCTTGTAAAATAATTTGGGTTGAACGATAATTTTGTTCGAGGCGAACATATTTTACTTCCGGATAGTCCTGCTCAAAATCGAAAATATTACGAACTTCAGCCCCTCGCCAACCGTAAATAGACTGATCATCATCACCCACCACACAAAGATTCCTGTGCTGTTTTGTGAGATGCCTTAAAAGTTTATACTGAATCCGATTTGTGTCCTGATATTCGTCTACCATTATATAACGGAAACGTTCCGTTAAATTGTCCATGACCTCCGGATGCTTCTCAAAAAGACTCAACGTGAGGTTAAGGATATCATCAAAATCAATGGCGTTACAGCCCTTCATAGTCTTTTGATATTGACGATAAATTTTTCCAATCATTTGTTTTTGTTGTGATTCCTGCTGATCAAGAAATACTTCCGGACCTTCCCCTGTTGACTTTGACTTGGAAATTTCAAAGTGTACTGACTTTGCGTCGATCAATCCTGTATCATCAAAATCCTGATCTTCCATGATGGTTTTGATGACAGATAATTGGTCATTTTTGTCGTAAATAATAAAATTTGGACGGTAACCCAGGTGATGAATCGATTTCCGCAGCATATTGACTCCCAGTGCATGGAAAGTACTTAAATGCACGCCATTTTGTTTCCCGGAGAGTGTTTCCTTTAAACGTTCACGCATTTCTTCAGCTGCTTTGTTGGTAAAAGTAACCGCAAGTATTTGCTGGGGGGGAACCTGTTTTTTTCGAATCAAGTACGCAATACGCTGTATGATGACTTGCGTTTTTCCACTGCCTGCACCNGCAAGAATCAGTACAGGACCCTGTGTTGTCGTGACGGCTTCCTTTTGCTGTGAGTTCAGCAATGACAATGAATTCATCAAATGCAGAAAAGTTCGATAAAATTATTGATTAATTTGTGATAGAATATTGTTGATTGAACCAAGGTGTTTCAGCAAGCCATTTCAAACCAGAATCTTTTTCTAAAAATTGTTATAACAAAACATACTTATGACTGCAGAAGAGATTCAAAACTTTTTGCAGCAGGAATTTCCTGAAAATCCGCTGATCGTTGAGTCCTGCGAAAATCGACGTGCAAGATTACGTCTTGAAGTTGATCAAACTCATTTGCGCCCGGGAGGAACCATTTCTGGACCGACAATGATGCTGCTGGCAGATACTGCAGTCTATGCTGCAATCCTAACTACAATAGGAGCAGTGGCTTTAGCAGTAACAACAAACTTGAATATTAATTTTTTGCGTAAACCCGAACCGAATCTTGACCTTATAGGAGAATCGTGGCTGATGAAAGTTGGCAAACGTTTAATTGTAGGAGAGGTTATAATCTATTCTGAAAATGATCCGGAACCTGTCGCTCATGCGACTTGTACTTATTCCCTTCCTACAAAATCACTTCCATCATAACGGTATTTTATGTGGTGGATTCTTAGTCTTTTATTGTTGATTGTTCCAAGTTTGGAAATTTGGGTGCTGATGCAGCTAACATATCTAATGCCTCTCAGCACAATTTTTTTACAATGTATTGTTACACTGGCTGCCGGAGTATGGTTGATGCAGGGTGAAAATTTTTCTTTGTGGACTTTGGTCGAAAGTGAATTACGTAACAGAAGGGTCCCGGCAGAAGAGGTGCTGGCAGATTTACTGCTCTGGGTTGGAGGAGTATTACTGGTTGTACCGGGGTTTTTAACAGATGCACTTGGACTGGTAATATTTGTTCCTGCAGTAAGACAAGAAAGCATTCGATGGTTAAGAAATAGTATGCTGAAAACTATGGGAAGACCTCCTTTAGAAAGTTAATTTACATTTGAACAAGTCATTTTCAGAAAAACAATGTTTACAGGAATTGTACAAGGAGTCCGGAAGGTCACAGTAATTACTGACCTAAAAGGCGGTCGGCGTTTGCGAATTCAACTGAATGATTTAGCAGAAAATCTTCAACATGGTTCGAGCGTTGCGGTCAATGGTGTATGTTTGACCGTAATTAAAATTGAAGAAGGCTGTGCTGAGTTTGACATTATTCAGGAATCACTGGACCGTAGTAATCTTGGTGCTTTGGTAAACGGGGACTCCGTTGATATTGAGCGGGCTTGTTATTTTGGAGACGAAGTTGGTGGACATCAAGTTACAGGCCATATAGATTGTACCGGAAAAATTGATGAAATTCGAAAGACACCTAATAATCGGGATGTTGTTGTGTACTGTGAGGAAGAGTGGGGGGGCTACCTTATTCCCAAAGGCTGGATTGCAATTGATGGAGTCAGTCTGACCGTAGTTGATGTCGGAGATAATTGGTTTTCAATTTCATTGATTCCAGAAACTTTGGAGCACACAGTTCTGGGTCAAAAGGTGGAAGGTGATAAAGTAAACCTTGAGTTTGACCTCACTACAAAAGTAATTGTCAAAACAATCCAAAGAATGTTTCCAGAAATCAAAAAACAAATACTGTCTGGAATGAAAAATTGAATCTATAAATAATAATGCTGCTGATAATAAATAGTATTGACAATAAATTTTATTAAGCTTATCATTAAGTGTTTTGCAGGAGTTGAACGCAAGTTCTTTGAAAAGGGAATCAGAAGAGACAGAAAGCCTGTTCCTATCCATCCAAAGAGGTGGATAGACGTTAATTTTTTAGTAATTAAGCATAGGATTATAACTTGAGAGTTTGATCCTGGCTCAGGACGAACGCTGGCGGCATGCCTAACACATGCAAGTCGAACGAGAAAGGAACTTCGGTTCTGATTAAAGTGGCGCACGGGTGAGTAACGCGTAGACAATCTGCCCTTCAGTCTGGGACAACTTTTCGAAAGGAGAGCTAATACCGGATAACAATGTTTAACCT
>JGI12037J13215_1000146_pt1 | contig 10954 bp, 9 predicted proteins | sample DeeseametaMP0556_FD_13215 | JGI IMG/M metagenome (IMG submission 13215) | reverse complement strand
GACCCGCCTCAACAAGTTGCAGAAGAAGCTGCGGCGTGAGGTCGGTCGTGCCATTGCCGATTTCAATATGATCGGCGAGGGCGACAAGGTGATGGTATGCCTGTCCGGCGGCAAGGATTCCTACACCATGCTGGAAATCCTGCGCAATCTGCAGCATTCGGCACCGGTGAATTTCGAGCTGGTGGCGGTGAACCTGGACCAGAAGCAGCCAGGCTTCCCGGAGCATGTACTGCCCGAATACCTGGAAAAGGAAGGGGTGGCCTACCACATCCTGGAAAAGGACACCTATTCCATCGTCAAGGAGAAGGTCCCCGAGGGCAAAACCACCTGTGGTCTGTGTTCCCGCCTGCGCCGGGGCAGCCTGTACGGGTTTGCCGAGGAAATCGGTGCCAACAAGATCGCCCTGGGCCATCACCGTGACGACATCATTGAAACCCTGTTCCTGAACATGTTCTACGGCGGCAAGATGAAAGCCATGCCGCCCAAGCTGCGCAGCGACGATAACCGCAATATCGTCATCCGCCCGCTGGCCTACTGCCGGGAAAAGGACATTATCGAATTTTCCAACTTCAAGGAGTTCCCGATCATTCCCTGTAACCTGTGCGGTTCCCAGGAGAATCTGCAGCGCCAAGTCATCAAAGACATGCTTCAACAGTGGGACAAGCAACAGCCCGGGCGCATCGAGAACATCTTTGCCGCGATCCAGAATATTGCCCCCTCCCAATTGGCCGATACCCGTCTGTTTGATTTCGAGAACCTGGAAGACGGCCAGCAGCAGGGCGGCGAACAGGCCCATCGGCTGGATGTGGTCAACCTGTTCGGTTGATCAAAAAAACAACGATTTTCCCTGATTTGCCACTAAACATGATTCACGGCCACGTTTCCGGTAAAATGCCCGCGCCTTTTTGCGGGGCTGTCCATCGGATGGCCATGTAACCGTTTCCCCGGGCTTCTGCGATTTCCTCCGAGCTCACTGACGTGAGATCGACCCTTGGGTTTTCGCTGGATGTCCCGATTAACCAAGACTCTCTCGACCAGAAGGGTAGGAGCACCATGACCGATCGTATTCAGAAGGGTAGCCTCGAAATCGCTGCCGAACTCCATGATCTGGTAGTCAACGAGATTGCGCCGGGCACCGGCGTGGACCCGGAACACTTCTGGGCCGAGCTGGAAAGCATCCTCAAGGACCTGGCGCCCAAGAACAAGGCGCTGCTGGAAAAGCGTGAAACCATCCAGGCGCAACTGGATGAGTGGTACAAGGCCCGTAAAGGCCAGGCCATCGACATGGCCGAGTACAAGCAGTTCCTGACCGAGATCGGCTACCTGTTGCCGGAAGGCGACGACTTCAAGGTCACCACCGAGAATGTGGATGACGAGATCGGCACCATCGCCGGCCCGCAGCTGGTGGTACCGGTGAAGAATGCCCGCTTCGCCCTGAACGCGGCCAATGCCCGCTGGGGCAGCCTGTACGATGCCCTGTACGGCACCGACGTGATTTCCGATGAAGGCGGCGCCGAGAAAGGCGGTGCCTACAACCCCAAGCGTGGCGCCAAGGTAATCGCCTGGGCCCGCGACTTCCTGGATAACTATTTCCCCCTGGCCAGCGGCTCCCACAAGGACAGCACTGGCTACGCCATCGTCGATGGCAAGCTGGAAGTGTCTCTGGGCGGTGACAAGAGCGGCCTGAAAGACGAGTCCCAGCTGCAGGGCTATGTGGGCGATGCGGCGGCTCCGTCCGGCATCCTGCTCAAGCACAACAACCTGCATGCGGAAATCCAGATCGACGCCAGCCACCCGATTGGTGCTGAAGACGCGGCGAACATGAAGGATGTGCTGCTGGAATCCGCCATCACCACCATCCAGGACTGCGAAGACTCCGTGGCTGCCGTGGATGCGGAAGACAAGGTCGAGGTGTACCGCAACTGGGCCGGCCTGATGAAGGGCGATCTGCAGGAATCCTTCGAGAAGGGCGGCAAGACCATGACCCGCGCCATGAACCCGGATCGCGAGTATACCGCGCTGGACGGCTCCACGCTGACCCTGCACGGCCGCTCCCTGCTGCTGGTCCGTAACGTGGGCCACCTGATGACCAACCCGGCCATCCTGATGAACGGGGAAGAGACTCCGGAAGGCATCATGGACGGCATGGTGACCGTACTGGCGGGTCTGCATGACCTGAAGAAGCTCAANANACTGAGCAACAGCCGCACCGGTTCCATGTACATCGTGAAGCCCAAGATGCACGGCCCGGAAGAAGTGGCNTTCGCNGTTGAGCTGTTCGAGCGTGTAGAAAAAGCCTTAGGTTTGGCTGCTAACACCTTGAAAATTGGCATNATGGACGAAGAGCGCCGCACCACCGTCAACCTGAAGGAGTGTATCCGTCAGGCCAAGGAGCGTGTGATCTTCATCAACACCGGCTTCCTGGATCGTACCGGTGACGAAATGCACACTTCCATGGAAGCGGGCCCCATGGCGCGCAAGGGCGACATGAAAGCCCTGCCGTGGATCAACGCCTACGAAGACTGGAACGTGGANATCGGCCTGGAGTGCGGCCTGCCGGGTCATGCCCAGATCGGCAAGGGCATGTGGCCCAAGCCGGACGAGATGGCCGAGATGATGGCCACNAAGGCNGGTCACCCGAAAGCCGGNGCCAACTGCGCCTGGGTACCGTCCCCGACCGCCGCNACCCTGCACGTGACCCACTACCACGAAGTGAANGTGGCCCAGGTGCAGAAAGAGCTGGCCAACCGCNAGCGTGCCTCCCTGGACGACATCCTCACCGTGCCGCTGCTCACCCGTGAGCTGTCCGCCGAGGAAATCCAGCAGGAGCTGGATAACAACGCCCAGGGTATTCTGGGTTACATGGTGCGCTGGATCGACCAGGGCGTCGGCTGTTCCAAGGTGCCGGACATCAATGATGTGGGCCTGATGGAAGACCGCGCCACCCTGCGTATCTCCAGCCAGCACGTGACCAACTGGCTGCACCACGGCATCACCAACCAGGAACAGGTGATGGAAACCCTGAAGCGCATGGCCGAAGTGGTCGATCGCCAGAACGCCAACGATCCGCTGTACGTGCCCATGGCCAAGGACTTCGACAACTCCGTCGCCTTCCAGGCAGCGGTAGAGCTGGTGTTCGAGGGCTGCTCCCAGCCCAGCGGCTACACCGAGCCGGTTCTGCACCGTCGTCGCCGTGAGCTGAAGAACAACGGTTAACAGTGAATAATTAACCGTTAACAGCGACGCGTTCTCGTGTCGCGGTTCTTGAAAGCAAAGAGGCCGCGCCCAATCGTTGGGCGCGGCCTCTTGCGTTTTAATCCCTGCCTGTTGTTCGCCGNGTAACTGTTCACTGTTAACTATTCACTGATCTCCACCATCACTTCCAACGGCAGATTGACTTGCTGGCTGCTGCTCTGCACCCCGCCGATACCACGCTGGTCCTGTTGGCGGTCTACGCGGATGCTGCCCATGGGTTGCCAGACACCCGGCTGTAGCCGCAGGGTGGTGCCGCTGGATTGGGTGTATGCCACGCCCTGGTCGCCCGGTTGGTCGTAGCGCTGGCGGATCTGCAGGACGACGCTGCCGTCCGGGGTCAGTTGTGGGACTACCTGAATCCCCTGTTGCAGCTCGGCAAACACGGTGCCGTAATAGCCGCCGCCGAGGGCGAGCAGGGTGCCCTGGCTGATATGGGCCGGGTAACCGCTGAGGGTGCGGATCCGGTAATGGTCCTGCTGGCTTGTCTGGCGCTGACTCTGTTGAATGCGAATGTCGCCGGAGACACCGCCGGGTATTTGCCCCTGGATGCGGGTATTCACACCGTGCCGTTGTTCACTGCTGCTGCCATGGCGGCGAAGATGGACAACCAGCGCAGAGGGCGTGGCTTCCAGGCTGCCCAAAGCCTGTTCCAGCTCTGCCATATTGCTATCGGTGGTGCGAATGATCAGTTTGCCCTGGTAGGCCCGCACACTGCCTCCTGGCGGCAGCAGGGGTTCGATCACGGGTAGCAGGGCGGGGGCGTCCGGTCGTGGCAGGACATGGATTCGCAGGTTATCCGCCGCCGCGGGTACGACCAGCGCCAGTAACAGCAAGAATACCAGGGTTCGGTAAACGTGAATCCTTCTTTCCATGACCGGCTCCCGCAGACTTTTTCTCACTGTACCATGGCGGTTCCACTGCGCATGGTGAGTGGATCACAGGCATAATGGCCGCCGCCTGTGAACAACCCCAGAGTTGCCATGTTTGCCAACAGCCGAAGCGTTACCACCAACCAGACCTCCATCCATGACGACCTGGATCGGGTGGTCCGCCGTCATCTGCAGCACCCCTGGCGCGCCCCCATTGCCGATCATGATGTCCAGGCATTTCGCCGATTGCAGCAATGGCGTGATGCGCAGGGCAGTGAGAGACCCCTGATGCTGGATTCCGGTTGTGGCACCGGCCGCTCGTCCCGTGCGCTGGCCAGTCAGAATCCGAATGCCTTGGTGGTCGGCGTGGACCAGTCCGCCGTGCGGCTGGACCGGGCGACAAGGCGGTTTGAGACCCTTCCTGACAACCTGTTGTTGCTGCGGGCCGATTGTGCCGGCCTGTGGCGGCTGATGGCCGGAGAGGGCTGGCAACTTCACCGCCACCAGATTCTCTATCCCAACCCCTGGCCCAAAAGCGCCCATCTCAAGCGGCGCTGGCACGGTCACCCGGTGTGGCCGACCTTGCTGTCTCTGGGTGGGGAGCTGGAAATGCGCAGTAACTGGCCCCTGTATCTGCAAGAAGTGCAGGCGGCACTGAAGATCAGTGGTATCCAGGCGACATTGTTTGCGTTGCCAGAACAACACGAGCCGTTGACGGATTTCGAGGAAAAATATCAGGCCAGCGGGCAGCTGAACTGGCGGCTGACAGCGAGTCTGTAACCCGGCCTCCCGGCACGGCAGGCCCAGCTGGTCGGGCATCCTCCGCGAGCGAGGCGCCTACAGGCGTAGCTCTCTCAACTCGGTTGAATGGAAGGCGCGCTCCCATTGCTCCTGAAACTGCCGCGCCAGTCGTGGCGCCCTGGGCAGCCGGTGGGCACACAGGTCCAGCCGGGCGGGCCGGGGCCAGCCGCTGGCTTCAAACAGGCCGGTGTTGTCACCGATGGCAAAGCAAAGCTGGCCATCCCTGTCATCGTCCTGGCTCTGGCGAAGCTGGATACGGGAAGGCAGTCTGCGCGCCAGGTGGATCAGGCGGTGGCCGTTGCGGATAGCGTCGTCCTGGCTGTCGTACTGAATGCGAATATCCACTCTTTCACTGCTCAATCCCAGCTGCTTGAGAGCATCGCAGACGACCCGGTCGGCGGTCAGGTTATCCAGCGAGGGCACCCGCAGCCACAGGCTGCGGCGGCAGGCCAGGATCAAGCTGGCCAGCGCCGTGCCGGCCTCGTGGAATTCCGGGTGGTGCAGGGTGTCGTCGTCACCGATGACAAAAGGCATCAGACCAGGGGTTTGAACATCTGGCGGTGGGGGATATTGGCATCCATGAAGATGCCGCCGGACACTGCAAAACCGGCCGCTTCGTAGAAGCTGGTGGCGTGGGTCTGGGCGTGCAGAAAGATTTCTTCCATACCCTTGGCGCGGGCGGCTTCTTCCGCCGCGACCAGCAGGGAACTGCCAANCCCGTTGTTGCGTTGCTCGGAGAGCACACACAGACGGCTGATCTGCCCGGTCGGCAGCAGACGGATACAACCCACNGGGTTCTGTTCCCGGTCCAGGGCCAGAAAATGGACGGCGTTATCGTCTTCGCCATCCCANTCCAGCTCTTCNGGAACATGTTGCTCGTTGATAAAGACCTTCTGGCGAAGGGCTCGCAGGGCGCTTTCGTGTTCGTCCCAGCGGGTCTCGATAATGCTGATAGCCATAGGGGTCTCGTTATAGTGGGGCGAAGAAGCCCTGTTCAATCCAGTCATGTAGCAATTCACTCCCGGCTGGCTGCATTACCGCATCCAGCGCGTCACGGGTATAGCAGCGCTGGCGGGCCAGCAGCTGTACCAGTGGTCGTTGTTGTTCTGTCAGTGAGTAGGGCTCACCGTTTAACCAGGCAATGTTGCCCTGCAAAATCAGGCGCACACTACCATGGCGCACCAGGGCGATCGATGGATCGCGGTGGCGAATATGGGCATCATCGACGGCAAATTCAAGTCCATCCAGCCGGGGCGTGGAAAGCCAGCGATAAACTGCACGCTCAATGGCCGCCGGGTTGAGCAGGTCCAGGGCGCCGCGAATCAGTTGCTGCCGGTCTGCATCGGCCAGTACTGACGGGTCTGCAGTCACAGTCCGGTCCGGGTCGGTGAACAGTTCGCTGTCCGCATCGGCCAGACATTCACCGGCAATTTCCGCCATTAGCATCTGGTAATCCGGGGCCCGGAAGCCCACCGACCAGGTGATGCAGTCACTGTCTTCGGCGACCCCGTGGTGTGCCACGCCGGGGGGCAGATAGAGGACGTCGCCGGGGTTGGCCACGAACGCTTCACGCACCGGCATATCGGCCAGTAACTTCAGATCAGGATGCGGCAATTTCGGTGTTTTTTCGCCGCAGGTATCACCGATCTGCCAGCGGCGGCTGCCGGCGGCCTGGATCAGGAATACGTCATAGCGGTCGTAGTGGGGCCCCACGCTGCCACCCTTGGCGGCATAGCTCATCATGATGTCTTCCAGACGCCAGTTGGGCAGGAAGGCAAAACTGTCCAGCAGCAGGGATACATCGGTGAGATAGTGATCCACGGACTGTACCAGCAGGGTCCAGTCCCGCTCACCCAGCTCGGCAAACACGGTTTCCTCGAACGGGCCCTGTTTCAGTTCCCAGCTGCCACCGGCAGAGCCGCGAATGATGCGCGCTTCCACGTTGTCTTCCAGCGCCAGCCCGGCCAGGGTGTCCGCGTCTGGCTCATCCAGGCCGCTGGCGGCGCCGGGCATGAACAGGGGCTTTTTCTGCCAGTAGTCCCGCAAAAACGCTGCCGGCTTCATGGGCAGAGTGAAGCGCGGCAGGGTCAGGGCTGACTGGCCAGGAGCGTCGGTCATCAGATATTGCGCGCTTGCTGGGGCGCATTGCCGATGTAGCTGCCCGGGGTCATGGCCAGCAGGATTTCCTTGGCTTCGTCAGGAATCGCCAGATCATTGATAAAGGCGGTCAGGGTGTCCTGGTTGATACCGTCCTTGCCACGGGTCAGGGCTTTGAGTTTTTCGTAGGGCTTCTCGATACCGTAGCGGCGCATGACCGTCTGGATTGGCTCGGCCAGCACTTCCCAGGCCGCATCCAGATCCGCATTCAGGCGGGCCGGGTTCACTTCCAGTTTGCCAATACCTTTCAGGCTGGCTTCGAAGGCGATCAGGCTGTGTGCCAGGCCCACACCCACGTTGCGCAGCACGGTGGAGTCGGTCAGGTCACGCTGCCAGCGGGACACCGGCAGCTTGGCCGCCAGATGATCCATGATGGCGTTGGCCAGGCCCAGGTTGCCTTCGGAGTTTTCGAAGTCGATGGGGTTGACCTTGTGCGGCATGGTGGAGGAGCCCACTTCGCCTTCCACGGTCTTCTGCTTGAAGTAGCCCAGGGAAATATAGCCCCACACGTCACGGTCAAAATCGAGCAGGATAGTGTTGAAGCGCATCAGGGCGTGGAAGTACTCGGCCACGCAGTCGTGTGGCTCGATCTGGGTGGTGTAGGGATTGAAAGTGAGGCCCAGGCCTTCCACAAAACGGCGGGCAAAGGCTTCCCAGTCCACATCCGGGTAAGCGGACAGGTGGGCGTTGTAGTTGCCCACGGCACCGTTGATCTTGCCCAGCAGCGCCACAGCGGCAAACTGGTCCCGCTGGCGTTGCAGGCGGGCCACCACATTGGCCATTTCCTTGCCCACGGTAGTGGGGGAGGCTGACTGGCCATGGGTCCGTGACAGCATGGGCTGATCCGCCTGGGCATGGGCCTGACGACGGATGGCGCTGATTACCTGGTCCATCTTCGGCAGCAGGATTTCCCGGGCTTCCTTGAGCATCAGGGAGTAGGACAGGTTGTTGATGTCCTCACTGGTGCAGGCGAAGTGAACGAATTCGCTCATGCCGGCCAGCTCTTCGTGTTCGGCCATCTGTTCCTTGATGAAGTATTCCACCGCCTTCACGTCATGGTTGGTGGTGGCTTCGATGGCCTTGATGCGTTCGGCATGCTCCACATCGAAGTCGCGGGTTATACCGCGCAGATGCCAGGCAGCCTGGCCGCTCATCAATGGCACTTCGGGGATGTTCTTGTCGTGGGCGAGCTGTTCCAGCCAGCTCACTTCCACGTGCACGCGGAAGCGGATAAGGCCGTATTCACTGGTGGTTTGGCGCAGGGCATCCACCTTGCCGGCATAGCGGCCATCGACCGGTGAAATGGCATTCAAAGAGGTAAGGCTGGACATGGAAATAGCTCCCGAATCGTTTCCGTGAGGGTAAAAGCGGCGCAATGATACCGTAAAACCGCAAAGGCTGCGTTGTTGTTTGCCGGGTTAGCGGATGCTCCCTGTAGGCGCCCCGCTTGAGGGGCGAACCGAGCGAAGCGAGGCAACAGAGCGTGATGGCTGCGGCAAGCGTTCCTGGAGATATGCAGGCTTCTGATTCGCCTGATCGCCCTTCGGGCGATTTCCGCGCTACCGCGCGGTTCGCAGCTCATACCCGCGGGGCACAGAGAGTGCCGCCCTTAAACAGATAGCTTTAAGAGTGGTCTATAGGCTATTGATATCTATGGATTCTATAGCACTCAAAAGCCGTTTTCTCTGGAACAGCAACTGCCAGCGGCGGCCACCGAGCTGGTGCCAGAGGAAGGCGGCGCGCACCCCGGCCAGAAACAGGGCGCGAACCCGGGCGGCCTTGTTTTCGTCCTGCAGGTGGGCGGGTTCCCCCTTCACCTGGATGCGAAAGCGGAAGGTGCCCAGGGTATCCACATAGATGCCGGCCAGGCGGTGGCAGAAGGCATCATCCCGCACACTGCTGAAATGGGCCTGTTGTCCATCCAGCGCCTTGAGTCGATGGCGCAGGATATTCACGGTGTCATCGCTCTTGCGCAGTTTGGCGGCCAGGTGCAGCAAGGCAAGGCCATAATTGAGTGGCCGCAGGTTGCCGCCGGCGGAGTCCCGGTTGAGGCTGCGGTTAAGCAGGCTGACGCCATCACGAAGCAGGGCAGGCTGCGGATAAATAGCGTCAAAGCTGTCCGCGTCCAGGGCCATGACGCCCTGCATCAGGGCCTCGAAGGCGCGCGGTTCGCAGTCACCGCGAAGGGCGATGTCGTCGGCCAGCTGGGCGGCCTGAAAGACCGCGGCCAGGGCCAGAAGCTGTTGTTGTTGCGGGTTGAAGCGTTCGCTCATGCCGTTTCCTCAATGACAGCGCCACCCAGGCACAGGGGGCCATCGTAGAACACCACGGACTGTCCCGGCGTGACGGCACGCTGGGGCTCATCAAAGACCACATGGACGCGGCCATCCCCGGCATCGCTGACAGTGCAGGCCTGATCCGGTTGCCGATAGCGGGTCTTGGCGGTGAGCCGGGCGGGCAAGACCGGGGCTGCCAGAGCAACCCACTGCATGGGAGCGCTGGTCAGTTCGCGGCTGTACAGCAATGGGTGATCGGTGCCTTGCACGGCGATCAGGACGTTGCGGTCCAGATCCTTGCCGGCCACATACCAGGGGGCATCGCCGGCGTTGGCGAGACCACCAATGCCCAGCCCCTGGCGCTGGCCCAGGGTGTAATACATGAGGCCATCGTGGTCACCGATCACATTGCCATGATCGTCCTCGATCTTGCCGGGCTGGGCGGGCAGGTACTGTTCAAGAAAATCCTTGAAGCGGCGCTCGCCGATAAAGCAGATCCCGGTGGAGTCCTTCTTCTTGTGATTGGCAAAGCCCTTTTCTTCGGCGATGCGCCGCACTTCCGGCTTTTCCAGATCCCCCAAGGGGAACAGGGTGCGCGCGAATTTGTGGTGATCCACGGCATGGAGGAAGTAGGTCTGGTCCTTGTTGGTATCCACCGCGCGTAGCAAGCGGCCCTTGCCGTCGTGGCTCACCCGGGAATAATGGCCGGTGGCGATGTAGTCAGCCCCCAGGGTGATGGCGTGATCCAGAAAGGCCTGGAATTTGATTTCCTTGTTGCAGAGGATGTCCGGGTTGGGGGTGCGCCCGGCCTTGTACTCGGCAAGAAAGTGCTCGAAGACACGGTCCCAGTATTCTGCCGCGAAGTTGGCGGTGTGCAGTTCGATACCCAGCACCCCGGCCACCTGCATGGCATCCATCAGGTCTTCCCGGGCGGTGCAGTAGTCGGTGCCGTCATCCTCATTCCAGTTCTTCATGAACAGGCCCTCGACGCGATAACCCGCGTCCAGCAACCGCGCAGCGGCCACCGAGGAATCCACACCGCCGGACATGCCGACGATCACATGGGTGTCTTGTGGGGCTTTTGCAGAAACGTGGCTCATGGTGCTGCCTTCATGTCAGCCGCGTTGTAGCGGCCAGGGGTGCTGATAGATGGTGTCCAGTGGCAAGCGGCGTCCTGACAGGTAGTCATCCAGGCATTTTTCCACCAGGGCGCTACGGTGTTGGGGGCGGCGGCTGCGCAGTTCGTCCGGTGTCAGCCATTCGGCGCCAAGAATACCGGTATCCAGCTTCTGGGCCGGGTCATGGCTGACCGGTCTGGCCACGAAACAGGTGCGGAAGTAGACTCCGGCGCCCCGGAAGGGCTGGAAGATATACCAGCCCAGCAGATCGGTGACTTCTACCTGCCAGGCGGTCTCTTCGAGGGTTTCCCGATAGGCGGCCTGCATCAGGTTTTCCCCGAACTCCACATGCCCGGCGGGCTGATTCAGCACTTCCTTGCCCTTGCTCATTTCCCGAACAAAGAGGAAGCGCCCGTCTTGTTCCACCACACAGGCCACAGTAATGTGCGGCTCAAAGCTGTTCATATCAACCCTACCG
>JGI12037J13215_1000143_pt1 | contig 11081 bp, 13 predicted proteins | sample DeeseametaMP0556_FD_13215 | JGI IMG/M metagenome (IMG submission 13215) | reverse complement strand
AGCGTATCTATGGCGGCACCAGCGAAATCATGAAAGAAATTATCTCCCGGGAAATTATCGGGCGATAAATCCTCAGGATTTCAGCACCCAAAAAACGCGGCTACGGCCGCGTTTTTTTATGCCCGCCAGATTCTTATCCTGTAGGAGCTATGCTCGCATGGCGAACAACCCATCCACCACAAACCCGCCCACCTCCCTGTTTTCACCAGAGCCAGCTCAGAATTTGTAGGATATGGCTTACAGAAAATGCTAACAGGTTGATATAAAGTGATTTTCAAAAGGTAGGGGCTTTGCCAAAAAGCAGACTCGTACTGGCATTATGTCGAACGTTCGCGATTTTTCAGTTGGGATATGCTCTCAATATGGTGGTAAGTCACTAACCAATATCAAATTATTCGTGGCCAATGTGATAAGCCAAAAATATTTATGTCGAATTGAGTTAAGTCGATTCGTTCGTCTTAATACGCTGTTATACGGGAAAATGAAGAAAGTCACTCTTAACGAAATTGAGTATAAGCGTGCGGCAGCGAAAGCCTGCGAATTGGCAAAATTCCTATTGGCTGGTGATCGGGGTTACTTGGAAAACGTCTTGGAAATGGCCAAGGTAGGCGGAAGTTTGGTTGGTGAGGTGTGGAATACTGAGTTCCATGTTTTCGGCGCAATTGCATCCGATACGGATCACTTGCCAATGAGAGATGTTCGGCTTTTATGCTCGTCCTCTATGCTGGAGAAATCAGACACTGAATTACGCGTAATTATCGAGGCCTACAGAGTTGAGGTGGAGAAGGCTTGCAATGAAGTTCTGGCCAAGTATCAAAGCGTATAACAAGCCGCGGCAGGCGGATCAAATTTCCGCTCCTCCGTCGCTACAATTTGCCCGCTGCGCGGGGCGTTATGTGTGAATGATGATGAACTGGAGTGAAATGCCAGTTTTTGAAGGTGTCGATTTGAACGACTCCTTCATTCTTGGCTGGACTCACGATGGCGGGAAGTTAGCATTCTATATCGAAGCTAGCATTTGGCCAGCGTCACAGTATTACTCCACGCCAAAAGCAGGTGAGTATACTTGTTATCGCAAGGCTACCTTAGAATTCGTTGGGTGCATGGAAATAACAGGCTTGCATCCTATTCAACTCACTCCGTCATCAGTAGACCCGGACGGATCCAAGGATTATGGCAATATCGATTCACTGGTCGCATTGGAAAGTGGATTCAGGGTGGTTGGTGACTTTGGTGATGTAAGTATAAGGGGCGGAGAGCTGCGGTTTGAGGTTCACACATAACAAGCCGCGGCAGGCGGATCAAATTTACGCTGCTTCGTCGCTACAATTTGCCCGCTGCGCGGGGCGTAAGTAGCCTATGAAAATCGAAGAATATCGTAGCCTGGTTAAAGAAAAGTTATTAGAGAGACTTGAGCCTATTGGGTTTAAGGCTCATGGCGATCATTTGTTCATAAATCAAAATGAGGCTTGCCTAGCGCTTCTTAGAGTTAAAGATAAATGGTCAAATTTGACGCAGCAGGCTAAGTATCTTGCAGTTGTAAGGCACAATTTCCTGCCTGATTTGGACGGGCGTGATGTGCAGGGGTTTGTTGAGGACCCTGCCTTGTATCCATTTAAGATAAATCCCTTAAAGTTATCGAAATTAAAGGTTGGCATTTTCAGAAAATCAATAAGTTACCATTATCATAGTTGCAATCTTGGGCACTATGACACCGTTGATATTGATTATGGTGAAGTGAATCCATCGGCTACGTTAGAAGAAATATACGACCAAATTTCTAGTCACGGCATTGATTGGCTAAATTCACTCACCCCTGATGAGGCGGCTCGCCAAGTTACCGAAAACGGAAACCAGGACTATATTGAGAAAATTTGGATTGAGTCCTATGCAAAGCATGGTTACTAACAAGGTTGTAAAGTACGCGCCTGCGGCGCCGGACGCAGAAAATCTGCACCGGTTATAACGGCGTTAAAGGGGGGAGGATGCTCAGTTCCTATGTGGCGATTGGGGTTAGGCTTGTAGCTATTTTATTTTTCTTTAAAGCCGTTAGAGAGTTTGTTGGGGTATTTCAGTTTTTCTATCAGGGTAGTCCCTATGGCAATGATACCTCGGTATGGCCTGTTTTGGTCGTGGCTTTAACAAGCTGGGCTTTTGTGTTCATCCTTTGGTTCTCCGCTCAGGGTATTGGTCGTTTGATGGCGTCGGGCGGTATAGATGCTAAGCCTGAAAAGATGCCTCCTGTCTCCTTGTTGTCTGTGTTTGTTGCTGCGATTGGGTTGTTTGTTTTCTGGTACGGTATGGTTGATGCTCTGTACTACATTTCGGTAATTATTATGGGGCAGGAGTTGGGTGTTGCTCGGATGTCTATCGAGATAAAAGCCAACATGCTCGCTACGGCCTTTGAGATCATAAGTGGGGCTTTTCTTGTGCTGAAAGCGAGGACGGTTGCCGGGAAAATTAATGATGTGGCGCGTTAGTGATCCTTTAGCAATGCCATGTATGCAACAAGCGAATGATGGCAGGCGCTACGCAATAAGGACGAAAAATGAATAAAGACGAATGGATTTGGGTTGCGATCAGGATATTTGGTATCTATCTGCTGGTGCTGGTCATCATTTCGATTCCTGAAGCGATTGGTGCTATCTATGCCCACCTTAATGTTGCCGATGCAGTCAGCCAATCAGCTGAAATTTCCTCCGTCGCTGACTCATTACGTAAAGCGGCACTGTCCAAGGGGATAACGGCAATATCCCAGCTTATGCTTTTCTCCATGGCATCTTATTACCTTATCTGTCGTGGCAAACTTATCCATCGGTTGGCATCACGAGAAACTGGCCAGTAAGAAATGTGAGTCGCCACCGCCAGTGGTCAGACCAATATGCAGGCGAGTAAAGAGAATTCTCTGACATGACAAGAACAGTCCTATTCCTTCTCTCATTATCGGTGCTATCCGGTTGTACCAATGTGACGGGCGATACGCCCAGAACAATTTCCTCACAGCACCAGGAGCCTTTAAACACCGAGCGCCTGTTCGCTGCGGCAGAAACCTTTTTTTCAGAAGCCGGCTATAGATGCAGCAGTGATGCAGGGGCCGGGCAGTTTCGCTGTTCCCGGGCGCTTCGGGATCTTTACATTCATCAGACAACCGCCGAGGTGAACATTTATCCGGCGGATGAAGAAGGCAGGGGCCACAGGGTGATCGCGACTCGCTGGGATGAGGGGCTGATTCCCAGTGAGCTGATTGCCAATACCTACGCCAACGATGATGTTGAGGCGTTCTGTGCCTATCTCGCCAGCGAGAAACTTGGGCGTTGTAGTGACTACCAGGGCTGAAAAAGCCTGCCAGTCTGATCCGCAAGTCTCAGAATGGTGCTGACTGTCTCAACGGAGGTGATGCCCTCAGTCTGGTGTTTTTCTTCGGTTCAATCATCCCCATCCTCGCAAGCCTCATTCCTTCACTTTCGTCGCCGTGGGCGACATTCGCGATCGAACGATCGCTCCCACGGTTATGTCTGAGCGATGACGACGTAGCGCAGGGGGCCGCCGGGGGTGAGAGCGTCGAAGGGGTAGCAAGTAATCAGGATCAGCTGCCGGTCGTTGCGAGGGATCTGTAATGGTTGCGCCTGACTGTCGACGACTTCCTGGCTGCTGACCTGGAAGCGTTGCCTGGCGCCGTCGGCCCGTTGCACGGTGAGCGAATCGCCGTTTTCCAGGGTTTCCAGAAAGGCAAAGTGCGTATCCCGGTGGCCGGCCAGCGTCAGGGCCTGGTCACTGCCGATGCCGCCGGCCAGTCGGCCGGGGCCGAAGGCCAGGGCTTCGCCGCTGGTGCTTTCCAGCACATAGAGGGTTTTGCCGGTGGGGGTGGTGAGGCGTGCCACCGGCCAGGTGTCCGCCCAGGGCCAGGGGCGCTGGGGTACGCCCTGGTCCAGGGTGGTTTGCCAGGCGTGGGCAATCAGGTGCTGAGCCAGCCAGGCTTTTCCGTCCAGCCAGCTGGCCCAGCCTGCCAGTCCCAGCAGAGCGGTCAGGCTCAGTGCCAGCAGGCCGCGCTCATACCGTGCCATGGTTCTCTCTCCGTTGGCGCAGCCAGAGCAACAGGGTGGCGATCAGCAGCACGCCGGCCAGCCGCCACAATAGCGGTGCCGGTGTCGCCGTGCCGGGCCAGGCCGTAGGGTGTTGTGTGCCATGGGGTGCCTGGCTGCGAACGGTATCGTGCAGGAGTGGCTCGTGGGCCGGGCGGGACACGGTGTCTTCCACGGCAATAAAGCTGGTGTAGCGGCTGACCAGTTGATGGCGCAGGGCCACGTCGGTGATCTGTGGGGCGATGTCCGCTTCCGGGGTGCCCAGGGTGATACGGTCCATCAGGTCGGCGATCTTGCGTCGGGCCCACAGACTGCCGGTGCCTGGGTGGTTGTCGTTGGCAGGCAGCGCCACCTGTTGTTGCCAGTGCCGGTCCCGGTAGCCGCTGACGGTGATCTGGTCCGTGGGGGCTGAGAGTTTCATGGCCACTAACAGTGGCTCGCCGGCGTACAGGTCCGGCAGTTTTTGCGGCCAGTGTTCGGCGACGATGCCGTCCGGGAGCGCTACCTGCAGGTTGCGCATCAGCGGTGACTCCAACCGGCGGAACAGGGTATCCATGCCCTGTTGGACCTGACTCTGGTCGTTGATGTAGGTAAAGCTGCCACGGCCGAACTGGGCGGCGCGGGTCATGAAGTGGCTGTTGGGAGCGGAGCCAATGCCCACGGTGAACAGGCGCGCTTCACCGAGCTGTTGGTGCAGGGCCTGGAAGATGCCGTTCTCATTGCCCACGGCGCCGTCGGTGATAAAGATCACCTGGCGCAGGTAGCCGTCGCTGGCGTGCTGGCTCAGGGTGGCGCTGAGGGCGGGTAGCATGTGGGTGCCGCCGCTGGCCTGCAGGCTGTCCACGAAGTCTTGCGCTTGTTGGCGGCTGGCGTCGTTGACGGTGGCGGGTTGTTCAAACAGCAGGGTGTGCTGGCTGTCGAAATCGGTGATGTTGAAACGGTCACCGGGCTTCAGACGTTGCAGGGCCAGTTGCAGGCTGGCCTTGGCCTGGCGCATGGGGGCGCCGCCCATGGAGCCGGAGCTGTCGATGATAAACAGGGTTTCCCGGGGCAGGGTGGTCGCCTGGCCGGTTTCCGGTGGAACCACCATCAGCAGGGCATAGTGCTCGCCGTCGATTTGCTCATAAAAACTGGTGGCCAGCGGTTCGCCGGTGTCTTCCAGTTCCCAGTTGAGCAGCAGGTCCCGGTCCATGGGTACCGGGCCGGCTTTCGGGGTGATGGTGTAGCGCCGCCCGTGGCGTTGCGAGTGGATGGCATGGCTGGGGCTGCCCAGGGTGGCCAGGCGGCTGCCGGCGTCCAGATCGATGTGGACCGACGCGGTGCCGGCCTCGGCGGTGCCGCCGGGGTTCGCCACCGTATTGCGCAGCAGGGAATCCAGCGGATGGGGTGTTTCCGTGGCTGGGGTGAAGCGCGGCGTCAGTGTCAGTGGCAGGCGCAACTGAAAGCGGTGCCCGTCCACGTTCAGGGTCTGCTGGTAATGGAGTTCCACCTGCACGGTTTCGCCGGGAGCGATATTGGCCACGGCGGTGGTGAACAGGTTGGGGCGCTGCTGGCTGACCAGGCTGGCTTTCTTGCCGCTGGCGCGGGCTTCCCGGTAGGTCTGTTCCGCTGCGGCTTTCCTGTCGATGCGACCGACGATGCGTCTGTCTCCGATGGTTAGCACCATGCCGTCCACGGCGGCGTTCTCCGGCAGCGGGAACAGGTAGCGCCCCTCACGAAATTGCTGGCTGGGGTTGTGGAAGCGCTGGGTGAGCGTGACCCGCGCCAGCGGGCCGCTGACGGTGATGTGAGCGTCAGTGTCGAGCAGGGTGGCGGCGGTGATATGTCCCCGGTCATCCGCCAGCAGCAAGGCGCCGGTGGCAGCCTCGTCTTGCCAGTCCGCCCGGGCGGTGAGTGTCAGCAGCAGTAGCGAGAAGAAAAACGTCAGTTTCATGGTGGCCTCCTTGTGATGGGGGCCAGCATGGCAAGCCAACAAGGAGGCTTTGTGGGGATTGTGTGGGGGTGGGGAGTCAGTGAACAGTTAATAGTGAATAGTTAACAGCGCGGGACCGGTGTTGTGTCTGGTTTTAAACGTGGAAAGCCGCGCTCATGGGCTTGGGCGCGGCTTTCTATGCAGGCAGTTGGCGTCTATGTGAGTTCGCGAACTATTAACTGTTCACTGTTAACTATTCACTGCCTTTTACGCTGCGTTGCGGCGTTTGGCGATGGCGCGCAGTACGATCTGGTACTGGTTGTCACCGTATTCGCGAATGTCCGCCGCCGCTTCCTCGGCATTGCGGCCCACCACATTGATCAGCAAGCGCTTGAACAGCTGCAGGGACACATCGAATTCAGAGGTCTCTTCCTGCAGGGCAATAAAGGTATAGCGCTTCAGCAGGGGGATCAGGTCGATGATGTCGTCAGCCAGGTAGCGGTTGTTGGCGAAACGTTCCGTGGCCAGTTCCACAAAGCGGAATGCCAGCTGATGGGCGGCGGGTAGATCGTTGCCCTGATAGTGCTGTTCCAGCTGCGGCAGCATCTCCACCAGATCTTCGATCTGGCCCGGCATCCAGTTGCTGGCGGCCTGGCCGGCCAATCGCGACAGCAGCATGAACAGGAAGTCGTAAAGGTCGTGGACTTGCTCGTCGCTCACGTCGCAGACCCGCGCGCCCTTGCGCGGTTGCAGCTCGATCAGATGCTGTTTTTCCAGCACACGAAAGGCCTCACGAAGTGAGTTGGTGCTCACATCAAGCTGTTTGGCCAGCTCGTTTTCCGGCAATCGTGCCCCGGGGGCCAGGGTGCCGGTGATGATTTGCTCGGCCAGNTGCTGGGCAATCTGTTCGCTCAGGCTGACGGCTTTCAACGACATGACAACNGTCCTTTTCGGCTTCGGCGAGAATTATCCTCCGAGGGCATTACTATGTCACTAATTGAGTTGTTTGACAATTCAAGAAATCAGGGATAATCTGACCATCACATTGAAGACTGTTACTTTTGGCTTGAACTAGCGAGGTATGAGCCATGTTCGAGAGCATGAATGCTGACGTAATGCTAAAAATGAAAAAATACGGCTACCTGACGTTCTGGGCGCTGATGGTGCCGCTGGTACCGTTCTCGGCCTACGTGGGTGTTGAAAGCGGTACCCAGGACTACTGGGCGTGGTTTATGTACATCTTCATCTTCGGGATTATCCCGATTCTGGATTTCCTGGTCGGCAAAGACCCGACCAATCCCGATGAGGCGGTACAAGTGCCCACCATGAGTGAAGAAATCTTCTACCGGGTGTCCGCCATTGCCATGGGTTTTGTGTGGATCGCGGTGCTGTTCTACGCAGGCCACGTCTTCATGACCAATGACTATGGTTTGCTGGGCAAGATCGGCTGGATCGTTTCCATCGGTACCGTGGGCGGCATCATCGCCATCAACCTGGGTCATGAGTTGATTCACAAGGACCCCAAGGTGGAAAACTGGATGGGCGGCCTGCTGCTGTCCACCGTGACCTATGCCGGTTTCAAGGTAGAGCACGTTCGCGGTCACCATGTGCATGTTTCCACCCCGGATGATGCGTCTTCCAGCCGTTACAACCAGTCTCTTTATGACTTTCTGCCGAAAGCGTTTGTGCGCAACTTCAAGAATGCCTGGCGTCTGGAGAAGGAATATCTGGAGCGTAAGGGCAAAAAGAATTTCAGCATTCATAACGAGCTGATCTGGTGGTACAGCATTTCTGCCCTGTTCGCGGTGACCTTCGGGCTGCTGTGGGGCTGGCAGGGTGTGGTGTTCTTCCTGGGTCAGAGCTTCTTCGCGGCCCTGGCACTGGAAATCATCAACTACATTGAGCACTACGGCCTGCACCGTCGTGTGAACGAGAAAGGTCGCTTCGAGCGGGTGACGCCGGCCCACAGCTGGAACTCCAACTACCTGCTGACCAACCTGGCCCTGTTCCAGCTGCAGCGTCACAGCGATCACCACGCCTATGCCAAGCGTCGTTACCAGGTGCTGCGTCATTACGATGAGAGTCCGCAGCTGCCGGCCGGTTACGCCACCATGTATGTACTGGCCATGATTCCGCCGCTGTGGAAGAAAGTGATGAACCCGCGGGTGGAAGCCTACTACGAAGGCGAGCTGGACCAGCTGTTCCGTGAATCCAAGCGGGTGAACAATATCGCCTGAAGGCAATGACGCATTGCAACGGATCACTGATAGCTGAACCCGAAAGGCCCTGGCATTCGCCGGGGCCTTTTCGGTTACGGGCAATGACTTTGGTAAGGGCCTAGTAACCCAGGGTCTTGTTGCGCAACGCCAGCCACCGCTGGTGAAGGGTTTTCAGTGGGGTAATAGTCAGAGGAACACAGAGTCGCTGTTCGTCCAGGGGGTCAAGCGCGGCAAGCTGGCGTAGCAGCGGTTGCAGGTGGCTGTCTTGCAGGTTTGGCAGCGCTATGAATAATTCGCCCTCCTGCGGTGAGGCAGGGTTGGCGGTCAACATTCGGTTATAGCAAAGCGTATTGCTGCGCCATATCAGCATGGAGACTTGCGATGAGCAGCCATAGGCGTAGACCGTAGTGTAGCGCTCAAGGTCCAGGGTGTGGAGTTCTTGCCGGGCTATGAACTGAGGTCGTGGTGGCACCTTCCGTTGGCCAAACCATTTTCCAAGCATCCTGCTTACCTTGCCTCCGCCTTGATATATCGTGTGCGTCCCTTGCTCCGTCGTGGTTACCGGATTATTTGCGTAATACGCAAAATACTAGGTGCGGATTTGCATGGTGTCAATGCCGACAGCTTTGGAAAATCCAGCCATGACAATCGGCGAGATACTCAAGCGTTACCGTCTGAAGATGGGAGAAACACTGGAAGAGGTGGCTTATCGAGCCGGTACTGATCCCAGCAATCTGTCACGGGTGGAGCGCGGCATGCAGCAGCCTTCTGTTGCGCTTCTGGAGGCGTTGGCCAAATCCCTGGACACTCGCGTGTCTGATTTATACCGGGAATATGAAGAGGCGGCATCGGCTAACCGGGTGGGCGAACCTGCCCCTGCGGGTTGGGAAACCGACATGGGGAAGTTGCAGCGTCACTTCCGTGCACTTGATGAAAAGAACCGCCAATTGCTGATCGATTTCTGCAGGCTGCTTGAGAAGAGCCAATAGCATGACGCCGTGACACAGCGGATAGCGCAAACCAAAAGCCCCGGCAATGCCGGGGCTTTTGCGTTTCTGCAAAGCCACTGCGGGAGCCGATGCTTGCATCGCGAATAGCGGTGCTTCTGTTAACCCCTTCCTGCCTCAAGCAGCGTCATTCGCTGCGCTCACCCTTCGGGCCGCACTTCGTGCGTTACTCCGCTACGCTCCATTCCTGCAGCGGTAATGTAGAAAGGTTGGGTGGGCTTTTCCTGGTGGGCGCGGGCACGGCCTTGCCATTGGCAGGGCTCCCCCCGCGCAACTATTAACTATTCACTGTTAACTATTAATTGCTCTTTCACTGTCGCCAGAACATGGGCGTAAACAGCACCAGCAAGGTAAAGACTTCCAGTCGCCCGGCCACCATCAGTACCGTCATCATCCACTTGGCGCTGTCGGTGATGTTGGCAAAGCCGCCACCCACCTGGCCGATACCCACGCCCAGGTTGTTGAGGCTGGCCGCAACGGCGCTGACCGCGGTGGTCAGATCCATGCCGGTGAGGGTGAACAGCAAGGTGAAGATGACCGACAGGGTGATATAGACCCCCACAAAGCCCCATACGGCCTGGAGCACCCGGTCGGGTACCGAGTGGCGGCCAAAGCGCAAGGCGAACATGCCATTGGGATAGATCAGCCGGCGCAGCTCGCGGATGCTGTGGTGGAACACCAGGGCGGCACGCACTGCCTTCATGCCGCCGCCGGTGGAGCCGGCACAGCCGCCGATGAAGCTGGTGAAGATCAGCAGGTAGGGAATAAAGCCTGGCCAGGCGGCGGCGTTGGTGCTGGTCAGCCCGGTGCCGGTGCTGAAAGAGGCCACCTGGAAGGCGGAATGGCGCAGGGCGTCATCGGCGGTCACATCCACCTCGAAGGCCAGCAGCCCGACAGTGATGAGCGCGGTATAAAGCAGGAACAGGGTCATGAAAAAGCGGAATTCCGGATCGCGCACATAGGCGATCAATGAGCGGCCCCGCCAGACCGCAAAGTGCAGGGCAAAGTTGAGACCGCCGATAAGAATGAACAGGGTGGCGGTCCAGTCGATCCAGGGGTTGTCCCAGTAGGCCATGGAGGCGTCATGGGTGGAGAAACCGCCGGTGGCCACGGTGCTGAAGCTGTGACAGATGGCATCGAAAATGGTCATCCCCGCCGCCCAGTAAAGAACGGCGCAGGCGACGGTGATAAAGAGATACAGCAGCCACAGGGCTTTGGCGGTTTCGGCGATGCGCGGGGTGAGTTTGGCATCCTTCATGGGGCCGGGAATTTCTGCCTTGTACAGCTGCATGCCGCCCACGCCGAGCATGGGCAGAATGGCCACCGCCAGGACTACCACGCCCATGCCGCCCAGCCATTGCAGTTGCTGGCGGTAGAAAAGGATGGATTTGGGCAGAAAATCAATGCCGGACAGAATGGTGGCGCCGGTGGTGGTCAGCCCGGAAACGGATTCAAACACCGCATCGGTGAAGCCCACCGGCACGTCGTTGCTGATATACAGCGGCAAGGCCCCGATGACGCCCAGCACGGACCAGAACAGGGTGACCACCAGGAAGCCGTCGCGGGTCTGCAGCTCTTCCTTGTGCTTGAAGAACGGCAGCCACAGGGCCAGCCCGAGCAGCAGGGTGATCACGAACGACACCAGGAAGGGGCCTTCGCTGCCTTCCTGATACCAGTAGGACACGGCGACAGGCGGCATCATGGTGAAGCTGAACACCACCAGTAGCAGGCCGAGAATTTTCGAGATCAGTGCAAAGTGCATGCGCTGGCGTGGCCTCGGCCGTTAGAAGAAGGTAAACCCGACCTGGAACAGTTTTTCCACGTCCCGGGTGCGGCGTTTGTCGATCAGGAACAGGATCAC
>JGI12037J13215_1000137_pt1 | contig 11356 bp, 12 predicted proteins | sample DeeseametaMP0556_FD_13215 | JGI IMG/M metagenome (IMG submission 13215) | reverse complement strand
AAAAACAATGCCACACTTAAGAGTACCTGAATTGATTTTATAGTTTCACTGAGGGAAGCATTATTCTCATCGTGATCTTCTTCTCTACTGCTGGCTGAAATAACTTCCCACATGTCTTTAGTAAAAAGAAAAATTACGGAAAGAATTACCATTGCCACTGAAACAACAAAATATCCGCTTTGCCAATGGGATGTTGCGTTTATTCCCATTGTCATTATGAATGGACCGGAGGTAATTCCCACGCCAAAACTTGCGTGTAACCACTGCATCATTCTGGTACTGTGGTATTTGGCGATATAGGTATTTATTCCAGCATCAATTGCACCGGCACCAAGTCCTCCAACTGCAGAAAAAATAACGAAAACCCACCAGAGAGGAGTAACTGCATAAACTAGTAATGTACCAGCCATGGCAGCACAACTCAGACTCAGCAGCCCACCGATTCCTAAATGTCGAATCAGTAGTCCACTCAAAAAGCTTGAAAGCATGTATCCTGCAGTTCCGCAGACAAGAATAATTCCTAAAGCATCAACTGGCAGTTGGAATTGGTGACGAATCCCAGGCCATGCCACGCCCATGAGTCCGTCTGGTAAGCCCAGGGAAACAAAGGCAAAAAAAGAGATAATAATTAATCCCATAGATTTTAGTGAGAGTTTGACTGTGGTTGAAGCGAGTTTTGTAGCTAATTAAAAGGATAATAACCGTTAAGATACTTTTGTATCTATTATATTGTCATTCTGGGCGAAGTGCCTTCCGGTAACTGAATCAGACTTGAAAAGCGTGACGCCTCCGGAAGATAAAGCACACCCTTGGCTTGATAGTCAGCTGGGCCGATTGTGCGCCGACCGCTGCCGGCTCCCTCGAGTTCCTTGGCTGCCGCCAGGAACTTGTGGTCGGCATAGCGCAAAAATACCAAACCCAATACCGGGACAGAGTATTCATTGGATGTTAACTCAGAATTTGCGCGCAGTTCATCGGCTGCTTCCCAAAGTCGTGATTCGATGTTATTTCCGTTTTGGTTCATCTGTTCTACTAAGTGGTTCTACTTATTTTAAAATTCCTCCGTTTCAGTCACTCCGGGAAAAAACTTATTATCCGGTAAATCAGAAATATTTGTCTGCAATACAAGATATCAAGTCAACTTGATCTGACGGGTTTGAATTGAATGTACGGAATTATGGCGAAATTAGACCAATCTTATTGTAGTGAAATCTAATACATTTCAGCGGGAATTTCAATCTAAAAGGCTAGTGAAGATTTTGGAAGTTTTTTTGTGAGATTACACAACGATCGTGCAGAGAGTTTCCCTGAGACATTTGCCAGAGGAACGATATTTAGGTGCCTGCTGTTTTGCTTTCAATGACTAAATATCCGTTCTTTCATTTTTTGAATTTGGTGCAGGTTCAAGCCTATCAGTATCATGAGCATAGCCTGGACTTCACCGTCCCGGAAATTGTTTTCAAAAAAACCGGCAACCATGAATCCGCTTACACCTGCAATTCCAGCCCAGAGGATTGAATTTTCAAAGCTGTAGGGAGTGGTTCGGTAGAGTGTTAAGATGCTTTGCCAGAAAAATATAATCAAGATACTAAGGTATCCCAAAAAACCGAAAAGGCCGTAGTTAATCCATGTTTGCAGATAGATGTTATGGATCCCTGTACCGGCGCTGTTGTAGAATCGATGACCTGTACGCTCTGAAATCTTTTCCCTGTAAACGGGCATGATTTCTGAGTCATTTCCATAACCGATTCCCAACCAGAAATGATCCTGTATCGCAGATATTCCTGCTTCCCACATTAAAATACGATCCTGGTTAGATTGGGGCATGAAGCCACTGATGAAGCGCTGTTGCAGGGCTTCGATACGATTTGTTGGTGTGCGGTTTTGAAAAGAAGGCTCACTAAATTGTGAGTAAAAATAAGTGCCACCTGCGATAACCAGAATGCTGAAGGCCAGCATAAGTTTAGGTGAAAGTCGAAAAAGTAGAATAGTGATTGCGACAGCAGTTCCCAGCCAAATGCTCCGACCAAGTGAGGCTCCTATACCAAGCAGTACCACAACTGCAATAATGGCCGTTACAAGACGGGCAAATGGACTCCAGCCTTTACAAAAAATGAATGAACAAACCAAAGGAAAACAAAGTAGTAAAAAACCACCATACGTCAGGTGGTGCGAGAAATTTCCTTTACCGTGAAAAACGGGACTTTCTGTCGAAGTTCCTGACGAAAAAGGAGTAGTTAATTGTTGCCCTTCAGGACGCAGCCAGTCTGCACCGGTAAAATACTGAATGATGCCGTAAATTGAGATTAACATTACAAATCCAAAGAAAACCGACAGTAACTGTTCTTCATCAATATCAGCCAATATTACCGCAAGCAATAAGGGCAGCAGCAAGCGCCAATTTGTACGTAGAGCCATCAGGTGCTCTGTTTCGTATGCATTCAGCAATCCGGAAAGTACTGCGGCAGCNATGAAAAANAAAATTGACCATAACAGTGGATTCCTGAGTTGTGACATTTGGCGGTACCAGATCCAGCTTATCAGGGTCATTAAATACAGGATTGTGATTGAGGCATCAGTACCGGCAATGCTGAAAGTGCTGCAAATGAATAAGAGATAGAGGAAGAATTTATTCCAGTTTTTAGTAGAAAAAAAACTGTTCATGGCTTTATAAAAATTAACAAATTAGGATACTGTCTTAACAATCTAACTTTCAAACTTGTTTGTCAATCTGGCATTGTAGCTAAATCCGGGACATACATTTCTTCATCCGGACGATCACGTTCCAGAAGTTTTTGCAAGGCCTGAGTACAGGAAACTCCTTGATGCAATACTTGATAAACTGCGTTACAGATTGGCATTTCAATTTTGTGGCGCTCTGCCAATTCTTGAATCGAAACCGCGTTACGTACCCCTTCTGCCACCTCACCGCCTGATGGAAGACAGTCTTCCAGCGAAAAACCCTGCCCCAGTTTTTCTCCAAGATTATGGTTCCTTGAAAGATTCCCGGTTGCAGTCAAAACCAAATCTCCAATTCCGGACATACCCATAAATGTTTCTGCAGATCCTCCCATTGCAGTTCCGAGCCGGGACATTTCTGCAACGCCTCTGCAGATTAAGGCTGCCCTTGCATTCAGTCCCAGTTGCATTCCATCTGCAATTCCGGAAGCAATCGCAATCACATTTTTAATGGAACCACCCAGTTGTACGCCAACAAGATCAGTACTGCGGTAAATACGGAAGTGATCTGAATGAAAGCACTTTTGAAGCAGACTGCCTGCGGTTTCGTCTGCACAGGCCAGCACTGCGGCAGATGGCAAATCCAAAGCAACTTCACGTGCAAACGTCGGGCCGGAAAGAACTGCTAATTTCGGCAGGTTGTCGAGTTCTTCCGCAAATATTTCACTCATCAATGCCAGGGAATGCTGTTCAATTCCTTTGCTAAGAATGAGCAAAATATGTTCGGCAGTGATCTCCGGACGTATTTTTTTGGCAATTTCGCGGGTTAAGTGCGAAGGAGGTGCAGCGGCGAGAATACGGGAATTCCGGACGATTTCAAGCAAATCAGTGCTGGCTCCAAGTGATTCCGGAAGTAGAATATCCGGTAAAAAAGAGGTGTTGACGTGTTTCTGGAGGATGTTTTTTGCAGTTTCAGGTTCGCGGCACCAGAGTTGAACGGAGTTGCCGCTGCTGGCAAGCAGCCGCGCCAGGGCTGTCCCCCATGCCCCAGCACCAATCACGCCAATTTTTAAACCATCAGACCCCATAATTTTGGCAGTTCTCCTGTGCAGCAATAATATTGTTTTGCAGATCAACAAGCGGAGCAGGCAGTGAATTCAGTTCTGCAGAAAGTTCTTCAATTTGCAGGCTGGTTTGCTCCGGGGACGGACTACCCTGGTGCTGTCTGAGTTTCAGAATTTTTTGAGGATCATGTAATTCTGCCAGATCTTCTGCAATTTCTGTTGGATGATCGGATTCTGCCAATGCTTTCTTCAATGCAGCAGTTGTGATTTTTGTTTCCGGCGAAGAAAGTTTTACTGCCCTCGCCAGTAGGTGGTAGCACTCTCGAAAAGACAGGTTTAGAGTCCGTGCCAAATGATCTGCAATATCCACAGAATTTATAAAGTCGGTTTCACACAGTTCCCGCATTTTTTCGGTATTGATTGTCAAACTTTCGAAGACACCCTGCAGAATGATTGGTGCAGCTTCACACTCCCGTACAAGGTCCATTAATAAATATTTAGTGGCCTGCGTGTCACGGTTATAGCCGCTCAATCCACCTTTTTGAATTCCAAGCAAGCTTGATAAAAATCCGTGGGCTAGAGCTGCTTTTGATTTAATGACTTCGGCGAAATCCGGGTTCTTCTTTTGCGGCATGATCGAAGAACCGGTCACATAGTCATCATCAATCTGAAGCAATCCTGAATATGGATGACTTAAAAACATGAGATCCTGAGACATAATACTGAGGTGATTCATCAGCATTGATCCTGCATGGGCCAGTTGGGCTTCATTTTCCCAGCGTGAAACGATGCAGTCCAGAGTGTTGGTATCAATCTTTTCAAAAGCCAGAAGCTCAGTTGTGAGTTGCCGGTCAATGGGCCATGATGTACCAAAAGCTGCTGCTGCTCCCAAAGGATTCCGATTAACTAGTGAGATGGCAAATGCCAACCGTTCCAGGTCACGGCAAAGTCCCTGAACATAAGCACACATCCAGTGACCCCATGTTGTGACCATCGCAGGTTGGTAATGAGTAAATCCTGGCATTACACTTTCTGTATTTTTTTCTGCCTGTACCAACAATGAGGCTGCTAAATTTTTCACAGAATCAAACAAGCTTAAGCCCACAGCGCGTAAATACAGCCGCATGTCACATGTCGACTGATCATTGCGGCTGCGACCGATGTGCATCCGCCCGCCTGCTTCAGCCCCTTGATTTTCTGTTACAAAGGCTTCAACGTTGATGTGAACATCTTCTTTGGCTGGATCAAGTGAAAAATTACCTGCCGCAACCAGTTTTTCCAGTTTGTTAAGTCCGGCCAAAATACTGCTTAAGCTTGCTGATGGTATCAGTCCCTGCTTGTGAAGCATTATGCAATGTGCGCGGTTGGTCCAGATATCGTAGGGCAGCAGCAACTCATCTGCCATTGGTAATGGCTGCACATCCCGTCCTGCGCAGAAAAGGATGTTCTGCTCGTTGGGTGGTTTTTTAAGGTGACTTCCCCAAACTTGTGCTCGTTTTTTATCCATCTTTCCTCGTGATTAAAACTTTGTTTGTCTATCTTAAGCCGAATCAGAAAAAATGCAAGCAGATCACTCTGGCTATAACAATCAAATACATTCTAAAAGTGGCCCTGAGATTGCATCTTCATCACAAATATTATTAGTTGAATACTATCCAAAAATAAGTGGTTTCATGTCAGGAATGTTTGAAAATAATCTGTTTACATTGATTCAGAAGACACTGGACTTTCGCACACAGCGACAGGATTTGCTGACTTCGAACATTGCCAACAAGGACACTCCCGGCTATAAAGCCGAGGATATGGTATTTGAGAAAAGTCTTGAAAAGGCACTGCATGCCGAAGAACCAGGTTTGCTCAAAACCACAAATTCCAGGCATTTTGATGGACGCAACACGCCGCCGCTGAAACTGGTTCAGGCACAGCGAATTCACAGCGCTTCTCCTTTTCCTGATTTTGACGGAAACACGGTAGATTTGGATCGTGAAATGGCTAAAATGGCTGAAAACCAATTGATGTACAATGCCAGTATACGGATGCTGACTCACCAGTTCCGGATGCTCAAAACCGCAATTACAGAAGGTCGATAATGAGTTTTCAATCCTCTCTTAATGTGAGTGTTTCCGGAATGACAGCGCAGCGCCAGCGAGTCAATACTATTTCCGAAAACATCGCTAACGCCAGTACTACACGGACTCCGCAAGGCGGGCCGTATCGTCGTCGTATAGTTACGCTTGCAGCAGTTTCCAATGACAGGACATTTGAAGAAGAACTGCGCTCACAGCAACGTTCTCTGGACACTGCTACCGAGGTAAAGGTGGTGGGAATTTCACAAGACAACAGAGCACCGATTTTACGTTATGAACCGGGACATCCGGATGCAAATGAAGAAGGATATGTGGCCATGCCTAACGTAAACATAATGGAAGAAATGGTGAGCCTGATGGAGGCTTCGCGTTCCTATGAAGCAAATACCGCTGCTTTTAACGCCACAAAAAATATGGCACAATCAGCCCTCGATTTGGGCCGAAACGTTTAGAGTAGATCGTCGTAGTAATAATAAATAATTGCTCAATTTGATTTATTAGATGTTAGATTAGAGGCTTTATGAATATCAATTTACCATCAGTTGGACCAGCTTTACAGGGGCTGAAGACCGAAGCTGAAAGTCAAAAGCAGTCTGTTGAAAGCGGCATCAGCCGGACGTTTGAGAAACTGCTGCAGGATGTCAATCAGCAGCAACTGAACGCGGAAGCAAAACAAGTTGAGTTGCTGGTCACAGACAATAAAGATATTCATGGAACCATGCTTGCCCTGGAAAAAGCGGACCTCTCTATGCGCCTCATGCTGCAAATCCGCAACAAACTGGTAAGTGCATATGAAGAAGTGATGCGTATGCAGGTCTGATCACTTTACTCCTGTTTTGAATTAAGGCGACACAAAACTTAATACAAAAAAGACAATCCCCTCTTCACATAATTTCCATTTTTTATTTCCCCCGTTTTCAATCTTAAAGAAGCACTTTAGCTCCGGAATTCAAGGGTGTTATTCAAATCTTATCTTAAAGTTGATTCGTCAGTCGACTCACGTATTAAGTCCGAGATATTAAAAGGTTAACTTTTTCTTGGCCAAGTCAAAATATTTACCTGAATCTACTCTGAGCCTGCTATTATTGTTTATTGTAAATAGAGAAAAATCTGTTGATTGAAATACAGTTATGCTACATTCCAACGCTTAGCAGCTATTAATAATTATTTATAAAAGGGAGTTTTTGATGAACTATCAATCGATCAATTTCTCAGAAAAACTGAATAAATTTTCAGATCTATGGCAACCAAGAGTGATTGCCGAAATGAACGACTATCAATTCAAATTGGTTAAAATAAAAGGAGAATTTGTCTGGCATGAGCATGACGATACAGATGAGGTATTTATAGTGCTGGAAGGAGAAATGGAGATTGAGTTTCGTGATGGAAGTGTTGAAATGAAAGCTGGAGAAATGTTTGTTATTCCAAAAAAAGTTGAACACAAACCTGTTGCTGAGGACGAGTGTAAAATTCTACTTGTTGAACCAAGAGGTGTGGTGAATACAGGTGATTCCGGCGGCGAACTAACTGCGGAAAACGATGTCTGGATATAAATTTGCGGGTGAATTTATGATGATAATCGCAGAATAAAATTGATGAACTCGCAAAAAGTAAAAATGACACATTTATTTGTCATTCCCGCGGAAGTGGGAATCCATTATTTCAAATACTTACAAGTTTCTGGATTCCTCCTTTCGCGGGAATGACAACTTTTTACGATTCAATCGAAATTAATTTTCTAAAATAAAATGAATAAAATAATGGAGTGGACAAGAACACATTATTGTGGTGATTTGAGGATAGAGAATGTTGACCAGGAGGTTGTATTAATGGGCTGGTGTCAAACCCGACGCGATCATGGTGGAGTGATTTTTGTGGATTTACGGGATTACACTGGTATCAGCCAAATTGTGTTCAAAATGGAAATCAGTGAAACCTCACATGTTTTAGCAGATTCAATTCGTGGTGAGTTTGTTTTGGCTGTAAAAGGAAAGGTTGCACACCGTATAGAAGGCAACGTAAATCCAAAATTGCCGACTGGCGAAATTGAGATTTTGGTGGAGACTTTGGAGATTCTCAACAAATCGGAAACACCACCCTATGTCCTGGANAATCGTGAAAATGTGGATGAAAAATTAAGGCTCACTTACAGGTTTCTTGATTTGCGTGATTCCACTTTGCAGAATAATTTAATGCTGCGTTCGCAGTCCTTGCAAATTGTCCGGAATTACTTCACAAGTCAGCGCTTTTTTGAGATTGAAACTCCGATACTGACAAAATCTACTCCGGAAGGCGCACGTGATTATCTGGTGCCTTCAAGAGTCAATCCCGGACTTTTTTTCGCATTGCCGCAATCACCGCAACTTTTCAAGCAGTTACTGATGATCAGCGGTTATGACCGCTACATGCAGCTTGCCCGTTGTTTTCGTGACGAGGATTTGCGTGGAAACCGTCAACCGGAATTCACCCAAATTGATTTGGAATTGAGTTTTACTGANCCGGAAGAGATATATAAGCTGACAGAAGGTTTGATGGTTAAGCTGTTTGAAGAAACCATAAGTGTAAAAGTCGAAACGCCTTTCCAGCGCATGACGTATCAGGAGTCGATGGAAAACTATGGTTCCGATGCTCCGGATATCCGTTTTGATTTAAAGCTCAAAGATATTTCTGACATTGCCTCTGAATGTGAATTGCGTGTTTTCAAACAGGTGGTGGACAAGGGCGGGATTGTAAAAGCTATTTGTGTTCCTGGCGGAGCAGATTTTTCGCGCAAAGATCTCGATGACCTGACAGAATTCGCTCAAATTTATGGAGCAAAAGGTATGGCTTGGATCAAACGCAACCAGGACGGTTGGCAGTCGCCTATCGGTAAGTTTTTCACTTCCGAACAAAAAGAGGCATTGGAAGAGAGAGTCGGTTTGAATGTAGGAGATCTAGTGTTGTTCTGTGCCGACGACACAAAAGTTGTTCATGATGCACTCGGTAATTTGCGAAAAGAAATTGCGCTACGTCGAGGCTTGATAAACAACAGCGAATATCGTTTTGTCTGGGTTACAGATTTTCCTCTCTTTGAGTATAGTGAAACTGAAAAAAGTTTTACCTCCAGCCACCACCCTTTCACTATGCCGGATATAGATGATTTGGAAAAATACGGAGAGCAGGATCCTGAAAAAATCTGCTCAAGGGCCTATGATGTGGTATTGAACGGAGTTGAAATTGGTGGTGGAAGTATTCGGATTCATCGTGAGGATATTCAAAATAAAGTATTCCGTTTGCTGAAATTAACTGATGAAGAAATTGAAAGTAAATTCGGTTTCCTGATGAAAGCACTTTCTTATGGTGCTCCGCCCCATGGTGGTATTGCTCTTGGGTTTGATCGCATGATGATGTTTTTGCTAAAAACAGATTCGATACGTGACGTGATTGCATTTCCTAAAACTCAAAAAGCCGGCTGCTTAATGACTGATGCACCCTCTGCAGTTGAAACAGAGCAACTTGATGAACTGCATATCAGGGTCAAGGTTTCGGCTCAGCAAACTGAGAAGTTAGAACTTGCTGATAAATAATATTTTTCTATTCCGATTCATTGTCATTCCGTGAGAAGCGGAGTGAAGACCAGGAATCCAGATTAGATACTTTAAATACTGTGATCAATCTGATCATTGATTTGGATCCCGAATCAAAACAGGGGTGACAAAAAACACTTTTTAAGTGAACCATAGTTATGTCCAAAAAACTAACAATCGGCCTGATTTGTGGAGGTACCAGTGGTGAACATGAAGTATCATTAATTTCGGCCTATAACATTCAAGCTGCTCTTGACCGGGACAAATATGATGTACTCTTAATTGGAATCGATAAAAGTGGTGCCTGGTTTTTGGGAAAAACTCCGGAATTTTTGGACAATGTCGATGATGTTCGTCAAGTTAAGTTCAGAAAAAATTTACCGATCCTCCTTCCTCAAACCGGAAACTCCGCTGGCGAAAACCTGGCATCAACAGAACAGTCCGGAAACGAGCTAGCTAATGTTGATGTGTTTTTTCCAATCACTCACGGAAAACTTGGTGAAGACGGTGCATTGCAGGGCTTTCTGGAATTGCTTGGTAAACCGTATGTTGGTGCGGATGTTTATGGTTCAGCAATTTGCATGGACAAGGATGTGTCAAAACGGTTGCTGTTGCAGCGTGGAATCCCTGTTGCGCGCTACAAACTTATTCGGAATCCGGATGAATTGTCTTTTGCAGATGCAGTGGAGGAACTGGGTGAGCCACTATTTGTAAAACCTTGCCGGGAAGGCTCTTCGCTGGGCGTTTCCAAGGTCCGGACCGTAAAGGAATATACGCAGGCTATAGAGNNNGCTTTTGCAGCAGACCGCAAGGTTATGGTTGAAGAAGCAATTTACGGACGAGAAATTGAATGCTCTGTGTTGGGCAACGATTCTCCGGAAGCTGCAGCGGTGTTAGGTGAAATTGTTCCGCTACGTGAGTTCTATTCTTATGAAGCAAAGTATGTGGATGAAGATGGTGCGGAGTTAATCATTCCTGTGGAAATTGATCCGGACGTTTCCATGCAAATCCGGAAGGTTGCAGTGGAGGCATTTCTGCTCACTGAATGCCGCAGCATGGCCAGAGTTGATTTCTTTCTTCGTGAAGACAAAACCTTCATCCTTAACGAAATCAATACACTGCCCGGATTCACTAATATCAGCATGTACCCGAAACTTTGGGATGCATCCGGATTAGCTTACCCCGAACTGTTGGACAGGCTGATTGAACTTGCATTGGAATAAACAGTAAAAAGCAGTTCAGAATGCAGTTATTTTGCTTCATCCCATAAAAGTCTGATGCGCCTTCACAAAAATCCACCTCTTAATATTGTTCTCTACGAACCTCAAATTCCGCCCAACACAGGCAATATTGCGCGGCTGTGCGCAGCCACAAAATGTCATTTGATTTTACTGGGAAAACTGGGGTTTGATTTAAGCGACAAACAACTCAAACGTGCCGGTTTAGATTATTGGCAATGGGTGAGCTGGGACCATTTTCCTGATGCAGAAGATTTTTTTTCAACACTTGTTCCGAAAAACTTTCATTTCCTTTCTGTCCATAATGAGCGGCCCTACACAAAAATTCGACCACAGGAAGGCGATTACTTGTTTTTTGGTAAAGAAACTTCCGGCCTGCCGGATGAATGGATGGAACGTTTCCCTGAGCGCTGTTTTACTCTACCAATGTGCGAAAAAGGGGTGCGAAGTTTAAATCTTGGCTCATCGGTGGCGGTAGTGGTTTATGATGGATTAAGACAGTTAGGGAAATTCTAATAAAATATTTGTCACTCCTTGTTTGACTTATTCAGGAGTATTTTTTTTCCTTCAGGTTGGACAAATTTCACTCATTCAATCACAATTCTGTTAGGATGGTGTATTAATAGATTAACCCGATAATGATATCTTTGTAAAAAGTCCTAAAACCGTTTCATTTCGAGCTAAACTAGAAATCTGGTATAGACTATGTTACTAATATCATT
>JGI12037J13215_1000135_pt1 | contig 11464 bp, 8 predicted proteins | sample DeeseametaMP0556_FD_13215 | JGI IMG/M metagenome (IMG submission 13215) | reverse complement strand
TTTTGTCCGCGGGTTGCATGCCGGCATGCCACTGCTCAAGTAACAATGCCCGAGCCACCGGCTCGGCGGCAGCCGCAGTATCGCCGGTTGCCATGCGTACCTGCAGACCCTGAGCCCGGAGTGCCTGGGTAACCGCCGCGCTTTCCTGGCGAAGACTGTCCTGTAGCCATAGATACAACTGCACTGTGTGGTCACAGGTGAGTTGCAGGCAGGTGGTGCCCGGGCGCGCCTGCTCTGGCGCACCACTGATACGCCATTGCTGTCCGTGACGCACACCACTGATACCGTTGCCGTCCGGCTGGACAGCGGTGACCTGGGGATCCCGCTCCATGTCACGGAAAGCCTGTGCCAGCGGATGCGGGTTATTCCATTCCAGGGCGGCGACAATGGCAAGCAGCTCGGGCTCCGAAACGCTGCCGAGTGTTTGGCTCTCTACCAGGGAAAAGGCGCCCTTGGTCAGGGTGCCGGTCTTGTCGAACAGCACGCCGCCAATTTGCGGCAGTCGCAACAGCTGGCGAGGCGATGCCACCAGCACGCCTTCGCGCAGGGCGGTACCCAATGTGGCCGAGAGCGTCAGTGGCACTGCCAGGGCCAGGGCGCAGGGGCAGGTAATCACCAGTACCGCCAGGGTATGATCAAAGGCCTCGCCAGGCCCGGCGGGCCAATGCCACACCAGGGTAAAGGTGGCCAGTAACAACACGGCAGCGGTAAAGAGCGGGGCAATACGATGCCAGTCGCGGACCACGTCCAGTCGCTCGCGGCTGGCCAACTCCACCTGCTCGGCGATACGGGCAATCTGGCTGTGATCAGCAGCGCACTCGGCCTCCATAGTGATTGCCCCCTCTTGCAGGCGCGCGCCGGCCACCAGGCGGGCATCATGGCCCCGATTGACGGGCAGGGATTCCCCGGTGAGTGCCACTTCATCGAAACTGCCCTGGCCATCGACAATGCGGCCATCCACCGGAATCACATCCCCCTGTATCAGCAACAACCGGTCACCGGCCGTCACCTGACGCAGGCTGACCCACTCTGGTTGATCCCCACGCAGTCGCCGAACCGCCCGGGGCAGGGTATCGCCAAGCCGAGCATAACCGGCATGGATCGCCTGGCGCTGCCGGTGCTCCAGCCAGCGGCTGATCAACAGGAAGAAAACGAACATGGCAGCGGAGTCGAAGTAAACATGGCTACCGCCGGCGAACATGGCAACCAGGCTGCCGCCCCAGGCCAGAAACAGGGCCAACGCGATGGGGGTATCCATGGTCAGGTTGAGATTGCGCAGCCCTCGCCAGGCGCCCTGAAAGAAAGGCCAGCCGGCGTAAAACACCACCGGCGTTGCGACAAGGAAACTGGCCAGCCGGAAGACCCACTCATAAATCGCATCGGAGCCATCAAACACGCCGATATACAGGGCCATGGAATACATCATGGCCTGCATGGCGCCCAGACCCGCCAGTATCAGCCGGCCCAGGAGCCGTTTGTGCTCCCGCCGGTTGGCGGCACTGGCAGCGGGGTCGCCGGGCAGGCTCACGCCATAACCCAGCTGTTGGATACGACGGGCGGTTTCACGGGCCTCGGGAGTGCCCTGATAGTCCACGGTCAGTGTCATGCCCGCCAGATTGACGCTGGCGCGCTTCACTCCCGGTTGTGCGGAAAGGGTTTTTTCGATCAGCCAGCTGCAGGCGGCACAGGTGAGGCCACTAAGCTGCAGTCGCAGACGCTGGCCATCAGGTAGAGGGGTAGAGTGTGGCGCGAGCAGATCGGCAATGTCGAACAGGGCCAGATCCAGTTCAGCACGGCGAGCATCCGGTGCCGGAGCATCGTCCTGGCGGATTCGGTAGTAATCATCCAGCCCCATGCCATAAATGGTTTCAATGGCTGCCGCACAGCCCGGGCAGCAGGCATCGCGCTTTCCTTCCGGGGTGCGCGCAATGAAGGCGCCAGAAGGGGCAGGTTGCCCGCAGTGCCAGCAGGGTGGGGCGAGTCGCTGGTTCATGGTGTCGTAACGTGACCCAGACTCACGGTGCCGTCTTCAATGGTGCCGTTCTGGTACAAACGCCAGTGGCCCTCCGGCGTGGATGCGGTAGCGATAAAACGTCCGGACGCAGGCAGGACACCATCGGCCCTAAAGACTCCGCTGCCCTGATGATGCAGCGTCAGCAAGACATCCTTTTCCTTGAGGGTAGGGTGACGAAGTGCCACCTTGATCATCGCCGGCGCCGGGATGCCGGCGTCGCTGGTCAACCTGGCCTGCACCCCTGCACCCACCTGGGACAGTACCAGGCCAATGCCCAGGCGCGCGGCAATCTGTTCCTGCTCCATGGAGCGGTTGATGCCGCGGCCTTCCTTGTACCACTCGTCCACCACAGGAGCGTCTGCATTGATCACAGCGATATACAGGGTGGTCAGGCCGGCAACCACGGAGCTGGCGGGCAGCAGAATGGCCAGCCACAACAGCGGATACCGGTACCAGGGGCGATCATCCACGGGGGGTGATGAAACGTGATTCATGCTGCTTCTCCAGGTCCGGGTCGTCCAGTGACCTTACTGAAAACCAGATGGTGGATGAGGGCATCTCCACCTCATAGGGGTCGTAACTGACGGTGACCGGTAAGGATAAATGCTGGCCGGGCTGAATGGTAAATTCGGTACGGTTCTCCATGCGCAGCCCCTCAGGGCCTTCCAGAGTCAATGTGTAGCGGTGGGCATCCTGACCCTTGTTGAGAATTTCCAGTCGATAGACATTTTCCACGCGCCCACTGCTGGCAACCCGGAACAGCTGATTACGATCGCGCAATACATCGACCTGCAGGGGCACCCGATTATAGAGAGTGACCATGAACAGGGTGGCCATGGCCAACAACACCATCCCATAGCCGACCAGACGCGGACGAATGACCCGGGATTCCTTGCCCTCCAGGGCATTCTCGGTGGTATAGCGGATTAACCCCCGGGGCTTGTCGATATGATCCATCACATCGTCGCAGGCGTCGATGCAGGCCGCGCAGGTAATGCATTCATATTGAAGACCATCGCGAATATCAATGCCGGTAGGGCAAACCTGGACACACAGTCCGCAGTCAATGCAGTCGCCTTTTTCTACTTCCTGTGTGCCCTGTTGCCGCTTTTTGCTGCCTCTGCCACGGGGTTCGCCCCGGGCTTCATCATAGGAAACGATGAGGGTTTCGCGATCGAACATGACGCTCTGGAAACGGGCATAGGGACACATGTACAGGCACACCTGTTCGCGCATGAACCCGGCATTCATATAGGTGGCAACGGTAAAAAAGGCCACCCAGAACAGCTCCCAGCCTCCCCAGCTGAAGCTGAAGATGCGCACGGTGAGATCCGTGATGGGGGAGAAGTAACCGACAAAAGTGAGACCGGTAAGAAACGCCAGGGCCAGCCACATGACATGCTTGCTGCCACGGCGCAGCACTTTGCTCAGGGTCCAGGGAGCCTCATCCATCTTGATGCGGCTGTGCCGGTCACCTTCAAACAACTGCTCAATCCATTGAAAAAAGCGAGTCCAGGTCGTCTGCGGACACACATAGCCGCAATAGACACGTCCGGCCAGAACCGTGAAGAAGAACAGGGCAAAAGCGGCAATGATCAAGGTCCAGGAAAGGAACAGGAAATCCTGCGGCCACAGCGTCAGACCGAAAATATGGAACTGCCGGTTGGGCAGGTCGAACAGTACCGCCTGCTGCCCGTCCCAGCGAACCCAGGGCAGAGCCAGGTAGAGCCCCATGGTGCTGAGGATGGTGAAATCCCGAATACGCTGGAAACGACCGCTGATGGATTTGACCTGTATCCGTTTGCGTTTGGCATAGAGACTGATGGGCCCCTGTGCTTCCGGGCTGTCATCAACGGTTTTGATGCGGTCGCGTTCACTCATTACGCACCTCGAAGGGGGCTGGCGTGATCCACCGACTGGCCCTGTCGGCGGCCCCTGTGGGGCCGCGACAACGGCCTGTCGTTACGGAGCTGGCTTGTGAGACAGGCTGTAAACGTAGGCCGCAATCACATGAATCTTTTCATCGCTGAGCAGATTCTCATGCTTGGGCATTTCCCCTTTGCGGCCTTCACGGATCGTCGTTTCGATATCCTCCAGTCGTGGACCGTAGAGCCAGGTGGTGTCAGTGAGATTTGGCGCGCCCATGGCCTGAATCCCCTTGCCGTCTTGACCATGACATGCGGCACAGACGGCAAATTTAGGCTTCGCCCGCTCAATGGCGGCGGCTTTNTGCGCATCCCTGGCAAGATCCGGTCGGCTCAGGCTTTGCACATAAATGGCCATGTCGCGCACGGCTTGATCGGTATTGCCGATGGCCGCGGCCATGGGGGGCATCATGCCGGTACGCCCCTGGGCAATGCTGGTAATGATCTGCTTGGGTTCACCCCCATAGAGCCAGTCGTTATCTGCCAGGTTCGGATAGCCTTTGGCCCCACGGGCATCCGAGCCATGACAAATGGCGCAGTTATTGGCGAACAGCCGTCCCCCCACAGCCAGGGCTTCCGGGTACTCGATCAGTTCTTCCACCGGCACCTTGGCAAACTCTTCGAACAAAGGGTCGGTTTGCCGCGCTACCAGGGTGACTTCCTTTTCATACTGGCCGGAACTGCTCCAGCCCAACAGGCCTTCAAACTTGCCCAGGCCCGGGTACAACGCCAGATAGATGCAGGCAAAGATCAGCGTGCCGATGAACAGGAACAGCCACCAGCGGGGCAGGGGCGCATTCCGTTCCTGAATCCCATCAAAGCTGTGGCCAGTGGTTTCCTTGGCCGCTTCCTCCGGAGAAATCTGATTGTTCCACAGCAATAGCCCCGCACAGCCGAGCAGATTGATGGCAACAATAATGATGATGAACCAGCTCCAGAAATCACTCATTGCTCATCCCTCTCTTTACGGCGATCAGCCTCAAGGGCCATGTGTGCGAGTTTTTCGTAGTCTTTCTTGCGGCTGGGCCGGTACACCCAGAGGGTCATTGCAATAAACGCCACAAAGAAGACCAGCGTGAACAGGGCTTGATAGCTCATTGTGAGGCCTCCTTACGTTCCTGGCCGAGGGAAAGCAGATAGGCAACCAGGGCATCTTCTTCCGTGGCATCGGCCCATTCGCCCTCGATCTTGTTCAACTGCTCGGCAATGTCCTGCTCGCTGTAGGGGACGCCAAAGGTGTCCTTGAACAGTTGCAGGGTGCGTTCGGTATCACTCCAGTCCACCGGCGTTTCCTGCAACCAGGGGTAAGCGGGCATATTGGATTCCGGCACGACCTGGCGCGGATCACGCAGATGCTCACGGTGCCATTGCTCGGTGATCGGGCGCAGTCCCACCCGGGCCAGATCCGGGCCGGTACGCTTGGAGCCCCAGAGGAAGGGATGCTCCCACACGTCTTCGCCAGCCACGGAATAGGCGCCATAGCGTTCGGTTTCTGCACGCAGGGGCCGTACCATCTGCGTGTGGCAGACATGGCAGCCTTCGCGGATATAGATATCCCGGCCTTCCATTTCCAGGGCGGTGTAAGGCTCCAGGCTTTCCAGCGGCTCGGTGGTGGCTTTCTGCCAGAACAAGGGCACGATTTCCGCCAGGCCACCAAAACTTACCGCGATCAATGTCAGCACGATCATCAGGCCGACATTCTTTTCCACTCTTTCATGGGCATTGGACATGTCGGTCTCCTCAGGCAGCCTGCAGCACGTTGTTGTCACCGCGGGTGTCACGTTCGCCAACGATGGTCTTGTAGACATTGACGGCCATCAGCACCATGCCGGCGAAGAACACCACCCCGCCGAGCAGACGGATGGCGTAGAACGGTTGCCGCTCTACCAGTTCCTGCACGAAGTTGTAGGTGAGGGTGCCGTCGGTATTGACTGCCCGCCACATCAGGCCCTGCATGATCCCGGACACCCACATGGAGGCGATGTACAACACGGTACCGATGGTGCTCAACCAGAAGTGGGCATTGATCCAGCCAACGGAATACATCTGTTTGCGATCGAACAGGCGGGGAATCATCACGTAGATGGCGCCAATGGTGATCATGGCCACCCAGCCCAGCGCGCCGGAGTGCACATGGCCGATCGTCCAGTCGGTATTGTGACTCAGGGCGTTGACCGTCTTGATGGACATCATCGGGCCTTCGAAGGTGCTCATCCCATAGAAGGACAGGGCCACGATCATGAAGCGGATGATCGGATCCGTGCGCAACTTATGCCAGGCCCCGGACAGGGTCATCATGCCGTTGATCATGCCGCCCCAGCTGGGCGCCAACAGGACGATAGAGAACACCATGCCCACGGATTGGGCCCAGTCGGGCAGGGAGGAGTAGTGCAGGTGGTGGGGGCCGGCCCACATATACACGGCGATCAGGGCCCAGAAGTGGACGATGGAAAGCCGGTAGGAATAGACCGGTCGCTGGGCTTGTACCGGCACATAGTAGTACATCATGCCCAGGAAGCCTGCGGTCAGGAAAAAGCCCACCGCATTGTGCCCGTACCACCACTGCACCATGGCATCGATGGACCCGGAGTAGACGGAGTAGGACTTCATCGCCGAGACGGGAATGGCGATGTTGTTGATCACATGGAGCAGGGCTACCGCAATGATAAAGGCGCCGTAGAACCAGTTGGCCACGTAAATATGGGGTTGTTTGCGTCGCGCAATGGTGGCGAAGAAAACGATGGCATAGGCCACCCAGACCAGGGTGATCAGGATATCAATGGGCCATTCCAGCTCGGCGTATTCCTTGCTGCTGGTATAGCCCATGGGCAAGGTGATGGCCGCGGCCACAATCACCGCCTGCCAGCCCCAGAAAGTGAAAGCTTAGCCAGCCAGGGAAACGCCAAGGTTGCCTGGCAGGTACGCTGCACCACATAGTAACTGGTGCCGATGAGGGCCGAGCCACCAAAGGCAAAAATCACCGCATTGGTGTGCAGCGGCCGTAACCGGCCGAAGCTGAACCAGGGTAATTCAAAATTGAGGACAGGCCAGGCAAGCTGGGCGGCGATAATGACCCCCACCAGCATACCCACAATCCCCCAGACAACCGACATGATGGTGAATTGCCGAACCACCGTGTAGTTATACGATGGTGAAACCGCGGAGTGTTCCATGTGCGTTCCCTTCCGAATGATGCGCCGGGAGACGATACCAAGCGTGTTCCCCGGCTTTCTTGATATAGATCAACTGCGCCGTTCGTAACCCTGGGACAAAATGTCTCACCCATCCTGGGATAGGCACATGACCTTTGTGGATAATTTTGGCGCTGTCGTCAACCGTCGGAAGGAAACGTTGCGGGATCAGGTCCTCTTTCTGAAAAGGGAAAGCACCAGAGCGGTGAGCGCTGGCAGGAAGGTGATTGTCACAATGGCCGTGCCAAGCAGCCCGAACAGGACGATGGCGCCGACGCCCCGATAGAGTTCGGTGCCCTCACCGGGAATCAGCACCAGCGGCGCCAGGCCGCAGACCGTGGTAATGGTGGTCATGGCGATGGGGCGCAACCGTGATGACACGGCGTCGTTGACGGCATCCACGGCGCTCATGGCCTTTTCCCGGAAATTCAGTGTTGCCTGATGGACGATCAGGATGGGGTTGTTCACCACGGTGCCCATGAGAATCAGGAAACCGAGCATGGTAATCATGTCGAAGGGCTGGGTGAGCGGCGGCAGACCGAGAAGCGGAAGCAGCGCGCCCACGCCATTCATCATCGCCAGGCCCAGCAGGCCGCTGGCAATACCCAGTGGAATCGTGGTCATGATCAGCAACGGGAAGCCCCAGTGGGTAAAAATCGCCACCAGCAAGAGATAGACCAGCAACAGGGCGACCACATAATTTCCGGACAGGGATTCCTGGGTGGCCTGTAACTGGTCGCTGGCACCGGACAGGGTGATGCTGATGGTATCCGGAATTTCCCCCGCATCACGCAACTGCTGGATCATGGCGCGCACGCGGCTGACACCGGTTTCCAGGGCCACACCACGGGGCGGGATGATATTCAGGGTCACCGTGCGTCGACCGTTGACCCGCCGTACCACACTGGTGTCCACGGTTTCTTTCAGGGTGGCCAGCGAAGACAGCGGCACGGTGGCGCCAATCGGCGTGTGCACCGGCAGGCCGGGCAGGGCGGCCAGGTCTGGCCGGGTGCCGGTACGCTGGCTGTAGGCATAAATGTCGATCTTGTCGTCACCCAGGAAAAATTCATCCAGGTAGGCGCCATCAGTGAGCGCGGCCACGGTAAAGCCGAGAGCCTGCGTGGAAAACTGCACTTCGGCAGCACGGCTCCAGAGCGGATGGACCTCTATCAACGGCTGGGCCAAGGACAGGCTGGCGGGTTGCGACTGGATACGCGGGTTATCGAAAACCCGTTCGGCCTCTCGCTCAAGACGCGAGGCCACCGTGTAGATTTCCGCCAGGTCCGCCCCGGCTACATCCAGCGTGACGCTGCGGGTACCCCCATCATTACTGGAAATAATCGAGCCCCGGGCGGCAAAAGCGCCCATACCGGGATAGCGGCGATACACCTGGGTAATGCTGTCCATCATCGCTTCCATATGGGCCGGGTCCACCGGCTCGGCAATGATGCGCAAGCGCTCGGCATCCACGCCCATATTCAGGTATTTCAGGGGTGGCATGGCCAGTTTGCCAGCGTCATAGTCTGCCGGGTCCGCGCCCACCAGTGGCAAGAATTCCGCTTCCACCTCGTCGGCAATGGCTGCCATGGTGCTGAGGTTATAACCGGGTGGTGCGCTCATACTGGCAAAGGTTTTCGGCTCCTCGCCCTCCGGCAGATATTCCGCCGGCGGCGTCAGGAACAGCACAATAGCGCCCCCGATCAACACGGTTGCCACCAGGGTGGCCACTTGCCGGGGCCGGCTGCTGGAGAGGCGGGCGGAAAGCCGGTGCAGGGCGGTCATCCAGCGACTGTGCTGGCCGTCATGGGCCACCACCGCACTGAAATCCAGACGGGCGGAGAGGGTGGGGATCACTGTCATGGCCACCAGCATGGAGACCAGAATCGACGCAGATACGGCGATGGCGATATCCGAGTAGAGCTGGCCGGCCTCTTCCTGGATAAACACCACCGGCAGGAACACCAGCACCGTGGTCATGGTAGAGGCGAACACCGCCGGCCATACCTTCTGGATACCGCTCACTGCCGCGCGAAAGCGATCGAGCCCTTTGCGTCTTTCCATCTCGATGCTTTCCAGCACCACAATGGAGTTATCCAGGGTCATGCCGATGGCAAAGGCGATCCCGGCCAGGGAAATCACATTGATGGTGCGCCCGGCCAGTAGCAGCCCCAGAAACGCGGCAATGGTACAGATGGGAATACCAATCACGCCCACGGCGGTGATCTTCACCGAGCGCAAAAACAGGAACATGACCAGGGTGGCAAAGGCGGCGCCAATGGCCAGGTTGGTCCACACATTGGCCACCGATGCTTCCACGTAACGCACGTCGTCGGCGATCAGCGCGATCCGCATGCCGGCCGGCTCCAGCACCTCCCGATTGATCTGAGCCACCTGATCAAACATGGCGTACTTGATATCGATCACATTGGATCCGGTCTCCCGGCGCACCGCCAGGCTGATCACCGGCTCACCATTCACCCGCGACAGGCTGCGAACCGGGAAGTGATCCAGGACCACCGTGGCCACGTCCCCGAGACGCACCAGGGAATCACCGTTACGGGCCAGAATCAGCGCATTGAGGCTGTCGATATCCTTGAAACGCCCCACCGTACGCAGCAAATATCGGCGCTTGCCGCTTTCCAGCTCGCCACCGGAGACATCCCGGTTGCGTTCGCGCAGCGCATCGCGCACATCCACCACACCCAGGCCGAACTGGGCCAGCTTCTGCGCATCCAGCAGCAGCTGAACCTGTCGTTCCGCGCCGCCGCGGACTTCCACCTGGGACACCCCGGGTACGCTCTCCATTCGCGAGCGGACTTCGTCATCAATGAAGTCCTGCATCATGTCCATGTCCAGCCCGCGGGGATTGTCGGGCAGGGGAGAGACGCGGTAATACATGAAAGCGTTACTGGAAAACGAACTGGACAGAATCCGCGGTTGATCCACATTGTCGGGATAGGCGGGCACCTGACTGAGGGCATTATTGACCCGGATCAGCGCATCGGTGATATCCACACCGAACGGAAATTCCAGTTCGATTTCCGCTTCGCCGCTGCCGGCGGAAGAGGTCATACGCCTCAAGTTGGGCAGGTTGCGCAGGTATTCCTCCTGCTCAATAAGGATTTCCTTTTCCACATCCTGGGGGGTTGCCCCTGGCCAGCTGGTGACAACCGAGATGGTGCGGACCTCCAGATCCGGGATCATCTGTACCGGGATGCGCAAGGCTGCCAGCACCCCGAGCAGAGTGATGATCAGCACCACAACGGTCATCAGGGTGCCATGGCGAACGATCTTGTCGAACATCAGTCCACCACCCGAAGCNTGTCACCATCGCGCAGACTTTCATTGCCACGCACAACCACGCGATCACCGCTCGACAGGCCCTCAAGCACCGAAGCCTGCGGTGACTGCCCGGATGCAACCTTGACGACCTTGCGGCGCGCGACCAGATCGTCACCGTCACCCTCAGCCAGCCACACGGTCACATTGCCCTGGCTGTCCTGGAGCAGGGCATCACGGGGCACCGTGGGGCGGGCATCCGCGGATAACATGCGCAGCCGGCCATTGATCGCCATCCCCGGGGTCAGGCCCTTTTCATCAATGCTGGCGCGTACCGTAAAGGTTCTCGCCGTGGGATCATTCACCGGCACAATGGCCGTGATTTTTGCGCTCATGGCATTGTTCGGGTCGTTCTGGTCTGCCAGCCAGACATCGATAGCCGTATCGGGGGAAAGCTGCGGAAAATAACGCTGTGGCACGGCAAAATCCGCGTGCAGCGTGTCGCTGCCGACCAGCTCGAAAACGGTGGTCCCGGGAGTGACCCATTCGCCAACCTCACTCAGTTTGGCACTGATTACGCCGCTGAAGGGTGCTCGCAGGGTATGTCGCTTGATCAGCGCCTGCTGGCGTGCCATCTCCGCCTGACTGGCCGCCAGGGAAGACTCGGCCACCTGAACCTCGGATTCCAGACTTCGGACCTCACTGGCGGCAATGCTGCGCCGGGCGACCAGACTATTGGCTTCCTCAAGGCGCCGACGGGCATCGGCCAGCGTTGCCTGTTGCTGCTGATAGTTGGCCCGGGCACGTTGCAATTCCAGTCGATTGAGCTCCGCATCCAGCTCAATCAGTGCGGCGCCTGCCTCTACCTGATCGCCGATATCCACGAGCAGTTTGCTCACCAGACCCGACACCGACGCGGAAAGCCGGGCGGCACGATCTGCCACCAGCGTGCCGTTCACCAGCAGCGCATCCTGGGAGCGTGACAGAGTGACCGTCTCAAGAGAGACTGGCTTGCGATCATCCGCCTGTGCAGAAACAGCGAATGACAACAGCAA
>JGI12037J13215_1000125_pt1 | contig 11946 bp, 7 predicted proteins | sample DeeseametaMP0556_FD_13215 | JGI IMG/M metagenome (IMG submission 13215) | reverse complement strand
TGCGCGTATAACTGGACCTGTTAAGCCGGGCATTCTTTATTCTGAAGAATCAAGTCGTGGAGTATTGGAGATGACTAAAACACGTGTGCGCATAACTGGACCTGTTAAGCCGGATATCATCTACTCTAAGAAGGTAAGTCGTGAGGCAATGGAAATGACATTGAAGCGCTCCCAAAAAGCTGTATCTGCAGGAAAAACTGTATCTGCAGGTAAAGGTATTGTCTACTCTGCTAAAACATTGATAAAAATGAGTAAAAGGCCGACCATTGTTTATGCTCCATTTAAAAGTGAAAAAGCCGGTGAGAAGAAAAAAACCGATGTCGAAAAAAATTAAGTCAGTTCAACCCCTTGAAATTTCCCAGGAACTTTCCCCGTCAATTTAATTGTGGTGAAAACTTAAATAGTGTCTGAACGAAAATCTATCTACCCCAGTTTTTATCAGGGCTTCAGCAGTTTTTGAATAACCAGAGATTTAGTTGTCAATTTTAAGTTTTCTGCTAACAGAATGAAAAATCAGGCCAAAGAACTGTTAGCTGACTGCTGAAAGCTTTTTGTAAAATCCTCATTGCTGAAATCAAAAATAATTAACTGTTATTACAACATATTATTTTTTTCTTTCAAGCACTAATAATCAATATAAGAAACAAATATGGCTTTTTTGCTAATAAAAGGTATTATCAAATTGTAGGATCCAAACACATCATTGACTGAGGTAAAACAATGACTCCAAAAAAAGTAAACGATTTAGATCCGCAGGAAACCCAGGAATGGGTAGAGGCTATGGAAGCAGTTGTTGAAAGAGACGGTTTTGAAAGGGCACAATTCCTCTTACGAGAATTAGCAGACCATGCGGTTTTGTCTGGAGCAGGCAGTCCTTATTCTGCTAATACACCGTATCTGAATACAATTCCACCGGAACTTGAAGTACGTTCTAAAGGAGATCAGGAACTGGAGCACAAGATTCGCTCAATTATCCGTTGGAATGCAGCGGTAATGGTCATGCGTGCAAATCGGGATTCATCTGACTTAGGAGGGCACATCGCCAGTTTTGCTTCTTCGGCTACACTGTATGATGTCGGTTTTAACCATTTTTGGCAGGCAGCAGGTAAAGATCATGGTGGTGATTTAGTATTTTTTCAGGGTCATTCAGCACCAGGAATATATGCTCGGGCCTTTGTGGAGGGCAGGCTGACGGAAGAGCAAATGGATAATTTCCGTCGTGAATCCGATGGTAAAGGTGTTCCTTCATATCCTCATCCATGGTTGATGAAAGACTTTTGGCAGTTTCCGACTGTTTCCATGGGACTGGGGCCAATCATGGCAATTTACCAGGCACGTTTCCTAAAATACCTTCACAACCGCGGTTTAGCAGACACTACCGGACGCAAAGTATGGGCTTTCCTGGGGGACGGTGAAACAGATGAACCGCAATCTCTGGGAGCAATCGGCCTGGCCTCCCGTGAAAATTTGGACAATCTTATTTTTGTTATTAACTGCAATTTGCAAGGACTAGATGGTCCAGTACGTGGAAACGGAAAAATAATACAGGAACTTGAAGGTGATTTCCGTGGTGCAGGTTGGAATGTGATAAAAGTTATCTGGGGTTCATACTGGGATCCTTTGCTGGCAAAAGACACTGAAGGTTTTCTGCGTAAACGCATGGATGAAGCAATTGACGGAGAATATCAGGCTTTTAAAGCAAAAGGTGGAGCATATACCCGAGCTCACTTTTTTGGTAAATACCCTGAATTGCTGGAGATGGTTTCTAATATGTCTGATGAGGACATTTGGAGACTGAACCGTGGTGGGCATGATCCTCACAAAATATACGCAGCATACCATTCTGCAGTAAGTCATACGGGACAGCCAACTGTAATTCTCGCAAAAACGGTAAAAGGTTACGGGATGGGAGGATCTGGTGAGGCAATCAACATCACTCATTCACAAAAGAAAATGAAAATGGACGATCTGAAAAGTTTTAGGGATCGTTTTCAGGTTCCAATTTCTGATAAAGAAGTGGAACAAATGTCGTTTTACAGGCCTCCTGATGATGCTCCTGAATTGGAATATCTTAAACAGTGCCGCACTGCTCTTGGTGGCCACCTGCCCGCCCGTAGAACAAAAGGAGATTCTCTTGACATTCCCTCATTAACAATTTTCGAGCGATTATTACAGGAAACTGGAGAACGGGAAATATCCACAACTCAGGCACTTGTGCAGGCAATGACGTTATTGTGCAAAGATAAAAACATCGGCCAGCGGGTTGTTCCCATAGTGCCTGATGAAGCAAGAACATTTGGCATGGAGGGAATGTTTCGCCAAATCGGAATTTATGCGCACGAAGGACAAAAATACGAACCTGTCGATCGTGATCAATTAATGTATTACAAGGAGAATCAGAGCGGTCAATTATTGGAGGAGGGCATTACTGAAGACGGCGCCATGTCTTCCTGGATTGCTTCTGCGACGGCCTACAGCAATTCCGGAATGCAGATGATTCCATTTTATATTTTTTACTCGATGTTTGGATTTCAGCGGATTGGAGATTTAGTTTGGGCTGCTGGAGATATGCAGGCACGGGGATTTTTAATTGGCGCTACTTCCGGACGAACCACACTCAATGGTGAGGGTTTGCAACATGAAGATGGACACAGTCAAATCATGGCTGGAAATGTGCCCAACTGTGTTTCTTATGATCCGACTTTTTCTCATGAATTGATGGTGATTATGCAGAATGGAATGGAACGCATGTTTAAAAAACAGGAGAATGTTTTTTATTACATAACCACAATGAATGAAAATTATTCGCATCCGGGCTTAAGTAAAGGTCAGGAAAAAAACATTGTGAAAGGTATGTATTTGCTGCAAAAAGGTAAAAAGGGGGAAACGAGAGTACAATTGTTGGGTTCCGGATCAATTTTACGGGAAGCGATTGCTGCGGCAGATTTGCTGTCTGCAGATTTTAAGGTGGAGGCGGACATCTGGAGCTGTACCAGTTTCAATCAACTGAAGCGTGACGGCGATGATGTTTCACGCTGGAACATGCTGCATCCAGATAAAAAACCAAAAATGAGTCATGTTGAAAAATGTCTCTTAGACACAGACGGTCCTGTAGTTGCGGCAACAGATTATGTCAAACTTTTTGCCGACCAGATACGTGCATATGTACCTCGATCTTATTCTGTGCTTGGAACTGATGGATTTGGCAGAAGCGATTCACGTCAAGCCTTGAGAAAGCATTTTGAAGTAGACCGTTATTACATTGCAGTGGCATCGTTAAATGCTCTTATGGAAGATGGGAGTGTTTCATTCAAAACAGTAAATGCTGCCATCAAAAAATACGGAATTGACCCCAACAAAAATAATCCATTGATGTCCTGAGGAGAAACGCCATGAGTAGTATCAAAGACATACTTGTTCCTGACATAGGTGAATTCGATGCAGTAGAAGTTATTGAAGTTCTGGTTAAATCGGGAGACGCCGTTTCTGTTGAAGATCCGCTGCTCACAATGGAAAGTGATAAGGCCTCAATGGATGTTCCTTCTCCGTTTAGCGGTACAGTAAAGACTGTAAAAATAAAAGCTGGAGACAAAGTTTCACAAAACGACCTGATCCTTACTTTAGTGGTAAAAGAACTTGAAACTGCAGTTACGGAAACTTCTGCTGAAACAGAAAATTCTGAAGCAACTGCACCGGAAACTAAGGATATTGTTTCCACAAGAAAATCTGAATCAACAAGCTCTGGAGCTGTTTCCAAAGAACCGGCACGGCGTCCACCGCCAATAGTGATGTCGGTTAACCAGAAATCATTTTTGCGTGCACATGCCAGTCCTTCGATTCGTAAATTTGCCCGCGAATTAGGTGTTGACNTGAGTCAGGTCCATGGTTCCGGCCGCAAAGAACGTATCACAAAAGAAGATGTTCAGGAATTTGTCAAGCAGGCTTTGGGAGGAACAGCTTCCGGAACTGCTGCTGCCGGATCAGGAATTCCGGCAATGCCTGAAATAGATTTCAGTAAATTTGGTCCTGTAGAAATTAAACCGCTTTCCAGAATACAGAAAAAAGCTGCTGTAAATTTGCATCGAGGATGGCTGAACTTACCAATCGTNACGCATCATGATGAGGCTGATATAACTGAACTCGAATATTTTCGAAAATCGCTCAAAGACGAAGCGGCAAAGCAGGGTGTGAAGGTAACTCCTCTTGTTTTTTTACTCAAAGCATGTGCTGTGGCAATTCGGAAGCATCCAAATTTCAACTCATCCTTGACTGCAGACAAGGAAAATTTGGTGTTGAAGAAATATCTTCACATTGGAGTGGCAGTGGATACTCCGGACGGCCTGGTGGTTCCTGTGATAAGGGATGTGGAACAGAAAGGTTTGCTGGAACTGGCCAAAGAACTGGGTGAAGTTAGTGAAAAAGCTCGAGCAAAAAAACTAAAAACCAACGACATACAGGGCGGTTGTTTCAGCATTTCCAGTTTAGGCGGAATTGGCGGAACAGCTTTTACACCTTTGGTGAATGCTCCGGAAGTTGCAATTCTCGGTGTCACGCGTTCGCGTATGATGCCTGTCTGGAACGGTAAAGAATTTTTGCCGCGCCTGATGCTGCCAATGGATTTGACTTATGATCACCGTGTGATTGATGGAGCACAGGCGGCTCGATTTATGGTAGACTTGTGCGAAATTTTGTCAGATATGCGGAGAATGTCGTTATGAGTCTCATTGAAGTAAAGGTTCCGGATATTGGCGATTTTGAAGATGTTGAAATTATTGAAGTAATTTGCAATGTAGACGATAAGGTTGCACTGGAGGATCCGCTGATTTCTGTGGAAAGCGACAAGGCAACCATGGATGTTCCCTCACCGGTTGCGGGAATAATCCGTGAAATAAAAGTTAAAGCAGGAGATAAAGTTTCTGAGGGCAGCCTGATTTTGAAATTGGAGACAAAGGAATACGCAAAAGTTAAAACCCAAAAATCTGAAAAAATTCCGCCATCCCAAAATTCGAAACCAGATTCTCAATCGAAGACGCTCAAAACCGCAAAATCCTTTTCCGGAAAAGCAGATATGACATGCGATGTGCTCGTGCTGGGTTCCGGACCTGGAGGATACACCGCAGCTTTTCGTGCAGCGGATTTAGGTCAGGAAGTAATTTTGGTGGAACGCTACAATCGTATTGGTGGTGTGTGTTTGAATGTTGGCTGTATTCCGTCAAAGACACTGTTACATGCAGCAAAAGTCATTGACGAAGCTGAATCGATGAGTGCACACGGAGTATCTTTTGGAAAACCAAAAATTAATATTGACCAGTTGCGTGAGTGGAAAGACGGAATTGTAAACCAGTTAACCGGAGGTCTGAAGAGCATGGCCAAACAGCGCAAAGTGCAAATCATTACCGGCATGGGTGAGTTCATGGACCCTAACCATCTTTGCGTTACTGACGCTGATGCAAATAAAAATACAATTCATTTTGAAAATGCGATTATTGCAGCAGGTTCTCTGCCGGTGAAGCTCCCCTTTCTTCCGGAAGATTCACGTATTATAGATTCAACCGGTGCATTGGAGCTTACTGAAATTCCAGAGCATCTGCTGGTAATTGGAGGAGGTATTATAGGTCTGGAAATGGCTACTGTTTTTCATGCTCTGGGTTCAAAAATAACTATAGTTGAAATGCTTGAAGTCTTGATGGCCGGTGCAGATCGGGATATAGTTCGTCCTTTTCAAAAAAGAATATCCAAACAGTATGAAAATATCTGGCTTGAAACACGGGTAACAAAGGTAGAAGCCCTCAAAAAAGGAATGAAAGTTTCTTTTGAAGGTAAAAATGCACCGGGCAAGCCTCAGATATTTGACTGCATTCTCAGTTCAGTAGGACGTACCCCAAATGGATTCCGGATTGGTGCAGAAAAAGCTGGGGTAGCAGTTGATGAGGTTGGATTTATTGCGACTGATTCGCAAATGCGTACAAACGTTTCTCATATTTTTGCGATTGGTGATATTGTAGGCCAGCCGATGCTGGCACATAAAGCGACACACGAAGCAAAAGTTGCTGCAGAAGTTATTTCAGGAATGAAAAGGCATTTTGATGCCCGGACGATTCCGTCTGTAGCATATACTGATCCGGAAGTTGCCTGGGCAGGTATTACTGAAGAAGAAGCAAAAAAGCAGGGAGTTGCTTACGGAAAAGGAAATTTCCCCTGGGCTGCAAGTGGACGCAGTTTATCTTTGGGACGCAGTGAAGGTATGACTAAAGTCCTTTTTGAAGAAGACACAAACAGAGTCATTGGAGTAGGGATTGTCGGGCCAAATGCTGGAGATTTGATTGCAGAAGGTGCTCTGGCGATTGAGATGGGATGTGATGCAGAGGATCTAAGTTCAACGATTCATCCGCATCCGACACTTTCGGAAACAGTGGCCTTTGCGGCAGAGGCTTTTGAAGGAACAATCACTGATCTCTACCTTCCAAAAAAGAAAAAAAACAGCACATCATAGTGCAAGGCAGCAAAATATTTGTGGTTTAAAAAAGAACTCGACAGTCACGAGTTTTATCGTGTCATCCCGAACATGTGTGAGGGATCTTATACGATATTAGCACTTTATCTGATCTCTCCCTTCGGCAGAGATTACATGCCGTAGTCAATAATATCAGTATATTACGAGAATTAATGTCTCACTGGAAAAATAACTGATTCAGAAAAATATTTTTTTTTATAAAAACACTTGACAATGTATTGAATATTGGCGAAGTTNNNGTACCCTATTTATTAATAGCANAATTCTAGATCAAGCAGTTCCACAGTAGACAATACCTTACCTACGTTGTTTTTATTAATCACTATATCCACTTTTTGTAATTGAAGTTGTTGCAAATACGTTGAAATTTATCATCCTTCCATTTAACTAAACACATCAGAAAATGGTCTCTAAGATTAAGGGATCCTATCATTGATTAACCTCCGACTAAACCTCACATGTCTAAAAGCAGGCCTGAAAATGGCGACAGCAATAATTCAAAAAAAAATTCAGATAATTCATCCAAGCCAAATACACTCAATTTAATTGAGTTGAAGAAAAAAGATATCAATTCACTGATTAAGATTGCACGTGAATATGATATCGAAAATGCAAACAGCATGAGGGGTCAGGAACTGCTCTTCGCGCTTTTGCAGGCCCAGACGAAACGCAAAGGGATAATTTACGGAGCAGGAGTTTTGGAAGCCCTTCCGGACGGGTTCGGATTCCTGAGAGCACCGGATTACAACTACCTCCCTGGACCAGACGATATTTATGTTTCACCTTCACAGATAAGGCGTTTTAATTTACGGACAGGCGATACAGTTGCAGGGCAAATCAGGCCGCCAAAAGAGAGCGAACGTTATTACGCTCTGCTTAAGGTCGAAGAAATTAATTTCCGTGACCCAAATAAAGCATTCGAAAAAATTCTTTTTGACAACCTCACTCCTCTCCATCCAAACGAACACCTCAATCTTGAACGAAAAGATAATGATTTGACCACAAGGGTCATTGACCTTGTTTCGCCAATTGGGAAAGGCCAGCGCGGAGTGATTGTTGCTCCGCCAAGAACCGGTAAAACAATGATTCTGCAGTCAATAGCAAACAGTATCACTGAAAATCATCCTGAAGTGGATTTGATTGTTTTGTTAATTGACGAACGACCTGAGGAAGTGACAGATATGCGTCGTTCCGTAGATGGAGAAGTGGTTGCCTCAACTTTTGATGAACCGGCAACGCGGCACGTACAGGTTTCTGAAATGGTTTTGGAAAAAGCAAAACGACTTGTTGAACATCAGCGTGACGTTGTAATTTTGCTGGACTCAATAACGAGGCTGGCACGGGCCTACAATACAGTCATTCCTCCAAGCGGAAAAATTCTTTCCGGAGGAGTTGATTCCAACGCACTTTTTAAACCTAAAAGATTTTTTGGTGCAGCCAGAAACATTGAAGAAGGCGGATCTTTGACCATTATTGCAACCGCGCTGATTGATACTGGTAGCAGGATGGACGAAGTGATTTTTGAGGAATTCAAAGGTACAGGTAATATGGAACTTGTACTTGACCGGAAACCTGTTGAAAAACGGATCTTTCCTGCAATCGATCTCAGCAAATCCGGAACACGCAAAGAGGAACTGCTTGTTGAAAAAGCAGACCTTGACCGTATTTGGGTCTTACGTAAAGTTCTCTCTCAATTGAATGTAGTTGAGGCTCTGGAATTTCTCATTGATAAAATGGAAAAATTCAAAGAGAATGTGAACTTTCTCAATATGATGGATAAATAAAACAAAAAGTAAATTGCAGACAGCAAATACATTTTCCCTTAAACCTCAAACTTTAAAAAACTTAAATCGGAAAAACGAAAAATGAAATTAAATATTCACCCGGAGTATAAAGAAACCTCATTCCGCTGTGCCTGTGGAGCGACTTGGGAGACACAGTCTACAAAGGGCGGAGAAACAACAGTAGAAATTTGTTCAAACTGTCATCCGTTTTTTACTGGATCAGCACAAAATTTTGTTGATAGTGCAGGTCGAATTGAAAAGTTTAAACGTCGTTACAACCGGGCCTGACCCGAGATGCTGGAAAAACTTGCGGAAATAAATGAACGCTTCGAAAATCTGACGCACGAACTCGGACAACCCGACGTGACTCAGGATCAGGAGCGTTACCGGAAGTTGAGTCAGGAACATTCAGGTCTGCAGGAAATTGTTGAGTGTTATCACCGATATCTTGAAATCCAGCAAGAACTCGATGATAACAGCGAATTAGCAGACGCTGCAAATGAAGATCAGGAAATCCGTGAAATGGCCAGCCAGGAAATTCCGGAGCTCGGCCGACAGTTGGAAGAGTTGGAAAAGCAAATCCAACTTTTACTCCTTCCAAAAGATCCAGACGATTCACGTAATATCATAATTGAAATTCGTGCAGGCACAGGTGGCGATGAAGCAGCTCTCTTTGCCCGGGACCTTTTTCAAATGTACGCACATTATGTTGAAGCACGTAAATGGAAATTGAAACTGCTCAACGAAAGCAAAAATGATCTTGGTGGTTTCAAGGAAATTACTTTTTCAATAGAGGGCAAAGATGTATTCAGCCGCTTGAAATTTGAGGGTGGTGTACATCGTGTACAGCGAGTTCCCAAAACTGAAACGCAGGGGCGTATCCACACTTCTGCTGCAACTGTAGCGGTGTTGCCGGACGTAGATGATGTTGAGATTGAGATCAATCCCGGAGATTTACGGATTGATGTTTATCGATCATCTGGGCCGGGTGGACAGAGCGTGAACACCACTGATTCTGCAGTTCGGATTACCCATATTCCAACCGGACTGGTTGTCATTTGTCAAAATGAAAAATCCCAGTTAAAAAATAAAAACCAAGCCTTAAAGGTCCTGCGGGCAAGGCTCTATGAAAAGGAACTTGAAGCACAACAATCTGCAACCGCAGAACAACGCCGAGGCATGGTTGGAAGCGGTGACAGGAGCGAACGTATCCGGACCTATAATTTCCCTCAGGGTCGTCTTACTGATCATCGCATCAATCTCACTCTATACAAACTTGAAGAAATTTTGCTAGGCAAGCTGGAACAGGTGATTGACCCCTTGTTGTCTCACCATCAGGCAGAAATGCTCAAAGCATCTTGAGTATTTCTCAGTTTACAGTATAAAGTTAAGCGCTTCTTTATAAGCTTGATTTGTTTGTAGATAAAACCCAAAACACATAAGCATAATCCAATCCACTAAAATGGCTTTTGAAACCCTGCTTAGTCCACTGAAAGTCGGCAGCATTACCCTGAAAAACAGAGTAATGATGGGTTCAATGCATACCGGACTTGAAGAACATCCTGATGGTTCATTTCGTCTGGCGGCTTTTTATGCAGAAAGGGCCAGGGGAGGCGTGGGACTCATTGTAACCGGGGGCTTTGCGCCAAATGCAGCAGGTCGTGTTTTTGAAGAAGGTGCAGAATTAGTTTCGGAAGAACAACTTGATTTTCATCGACCTTTCGTAAAGGCAGTTCATGAAAACGATGGCAAAATAGTTTTGCAGATTTTACATACAGGGCGTTACGGGCTCCTGGAAAATTGCGTTGCGCCATCCCCAATAACTGCACCAATAAATTTTTACCGTCCCAAAGAATTAACTCCGGATGATATTTTACAAACTATCGAAGATTATGCACGCTGCGCAAAATTGGCACAAAAAGCCGGTTATGACGGCGTGGAAATAATGGGCTCTGAAGGCTATCTGATCAACCAATTCATTGCCAAATGTACAAATAAACGCAGCGACGATTGGGGGGGTTCTTACGAAAACCGGATCAGGTTTCCACTCCGGATTGTGGAGCGGGTTCGGGAAGAATCCGGAGAAGATTTCTTGATTATATTCCGCCTTTCCTGTCTTGATTTAGTTGAAGACGGAAGCAGTTTTGAGGAAGTTGTTGAACTTGGACAGCGTGTAGAAGAGGCAGGAGCGTCGCTGATCAATACCGGAATCGGCTGGCATGAAGCACGGATTCCGACAATTGCCATGATGGTTCCCCGTGCAGCATTTGCCTGGCTAACAGGCCGGTTGCGTCCTCATCTTAATATTCCGATCGTGACTTCCAACCGCATAAACGATCCATATGTGGCAGAGAGTCTCTTGCGAGACGGGCTGGCGGACATGGTATCGATGGCCCGTCCATTTTTGGCTGATGAAAATTTTGTCAACAAAACTGCAGAGGGACGTCCGGAAGAAATCAACACTTGTATTGCCTGCAACCAGGCTTGTCTGGATCATATTTTTAAAATGGAAACAGCAACTTGTTTAGTTAATCCGCGTGCAGGACATGAAACCGAATTAAACTACGTAACTGCAAGCATTCCAAAATCTATTGCAGTGATTGGAGCAGGTCCAGCCGGAATGACGGCTGCCTACATTTCTGCCATGCGTGGACACCGGGTCACTTTGTTTGACCAGCGTTCTGAACTTGGCGGTCAAATCAACTTAGCAGTGAAAATTCCCGGGAAACAGGAATTTTTTGAAACACTCCGCTTCTATCGAGTAATGCTGGAAAAGTATGGAGTGGAATTAAAGCTGGGGCAGACTGTTGATGCCGAAACTCTTAATTCAGGAACATTTAATCTTGTTGTGTTGGCAACCGGAGTAAAGCCTCGAGAATTGGAACTGGATGGAATCGATCATCCTAAAGTTCTGAGTTATCTGGATGTTTTAGACAAGGAACGAGTAGTTGGACAAAAAGTTGCTGTAATCGGAGCAGGAGGAATCGGTATCGATGTCGCGCATTTTTTGACTGCACAAACACCTTTTTCCGGAGAAGTTCCGGAGTATTTACAGGGCTACGGGATTCTTGATTCGGAAAAAGCCTTGGCTCTACGGAAACCTAAAAAACGTGAAGTTACGGTTTTACAGCGTTCTGCAGACAAAATAGGCAAACGGCTTGGAAAAACTACAGGCTGGGCACATATCCAAACTTTAAAATCACACGGTGTACAACTCCTTCCGGGTGTAACTTATCTTAAAATCGACGATTCCGGACTGCATGTGCGAGTTGCTTTGAAAAAAGGTGAAGAACCAAAAGATATTGTGTTTGAAGTGGACAATGTGATTGTTGCCGCAGGACAGGANCCAAGACGGGAATTGGAAACTTCTTTANGCAAAGCTGGATTCGAGGTACACGTAATCGGCGGAGCCAAAGCTNCGCTNGGACTTGACGCAAAAACCGCAATCAGCGATGGTGCAGAATTGGCGGCAAAACTTTGAAAAATATTAAGGCCGGTATTAATAGTCTTTGCCATTTTGACTTGAATGGTATTACTGGTTAGTATAGTATTACCGTATTACTAACTCAATTAAGGAGAATAACAATGCAAATATCGACCAGCAAATTGACTCAAAAATATCAGGCAACAGTCCCTGCAACAGTCAGG
>JGI12037J13215_1000121_pt1 | contig 12095 bp, 10 predicted proteins | sample DeeseametaMP0556_FD_13215 | JGI IMG/M metagenome (IMG submission 13215) | reverse complement strand
TGCCGATCAGGGTGCCTTTCATCCACAGATCGCTGGTCTGGTCGACAAAGTATTTCAAGGGCGCCGCCATATTGCCGAAGCGGGTGGGGGATCCCAGCGCCAGACCACTGCATCCGGCCAGGTCATCCAGGCTGGCGTAGGGAGCCCCCTGTTCGGGTACGGCGGGCTCACTGGCTTCACAGTTGGCGGAGACTGCCGGTACCGTGCGCAGTCGCGCCTCCATGCCGGTGCTTTCGATACCACGGGCAACCTGTTGCGCCAGGTTGGCTACGCTGCCGTTGCGGCTGTAGTAAAGCACCAATACATAATCCGTCATGATGGTGTCAGTCCAGCAGGTTAAGGGCGTTTTCCGGGGGACGTCCCAGTACCGCCTTGTTGCCCCGTACCAGGATGGGACGCTCAATCAGTTTCGGGTACTGCACCATGGCAGCAATGACCTCATCGTCGCTGCTTTCCGCGGACAAGCCGGCCGTTTTATAGTCGGCTTCCTTGTTACGCACCAGATCATGGGCTCTGGGTAAGCCGAGTTTCTTGACCAGGGTTTTCAACGTGGCGGCGTCCGGGGTGTCGTCCAGATACTTTACGATAGTGGGCTGGATGCCGTTGTCTTCCAGCAATGCCAGCGTCTGGCGGGATTTCGAGCAGCGTGGATTATGGAAGAGGGTGTAGTCCGTCATGAGTTTTGCATATTCTGTGTATGAGGGTGTCATTGTAAGGCGCTTGAATCCGCTGGCAAGGAGAGGATGCCGATAGCATGGAAACTGATGAAGAGGTCATTCCGGTCCGCGCCAGGCTGGATTCCATTCGTGCCTTTTTTGCCTTGCTGGTGCGTCAGTTCAAGGAAGATGGCTGTCGGGAAAGCGCTGCTGCACTGACTTACACGACGCTCTTTGCCATCGTGCCGGTGATGACCGTGAGCTTTTCGGTACTGGCCTCGGTGCCTGCACTGAAGGGCAAGGGGATTCAGCTCCAGCAATGGGCGTTTGAATACTTTGTGCCGTCGGCGGGCAATATGCTGTTGGAGCACCTGCAGTCGTTTGCCCGCCAGGCCACCAATCTGACCGGCCCGGGGGTGATTATTCTGATCATCACCTCGGTATTGATGCTGCGGACTATCGAACAGACCGTGAATCGAATCTGGAAGGTGCGCACTGCCCGTAAGGGGCTTACCAGTCTGATGATGTACTGGGCGGTGTTGTCACTGGGGCCGATCTGTCTGGGTGCGGGGCTGGCGATCTCGTCCTATCTCACCTCCCAGGCTATTTTCAGTGACACCGTGCACTATCTGGGTGGGGTCAGGCTGTGGCTGTCGTTGCTGCCTTTTCTCTTCACCACGGCCATGCTGACGTTGCTATATACAGTGGTTCCCAACACCAATGTCCCTTTGCGTCAGGGCATGCTGGGTGCGGCCTCTGCAGCATTGCTGTTTGAACTGGCAAAAAGCGGTTTTGCCTTTTTTATCCGCCAGGCCCCCAGCTATGAAGTGGTGTATGGGGCGTTTGCGGCGGTGCCGCTGTTTCTTCTGTGGGTGTACATTTCCTGGATCATTGTGCTCGGTGGCGCCGAGCTGGTTCGGGCCCTGGTGGTATTCCAGGAGCATCGACGTCGGGTGCCGAGAATGCATGCGCTGATGCGGTTACTGCATGCTTTCTGGCTACGTCAGCAACAGGGCAAGGTGCTGCGCAGCAAGGAAGTGCGTCAGGTGATGCGCGATTGCGGAGTCAGTCAGTGGGATGAGTTTCGCAACTTATTGATGGACGCCAAGCTGATACGGCGCACGGACGAGGGCGGTTATATGCTATCCCGGGATCTGCGCAACCTGACACTGGGACAGCTGGTAGCTATGCTGCCGTGGCCGGCCCATACCCAGCTTCGGGTGCGCCTGGGCAATGATGAATCCGCCTGGGAGCAGGTATTGAAGGAAAAGATGGATCAGGCCCGTGACGGTATGATGGCGCCGCTGGATATGCCGCTGGATACACTCTTTCACCGTCGTGACAGTATTACCAACGACGAGGAGATTGGGGAGAGCAATGATGGCGATCACTAAACATGTACTGGTGAGCGGCAGGGTTCAAGGGGTAGGCTACCGGGCCTGGACCCAACACCAAGCCAGCCTGCGAAATCTTGCCGGTTGGGTACGTAATTGTGACGACGGCCGTGTGGAAGCCATCCTGCACGGCCCGCCGGATGCGGTATCGGCGATGCTGGACGCTATGCGCCAGGGGCCGGCCATGGCCCGGGTGGATGAAATCATCACCCGGGACAGTGAGGCGCCGCAGACCCGGTCTTTTGAGGTAACTCGATGAAACAAGTTGAACTGGTAAACGGTGACTTGCGTTTTCCGGCGCTGATGGCCGGCAGTGGCGAGCCCGTGATTTTGTTGCATGGTTTTCCGGATACCCATGAAAACTGGGCGGTGCAAATCAATGCGCTGGCGGAGGCAGGTTATACCGCCATTGCGCCAGCGTTGCGCGGCTATGCCCCGGGCTGCCAGTCCGGAAGCGGCGATTATTCTCTGTATGCCGCAGTGGACGACCTGATGGTGTTTGCCGCTCAGCTGGGTGGCCGCGTGCATCTGATCGGTCATGACTGGGGGGCGGCGGTGGGCTACCTGGCCTGCGCCCAGTCCCCGGAAACCTTCTGCTCTTTCAGCGCTCTGGCCATACCGCCCCTGCGCCGGATTCCCCAGGCACTGCTCAAGGTTCCCGAACAGGTGCTGCTCAGTGGCTACATGCAGTTTTTCCAGTTGCCGGTGGCCCCGGAGGCCTGGCTCAAGCGCGGCGATCTGGGTGGTGTGGAAACCCTCTGGCGGCGTTGGTCGCCGGACTGGGACCCGGGGCTCTACCTGGACAATGCCAAGCACACGTTGGCGGAGCCGGGGGTGATCAGTGCAGCGCTGGCCTGGTATCGGGCCATGTTCAAGCTGTGGAAGAAGGAGCAGCGTAAGGCCCTGACCTGGCTGGGGCAGGATATCGCCACGCCCACCCAGATTCTGATCGGCGAAAATGACGGCTGCATGAGTCCCAAACTGCTCGAACATACTCTGGTGGACACTGATTTCAGCGGCGGCGTGGAGTTGCAGCAGATTGCCAATGCCGGGCATTTCCTGCATCTGGAGCAGCCGGAAGTGATCAACGATCATCTGCTGCGTTTGCTCAACAATACCCGCTGCGACTGAATGAGCTACGAGCTACGTTCGTTGGATGGGGACAGGGTGGAAAGTCCCCAAGACCTTGGCATTTCTACGAAGCCGCTGTAGGAGCGCCTCTCGAGGCGCGAACCGAGCGGCGCGAGGCAATAAGGACGATTGTCCGTCATTCTTTTGGGAGCCTGTCGAGTTCTGCGATTCCTGATCGCCCCGCGGGCGATTTCCGCGCAAGCGCGGTTCGCACCTCAAGAGGTGCTCCTACGGGTGCCTTTGGTAGGGGCGTCTAGGTAAAATTCTCAGGCTTCACACTCTGCGCTATACTACGCGCCCCCAAATTGTCCCAGCAGGAGTAATCCCATGACGGTGATTCGCCAGGATGACCTGATCCAGAGCGTGGCTGATGCCTTGCAGTACATCTCTTACTACCATCCGGTGGATTTCATTCGTGCCGTCACCGAAGCCTACGAGAAGGAAGAGAGCAAGGCTGCCAAGGACGCCATGGCGCAGATCCTGGTCAATTCCCGCATGTCTGCCATGGGCCGTCGGCCTATTTGCCAGGACACCGGTATCGTGACCGTATTCGCCAAGGTGGGCATGAATGTCACTTTTGAAGGCGACATGAGCCTGGATGACATGATCAACGAAGGTGTACGCCGGGCCTACAACCATCCTGAAAATGTCCTGCGCGCTTCGGTGCTGGCGGACCCGGACGGCAAGCGGGCCAACACCAAGGACAACACCCCGGCGGTGATCAACTATTCCATCGTGCCCGGTGACAAGCTGGAGATTGACGTGGCGGCCAAGGGCGGCGGTTCCGAAGCCAAGTCCAAGTTTGCCATGCTCAACCCTTCTGATTCCGTGGTTGACTGGGTGCTGGAGCAGGTTCCCAAGATGGGGGCCGGGTGGTGCCCGCCGGGCATGCTGGGCATCGGCATTGGCGGTACCGCCGAGAAGGCCATGCTGCTGGCCAAGGAATCGCTGATGGACCCCATCGATATTCACGAGTTGCAGGCCCGTGGCCCGCAGAACCGCTCTGAGGAGCTGCGTCTGGAACTGTTCGAAAAGGTCAATGCATTGGGCATCGGTGCCCAGGGTCTGGGCGGCCTGACCACCGTCCTGGACGTGAAAGTGGCCGATTATCCCACCCACGCGGCCAACAAGCCGGTGGCCATCATTCCCAATTGTGCTGCCACCCGCCATGCCCATTTTACCCTGGACGGCACGGGGCCAGCGGACCTGAAAGCGCCGGATCTGGAAGAATGGCCGGAGATTGCCTGGGGCAATGATGAGGGCGCCAAGCGCGTCAATCTGGATACCGTGACCCCGGAAGAAGTGCAGACCTGGCAGCCCGGTGACACCCTGCTACTGTCCGGCAAGCTGCTCACCGGCCGTGATGCGGCCCATAAGCGCATGGTAGACATGATTTCCAAGGGCGAAAAACTGCCGGTGGACTTCACCAACCGATTTATCTACTACGTGGGTCCGGTGGATCCGGTGGGCGATGAGGTGGTTGGCCCCGCTGGCCCGACCACAGCCACCCGGATGGACAAGTTCACCCGCACCATGCTGGAAGAAACGGGGCTGATCGGCATGGTCGGCAAGGCCGAGCGTGGCGATACCGCTATCGAGGCCATCAAGGACAACAAAGCGGTGTATCTGATGGCCGTGGGCGGCGCCGCCTATCTGGTGTCCAAGGCTATTCGCAAGTCACGCGTAGCGGCCTTTGAAGATCTGGGTATGGAAGCCATCTACGAGTTCGAGGTGGAAGACATGCCGGTGACCGTGGCAGTGGACTCCAAGGGCGAATCCGTTCACAAGACGGGACCGGTGATCTGGAAAGAAAAGATCGCTGCACGTTAAGGTTCTGCATGTCTCGGAGGGGGTAGTCTGGCTACCCCCTTTCTTACTGTCCCGATGCCACAGGCGACGTTCTGTTTTGCGTATTGTTCCGGCTATTCTCATTGGGTGTCTGGCAGCCGCGGTCAGCGGTTGCAGTTCCCTGGTGCCGGCCACGGCCGACTGGCTGGGCTGGACCCGTGCCCCGACCCTGGTGGATGGTCTCGACTACGATGAGATCGACGCACTGGGTGCCCGGACAGGAGCGTGCCTTTCTCTCTATCAGCACTACATCGACAGCCGTTACCTGAGACAGCAGCAGGGGGCGGTATGGCATGAGGAGTGTAAAGAACGCATTGCCCAGGCCCGCAAGGCCCGAGAATATGCCCGACAGGTGGATCAGGAAGTGGAGATCGCTTGGCAGGCGGTACTGGACCACAAGGAAGCGCAGCGGCAACAGGCCCAACGGCGCCGCCAGATCCGTGAGGACATGCGTCAGGCCCAGCAAATGGCGGAAACCCTGCGAAATGCCGAAGAGGAACAGGAGAAGGCACAGAATCAGCGGTTGGAGAGACTGGACGGGGCCAATATTCATAACCTCATGCTGGAGGTGCCCAACCTGCCACTGGCGTTCACGGTAGGGTCCCCCTCGGACATGACCCTGAAGCGCTTTCTGGCCTGTCTGGAAGTGCTATATCCCAATGAGGGCTATCAGATACGCCGCAATGGCGACAAGCTGACGGTGAAGGCCGAGCGGGCCACCATGATGCGTGGGGATGTGCTGCTGGAAAGTCGCTATACCCGGATCTGGGATAACTGGACCCTGCAGTACCTGTCTGTGGGAGAGATCCGGGCGGAGAGCGCCCAGGACCGCTACGTGCTTGCCCGGAATCTGCTGGGTTCCCAGTGTCAGCCGGACCGGCAAGACGATCAATGAGTCTGGCTGTTTCATGGTGCCAATGAATCGGCCCACTCCTTCTTTCCCTTTACCTTTCCCAATCTCGCCTTTCCGATCTATCGAATAAGTCCGGGAGCCCGGCCCCATCCCTGGGGCTACGGAGATCAATCAGGTCTTCCTGGGGTCACAGTACGAAGGCCTGGGGCCACCCGGACAACCAATATACTGTTCATTTGGTCAGTGGTCAATCAAAGGCAGTGACGAGTCGCGAGGAGCGAGTTTCGAAAGGCGGGGTGGTTTGCTTTTCGAGACTCGCTTCTCGCAACTCGTTCCTATCCCGCCCGCAGCTTCGGTTTCACCGAGATCAGCAGTGCCGGCAGCAGCGTCAGGTTGCTGAGCAGGGCGACCAGCATGGCCAGGCCGGTGAGCAGGCCGAAGTACACCGTGGGGTTGAAATTGGAGAACGCCAGGATCGAGAAGCCGGCAATGATCGTCAGCGAGGTGTAGTACATGGCCTTGCCGATGGAACCATGGCAGCGCTTCATGGTGGCTACGTAGTCATTATCTTTCGGCAGCTCCTCATGGAAGCGGTGGATGTAGTGAATGGTGTCATCCACGGCGATGCCGATGGTGATGGCGGTGATGGTAATAGTCATCAGGTCCAGCGGCAGGCCAATCCAGCCCATCAGGCCCAGCACCAGAGATGCGGAGATCAGGCTTGGCACCATGCTGATAAGCGCCACCGGCAGGCTGCGGAAGAGGATCAGCAGCATTACCAGAATGGCGGCAAACACATAGCCCAGGGTCTTGATCTGGGAATCGAACAGGCTTTGAAGCATGTTGTTGTAGAGCACCATGGCGCCGGTGAGGTTCACCTGCTCGGGTTGCAGGCCAAAGTCGCTTTCCAGGTCGGTGCGGATCTTGGCCAGCAGCTCGTTGCGGTTAAGGTTCTGATCCGAATCGATCACCCTTACGCTGAAACGCACCTGGTTGCCGTCGTCGGACAGGTAGGGACGCACCAGCTGATCACGCAGGTCCTCGGGAATAAAGCTGGCCAGCAGCATCAACTGGACATAGCTGAGCGGTCCCTCGTTGAGTTTTTCCGCCACCTTGTAGGTGGTAGCGATGGACAGCACCTTGCCGGTTTCCGGCAGGGATTGCAGGTAATTCTGGATTTCCACCAGCTGGGCCAGACGTGCCGGGGTAAACCAGTAGGCCCCTTTCAATGGATTGGGCTTGGCCTGCTGGGATTCGGCAAATGGATCGGCAGAAGGCGCGCTTGCAAAGGGATCGTCGCCGCCTGAGCCAGCGGAGAAGGGGTCGCTATCGGCAAACGGGTCCGGCTCGGCAGTGGCAAACGGGTCGCTATCGCCTCCCGCCGCGAACGGATCTGTTGCGGCGCTGTCGTCCATGGATTCACCGTCCCAGCCGGTGGCAGGCCCGGATGACGCTGTCGTACTGCGGGCGTCAGTACTGGGCGCATCGATGACGATATCCAGCGGCGTTGTGCCCCCGAGCTTGCGATCAATCTGCAGCATGCCCTGGTAGATTTCCGTGTCTTTCTGAAAGTAGTCGATAAAGCGGTTTTCCACCGTCAATCTGCTAATCCCCCACAGGGAGGCGACCACGGTGACAATAGCCAGCACCATCAGGGTAGGGCGGTGCCGTTCGGTAAAGTCGGCAAAGGCCAGGGTGAACTTGCGGCTGAAGTCGCGCCCCTGTTGCGGTTGGCCGGCCTTCAACGGACCCAACAGGGCCGGGAAAACCAGAAAACAGACCACCAGGGCCACGCCCAGGCCAAAGGTCATCATCCAGCCGAAGTCGATCACCGGGCGAATGCCACTGATCACCAGGGACGAGAAGCCCACCATGGTGGTGAGGATCATGTAGATCATGGGCCGCATCATATGGGCGGCAGTTTCCCGGATCAGCCATTTCTGGCTGGCCTCCGGGTTCTCCTCATGGAGCTCCCGGAAACGTACGGTCAGGTGAATGGTGATCGACATGGTGATGATCAGCAGTAACGAGATGTAGTTACTGCTGATCACCGAGACTTTCCAGTCCATCCAGCCCAGCCAGCCGGTCACGGTCAGCACGGTGACACCACAGCAGGCCAGGGGGACGACTACCCAGCGGGGGCGGCGGAAAATCATGAACAGGGTGACGATCAGGAACGCCAGCACGCCGATGCCGAAGATCTTCAGGTCCGCACGAATAAAGCGCACCAGATCTGTGGCGATCATGGGCACCCCGCCGAGGAACAGTTTTGCCTCGTCCCGGTAGCTGTCCATGATATGGCGCACCTGATCAATCTCGCCGGCGGTGCGTTCCTGAATCTGGCTGCTGTAGTCACTGAAGGCCTGGGAGGCCTCTTCCAGCGCCTGTTCGCCGTCTTCGTCCAGCTCGCCCTCGTGTTGCTGGGCACGCAGCTCATTACGGCGGTAGAGCAGATCGTAATATTTTTCGTCGCGCTCGAAGCTTACCAGCAGGGCGGTGGTGTTGCCGTCGTCGCTGACCAGCAGATCTTCATAGAGCGGGTTTTCTTCGGTGAATTCCTTCTGCGCCAGTGACAGGTCCACATCCTCATCAGTGAGGGTCCGGTAGTCGTTGGCCAGGTCACTGAACTCCACCTGGGGGCTGAACAGCAGGGGAACATCCAGCATGCTGTACACCGAACTGACCCGGTCGACCTGTTTCAGATCGTTCTGCAATGCCTGCAAGTGCGCCAGGGTATCGCGCTGGAACAGCGGCGCCTGGGACGGGGTGTAAGTGATGATCAGGAAATCACTGCCCCCGTAGCGCTTGGAAATCTTCCGGTAGTACTGCAATGCCTCATCGTTCTCGAGCACCAGCGAATCCGCCGATGCATCAATCTTGAAGTCCCGGGCCTGCCAGGCGGCGACCGAACAGATCAGCGCCAGCAGAGCCAGCCAGAAAACCGGGTGAGCCAGCACAACCCGGCAGTAGGCATTAAACAGTCGATGCGTCATGAAGGAATCCGTTCAGGGTCAACAATCAGAACATGGCAGCGTATTCTGCCGCAAAGCGGGTATCGAATCGGTGAATCAGTTTGCCGGCGGGCCAGGCGAGCAGGGTGAGCAGCCCTTCAGTCCATTCTTCCTGGTGGACGCGACAGCCTCCCTGGCCGTCATCGATAAAGGTGAATCGATGGGTGATACGCGCGAAGGGAAGATGCAAGCCCCAGGTGATACGCTCGTTTTCCTTGTATTCCATCACCCGGACCACCACCGGCGCCGGCGGCAGTCCGGGCAAGTCTGCCACGAACAGTAGCAGGGCGCCGGGGCGCCAGTTGCCATTCAGCAGTCGGGCATGACGCACCACCGAGCACCAGTTCTGCCAGTTGGTTGCGTCGGTGAACAATTTGAAGGCCTGTTTGCGCGAGGCCCGGGTGTCGGTGACCTCGTCGACCAGATAGCGTTTGAGCATAATCGATCCGGTTGTTGATTGGGGTAACAGCAGGAAGCTGGATGAGGTGTTACACCTATGCCCTGACCCGCTTCGCAAGGGGGTTATTCAGGGCTCTCTAGAGTACTCACTGTCCGAGGGAACCTCCAGTAGGTCAAACGGGCCAATCCCCGGCCGCTGGTTGACCTGCCCGACACCTTTGCCTAGTTTCTGGGGATTGCGAGGAAACACCATGAACACAACGTTGCTTCCGGCTTCCATTCTTCCCGGCCTTCTTGAAGTCTCCCTGCGCGGGCGTCTGGATGTGCAGTCCCTGTTCGAACGGGCCGGTATTGATGCGGACATTGTCGGACGCAATGACCGGTTCATCAGCCTGCTGCAGCTGGATGAACTGCTTTATTCCGCGTTCAGTGAAAGCGATGATCCCTTGTTCGGTTTGCAGGTGGGGGCCGACAATCATTACGGCAACCTGGATCTGCTGGGTAACCTGATGGCAACGGCCGACACCCTGAAACAGGGGTTGGCCATGCTGTTTCGGTACAAGGATCTGGTGGTTCCGTACCTGGATTTCTCTCTGACGACCAGCGGCGACGAAGTGATGCTGGCAGTGGCCAGCAAGGATCCGAGCCTGCGCTTTACCGCCACCCGGACCCATAATGAAGTGGTGGTGGCCACCATGGTGGCCATCGGACGCTCCTTGCTGGCGGGTGACATGCCAGTAAGGAGTGCCTGGTTTCTCCATGACGAGCCGCTGGCCGAACACGTTGCGGTTTACCAGCGGTTTTTCCAGTGCCCGCTGTACTTCGCCCAACAGCACAATGCCATCACGATTCCGGGCAGTCTGTTAGCCGAGCCGTTGCCGAGGGCCTATCCCAAGTATAATGAACGTCTGCGCAAATCCGCGGATCAGGTGTTGTCCGGTCTGTCGCGCGCTGCGGGCGTCTCCGGTCAGGTGATCAAGCAGCTGGAAATCATGCTGGGAGGCCAGACGGTGACCATGGAAGCGGTAGCCGATGCGCTCGCCATGACCCCTCGCACGCTTCAACGACGGCTTCAGGAGGAGGGCACCCGCTTCGCCCAGCTCCGCGACCAGGTCCGTCATCAGCATGCCTGTCAGGCACTGCGCGGCCCTGGCTGTGACATGCAGGCACTGGCCATGGAGCTGGGCTTTTCCGATACCGCCAATTTCTACCATGCCTTCAAGCGCTGGCAGGGTTGTGCCCCCGGGCAATATCGCAAGCAATTCTCCTGATACAGGCGCCCCTCACCGCTGCGACGTTTTGCCACATTGGTTTTGCCCGCAGCATCGTTAGGCTGCCCACTTCTGTTATTCAGTGGGGAGGCGACACATGCCCAAGACAGCAAAATTTCTCGTGGTGGCAACGGCCATGGCCAGCGTGGGCCAGGTCCAGGCTCATTATGATGGCGGTCGGGCCGACAGCCATGCGCCGATTTCCGTGATGGGTGACCACACCCATGGCAAAGGCGAATGGATGCTGTCCTATCGTTATATGGGCATGGGGATGAGTGGTGCCAGGTCCGGCAGTGAATCCCTGAGTACCAACGAGGTCTTCGACGATATTCCCGGCATGGGCATGATGAACATGAAGGCATTGCCCGACGAGATGACCATGCACATGCACATGCTCGGGGGCATGTACGCGCCGACGGACAATCTCACCCTGATGGCCATGCTGCCGTATACCACCAACAAGATGACCACCAAAACTCGCATGACCATGATGATGAACACCATGGATGACGAGTTCGACACCGAAACCTCCGGTATTGGTGATGCCAGCATCGGTGGCCTNTACAAGTTCTTCGACCANGACGGCTATCGTCTTCATTTGAACCTGGTGTTGGGGTTGCCCACCGGCTCCATTGATGAAGAAGACTATGTGCCCATGCAGGGCAAGGAGATCCAGTTGCCATATCCCATGCAGTTGGGGTCTGGCAGCTACGAGGCACGCCCGGGCATTACCCTGAACAAGCAATACCAACGCTGGAGCTGGGGTGCGCAGGTGAGTGCCAGAATCGCGCTGGATGAGAATGATCAGGGTTACAAACTGGGTTCCCGGCGTTACCTGACGGCCTGGGCGGCGAAGCCAGTCAGGCCCTGGGCCTCTGTCTCTCTGGCGGCTTACAAAAGCTGGTGGTCGGACATTCATGGTCAGGCGGAAGATCTGACCATTTCACCCAGCATGAACCCGGCCGCCGATCCGGACGCCAAGGGTGGGCAGCGACTGGATATCGGTCTGGGGCTGAACCTGTTGGGCAAGAACGGCACACTGAAGGGCCATCGTTTGGCGCTGGAATACAAGGCCCCGGTTCACCAATCCCTGCATGGTGTCCAGATGGAAACCGACTACACCTTCACGGTGGGTTGGCAGAAGGCCTTCGGCGGGAAATAAGAGGCTGTCGCAGGATGGACCAAAACAAAAAAGCCGCCTTAAAAGGCGGCTTTTTTATGATTCGATGGTGCCGGAACGCGGAATCGAACCGCGGACCTACTGATTACGAATCAGTTGCTCTACCGACTGAGCTATCCCGGCATGCCCGTTATTCAGAGCGGCGCTAGTTTAGCAGGACGCCCCGGGCTGGCAAGTAGCGGCGTCAAGAAACCTGCTTGATGCCGGCCAGTTTGCGGGCGTGCCATTTCTTGGCGTCCACATCCATGCCACGCAGGATCTGTATGCGCTGTGCCTGGGGGCTCCCGGCGCCGTGCATGGATTCGGTGAGGTAGCCGACGGCGTTGCGGCCCAGCGTCATGTTTTCGATCAG
>JGI12037J13215_1000112_pt1 | contig 12585 bp, 12 predicted proteins | sample DeeseametaMP0556_FD_13215 | JGI IMG/M metagenome (IMG submission 13215) | reverse complement strand
TGGGCGCCGTGATCTTTACCCTGTCCGGCATGCAGTCCCTGCAGGCTATCAGCAAGGCCGACTTCAACCTGGATGTGAGCGCTGCAGATATCACCCGGCGCTTGCTGCCGTTCCTGGTCGGTGGCATCCAGGCCGACGTACCGGAGTAACACGCTTTTCTTTTTTCCCGCAGGAGCGTAGCCAACGACCACAGGTCGGCCCGAAGGGTGAGCGAAGCGAATCACGTCGCTGGCGGCGCGATTACAGTCTGGGATCAAAGAAAAGGCTGTCGCGCCTCCAGGGCCTTACCGGCACATCGTGGTAGTGCGCGGGCAGGGCCTTTCAGGTTACTGTTACCTCTTTCGCCCTTTGCAACTTTGAACTTTCAACTTGAAACTCCCCATGGAACTGATCATTAACCTTTCGGAACAATGGCTGGAACTGCGCGGCGAGCGTACGGAACGGTTCCCCGTATCCACCGCCCGCAACGGGGCCGGCCAGGCCATGGGGAGTGAAGCCACGCCCCTGGGCCGGCATCTGGTGCGGGCTCGCTTCGGTGAGGGTCTGCCGGAAGGCGCGGTGCTGGCCGGGCGTAAATTCTCCGGGGAAATCTGCGATGCGACCAAGGTTCAGGAGCATCCCCAGCGCGATTGGGTTCTTACCCGTATTCTCTGGCTGGGAGGCATGGAGCCCGGCCATAATCTGGGCGGTGACGTGGATAGTTTCCGTCGCTTTATTTATATTCACGGCACACCGGACAGCGAACCCATGGGGGCGCCCGCGTCCCACGGCTGCATTCGGATGCGTAACGCGGACATAATTCGCGTTTTCGATCAGGTGCCGGTGGGTGCCGCTGTCACCATCACGGAATAACGATCACCAATCAGGATTGCCATGCCATCCGTTTCCCCCCTGCTGATGCTCGATCTGGAAGGACTCCAGGTCAGTGACGTGGAAAAAGACCTGCTGACCCACCCGGGGACGGGCGGGTTGATTCTCTTTACCCGTAATTATCAGGATCGGCAGCAGCTGGCGGAGCTGGTTCGCCAGATTCGTGCCGTGCGCCCGGAAATACTGATCGCCGTGGACCAGGAGGGAGGGCGCGTGCAGCGTTTCCGGGACGGCTTCGTGCGTCTACCGCCCATGGCCGCACTGGGACGTCGTTATGATCAGGCCCCGCAAGCTGCGGTGGCGGATGCCGCCTTGCTGGGTGAGCTGATGGCTTCGGAGCTGACCGAGCTGGATATCGATCTGAGCTTTGCCCCGGTACTGGATCTGGATTACGGCACCAGCACGGTGATCGGCGATCGCAGCTTTCATGGTGATGCGGATGCCATGATCGCCCTGGCCAGCGCGTTTATCGACGGCATGAGCGCCGCCGGCATGGCTGCCACCGGCAAGCATTTTCCCGGCCACGGCCATGTGGTGGCGGACTCCCATCTGGAGTTGCCGGTGGACCCGCGGCCGCTGGCCGAGATTGAAGCGGCGGATCTGCGTCCCTTTGTGGCGCTGGCACAAAAGCTGGACGGCATCATGCCCGCCCACGTGATTTACAGTGCAGTGGAAAACCAGACCGCCGGTTTTTCCCGTTACTGGCTGCAGACCCGATTGCGCGAGCAGATGGGCTTTCGCGGCGTGATCTTCTCCGATGACCTGTCCATGGCCGGGGCCCATGGTGTCGGCGGTTATCCGGAGCGGGCGAGGGCAGCCCTGGAGGCAGGCTGTGACATGGTGCTCGCCTGCAACAACCGCGCCGGGGCGGAACAGGTGCTGGACTTCCTCGCCGCTACCCGTTTCAGCGGTCAGGTGCCGGCCAGCGGCCTGCGTGCCCGCCCGCGTCGCCCGATGGAAAATACCAAACGCCGTGCTGCCACGGAGCTGGCGGCGGCATTGACTGAACTTCGCTAAGGACTCTCATGAACTGGGACTGGAACCAACTGTTGCAATGGCCGAACGTGGAGACCCCCACGGATATCTGGCTGACTCAACTGTTCATCATTGTGCTGTGCACGGTGTCGGTGAACTTTATCATGATGCGCGTCATCGACGTGCTCGACCGGCTGATCAACAAGACGGAAACCCTGTGGGACGACGCCCTGCTGGAAGCGGCGCGGATTCCGCTGCGGCTGGTGTTCTGGGTCGTGGGGCTGTCCGTATCGGTGGAACTGCTGCAAGCGGTAACCGAACAAGCCAATGAGTTGTTCGATCTTGCCCCCAAGGTGCGTCAGATCGCCTTTATCGTGATCATCGCCATGTTTCTCAATCGGTTTATCTCCTACACGGAGAAAAACCTGATCGACCCGTCGCGCATGCGCAAACCCATGGACCAGTCCACGGCGGCGGCCATTGCCAAGCTGTTGCGGGTGTCAGTAATCATTACCGCCCTGCTGATCGTGTTGCAGACCCTGGGCTACAGCATTTCCGGTGTGCTGGCCTTTGGCGGCATCGGTGGCATGGCAGTGGCCTTTGCGGCCAAGGATCTGCTGGCCAACTTCTTCGGCGGCATGATGGTCTATCTGGACAAGCCGTTCCGGGTGGGGGATTGGGTACGCTCGCCGGATCGTTCTATCGAGGGCACGGTGGAGAACATCGGCTGGCGACTGACCTGTATCCGCACCTTCGACCAGCGCCCGCTGTATATCCCCAATGCCATGTTCACGACCGTGGTGCTGGAAAATCCATCGCGCATGCTCAACCGCCGCATCAACGAGAAAATCGGTATCCGCTACGAGGACTGGCAGAAAATGCCGGCTATCGTGGCGGAGGTGAAACAGATGCTGATTGATCACGAGGAGCTGGAAACTGACAGCCGTACCCTGATCGTGAATTTCGACAGTTACGGCGCCTCGCATCTGGAATTCTTTATCTATACCTTCACCAAGACCACCCAGTGGGTGCGTTACCATGAGATCAAGCAGGATGTGCTCATGAAGATCATGGCCATCGTCAACGAGCACGGGGCAGAGTTTGCCTTCCCCACCCGTACCCTGCATCTTGTCAGCCACAACGACGATCATCCCGCCACGGGCCTGGAAGACGACAACACCGAGGAAGCACAGCATGTCCATCGCTGAGGAGCTGCAACAGGAACTGATGCGGGTGCGCCGCGACGCTATCGAGCTGCATTCCGCCGATCAGGTTCAGGAAGCCATTGCCAAGCTGGCCTTCGAGGTGACCGAGGCCTACTCCGGCAAGGTACCGGTGATGCTGACCATCATGAATGGCGGCATGATCTTTGCTGCCGAGCTGGTCAAGCGCCTGGATATTCCTCTGGAAATGGATTACCTGCATGCCAGTCGTTATCTCGGCGAAACCACTGGCGGTGCGGTGGAGTGGATCGTGACTCCCAATGCCAGCCTGGCCGGCAGGGACGTGCTGATCGTCGATGACATTCTCGACGTGGGCTCCACCCTGTTGTCCATTATCGATGCCTGCAAGGCCCAGGGGGCGGCGTCGGTAAAGACCTGTGTGCTGGTGGACAAGCAGCATGACCGCAAGGCACAACCCGGCCTCAAGGCTGATTTCACTGCGCTGGAAGCCGCGGATTATTACCTGTTCGGCATGGGCATGGACTACAAGGGTTTCTGGCGCAATGCGCCCGGCATTTACGCGGTAAAGGAAAGCTGAGCATGTTGGCGTTTATCGGAGGCACCGGCCTCACACGCATGGAAAACCTGCGCATTATCGACAGCCACACCCTTTCTACCCGTTTCGGGGCGCCTTCGGCCCCGATTGTGGAAGGCGAGCTGAACGGCAACAAGGTACTGTTCCTGGCCCGCCACGGGGACCCTCATGTGCTGCTGCCTCATCAGGTGAACTACCGGGCCAACCTGTCGGCCCTGAAAGAGGTTGGCGCGACGGCCATTGTGGCGGTGAATGCGGTGGGCGGCATTACCGCCCAGGCGCCCACCGGTGGTCTGGTGCTGCCCGACCAGATTATCGACTACACCTGGGGGCGCGAGATGACCCTGTTCGATGATCCGGCGGAGCCACTGGTGCACGTGGATTTCAGCTGGCCGTTTGATAGTGCCTTGCGGAACGGACTCAAGGAAACACTGGCGGCGTCCGGACTCAAGTGGAATGACGGGGGCTGCTATGCCGCTACCCAGGGGCCTCGACTGGAAACCGCTGCAGAAATTGCCCGCCTGGAACGAGATGGCTGCGATATTGTCGGCATGACCGGCATGCCCGAAGCGGTACTGGCCCGGGAGCTCGAGCTGCCCTATGCCATGCTGTCACTGGTGGTAAACCCGGCAGCGGGCAAATCCAGCCACGAGATCACCATGGCGGAAATCGAAGCGGTCATTCACGATGGCATGGCCAATGTGTGCCGGGTGCTGGCAGATTTTGCCGGTAGCTACACTGCCTGATTATTTTGACCGCTGCCTGACAGCGGCTTTCGGAAGGAGCTTCACACAGTGACCCTGCTGATCATCTTCGCGGCCGTTTCCATCGGCTTCTCCTTTCTCTGCTCGATTCTGGAGGCAGCATTATTGTCGATCACGCCGAGCTTCATCGCCGGCCTGCGAGAAACACGGCCCAAGCTCTACGAGACGCTGCGTGCCTATAAAGATGATATCGACAAGCCCCTGTCCGCTATTCTCACTCTTAATACGGTGGCTCATACCGTAGGCGCCACCGGAGTCGGCGCCCAGGTGGCGGTGGTGTTTGGCGAAGCCTGGCTGGGGGCGGCCTCAGCAGTGATGACACTGGCGATTCTGGTGTTGTCTGAAATTATCCCCAAGACNATTGGTGCCAAGTACTGGCGCGCCCTGGCGCCCATTCTCCCGCCCATTCTGCAATTCATNATTATCGCCCTGATGCCGTTTGTGTGGTTGTCGAAACTGATCACCAGCCGCATTGGTGGCGGCGAGCANGACGTGGAAGTGCGGGCGGAAATTCGCGCNNTGGCCGATATGGGCAAGGACCAGGATGCGCTNGATGACAACGANTTTCAGGTGATCCAGAACATCCTGCGTCTGCATGACATCAAGGTCGGCACCATCATGACGCCGCGCACCGTATGNCGCACGGTGACCCCGGAAATGACCGTGGCCGACTTTCTGGAAAAGGAGAAGGACCAGCCGTTTTCCCGTTTTCCGGTGATGACGGAGCAGGGCGAGGGCAAGGGCTATATTCACAAATCCGACTTGCTGGGCTGCAACCCGGACCAGACCATGAGCGCCCTGGCTCACGAGGTCCCTCTGGTCCACACCAGTATGGGCATCGACAAGCTGTTCCATGCCATGCTGGCCCAACGTCAGCACATGGCGGTGGTCTATGATGAGCACGGCACCTGGGTGGGACTGATTACCCTGGAGGATATTCTGGAAAGTATTCTTGGCCGTGAGATCATGGACGAAACCGATCACGTGGCGGATTTGCGACTTTACGCCCGTCAGCGCTGGAGCCGACGGTTGAAAAAGCAGGAAAAGCCGCAATAGGAATCAACGAGAGATTCAGGAGAGGCAACCATGACCGAGATCTACAAGGACAACAGCGAAACCATTGGCAAAACACCGCTGGTGCGCATCAACCGCATCAGCCAGGGCAAGATTCTCGCCAAGCTGGAATCACGCAATCCGGCGGGCAGTGTGAAGTGCCGTATCGGTTCCTCCATGATCTGGGACGCGGAAAAAAATGGCCAACTGAAACCCGGCATGACCCTGGTGGAACCCACCAGCGGCAACACCGGTATCGCCCTGGCCTATGTGGCGGCGGCGCGGGGCTATGACCTGACCCTGACCATGCCGGATACCATGAGCCTGGAGCGTCGCAAGATCCTCAAGGCGCTGGGTGCCAAGCTGGTGCTGACTCCCGGTGCCAAAGGCATGCCCGGGGCCATCGCCAAGGCGGAAGAACTGGTCAGCGAAAACCCGGAAAAATTCCTGATGCTGCAGCAGTTCAACAACCCGGCCAATCCGGCAATTCACGAAAAAACCACCGGCCCGGAAATCTGGGAGGCCACCGGTGGTGATATCGACGTTCTGGTCAGTGGCGTGGGGACCGGTGGCACCATCACCGGGGTATCCCGCTACATCAAGAACCAGAAAGGCAAGGCCATCACTTCCATCGCCGTGGAGCCGGATTCCTCCACCATGATTACCGCTGCCCTGAAAGGGGAGGAGCCTACCCATGGCCCCCACAAGATTCAGGGGATCGGTGCCGGCTTTGTGCCGAAGAATCTGGACCTGTCGGTGGTGGATCGTTGTGAGCAAGTGAGCAATGACGACGCCATGGCATGGGCCCACAAACTGATGCAGGAAGAGGGTATTCTTGCCGGCATCTCCTGCGGGGCCGCCATGTGCGTGGCGGATCGCATTAGTCAGTTGCCAGAGTTCGAGGGAAAAACCATCGTTGTGGTGTTGCCGGATTCCGGCGAACGCTACCTCAGCTCTCCGCTGTTCGCCGACATGTTCAGTGAGCAGGAACTGAACCAGTAATTTCATACGCCCCGCTCTGCGGGGCTTGTTCCTCCTGGCCGCCGCAAATCACGGCTACCGCTGGACCTTATGCTATCCTTGCCGCCCAATCAGGAGGTGGTATGGCAGCAGTGGCAGAGGTGGATGTCGTGGTGATCGGTGCGGGTGCGGCCGGACTGATGTGTGCCGCCACGGCTGCCTATCAGGGCCATCGGGTCAGGGTGCTTGACCACGCCAACAAGGCGGGCAAGAAAATCCTCATGTCCGGTGGCGGGCGGTGCAATTTCACCAACCTGAATACCACCCCGGATCATTTCGTCTCCGCCAACCCCCATTTCTGTAAATCCGCGCTCAAGCGTTACAGCCCCTGGCACTTCGTCGAGCTGGTTGAGCGCCACGGCATTGAGCATGTGGAAAAGGCGCCGGGGCAGCTGTTCTGTTCAGAATCCTCCAGAGAGATTCTCGATATCCTGCTCACTGAATGTGAATGGGCCGGTGCAGAGATTTGCTTGAAAACCGCCATCAGACGGGTGGAACGGGCAGGGGATGGGTTTGTGCTTTCCACCACGGCTGGGGCCGTAAAGTGCCGCAAACTGGTGGTGGCCTGCGGGGGGCTGTCCATTCCCACCATGGGGGCGACCGGCTTCGGCTATCAGCTTGCCGAGCAATTCGGACTCAGTGTGCTGCCCACCCGTGCCGGACTGGTGCCGTTTACGTTGCAGCCGGATGACAAGGCCTGGCTGTCCGCCTTGTCCGGGATCAGCACCGAGGTGGTGGCCGAGGCGGGTGGCGCCCGGTTTGCCGAGCCCATGCTGATTACCCACCGGGGCCTGTCCGGCCCGGCCATGCTGCAGGTTTCCAGTTTCTGGACGCCAGGCCACCCGGTGACTGTGGACTGGCTGCCGGCTGTGGCTGATCCGTTTGCCGATCTGGTCGCCGAGCGCAACCAACATCCCAATCGGGGCATGGAGCGATGGTTGCGCCAATACTTCTCGCAACGGCTGGCCGGGGCACTGGTGGAACGGTTCGGCTGGCAGGGCAACCTGCAGCAGTTCAGTAACGAGCGGTTGGCCGCTGTGGCGGCCACCCTCAAGGGCTGGCAGTTTAAACCCTCCGGCACCGAAGGCTATCGTACCGCGGAAGTGACCCTGGGCGGTGTGGATACCGATGCCATCTCCTCCAAGACGTTTGAGGTCAATACCGTGCCCGGCCTGCACTTCATTGGTGAAGTCCTGGATGTTACCGGCCAGCTCGGGGGCTTCAATTTCCAGTGGGCCTGGGCCAGCGGCTGGTGCACCGGGTTGGCGTTGTAGCATTATTCTGGTGTCAGAGGGGCTGGCAGCTGAGGCTACGCAAACAGGTTTGCCCGTCAGCTGCGGGGCCGGGTCGAATGAATGCCCCCGGTCACCCGGTAGCCCACCCGTCCATTCCCTGACACAATGAGCTCCAACACCTCAGGCAAAACAAGGATGCACGATGAACCTCGAGAAGGTGGTTTTTGGCTTTTTCATTCTGCTTGCGCTGACTCTCAACTTTGGGTTCTTTTACGGCGAGATTGATAACCCGGAACACCATGACGTTTACGAGTTGTTTGCTGCCCTGGTCGTGAGCCTGATCGCCACTGTGCTGAAATTTGGCGAACGCACACAGATTGGCGCCGTGTTACTGGCCTCCAGCCTGGTGGCGGACTTGCAGCTGATTGTCGCGGCGATTGTCTGGGCGGTGGCAGTGCATGTGACGGAAGTGGGACTGACGCCAGCGGTGATGGCGTCCATTGTCTCCCTGTCCGGTGGCGCCCTGCTGGCGAACCTGTTATCCGCCGTGCTTCTGACGGTGGAAACCATCACCCTGCAGCGGTAACTGACATGCCCTCGGTCGTCCCCATGATCCTGCGGCGCATGCGTGTGCCGCTGGTGGTGCTGATAGTCGCCTACAGTATTGCCACGGTAGGCTTCACTCTGATCCCGGGGGTGGATGATCAGGGAAACCCCTGGCGCATGAGCTTTTTTGAAGCTTTCTATGTGGTCAGTTATACCGGCAGCACCATTGGCTTTGGTGAAGTCCCCTACGACTTCTCCGGCGGCCAGCGCATGTGGACTATGGTCAGTATTTATCTGACCGTGTTTTCCTGGCTGTATTCCGTGGGGATTATCATTTCCCTGCTTCAGGACAAGAGTTTCCGTCAGGAGCTTAGCCGGGTGCAGTTGCAGCGGAGCCTGCGCCGGTTTCGAGAACCTTTTTATGTGATTTGCGGTTATGGCGACACGGGCAAACTGCTGACCCGCTCATTGCTGAGCCGTGGCATGCGGGTGGTCATTGTGGACAAGGATCCGGAAGCCATTGACTCCCTTCGCGTGAAGGATCAGGGGCTGTATGTGCCGGGCTTTACCGTGGATGCGGAAATCCCCGGAAATCTGGTCAAGGCCGGACTCAAGCATCCGCTATGTCGTGGTGTACTGGCGGTGACTGACAACAATCACACCAATCTGAAAATTGCCACTACGGTAAAGTTGTTGAACAAGCACAGCCAGGTGTTCTGCCGTGCCGGCAGCGAAGAGAATGCCAATAACATGTTGTCCTTTGGCACCGATCTGGTGGTCAATCCCTATCAGGATTTTGCCCGCCGACTGTTGTTGGGTATTCGCCAGCCGGATACGCATCGGGTTTACGACTGGCTTACCTCTTTGCCCGGTGCCGCCTTGCCGGAGCGCCCCATGCCGCCCCAGGGGCGCTGGATATTGTGTGGCTTCGGTCCTTTCGGACGTGCCGTCTACGAAGCGCTCAGCAAGGAGGCAGGTATCGAACTGGTGGTGGTGACCCCGCATCCGAAGCAACCGGATGTACCCGCGGGGAGTGTGGAAGGCAAGGGCACCGAGGCGGTGACCTTGCGTGAAGCCGGTATCGACAAGGCGGTAGCCCTGGTGGTGGCAACGCCGGACGATGCCGACAACCTGTCGGTGATGATGACCGCCCGGGAGCTCAATAGCAGTATCTACATGGTGGCCTTGCAGAATCGGCTGCACAATCGTCTGCTGTTTCAGGCGGTCAACCCGGAATTGCCAGTCCAGACCAGCTTCCTTGTGGCCAGCCGTTTTCTCTCCGTCCTCAATGCGCCGTTGTTGAAAGAATTTCTTCAGGAAGCGGAGAAGCAGGGCAATGCCTGGAATGAGCAACTGCTGGCAAGAATGGCGAGCATCACGTCTACGATTACCCCGGAAAGCTGGCACGTGCAGATAGGCGATGAAGAAACCCCCGCAGTGACCCTGGCTCTGCGTCTGGGGGAGCCGGTGACCCTGGGCAATCTGTGTCGCAGTCCCCGCCATCGGCTAACGTGCCTGGATACGATTCCCCTGATGCTGCGCCGTAATGGCCGCAATACTCTCCTGCCCGATGAAAAGGAAAATCTCGAGCCCGGTGACCGGGTGCTCTTTTGCGGCACGGACAAGGCCAATAACCAGATGCAATGGAGCCTGCGGCATCTGAACGCGTTGCGTTATGTCCAGACCGGACACCAGCGCCCGGACGGACTGGTCTGGCGCTGGCTGGCCAAGCGTCGGGCGGCGCCGGCAGACGTACGGGAATAGCGGCCGGCTGTCACCTGCCTGCTTGCCGTGTTTCCCGGCTCTTCCTATGATTGGCTGTGCTCTCTGTGGACAGGATCGTGTGGAAGACGATAACAATCATGATGCGTTGATCGGCAAGATCTACGAAACCGCACTGTCCCCCGGTGACTGGGTAGAATTGCTGGATACTATCGCCGGCTGGACGGATAGCCAGCCACAGGCCAACGGCACAGATTCCTCCCTGGCTCCCCGGCAAAGCGCCCGGGAAGTGGACCGGCTGATTGATCACCTGGAACGGGCGGTACGCAGCAGTGCATACATGCATGCCCTGGAAGACCGCACCCAGGTGCTCAATGCCATGTACAACCAGATGCCCTGGCCCATGCTGATGCTGGACGACAGCATGCAGGTGCTGGAATGCAATCCGGTGGCCAGACAGGTGCTGGCGGACGGCCCGGTGCAGCTGCGCGAGGATGGCAGCCTGCTTTTTGCCGACCGGGCCTTGAAGCTGGCGCTGGATCGCATCAATCGTCTGGCCGAAGGCCGGGAACCCCGGTTGATCAGTTCTCCCGGTGACGGGGTATCCCTGTTATGTCTGCCGGTACAGAAGTCGGATGCACCCGGCACTCTTTCCCAGCTTCGCACCATCGTCTGGGTACTGGCGGGCCACAGTGTGGTGACGCCTTCTCCGGAAATGCTGCGCTCCCTGTTCAATATCACCCAGGCTGAATCGCGCCTGCTGCATCTGCTATGCAAAATCGGCAATCTGAATCAGAGTGCCAGGCTGTTGAATGTGAGTGTTCATACTGCGCGCACCCAGCTCAAATCCACCATGGCCAAATTGAAGGCCAACAGTCAGGTACAGCTGGTCAGCCACGCCATGGGCCATGCACTGGTGCAAGCGGCAAAACTTCCGCAACTCCACATGCAACGGGAATACACCCTGAGCCTGCCGGATCGCCGTGTGCTGAGCTGGTATGAGTATGGTGATCCCGATGGTCGCCCGGTATTAACCCTGGATAATCTGGGAGCATCGCTGCCGGATCATAGCTACTTTGAGGAATGGTATCGGGAAAAAGGGCTGCGCATGATCATGATCGTGCGACCCGGCTACGGCATCTCCACCTACAAGTCTGATCTGGAATTCCGTTCTTTTGCGCCGGATATCATGGCGCTGTGCGGGCATCTTGAACTGGATAGGCCGCCAATGGCGGCGTATTGCGGGGGAGGGCCTTATGCGTTGTGCGCTGCCGCCCTGTATCCGGATATCTTCGACCGGCTCGGTTTGCTTGCCAGCACCGTTCCCATTGAACACTTTGAACTGGACAAGCTTGATCCACTCCACAATATGTTCCTGCGTTTGTTCCGGCGAGATCCGCGCCTGTTCGTGCTGGTCGGGCGTTTGGGCATTCGTGGAGTACAGAAGGCACCAGAGAAATTTTTTGCCATGATTGCCAAGGGATTGTGCGATCAGGACAAAGCCGTGCTGGCAAACCCGGACCTGCTACAACGAACCATTACATGTATGCGCCGCAGCCATTTCCAGGGGGCGCGCATCATGATCGACGAGTACCTGCGCATGCAGCACCCCTGGCAGGTGGATTTGAGCAAGATCACCATGCCGGTCATGCAGTGGCACGGTGAGGATGACCGGATTATTTCCATCGGCAGTGCCCGTGGCCTGGCGAATGAGCTTCCCGGAGTACGGTTTCGCAGTTTTCCCGGGCTGGGGCGCTTTATGGTTTACCCGATGTGGAAGGAATTTCTGACCGAGTTGCTGGAGCTGGCTTGAGTCTGGTTGTCGTATAGACCTTTGCAACCGTCGTCGATACTCATTGCAGGTTGGGAAAGCGTTCACGGAATGCAGCAGGCATGGGCATCACCCCGTGCTTCAGGTGATCGAAAAACACAAACCCCTGCTTGGCCAGTACCACCCGTTGCCCGGAGGGCTGTTTGGTCACCCGGAAAATCAGATCGGCCCCGTACTTGTTGAAATCCATCAATCCGACTTCGAATTGCAGACCGTACTTGTTGAAATCCATCAATCCGACTTCGAATTGCAAATCATCCTGGGCGAAACTCTCTGCCATGTAGGTGGCAACAAGGTCGGTTACGACAATACTTTGTTTGTCGCTATCGAATTGATCAAAACCGATATGGCAGAAAAACCGGTAACGGGCCTCGGAGAGCAGGGAAATCATCTGGTCATTACCCACATGCTTACCGGTATTCAGGTCCGTCATGCGGACGTTGATCGTGTGGGTGTAGAGGAATTGTTCGGGCAGATCCAGTTGAACACGAGCCATACAGCGGTCTCAGAAAATCGCAGAGAAGGCCCGGCAGTGTAGCAACAGGGTGGGACAGATGGGAAACCCGGCTCCTCAGGCGGAAGCCCGTCCCCGTCAGGCATGACAGGACAGCACAAGCCAGGCTGAATGGCCGGGCGAAGGTGCGTTACCGCACGGTTGAATAACAAGCCTGGAGCGGTATTGGCTACCGCTCCAGGGGCCCGCGTTAGACTGTCAGCGAGGTTTCTACTTGCTGGCAGTTGCGGCGCGCCAGGGCCAGGTTGGATTTGGCTTTGTCCAGCACCAGGTACATGAACAGCCCCTCATTCTTCG
>JGI12037J13215_1000109_pt1 | contig 12725 bp, 9 predicted proteins | sample DeeseametaMP0556_FD_13215 | JGI IMG/M metagenome (IMG submission 13215) | reverse complement strand
ATCTTAAAATAAAGCGAAGGGTCATTGTTGCAGTAAATGGAGATGAGGAAAAGGGATTGGAATATGTTCTATCTGAAGGAGACGAGGTACTTGTCTTTACTGTAATCAGCGGTGGATAACGTTTAATTTAGAATTACTAAAATCTATAGGAGAAAATTTATGTCTTACGGCTACACAGGAAAAATACTGCATGTCAACTTAACAACTAGTGAAATTACGGTTGAAGAACCGGAGGAACAGTTTTATCGGACTTACATGGGCGGCAGCGCAATGGGAATGCACTACGTTCTTAAAGAAACTCCTGCGGGAGTGGAGCCCTTAAGCCCTGACAATGTTCTGGCTTTGTGCACGGGTGTTGTTACAGGAACTCCGATTTCTGGACAAAGTCGTTTGAGTTCAGTCGCAAAATCACCACTTACCGGCTGTATCGGAGATGCACAGGGTGGAGGATTTTTTCCAGCAGAAATGAAATTTTCTGGATTTGATGCAGTAATCATCAAGGGAAAATCTCCAAAACCGGTTTATTTGTGGATGCATCATGGTGAAGCAGAATTGAGGGATGCGGGCCATTTGTGGGGAATGACCACTGGCGATGCTGAAGATAAACTTAAAGAGGAGCTGGAGGATAAGCGTATCGAAGTTCTGCAAATTGGACCTGCAGGTGAAAATTTAGTGCGTTTTGCTGCACTTATTAGCATGAGCAATCGAGCTAACGGGCGTACTGGAATGGGAGCCGTTATGGGTTCAAAAAATCTGAAAGCGGTAGTTGTTAGAGGTAAACAGAAACCTACTATTGCTAACCCTGAAAAATTTAAGGAATTACAAAAATTAGGTAAAACCAATCTTGAGCCAACGGGTATGGACGATTTTGGGAAATATGGAACCCCTGACGTGACTAGCCCTCAAAATAAATCTGGAGGCTTGCCAACTTACAATTTCAACAGTGGAACTTTTGAAAAACATGAAGAAATAAATGGCAAAACACTTTACGATTCCCACCTTCGTGGTCATGAAAGAGATGAGCAGAATCGTTTTGGAAGAGATACATGTTTCAGCTGTTCAATTAAATGTAAACGAGTTTCCCAGATTGACGAAGGACCATACAAAACTGAGGCAAAATATGGTGGTCCTGAATACGAAACCCTTGCTACGTTTGGCAGTTATTGTGGCATAAGTAACATGGATGCAATAATTCATGCAAACGCTCTGTGCAACATGTACGGAATGGATACTATTTCCTGCGGAGCTACAATTTCATGGGCTATGGAATGCTGGGCAGAAGGAAAATTAACTTCCAAAGATACAGGAGGAATTGAGCTGAAGTATGGAAGTGCAGAAGCCATGGTTAAAATGACAGAAATGATTGCTAAGCGCGAAGGCTTTGGTAAAATCCTGGCTGAGGGTTCGCAGAAAGCTGCTGAAATTATTGGACGTGGAACTGAAGATTATTTAATTACCAGCAAAGGGCAGGAAGCTCCTGCGCATATGCCGCAAGTAAAACGAAGTCTGAGTGTCATTTATGCTGCTAATCCTTTTGGTGCTGATCATGAATCAAGTGAGCATGACCCTGCATATAAGGCTTATCCGGAACGTATGGAACAGATCGGCCTGACAAATCCTCAGGAGAAATTAGCGCTGAATGAAGAAATGATGCGCTTTGCGATGGTTACTCAGCATTTAAGCAGTGCCGTTGACAGTCTCTCAGTCTGCGCTTTTATATTTGGAGCTTCTTTTCAACTTTATGATGCCAATCAACTGGTTGAGGTAGTCAATGCTGTTACAGGTTGGGATACAGATATAACAGAAATATTAGCAGTCGGTGAACGTCGCCTCAATATGCTGCGGGCTTTTAACTCACGAGAAGGAATAGGCCGTGAATCAGACACACTGCCTAAAAAGATGTTCAAACGTCCACTTGAAGGCGGCAGGTCAGATGGTTATGTCCTGGACGAAAAAGAGTGGGAAGCAGCTTTGGAAGATTACTATCGCTTGTGTGACTGGAATGTGGAGACTGGACATCCTTCGCTCAAAAAGATGGAGTCACTGGGGCTTGGCTGGGTAGTAGCCGAAAATGAATCTCTCTCACAAGTTGTATCCTGAATAAAATATAGCTGGGAAAACAAACAGATAAAGACGGGTGAGTTTGTGTCGATTCAAAGTAGACGGCCACTGACAGAAATAGATTCGGTACAGGATGATTTTTGGAATCGGGATGTATTGAAAGAAGTTCATACCAGAAGCCCTCGGATGCTTCAGACCTTTGAAAAAGTCAAATCTGTGGCACCAACAAAAACTACAGTTTTGCTGCTGGGGGATACCGGTGTCGGCAAAGGCATGGTGGCAAAACTGATTCACCAGCACAGCAGTCGCAAAGATGAAGCATTTGTCCATGTACATTGTGGGGCATTGCCTGACACGCTGGTTGAAAGTGAGTTGTTCGGCTATGAAAAAGGTGCCTTTACGGGTGCAGCAAAGCGTAAACTGGGACGTTTTGACAGTGCCCAGAAAGGGACTATTTTCCTGGATGAAATAAATACAATTTCCGGAGCAATGCAGATTAAACTGCTGCAGGTTTTGCAGGAACGTGTTTTTCAGCGTGTCGGCGGAGAATCACCAATTGAAGCTGATGTACGTGTTATTGCTGCTTCCAATTCAGACTTGCAGCAACTTTGTGATGAGGGTCTTTTCCGTAAAGATCTTTATTATCGCCTCAGTGTTTTTCCTCTTGAAATTCCTTCACTTCAGCAGCGGTCCGAGGATATTCCTGATTGGGTAAATTATCTGATTGACTGGTTCAACAAGCTTTATTCTAAAGAAATACAGGATGCAGATCCGGTTGTAGTAAAGGCTCTTCAGGAATATTCCTGGCCGGGAAATATTCGGGAACTGGAAAACGTAATCGAACGGGCATATATTCTTGAAACAACTCACATTCTCAGACCTGAAAGTTTTCCGCAGGAGTTATTCACAGACAAAAACTACACTGCCGATGTTGAATTGGATATTTCTCTTCCTCTTGCTGAAGTTCGTCGGAAAAGTCTGGATCAACTCGAACAGCAGTATCTTAAGGAAGTGATGACCAAACATAAGGGACGCATTAACCGGGCTGCTGAGACTGCCGGCATTACAACCCGGCAGCTTCACAAACTTCTCAGTAAATATGGAATCCGCAAAGAAGAGTACAAGCCTGCTCATTTTGCTACTGCAAAAGCTTGAGATATTCCCGAAATTAAAACTATGCGTTCTGAACTCGAAAAATCCTAACATATTCACAGGATCACTTTCAAGAAATACGAAACTTTCATTATATAAGATTCAAATCTCAGAGCGGGGTGTGGTTTAGTCGGTGAAACGTTCAGTAAGTTTGAGGCGTTGAATTTTACCAGAAGGTCCTTTGGGGAGTTCGTCGAGAAAAAAGTACTTAGAAGGCGCACGGTATGCTCCCATCGCATCCAAACACAATTGTCTTAGAGCTGATTCAGTTACTTCCTCACCCGGTCGAGTAGCAATTGCAGCGGCAACTGTTTGTCCGTAATCCGCATCCGGAAGCGGAAAAGCTGCTGCCTCCAAAACGCTTGAGTGTCTGTAAAGCACATCATCAATTTCTCGGGGAGCTATATTTTCACCACCTTTAATAATAAGTTCCTTGAGGCGACCGGTGATAAAAATATAGCCATCAGCATCCATCTTGCCAAGATCTCCAGTACGATACCAACCGTCTGGTGTGAATGCTTCTCTGGTGGCTTGCGGATTTTTGAAATATCCCTGCATTACATTCCGGCCTTTTACTTGAACCTCGTTTTCTTCATGAACCTCGTTTTCTTCACCTGTACAAACGACTTTTCCTTCAGCGTCCGCAACTCTCACTTCATTCCCGTAGGCAATTCCGGAAGAGCCATGTTTGTGCTTTGTTGGATCAAGAGGGTTTGAAAGCAGTGGAGCCGCTGTTTCCGTGATTCCCATCGTTTCAACAATGCTTAGTCCAAACCGACCTTCAAAGGCTTTGTGCAGTGCAGGAGGAAGTGCAGCCGAGGACGAACGTCCGAAACGAAAATGACCCAGTTTTGATATTAATTTTTCGTCTTCTTCCGCATTCATTAAATAAGAAAGAATCGTTGGAACGACGCTGAACCAGGTGCATTTTTCATCAACAATCCATGACCAAAATTTTGAGGCTTGAAAGCGGTCAGGTATGACCAGTCCGGAACCGCTGACCAGCGTTCCCATCACAGAAACCACTTGTGCGTTTATGTGACAGAGCGGCAACACACATAAAGTCCTGTCTTCCAATGTTAATTGATGGGCAATTTCTGTATTCCAACCTCCATAAAGCAGACTTTCGTGTGTGTGAATTACTCCCTTAGGCCGTCCTGTAGTTCCGGAAGTATAAATTAACAGGGCTGCATCTTGCGGACATGGTTTTGGAGTTGATAATTTTTCGTCACAAACTATCGACTTCCAATCTGGTCCATTTTCAGGATGAACTGGAATCAGCTGAGGTTTGTCAGAAAGTTGAGAAAGCGCTTTCTGAGCTAATTCATGATGTTGTTGATCAACAAAAAGTTTTGTAGATTCAGAATGCTCCAGAACAAATGCCAGAATATTGGCTCCGGACAACGGATTCGCCAGCAGAACCTTAAATCCTCCGTACATTCCACCCAAAAATAATTCCAGGGCAGCCTGACCGTTTCCGAGCAAACCTGCAACCGGAACATTCGGAGGAAAATCCATGTTCTTTAGATACCGTGCAATCGATTGCACTCTTGCTTGAAATTCGCTCCATGTGTGACTGATTCCGGATTCAGGATATTTCACAAATGGACGATCCGGAGAAGTTTCAGCGTGCTGATCAATCAAACTGCGAATCGTGTGGCCTGCAGGATTCATACTTTCAATAGATTTGGATTTTTTTATTAAGCATTTTTATTTTTAATTTAACGTCCGTGTTTGTTCCAATACTCTCCGAAAATTTCTTTTTCACTTGGTTCAACAGGTGGAATTGGGTGTACAATACGGACAATGTTCAGGTAATGTCGATAGTTGAGATTTTCACTTATGGAATTACCGCCCCATGTACCGCAGCCCATTGAGAGTGAAAACGGCAATCCGTTATCGAAACTGCCTCCGGTGGCAAAACAATGTGCCTGGTTCACAATCACACGGCAAGCAGGAAGATTCAACCCTATTTGCAAAGGCCGTGATTCGTCTGTTGAGTGTAGTCCCACTGAATGCCCCTTGCCCTGAAAATCATAAATTTCCCGGACTTGTTCACATGCCGTTTCAAAATTTGAGGCACGATACACGGTTAACACCGGGCACAATTTTTCGCCGGAAAAAGGGAATTCGCACCCCGTTCCGGTCTCTTCGACCATTAGCATTTTGACATTATTCATTTCTACACGTTGAAGTCCAATTGCTTCCGCAATTTCCGGAGCCGACTTTGCGATTAAATCCGGATTGAGTCTGCCCTGAATCCACAAAGTGTTTTGCAGTTTTTGTGTTTCTTCGGGACTCAGCAGAGTACCGCCCTCGCTTTCCAGAGCCGCTATTGCTTTGTCATACACATCCTCTACAATCACCACGCTGTTTTCAGAAGAACAACTGGTAGCGTTGTCAAATGTTTTGGAAGCAGTGATTTTTCTCGCGGCAGAAACTAGATTAGCTGTTTCATCTATGATTGATGAAACATTGCCTGCGCCCACTCCAATCGCCGGTGTACCGCTGCGGTAGGAAGCGCGGACATTGTTTTGTGAACCTGTAACCACCACAAGATCAACCAATTGCATTAATTCATGAGTCGCTTCTCTGCTGACCGGTGCAGGGAGTTTCTGGATGAGGTTTTCTGGATGTCCCAAACTGCGTAAAACATCTTGCAGCAAATCCACAACTCGCTGACAAACCGCTTCACCCTTTGGCGAGGGTGAGAGTATAATTGCATTTCGGCCTTTGATAGCGTTAAGAGTTTTGTTTAGCGGAGTGGCTATGGGATTGGTGGAGGGAGTAACTGCTCCCACGACACCGACGGGACGTGCAATTTCTACCAAGCCTTGTTCAGGAAGTTTCCTGACGATTCCACAGGAAGGTGCGTGTTTCAAATCACGCAAAAGTCCCAGCGTCTTGCGGTGATTCTTGATTATTTTGTCATCTGCATTTCCAAGTCCAGTATCTCGAACAGCCTGTTCCGCAAGTGAACGGTTCGTTTTCGGCTCAAGAATTGCCCAAGCCAATCCTGTGATTAATTCGTCAACAGTTTTTTGGCTGGCCGTTTCAATTTCAGCTTGTGCCGTTTGTGCTTTAGCAACAACAGTTTCAACAGAGGTTAGAGTCATTTTTTGCTTTCGAGGTGGCCAAGGATAACTTAGCTTGCAGAGAAGCGACAGTAGAAATTTAAAATTTATGTTCAAGATTGTTGAGAAATTCCTCAAGTTAAACTTGGTGCTACGTCCAGAATATTTTCAACAAAACTTTAGGAAACAAATTCAACTGTGAGTCTCAGGAGCACTTATACCTTTTGCACTTTGTTAATCGAATATGTCTTAAATTCAACTAGTTGATCTCATTTTTCAAGCTTTAATATAAATTAAATAAATTAAGTTAATGTCGTGTCCTAATGTTTTTTTCTTGACATTAATTTAAATTGTGATAGAAATATGGATGAAATTATCACATAGTGTGATAATGGTTATAATTATTTATAATATTCAGTGGAGTTTCGAGATGAATAAAATTAAATTAAAAAAACTGGCTAAATTTGGTTTTGCAGCATTAACAGGCTTATTTATGGCGGGTGCGGGTGTTGCCGGTACATTTGAATGCAAGGTCAAGAAAAGCAGTATGGCTAAACCATCAGGTTTCCCCAGTCGTACATTAACCATGATAGTACCTTATGGAATTGCAGGTGGCTCTGGACAGGTAGCATCAGCAATGGCAGAAGCCGTTACCGGTCACACCGGAGTCAACATTAACCGTGACCACAAACCAGGTGGTTCAGGTACAGTTGGGATGACAGCATATATGGCTGCTCCTGCCGACGGTTATACAGTACTTGAGCATATCGATGATGCTTCGTCTGCCCATGCCTTGGATTCAAGCAAACCAAATCCGGCAGTTGACTTGATACCACTTGTAACTTCCCAGGTGACATTTTCACAAATATATATTCGGACCAATGAAACTCGTTTTAGTGACTGGGACTCATTTGTAAAATTTGTCAAAGGTAAAAATGGTAAGTCAACCATCGCCAATGTTTCCAAGGAAGGTTCTATGGAGCGGGTAACGATGAAATTCATCACCGAAAGTGCGGGTATGAAAATACAACAGATTTCCTTTGATAAGGGTGCACCCCGTTACGGTGCACTTCTAGGAGGTCAGGTTGATGCCCTGTTCGAGCAACCCGGAGATGTCAGGAAGTTCCTTGACGCAGACAAATTCAAGCCAATCCTGACCATTTTTAACGAACGTCCATCCGTATTTGCAAATGTCCCCACCCATCGAGAAAAGGGCATGAACTTTGAGCCTCTTTTACGTTTCCGTGGATTTTTCGTAAATGCAAAAGCTCCGTCTGATCGTGTGAAGTGGCTACAGTGGGCATTCCAACGGGGATATTGTCAGGATAGTTATCAAAAATTCAATGATTCTAAATACATGACAGTGATAGATAGCTACCGTGATACAGCTGGTGCCAGAGAACTTATTACCAGTACAATTGCACAATATCGAGCTGTCTATAAAACCATGGGTCTGAAACTAAAATAATTCCCTTCTTTAGTTTTATTTAAATCCTAAATCTACATTTAGCAATCGTGTCAGGTGAAATCTAACCTGACACGCTTCCCAAAACTTAGTGAGTCGCAAATGTCCAAGTTAAAGACAAATCATAAGGTTGAAACCTTGATTTGGTTAACTATTGTGGCAGTCTTTTTTGTTTTTTCATTTGAGTTTAATCAGGAAATTGAAATATATAAATTCGGAGCCACAGGTTGGCCCAGAGTAATTGTGGGACTTCTTTTACTGGTAACACTGGGTAATTTTCTCCATCTTTACAAAAAAGGTTCAGAGGCCCAGTTTGGACGGGTTGGCATTTCTGATGATGAAGAGGAAATTTCATATGATGGTATTGGCTCAATCCAGAAGTTGATAGCAATATTGGCCCTTCCTCTCATATTTGCATGGTCGCTAAAACCAGTAGGATTTTATTCGGCGACACCTGTTTTCATCGCTCTCACAATTATGCTATTAGGTGAAAAACGGATAAAATGGGTTTTAGGAATTACATTATTCATATATTTAGTTCTGATATTATTGTTTATGGTAATCCTCAATGCTCCACTCCCTCAGGGTAATATATCCCCATTCTATGATTTCAGTGCGTTCATGTTGACTCTAAATACCAAACTACACCAATCACTTAATTATTAATTTACAGATGGTTGATAATTTTCTTGCTGGTAGTGCAGCTCTTTTTGGAGATCCTTTCACTATTGGAGTATTTATCTTTGGTGTTATAGGTGGAATGCTGTTTGGTGCCATTCCCGGCGTTAGTATGTTAACTCTTGCAGCTATATTGTTGCCATTCACAGCTAGTCTTGAGCCAGCTCAAGGTGTGATGCTTTTTGCGGTAATATATTGTACAGGCACTTACGGTGGAGCTATTACGGCAATTCTGTTTAATATACCCGGTGCTCCTGAAAATGCTCCAACAGCATTCGACGGGTATCCTATGACCCGCAAAGGTCAATCTGGAAAAGCAGTTGGAGCAGCAGTTTTGTGTTCTGCAATCGGTGGTGTCTCATCTGCGTTGATAATGATGGTGGCAACAGAACCTCTGGCGAACTGGGCAATCTCCAATATAGGGCCTCCAGAAATATTTGCTTTGGTATTTTTCGGTCTTGCTGTTGCTTCCTCAGTAGGTGGAAGGACCATGTGGAAGGGTTGGATGTCTGTGTTACTCGGTTTACTAATTGCTACGATTGGCCAGGATCCGGTGGGAGGTATAAATCGATACAATTTTGGTATTTCTGATCTTGCTGCGGGCATAGCATTTGTCCCTGCTATTATGGGTTTTTTTGCAGTTTCTGAAATTTTCGTTCAAGCAGAAAAAAAAGCAGTTGGCATGTATAAAGCCCCTAAACTTAGTCTTGATTTCCCTACTATTTTAGAACTATGGTCTCATAAAATTGCTGTGTTAAGATCCATCCTGGTTGGTTTTTTTTGCGGAATTCTTCCTGGAATCGGTGCAACCCTTGCGGCATTTATGGGCTATGGTGAGGCAGTACGCTGGTCTAAAAATAAAGATTCATTTGGAAAGGGGAATATAGAAGGGGTGATATCTTCTGAAACTGCTAATAATGCTGCTACTGGGGCCGCAATGATCCCGTTGCTGGCACTCGGACTTCCAGGCGGTGCTATGACAGCATTAATGGTAGGGGTCTTTCAGATGCACGACCTGGAACCAGGTCCAATGGTTTTTTATAATTCACCTGAGTTGATATGGATCGTTTTTGCTGCAATGTTTTATGCAAATGTATCAATTCTCTTCATAGGTTTACTTGAAACTAAGACGATTTTACATCTACTAAAAATACCTTTTCAATTTTTGGCACCGATGATTTTGCTGCTGGCAAGTATTGGCTCATATATTGGACGCGGTCTGGTGCTTGATGTAATGATAATGTTTTGTACTGGAATAATGGGTTTTTTGCTTAGACGCTCAGGTTATTCTATCCCTGGAATTGTGTTAGGTATTATTCTTGGTAAAATCGGTGAACAAAATTTTGCCCAGGGAATGCAGATGGTCCATTATGATGTGCTGGAATATTTATCGCGTCCAATCTGCCTGTTATTGATAATTGCCGGTTTTTTGACATTATTTACAGGTATATACAAAGCCTTGTCATATTCATTCAAGTCCTAAAATTGTTGTCCAAAACATGACAACCAAGCCATTACTTCAAGAGAAATCCTCGATACGGATCATTTTCTGGATTTGCATTGCAGAAATCCTGACAATGCAGGGAGTCTTTACGTTTTCATCCATGCTTCCTTTTTTTTTAGCCGAATGGAAGTTGGACAGTATTGACGCGGGCTGGATCAGCGGGATATACTATGGATCATACATGATATCTGTCATGATTCTGGTCAGCCTTACCGATTGGATTGATGCGAAAAAAATATACATCACCGGTGTTTTGATTACTCTTATCAGTTGCATAGGATTCGCATTGTTTGTTGAGGGTTACTGGAGNGCAATGTTATTCAGAGCCCTGGGAGGAATAGGTCTGGCAGGAACTTACATGCCCGGGCTGAAAGCTCTGACAGACCGTCTCTCGGGTACATCTAGGGTTCGTGCCACATCTTTTTATACCTCCTCATTTGGTGTCGGTAGTGCACTTTCATTTTTGATTGGAGGCTCTATTCTCAAATGGTTCCCCTGGCAAATTGCTTTCTGGATTGCCGGCTTATGTGCTTTGCTGGCACTGCTGATTGTATCTAAAGTTTTGGAAAATCGTCCAAACCGGGTTGGGTTTCGTTCCGGCCTTCGTTCACTGGACTTCAGGCCTGTATTAAGAAACTCAAATGTAATGGGTTGGATCGCCTGCTATACAACCCATAATTATGAACTGTTTGCATTCCGATCATGGATTGTTGTTTACCTGACATTTGCTTTGACTGGTGTAACTGGTGGTTTCTTAATTCAACCTACAAACATAATTTTCTTTGGGGTCCTTCTTGGAATGCCGTCCAGCGTCATCGGCAATGAACTGGCAATGCGTTACGGCAGAATACGTGTTGTAGTAAGTATCATGTGTCTCTCAGCAGTTTTAGCCATTGTGGTTGGAAACAGTATTGGTCTTTCAGCACCTTTGTTGATTGCACTTGTCCTTGTTTATGGATGTTTTGTTACAGGAGATTCTGCTTCAATCACCACTGGTGCAATTGAAAATGCTTCGGAGGGAAATCGTGGAGTTACAATGGCCGTCCATTCAAGCATAGGCTTCATCGGTTCTTTCCTGGGGCCTATTGGTTTTGGATTAGTCCTCAATACTTTTGGAGGTCATAATAGCTCCGAGGCATGGTTTTGGGCATTTGCGTCAACCGGATTTGTTCTACTGTTAGGCCCCATCCTGTTTTTAATTCTCAGGACCGTGAAAAAGACTTAATTATTTCTGGTGGATATGATGCCTATCCAAAGGAAGTTGAAGAAATAATCTAAATTATAGAGAAAAATCAATGTCTCATTCAATTCTTGTTTATGAACATGGTGGCCCAGAGGTCATGANGTGGGAAGAAATTCCACCTCNGCATCCTGGAAGAGGTGAAGTTTTAATTGATCAAAAGAAAGTTGGCTTGAATTTCATTGATGTTTATCAAAGATCTGGAAGCTACCCGTTAAGCCTGCCTTCCAGCATAGGAATGGAAGGAGTTGGTTTAGTAGACACAATTGGAGAAGATGTAGAAAATGTTAAAGTTGGTGATAGAGTTGGCTATGTTATGGGGCCGCCTGGTTCTTATGCAGAGAGTCGTTTATACCCTGCAGAAAGGTTAATTAAGCTACCTGATTATATTTCTGACTCTCAAGCAGCAGCAATACTATTGAAAGGTTTGACTGTATCATATCTAATTAATAAAACCTTTCCAGTTAAGAAAGGTCAAACAGTATTGTTTCATGCCGCTGCAGGAGGAGTAGGACTTATTGCTTGCCAGTGGCTAAATAAACTTGGTGTTGAAGTTATTGGTACCGTAAGCTCAGATGAAAAAGCTGAGATAGCTAAGGCTCACGGATGCCATCACACTATAAATTACTCTCTTGAAGATTTCACTGCGGGCGTTGAAGAGATAACAGACGGGAAAGGAGTTCCAGTTGTTTTTGACGGTGTTGGTTCAGATACATTTGAAGGATCTTTAAAGTGTCTTTCCCCTTTTGGCCTTTTGGTGTCTTTCGGTGCTTCTTCAGGACCTCCTCCTGAGTTATCAGTAGCAGTGTTGGCAAAAAAAGCTCTTTATATTACCAGGCCTAGTCTTTATCCACACACAGCAACAGCAGAGCTTACCGCGGGAATTAGCTCTCCCCTGTTCGAAGCAGTAAGAGATTGTCTATCAATATCTATTAATCAATCATATCCTCTGAAGGATGCGGCAAATGCTCACCGTGCTTTGCAAAGTCGCAAAACAACTGGATCTACAATTTTGGAAATTTAGATATAAATAAAATAAAACATAGGGGAATATAAATTACAATAGTTGTAAGAATATCCGCAGTTCCTGTCTGATTTCTTGCTTCATAGAATGAGCTCGTCTATACTGGTATACAAAACGTATTTTTCTCCAAATTGATTCAAAAATTCATGTCTGTTCTTATCGATAATAATACTAAGTTACTTGTTCAGGGAATCACTGGTTCACAAGGTATGCTTCATACTCGAGGCTGCAGAGATTACGGAACTAACGTAGTATCTGGAGTAACTCCAGGTAAAGGTGGACAGGATTTTGAAGGTGTACCGATTTATAACACGGTGCAGGACGCAGTTAAAGCTACAGGTGCAAATGCTTCGATGATACTCGTTCCTCCCCCATTTGCTGCGGATGCAATCATGGAAGCAGCAGATGCAGAAATTCCTTTAATAGTTGCCATTACCGAGGGAGTTCCAGTTTTGGATATGGTGAGTGCAGTTTCTTTTGTATACCAAAAAGGATCCCGTTTGATTGGTCCGAATTGTCCGGGTATT
>JGI12037J13215_1000107_pt1 | contig 12840 bp, 8 predicted proteins | sample DeeseametaMP0556_FD_13215 | JGI IMG/M metagenome (IMG submission 13215) | reverse complement strand
CAACCGGGGCGGCGACGCCCGGCTGGAAGTGGAACATGCTCCCATCGGCGACTGGCGGGGCGTGGTCGGCATGCAGTACACCGACTTTGACTTCAGCTCCCTGGGGGGTGAAGCCTTCGTGCCGAAAACCGAAAGCCGGGCCCTGGCCCTGTTTGCGGTGGAAGAGTACCGGCTCAACGATCAATGGCGTTTCGAACTGGGCGCCCGCCAGGAGCGTCAGCGACTGCGCCCGGAAGACCGTCCCGGCGAAGCGCTACCGGATCTGAAGCAGGACAGCACCTCCCTGTCCGCCGCCGCCAACTGGGCGTTCGTGCCGGGTTATGAGCTGGTACTGTCCGTGGGCCACGCCGAGCGCGCCCCCAGCGCCCAGGAGCTGTATGCCGAAGGGGTGCACCTGGCCACCAACACCTATGAGTGCGGTCTTCTCAGTGCCTGCGGGGGCGGCCAGCGGGACCTGGACGACGAAATCAGCCTCAACGCCAACCTGAACCTGCGCAAGACCCAGGGCGACTGGCTGTTTGATCTGGGCGTGTTCGAGAACCGCATCAATAACTACATCTACGCCCGCACCCTGGACCAGATCGAAGATTTCCGCCTGATCAAGTACAGCCAGCGGGATGCCACCTTCACCGGTGCCGAAGCCTCGGTGAGCTACTACGGCGTCGACCCCATCGGCATTACCGTATTCGGCGACATGGTACGCGCCACCTTCGATGACGGCGGTTATCTGCCTCGCATCCCCGCCAAGCGGCTGGGTACCCGGCTCAACACCTACGTGGGCCATTTCGATGCGGAGCTGGAGTACTACCGCACCTTCGCCCAGGACCAGATCGCCGGTTTCGAGGAACGTACCGATTCCTTCGACATGGCCAACATCACCGTCAGCTACCGGTTGCGCGGCGACCAGCGCTACACCTTTTTTGTGCGCGGCAACAACCTGCTCGGCGAGGAAGTGTTCAACCACACCTCCTTCCTGGCCAACACCGTGCCGGAACCGGGCCGCAATCTGACCGTGGGCACCCGTATCGAGTTTTGACGCCTGGATCGTTAAGTGAAAACGACATACCCCGGCGCCTTTCATTACGCCGGGGTCGCGAACCGAATTGGAGAACACCATGCAACGCTTCAAACACGCAGCCAAGCGGGGGCCGGCCCTGCTGACCTGTCTGCTGGCCGCCCTGCTACTGGCCGGCTGTGAAAACGAAACCGGCAGCACCCCGCTGGGCGGCGGTGAAGACGCCCATGACCATGATCACGACCATGATCACGGTGACCACCCGGGCCGCCTGGTCATTGCCTCCAGCGATGGCGCCGGCGATCAGCTCTATATGTATGATCTGGAAGAGCAGGCCCTGCTTCCCGGCTCCCTGTCGCTGAATAGCGCCCCAAGCGCTCTGTACACCAGCCCCGGCAAGCGATTTGTCCTGGCCCCCCAGCGCAGCGCCAGCCAGGTGCAGATCCTGGACGGCGGCCTCTATGTCCATGACGATCATGTGCATGAAGACGCCCCCTCAATGGCTGGCACCCTGAACGGGCCCGCCCCCACCCACTATCGGGTCCACGGCGAACAGGCGGCTCTGTTTTACGATGGCGATGCCGGCAACGCCATCATGGCCAGAGTGGAACTGCTCACGGATGCGTCCCTGGAAAATGGTGGCAGTGTGGCCAGCCAGACCCTGGACAGTGCCCACCACGGCGTCGCCGAACCCCGTGGTGACATTCTGCTGGCGACCTACCGCACCGCGGCCAACGGCCTGCCGGAAAAGGTGGACATCTATCACCAGCATAACGATCACTATCACCGGGAAGACACCGTCAACCTGGACTGCCCGGGCCTGCACGGCGCCGGCTCCAATGAAGACTATTCCGTGTTCGGCTGCAGTGACGGCATCCTTATCGTCCGCCAGGACGGCGAGACCTTCACCGCCCAACACGTGGACAACGCCACCCTGGGCCTGACTGGCAGCGAGCGGGTCGGCAGCTTTGACAGCCACCATGAGTTGCCTCACTTCGTGGCCTATGCGGGCGACCGGATTCTCATCATCCATCCGGAAGATGGCGATGCCGAAGAGCTGGACTGGACGGAAGGGGCCGACGTTTCCCTGGACAACCACAGTCTCGATCCCCATGGCGAACACCTGGTTCTGCTGGATGACGCTGGCGACCTGCGCATCTTCGACACCGCGGACTGGAGCGAACACGCCCATGTGGAAGACGCTGTCGACCCCAGCACCGCTCCTGCGGCCTCTGGCCACGGCAGCCGGATCGCCATGGCCGTCGCGGGGGAGCCCGCCCACGTCTTCCTGGCCGATCCCGGGAATGACGCCATCGTCGTGGTGCATCTGGAAGAAGGCGAACTGGAAGATCCTCTGCCCCTGACGTTTACACCCGGCAAACTGGCCTGGGTAGGCCTGGCGGGCGAACCCGCCCATGGCGATGATGAGCACGACCATGATCATGACCACGAGGGTGAAGACCATGACCATGATCACGAAGATGAAGAGCACGATCATGACCACGAGCATTAATCCCTGGTCCAACCCGGCAATCTTTCAGGAGGGATAACACTCCTGTTTGCCGGTCTACGGCGGATAAAGGCAAACACGTCTTTACCGCCGTAGCGCCCTTCACAACACCGCAGGGCCATTCCATTGCGGCCCGCAGCAAACAATCTGCCTGCAGGCGCCCCTTTGCGGGCAGGCTCCTGCAGCGCCTTCCTGATCCCCGGTCGCCCTACCGCCTTCTTTTCACTACAATCCGTTTCATTACTTCGTCATACACATGACTCAAGCGGGAGATACCATGAAAAAAGTACTGCTAGCCGCGACCCTGGCCCTGCCCATGTTTGCCCAGGCCAGCGGCTACGCCGGGCTGGATATCGTCAGCAGCAAGATCGAGCCGGACAACACCAGCGCCTCCGCCAAACCGGAAGTGCTGCAATTCAAATTCGGCACCTGGATCAACCGCGACGAGACCCTGGGTGGCGAACTGCGCCTGGGCCTGGGTATCGGTGAGGACGAACTGAGCAACAACGTGGACGTGGAGGTCGATCGTTCCTACGGCGCCTTCTTCCGCGGCCAGTTCCCCAACACCCTGCCGGTCCGCCCCTACGGCCTGATCGGCGTGTCCTACATCGAAACCACCGCCAACTTCCCCGGCGGCGGCTCCGACGGCGAAAACTACAAGGACCTGTCCCTGGGCCTGGGCGCCGACATCACCATCACCAACCAGATCTTCCTCAGCGTGGAATACCTGCGTGCCGTGGATCGCAGCGGCGATGAAGTGTCGAATCTCGGCTTTGGTATCAACGGGCGGTTTTAACCGCTGAAGCGCTCGATAAAAAACCGCGCATCAGCGCGGTTTTTTTATGGACAGCCGTCGTGCCCCTTGAGTCGCTGAGGCATCGCTTATGTCTTTCGCGCAAATGCGGAAACGCGATCCAGCCATGTCTGCCGCTTGCCATCAGAGGCTCCCCTCACTGACCCCAGCACGGTTATTTCAACGGGCTTGATGCCCACAAACTCAAGAATGGTTCGACGGATCTGATTGTGGGCCGGGTTACGGTACACCAGCCGGAAATACCAGGGGGGCGTATCCATGGTGGTGATCACATGTGCCGACCGGCCAAACAGAAGCTTGTCCCACAACTGGGAATTCTCACGATACTTGAAGGCATAACCCGGCAGAAAAAGACGGTCAAACATGCCTTTCATGATGGCCGGCATGGAGCCCCACCACACCGGGAACACCAACACCACATGCTCTGACCAGGTGATCGCGCTCTGAATGTCCAGGAGTCCGGGTTCCAGTTCCTGGCGCCGGTTGTATCCATGACGCAACACCGGATCAAATTCAATTTCACCCAACCGAAAGTAGCGCACTTCATTACCGGCCTGCTCAGCACTTTCTGCGTAGCGATCGGCCAGAGCACGACAGAAACTGTCCGGATCCGGACTACCCAGGATCACCGCGATCTTCTTTCCCATGGAATTCCCTTAATGAATAGATCGAAACCAACACACGACACCCTCGGCTTACCGCCAGACAGCGCTCTCACCCTTGCTGTCATGGTAGAGAAATGGGGAGCGACTGAAGGATCGCAAGGCCTGCCATAAAAAGAAAATGCAAGGCAGGAAGAATGGGGCCATTGGCCTGACAAGAGTGCGGCCCGAACGTGCGCTCACAGGATTGAGTCATTGGCGGGCATAAAAAAGCCCGGGCAGCGTATGGCTGCCCGGGCCTGGTGGTGGCGGGGTTAGCGCCGCTCTCCCTTAACGGTCCTCGTAGCGTTGGTGCTTGAAGAAGATGCCTGTGTCACCGAATTGGGACAGGGTGAACTCGGACTGGGTGACCAGTTCGCCGATTTTGACGGCGCTGTTGCGACGCTCGCGGGCATAGCGGGCGGTGACCCAGGGCCAGATGGATTTACGGATCTGCATGTCGGTGCCGTAGACGTCATACACCTTGGTGCCCGCCGGTATTTCCGTGAGGTCGTCGCGGAAATCGTGGGGGGCGGTGCTGATGGTATTTCTCAGCGTCGGGTTGGGTACGAAGTAGATCTGCGTCGGGGTTTTGACGCTGCCTGCGGCGCTGCCGTCCTGGTTCACTTTGGCCATGTCGCTCATCACCAGCAGGGTGGGCTTGGTGGAAACCAGGGAGAACAATGCGGTGGTGCCCAGCGTTTCATTCACTTCCGCCTGCACGTAGTTGGACAGTTCGTTGGCGAAGATGTTGTGGTTGTCGCCCTGGCCGCTGAGGGTATAGAGCGCCGACACGTTTTCGGAGCGTTTGCCATCCACCAGCAGTTTCAGTGCCAGGCCGGGGGCAAAACCGCGGTCGGAAGGATCACCGGTAACGGACAGGCGCAACAGCCCATGATCGGCGCCCTGGAACAGGCCGCTGTAATCATGGCCGCCGGCGGACTGGAACTGTACCTTGGCCAAAGCACCGCGCGGATGAATCGGCTTGCTGTAGCCCGGGGGCGCCACGTCGGTGACATCCTGCACTTTCTTCCACAGTACCGAGTTGATCAGGCCGCCGATGTCGATGGGTTCGATGGCGGGCACCTCACCCTCTTCATAGCTGGTGCGCAGGGCGCCGTTGACCCACAGGTGATCCTGCTTGGCCTGGGCGGACCAGTCCTGATAGTCGTCCGGCATGTTCAGGCCCCAGGGTTTGAAGGCGTTGTCCATGCCCACCAGGCTGGTGGCCAGGGTGGGGAAATGACGACGGATCACATCCACCATGGTGTTATCTTCCACCCAGTCGATACCGGCGGCGGTGTAGACCTCGTCGGTATAGTCGGTGGTGAAGAAGCGGTCGGTCATCAGACGACGGGAGGCATTGAGAATGAAGATCTGGAAAGAGGTTTCGCCGAAACCAAAGCCTTCCGGACGGGTTTCTTCCGCCAGCTGCCCCACCAGGGTGTCGATCATTTCGATGTCGTTGTTGTAGAGCGACTTCAGGTCCGCCAGCAGTTCCGGGTCGCTGGTGAGGTCCTCGAAACGGGTGATGGGCTTGAGGCCGATCTGGCGGCGGAATTCGTTGTAGCGCGGCACCCCGCGTTCGCGATCACGCAGTACATCGATGGCGGCCATGTCGATGTCGCCGATCAGCGGCATGGACAGGTTGCGCAGGAAATCCGGGTAATTGTTCAGGGTCAGCGCCCCCGGATGGGTGATGCCGAAGGAATACCATAGACGGTCTTGCCCCACGTCGCCGAGCAAATCTTCTGCGTCGCCGTTGCGGGTGTCCTGAATGGGAATTTCCTGATCAACGATGTTGGAGCCGATGTCGTAGACCTTGATCTCGTCACGCAACAGCGGATGCATGCGGTATACGGAAACAAACTCTTCGGTCAGGGTGTAAGGCACACCGTAATTGTTGGGCGTGCGCGAACCCACCAGGCCGGCCAGGGCATGCTCGATGGAACTGGTAGGGCTGTCGCCCAGGCCCGTATCGATGCCGACCAGGTCAAACAGACTGCCCAGCTGCCCCAGGTTGTTGTTGAGCATATCCAGGTCTTCCTGGAATTTGTCGCGGGTGTCGCGATCGCCGCCCAGGCCCCACCAGTTGGCGTACATGGCCCGCTCCAATACCGGATTGGCCAGGATCGCCGGGGTCCATTCCACGGTGTGAATCTTGGCCATCAAGGCGGAATTAATCAGGCGAGCCTTGTCGAACAGCCACTGATCAGACTTGCCGGGGTTGTTGGCCTTGAGCATGTCGGCGATGGCGTTGTGCTCCAGGGTGAACAGGTGATGCATCATGCTCAGCCCCACCCACCAGTTCTCGTTGAAACCGGTGACCGGTTTGCCGCTGAGAAATTCCGTGGGCAGACGGCCGTTGCCGTCCACTTCCAGCTTGCCGTCCACGAAGGAACGAACCTCGTCGTTGGTGTCCTTGTCGCTACCGTAAAGCTGGGAGCCATCCCACCAGTGGGTGTTGATGTTCTCGTAGGTGACCACGGACTCGTCACCACTCACATCCGGGTCCGGACGGGTACGCTGGACGGACATGGTGCCGGAGGCGCTGAACGGACATGGTGCCGGATCCCAGCACATCCCCCGGTGGCAACGGGAACTCAATGGGGTTGGCATCGGTACGCGGACCATGGTCGAACCAGTCGTGCACCATGAACTGAATCCAGGAAGTGGCGATAAAGTTCAGGGTGGTGGCGGGTTTGAAATCGCCGCCCCGGGACATGATCAGGTTACTGACTTCCCGGGGGTTGGGGGTCAGCAGATTGCCACTGGCGTTTTCCGCATACACCGACGCCGGGTCCACATTTCGGCCGAAGTTGGTATGGACGGAGCCCTCCGCCGGGTTCTCCAGAATATTACAGGTGCCATCTTCGGTGCGGGCGGTCAGGCTGCGTTCGTCACAGACAATGCTGGCGTTCTTTTCGTCCCAGCTTTCCATATCGAACATGTTGTTCTCGAGCAGGTCTTCCCGCTGCCCGGCCAGTACCAGTAACGCACCCATCACGCCCAGGGTGCCGAATTTGGTCAGGGCCGGCCAGGTAACCCAGGGGGTCATAGCCATGATAAGCCTCCGTCTTGTTGTTCTCGGGGTATGTCGGATGACAACGCCCGGACTCTAGCAACGGGGCCAGCCCCTCCACCCCCTCCTGCGGGAGGGGGTGGGCGGAAATCGCGAACCGGGTCATGGTTTGGCTTTCGGTAGGAGCGTCGCTGGCGGCGCGATAAATCAAACAGTGACGAGTCGCGAGAAGCGAGTTTCGAAAATCAAAACCGAGAAGCAGGGAAAGCCAGGTTTTCGCTTCTCGTAACTCGCAACTCGCAACTCGCCTATCGCGCCGCCAACGACGCTGCTACGGCAAGAGCTAACGCGATGCCGCGCGCAGGACCGCTTCGGTGCGGCTGGAAACGCCGAGTTTGCTGTAGATGTTTTTCAGGTGCCATTTGGTGGTGGTGATGGAGGTGCCCGCTTTTTCGCTGATGCCGGCGTTGCTCAAGCCACCTTGCAACAGCTCGAAGATTTCCAGTTCCTTTGGCGTGAGCACCGCATCCGGATCCACATCCAGCGGAGCATTGGCCGGGGCCGCGTCGAAGACGGCGGGGAACAGGTCGGTATAAAACTCCGGCAGCATCAGCATGCCTCGGCTCCACAGCTTTTTCATCAATGCCGCCAGGCCCGGCGCTTCGTCGAATACCGAGCGGTTGATATTGAGCAGCCCGTAGCGGGTGATCAGTTCATCCACCCGTTTTGTCTGCTCACCGGCACTACTGCCACGGGCGGTGATTACCAACAGGTTGGCCTCCACGATGGAAGCCCGGGTCATGATCCCTGCCGCCTTCACAACTGAAAGTAACCGCTGCAACACGGCGTCTGCCTCGGCAAGGCGGCCATTGGCGATCAACCAGTAGGCCGCAGCCAGCCCTTTCCGTTCCCAGCTCTGGCTGTAAGTGGCCGGGGTATGGGTACCGTTGTTCGCCACCCAACCGGCCAGGTCGAAACGTTCCGCCACCGCATCCAGCCGGCTCCAGCAACCGGCGGTGAAGGCCTGGCGCACCATTTCCAGCACCGTCATGTTGACGAAGCGCTGGTAGTTGCCCAGCTGCAGAATGCCCAGCAGTTTTTCCAGCATGCGCTCGGAGGGTTTCTGTTTGCCTTGTAGATGCTGAAGCCGCGACAGGGTCAGGTAGACCGTGGAAATCACTTCCGTGGCCGAGGCGGACGACACCATGGGCAGCAGGTCTTCACACAGCTGCTGGGCTTCCTCCAGACGGTTCTGGTCGTACAGCACCACCACCATGCCGGTGGCCCACAGGGACCAGGTCGGGCTGTCCCGGGAGGTGCCATGGAAATGCTCGTTGATAAACGCCACCGCTTCACCGATATGGCCCAGCTGGTGGTTGGCCAGGGCGGTAATCAACCCGGCGTAGCCGGCGGTAAAATGATGCCCCAGGCGAAGCAAGACTTCTCTGGCCTGACAGGAAAACGCCAACGCGGATTCCAGTCGTCCATGCTGCAGGTGGTAGTAGGCCACCATGGCCAGGGAGAAGGCCCGGATGTCCCGGTGACCACTGCTTTCCATCAGCAGGGACAGATTGGCACCCTCCATGAAGTCGGTATCGTGCTGGAACAATTGCAGGTGCATTTCCAGAAAGTCGATCACCCGGGCGTGATTGTCGCGGGCTTGCTGATCGTTACGCGGCGCCTCTTTCAATGCATCCAGATAATAACGGGCCCGAAAGAACCGGCGAGACAGAGTCAGGGTGCTGATCAAGGGGGCGGACAACTCATCACGGCTGAGAAGGGTGCTATCCGACAGTGTTTCCGCCCAGTCGAGAATGTGGGCGGTATAACCCTCCCGTAGCCAGTAGTCGAAGGCCTGCTCCAGGCAGTGGATGAACAGGCTGTCGTCCCCGGCCCGTTTGGCATGCCATACGGCCTGCCGAAAATTCTGCTGGCGCACAAAGAAGCGGGTGGCACGGCGGTGAATCGGCGCGATGCATTCGGGCATTTCAATGGCGACTCGGGCGCGCAAAAAATCCTTCAGTAACCCGTGATAGCGATACCAGCCGGGCCTGCCCGATATCGGGATCAGGAACAGTTCCCGGGAGGTCAGCTCCTCGATCAGACGGGCGGCGCGATCGCTCTGCAGCACCTGGTTGCACAGTTCCGCATTGAAACTGTCCAGCAAGGCGCTCTGCATGAACAGGGTGCGGGCGGTATCGGGCAGACCTTTCAACACCGCATGGCAGAAGTAGTCCATCAGCTCCGGCTGGCTGGCATCAAAGTCTTTCAGGGTCTGCATGCCCGAGCGCATGGCCGCCAGCAGGGCAATCTTGACCCCGGCCATCCAGCCTTCGGTAATGCTAAGCAGGTGGACCATCTCCTCCTCATCCAGCGCCCCGCCGCCCAGACCTTCATTGAGGGCAGTGACTTCCTCACGGCGGATTTTCAGTTCGCTGGCGCCGATTTCCAGTAACGCGTCCTCCAGCCGCAGGCGGCTGATATCCAGGGGCGGCTGGGTGCGGCTGGCGATGATCAGGTGCACGTCCGCCGGCGGCTGGTCCAGCAGGGTGCTGATGACACTGAGCGTTTCCGGGCTACGGATATGCTGGAAGTCATCAAAGACGATAAACAGGGGCCCGGCCACCTGCTCCAGGGCCTCGAAGAGCGCATCGGCAATGGACGATGGCGGCAGCTCAGCCACATCGAAGGGCATGAACCAGGAGGTATCGAACGCCGGCACGGCGGCCCGGGTCTGCTCGGCAAAACGGCGCAGGAAGCGCACCGGGTCATCATCCGCCGGGCGCAGGCTCAGAGAGACCACCACGCCGGGGCCGGGCCGGGATTGCCACTGGCTGAGCAGGGTGGATTTCCCCGCTCCAGCGGGAGCCAGCAACAGGGTGAGAGGCACGCGGGCGCAATGATCCAGCAATGCCACCAGTTCCTTCCGGTAGAACCGACCTGCCACGGGCCGGGACGCATCAGTCGTACTCATTTCTGATCTGCCTAGCGTTTTTTATTGTTGTACTGCCATCGACTGGCTGGGACGCCAGTGCCGATATGCAAACTAACGGATATTGGCTCACCCGAACCGGCATTTGATCACAAACCGAACAACAGGTAGCGGCATGGCCGCAAATCACAAAAGGCGTGATTGAGGGGACGTGGGGCTGAGGTCGGATCTCCGACCGGGGGCTGAGAGCTGGGGCGCGACCCACAAAAAAGCCCCCTTTCCGTCAGGAAAGAGGGCTTCTTGTGGTGTGCGGACTGATCAGGGAATCGGCAGGTAACCGCCGTCCACTTCCTTGGTGACAATGGCCACCGCGTTGTGGGCGTGCAGGCTTTCCAGGTGATTGACCCGCAGCCAGAAATCCTTGTAGCAACCTTGAGGATTCAGGGCCTGCTTGAGGCGACGGGCCGCATCTTCACAGAACATCAGGTTCTGGCCGTTGAGCAGGGCGAATTCCTGTTCGTCCACCCGCTTCACGGCGGTCTGCACCGGGGTTTTCAGAGCCCCTTCGATGGAATCGATCAGCGCAGTGATGGGGAACGCATCGCCTTCGGTGTGATCCAGCAGGACCCGCACCTGGGCCACGGAGCGCTGGCTGTGCGGGGTGGCCAGGATACCCTCTTCGGTCCCCAGCCACTCAAACACCGCATCCGCATCGACCTTGCCTTCCGCAAAGTCACGGCGGAACTGTTCCTGAATCAGCTGGCGGGACAAGGCCGCTGAACACGGGCAGGTGGAGGAGTACGGCACTTCCACGTACATCTCGATCCGCATGCCTTCTTCACACAGGGTGCCCTTGATGCTGACCGGGTAGCTCTTCCAGCCGGAATAGCTGCTCTTCAGGGCAGGACGACGCATGGAGTATTCAAAGTCCAGCTGCACAAAGCCGCGGGTGCTGAGGCCTTCATGGGTCTGCAGGAAATTACGCAGCAGCTGTTCAATGGATGCAGCACTGACCGAATGATCGCCAAAGGTCTCTTCCAGCATCAGGGGCCAGATTCACATAGGCCTGGATAGAGGTGCTCACCGGGCGCTCACCGGCCAGGGTGTCACTGACCCGGGCAGGCAGGTGGATTTCGCTCATGCCGACCCAATCCAGGGTGCTATGGATGTGATCCACCATGGAATTGGACGCGACGTCCGGCATCTGTTTGGTGCCACCGGCACCAGTTTCACGTGTCATGGGATTCTCCATAGGGGCGCACGAGAGACCATCTTATGGCCCGTCGGGTGAACAAAACGGTAACCCGACTGTCATCGCCCTGACTGACAAGGGGGGCAAGTCTAGCAGAAAGTCTCCCGCAAATTGACCATTTGCGGGCGCGGCTTTGGCTATGGGATTGACAGAATGGCCCTATCAGCCCGATCAGATCGGTTCGTCTGCACTACCCACCAGTTCCTGGAAGCGAGCCAGCGCATGCAGGGGGCGGAACATCTCTTCACTGCGGGCATGACGGCGCAGGGTTTCGGAGGCCTGGATGGCCGCATCCAGGTCGGCGAGCGCATTATCGATCTCACCCAACCCGGCCCAGGCGCAGGCGCGCTGGTACAAGGCATGGGAGTTTTCTTCATCCACTTCCAGCACCCGGTCACACAGGCTCAGGGCCCAGCGTTGTTCGCCCAGCTCCAGGGCCGCATCGGCCTTCCAGGCCAGGGCTTCCGGATCATCCGGGCGTAATTCCAGAATCCGGTCATACAGCTCGATCTTGGCCTGGGCGCTGGGCTCCTTGGTGGCCTTGAGCCACAGGCTGTGGATCTCGTTGGTGCGCTCGATCTCTTCCTGGTTTTCGGCAATGGTCAGGGATTTCTTGCGCAGCTCCCGCTCCAGATCCGCCAGGCGGGCCTCGTACTCGCTGGTCAGACGGGCCATTTCCTTTTCCGCGTAAACCCGCACGTTGTCCTTCAGGTCACGAATGGTGGACCAGCCCACCAGCGCCAGAATGGAAGCGGCACCGGCAATCAGATAGAAGAAATAGGTCACCGTGTTGGTGGCATAGCCCATGGCCTTGTCTGCCACTTCCAGCTCCCGGTCAGTGACCAGCAGGTTCATCTGGTTACGGTATTCCATCATGTCCTGGCGGAGGTTACGCAACTCGCCAAGGATCCAGTTTTCCCGAAACTGGGAAATGACCGGCCCCTTCTCGATTTCGCTTTCAGCCTCCTGGCGGGGAGCCTCATCGGTTTCCGCCATGACAGTGGGCGCCAGGCCCAGAAACAACACCCCCAGCAATGCCAGGCGCGCAAGTCGCATTCTCTGCAAGACTCTATCCTCAATCTGTCGACTTACGTTTAAACGGCGCAAGAAGCGGTCACTTCAGGCCCAGAGTATGGTCGCATTAAGCCCTGCCATGTGCCACCACTGTGGCCACATTCGCCAGGCCGGCCGGACCCCAGCCCCACCCACACATCCACCGGGGAAGGCTCTGACCGGGGCGCAATACTGATTCAACAAGGAGAGCAATTTCGGGTCATTGCCAGGCCTTTGGCAAATCCCGTGCAGGCCAGAAAAGACGCGGCATCGCGCCGTTTCGGCGGGCTTGCGTCAGCAGTTACTTTGACTTCTAAATGTTTTATCTCTAAAATAGCTTACCAATTTTCGCAAGGAATTACTTGGCGTTGCCCTGAATGGTGTGGGGTTAAGGAGCCTCTGAATAACTCCTTGCATACTCAGTCTTTCAGGCTGGTTCGCCCCCTCGGCCAAGGTGAAGAGGGGCGCAATGTTGAAGGTGTGTGTCCACCCATCGAGACATTGCAACAACGAGTGCGAGCCATCCTGGAAGACCCGGAGGGCGCGGCCTGAAGGGCCCATCTGCTGCGCTTTGTCGCTAGGAAAGGGAACCACCCTGTCC
>JGI12037J13215_1000101_pt1 | contig 13387 bp, 10 predicted proteins | sample DeeseametaMP0556_FD_13215 | JGI IMG/M metagenome (IMG submission 13215) | reverse complement strand
TATGTGGCGGAAGCCAAGCGCCAGGTATTCGGCAAGGTCGGCATCGACATGATCGCCGGGCCGTCGGAAATTCTGGTGGTCTGTGATGGCAAGACCGATCCAGACTGGATCGCCATGGACCTGTTTTCCCAGGCAGAGCATGATGAGGAAGCCCAGGCCATCCTGGTCAGCCCGGACGGCGAGTTCCTGCAACAGGTGGCCGAGTCCATGGAAAAACTGGCGGTGACTCTGGAGCGGGAAACCATTATCCGTACGTCCATGAAACATCGCGGCGCCATGATTCAGGTGCAGGATCTGGAGCAGGCCATTGCCCTGGCCAATACCATTGCCTCCGAGCATCTGGAGCTTTCCATTGATGACGCCGAGCAATGGGCAAAACAGATTCGTCATGCCGGTGCCATCTTCCTGGGCCGTCACACGCCGGAAGCCCTGGGTGATTACTGCGCGGGCCCCAATCACGTGTTGCCGACCAGTGCCACGGCACGATTTTCTTCCCCCCTGGGTGTGTATGATTTCCAGAAGCGCAGCTCACTGATCGGTTGCTCCCCGGAGGGCGCCAGCGAGCTGGGGAAAATCGCCTCACCCCTGGCCCGCGGCGAAAGCCTCACCGCCCACGCGCGCAGCGCCGAATACCGAATCAAGAAAGCGTCAGACGTCTGACCTCGGACGACAAAACTATGAGCAAATACTGGAGCGACTTCGTTCACCAACTGGAACCCTATGTTCCCGGCGAGCAGCCGAAGATGGACAGGTTGGTGAAGTTGAATACCAATGAGCACCCCCTGGGTCCGTCGCCAAAGGTGATTGAGGCGATTCGTGGGCAAGCGGACGAGCGCCTGCGTCTGTACCCGGATCCTGACAGTGGTGAGCTCAAGCAGGCCATTGCCGATTACTATTCTGCTCAGGGCCATGCTATCCAGCGCTCCCAGGTGTTCGTCGGCAACGGTTCCGACGAGGTGCTGGCGCATCTGTTCATGGGTTTTTTCCGCCAGAACAAACCCTTGCTGTTTCCGGACATCACCTACAGCTTCTACAAGGTCTATTGCGGCCTCTACCAGATCGACTATGAGCCGGTAGCGCTGGACGAGACGCTGTCCATCAATGTGGAAGACTACCTGAAACCCAATGGCGGCATTATTTTCCCCAACCCCAATGCCCCCACCGGCAAGTTAATGCCGCTGAGCGATATCGAGCGTCTCCTGCAGGCCAATACAGAAACCCTGGTGGTGATTGACGAAGCCTACATCGACTTCGGTGGCGATACGGCCATCAGCCTGGTCAACCGCTACCCGAATCTGTTGGTCACCCAGACCCTGTCCAAGTCCCGTTCCCTGGCCGGTTTGCGTATCGGTCTGGCCGTGGGCGATGAGGCGCTGATTGATGGTCTGAACCGCATCAAGGACAGCTTCAATTCCTATCCGCTGGATCGCCTGGCTATCGCCGCCGGTGTGGCCGCATTCCAGGATCAGGCATGGTTCGAGCAGGGCTGTGAACAGGTAATCCGCCAGCGTGACTGGCTCAACGAGCAGCTCTCCCTGCGCGGCTTCGACAGTCTGCCGTCGGCGGCCAATTTCCTCTTTACTCGCCACCCGCAACACAGTGGTGCGTCTCTTGCTCAGGGCCTGCGGGAGCAGGGCATCATCGTGCGCCACTTCGGCAAGCCTGAACGCATCGCCGACTACCTGCGCATTACCGTGGGCACAGCAGAGCAAAACCAGGCGCTGATCGACGCGCTGGACACGCTGCTCTGATTCCCGCTGCGGAAAATCTTTTTTCACCACAGAGGGCGCCGAGCACACAGAGAAAAAGGCTGGCTCGGTATCCTGTGGTGAAAGCCTTTCGTGTAGGAGCGTCGCTGGCGGCGCGATCCTACCGTTGATAAAACATCCATTTCAGAATGCGTAGGTTTTATCTTTTTCTCAGTGAGCTCTGTGCCCTCTGTGGTAAAAGAATCTTTTGCTACACAAGGAGAGAGATCGCGCCAACCAACGCCGCAAGACTCCCCGCTTGAACCTTTCCCAATACCTGCGGTACTAACAGGTATCGTCCAACGGAAAGGACCCGAATAATGAAACGATCGTTGCTGCTTGGCTGTGCGCTGTTGCCCACGTCCCTTTTAGCCGCTGATTTCAACGTCACTGCGCCGGTGAGCGAGGCGGTGTTATTCCCCTCCCAGGCCCACCTCACTCGCACTCTCAGTCAGTCCCTCTCCGCTGGTGAGCACCAACTGGTAGTCAGTGGTCTGCCGGAGCTGGATCTGGACAGCTTGCAGGTGACGGTGAAGGGCGCTCGCTTGCAGGGTGTCCGCCAGGGATTTGCCATCAACAAAGCCGATGTATCAGCCCGGCGGGCCGAGTTGGATGCGGCCATCCTCGAACTGGAGCAGATCATGGCCGCCGCCAAGGCAGCGGATGCATTGGATCAGCAACAGATTCACCATCTGCAGTCGCTAATGGGGCAGGCTCCCCAGGGGCAAGCGGTGTTTGCGCAGGTGCCGGTAGAAAAGTGGTCCAGCGCCTGGGCGTCCATCGGCAAGGCGGTGGAACAGCGGCAGGCGGCCATCAACCAGCGGGCAGTGGTACGTCACGACCAGCAACAGAAACTGGACGCCCTGCGCCAGGAACGCCAGCAGTTGGGGCAAGGACAAACCCGCAGCCGCGAACTGGTTCTCACCGTCAGCGCTGACAAACCGTCAACGGCGAAGGTTGAGCTAAAGTACTTTACCGGGCAGGCGGGCTGGCAGAACCAGCTGCGGGTGGATCTGAACAGCCGCAATGAAAACGTGGCGGTGACCGGCATTGCCCTGATCCATAACCGGACCGGCGAGGACTGGCAGAATGTCCGCGCTACCCTGGGTCTGGTGCCGGCCGGTTATCGCCACCTGCCCGATCCGGCGCCCTGGATTGTACGGTTGGCAGCCCCTCAGCCGGAGATGCGAAAGCAATCATTGCGGACGGTGATGGCGGAGCCGGCGGCGTATCAAGCTGATATGGCAGAGAGCGTCAGCGGCATGCCGGTGGCGGCTCCTGTGGCACATGGCTTTGATATGCGGGTACCGCTTTCCGCGCCGTTGTCCCTGGCCAGTGGTGATGCCAGTGCCCGGGTTTCCTACCAACAGGCAGAATTACCGGTAACCCTGAGTCGGGAAAGTTACCTGTGGCAGCAGCCCGCAGTGCTGCTGGTGGGGGAGTGGGACAATACCAGCCCGCTTCCCTGGCTGGCGGGCAGTGTCACCCTGCTGCGTGATGGTCAGCGTCTGACCCGCTACCATCGCCAGCAAAGTATCAAGCAGGGTGAAAAGGTGAAAATGAGCTTTGGCGACGATCCGCGCCTTCAGATTACCGTGACCCGGGAGCCTTCCCGGGAAGGGGAAACCGGTCTGATCAGCAAGGAAAGTACCCTGTCGGCGATCAAGAACATCACCCTCCTTTCCCATTACGACAAGCCGATCACGGTAAACCTGCTGGATCGCCTCCCCGTGGCCGGCAACGACGATATTACCGTTACCGCCAAGGGCAAGGCCGCGGATGCACAGGATGTGGATGATGTGAAAGGCCTGCAACGCTGGCAATTCACTCTTCCCGCGGGGGGCGAAGAACGCTTCAAGCAGGGCTTTGAGATTCGTTATCCGGCAGGGGAAAGTTTGAGTGGGGTGGAAGGGCTTTGAAGGCAGTTAACAGTTAACAGTGAATAGTTAACAGCGGCGCGACAGCCCGCTGGGTTGACTTGAAACGCAAGAGGCCGCGCCCATCGCTTGGGCGCGGCCTCTTGCGTTTCAGAGACAGATAAGCGCTCACGCGCACTGTTCACTATTCACTGTTAACTGCTTTATTCCGTTTCTGCCGGCGGCCGTGTACCAATCACCACATCTACGGTCAGCGGTTGGCGGTTACGGACGATGTTCAGACTGACTTTCTGCTCTGGCTTCATGCCGGCAATGCGGTTCATGGCTTCGTAGCCGTCGGCCATGGCGGTGCCGTCGATGCCCACCAGTACGTCGCCGGGCTGCAGGCCACCCTTGTGGGCGGGGCTGTCGATGACCACTTCCGTGATCACACCACCGCGCACTTCGTCCATGCCGAAGGTCTCGGCCAGGGACGGGGTAATATCCTGCACGGTAACCCCCAGATAACCACGAATCACCCGGCCATGGTCTATCAGGTCACGCATCACTTCCCGGGCGATGGAGGCCGGGGTGGCAAAACCGATGCCCTGCCAGCTGCCGTCAGCGGAGAGGATGGCGGTGTTGATGCCGATCAGATGGCCACGGGTATCAATCAGGGCGCCGCCGGAGTTGCCGCGGTTGATGGCCGCGTCGGTCTGGATGAAATTCTCGAAGGTGGCAATGCCCAGATGGCTGCGCCCGGTGGCACTGACAATCCCCATGGAAACGGTCTGGCCTACGCCAAGGGGGTTGCCGATGGCCAGTACCACATCGCCCACCTGCACCGGTCCGTTACCGTTGAGTTCCACTTCCGGCAGGTTTTCCAGTGCCACATGAAGCAGGGCCAGGTCGGTCTCCGGGTCAGTGCCCACCACCCGGGCCGGGGCATCGCGGCCGTCACGCAGGGCCACCAGGATTTCGTCTGCGTCGCGGATCACGTGATAACTGGTAAGGATGTAGCCTTCGTCGTCCACGATAACCCCGGAACCCAGGCTGTTCAGGGCCCGTTCACGGCGGGGTTCTTCCATAAAGCGGTTAAACAGCGGGTCTTCTGGCACGTCATCGCTGGTGAGGATTTGTGTGGTGTAAATATTGACCACTGCCGGAGCCGCATGGTTGACGGCACCGGCATAACTGGCGGTGCCACTGTCGTAGCGCCCGGGGCGAGCGTTCGGACCCCACTCATACCACCACAGCACGGCCAGGCCCACGGCCAGGCCCGCCAGAATCGGTCCGGCAAAAAAACGAAAGGCTCTGATCACCGACAATGCCCCCATGCGCTTGCTTTGGCCCGTGCCATTGCCTTTCGCCCGCCACCGGGACGGGGACGAACGAGACAAGCCCGGGTCTGGATAGGTAAACTGCGCGCAATATTATCAGATCATTGCCCGGTAGGTGTCATGCTCAAGCGCGATTACATGCTGACCTTGCTCGACCAGGAGCTGGCTGCGGATCACTTTCAGGACTACTGTCCCAATGGGTTGCAGGTGGAAGGCCGCGAACAGATCCGCCGTGTGGTCAGCGGGGTCACCGCCTGCCAGGCCCTGATCGATGCGGCGATCGTGGAAGAAGCGGATGCCATTCTGGTTCACCATGGTTATTTCTGGAAAGGTGAGGATCAGCGGGTTCGCGGCATGAAAAAGCAGCGCCTGCAGACCTTGCTGCGCCACGATATCAATCTGTTTGCCTATCACCTTCCCCTGGATGCCCACCCGACCCTGGGCAATAACGCCCAGCTTGCCCGGCGTCTGGGGTTCACTGTGGAGGGTGGACTGGATGATGCGCCGCGGCCGATCGGCAATGTGGGGCGGCTCGACAGCCCCATGTCGGCGGCGGAGTTCGCTGCCCACGCCGAAGCCGTGCTGGGACGCACCCCGTTGCATGTGGGCGACCCGGGCGATGAGATTGAAACCATCGGCTGGTGTACCGGTGGCGCCCAGGGCTTTATCGACAAGGCCCAGACCCGGGGGATGGATGCCTACCTGAGCGGCGAGATTTCCGAGCCCACCACCCACTTTGCCCGGGAAACCGGCATGCACTATTTTGCCTGTGGTCACCATGCCACCGAACGCTATGGGGTACAGGCCCTGGGCCAGTGGCTCAATGAGCAGTTCGGTGTGGAACATATCTTTATCGACATCGATAACCCGGCCTGAGCAGTACGAGGAACACCCTGATCCCATGAAGATTACTGTTGTATACAACCCGACCGCCGGGGGTGGCCGGGAGACCCTGCTGTGCCGTTTTGTGGCGGAGCTGGAGAAACTGGACGCGCGAGTGCGTCTCTACCACACGCGAGGGCCGGGTGATGCAACCGCGTATCTGCAGGCCCTGGAAAATCAGGGCGATTGCGTGGTGGCGGTGGGCGGTGATGGCACCACCAACGAAGTCCTCAATGGTCTGGCTCCCGGAGTGGCCCTGGGGGTGTTTGCCACCGGGACCGCCAATGTATTGGCAAAGGAGCTGCAGCTGCCCAAACAGCCGGAGCAGGCGGCCAGGATCGTGGTCAATGGCAAAAATGTGCCGGTCACCCCGGCCCGGCTCAACGGACGCCGTTTTATCATGATGTGCGGCATCGGCTACGACGCCTGGGTGGTGGATGGGGTGAACCTGTCGGTGAAGGAACGGTTCGGCAAGCTGGCCTATGTCCAGTCCATGCTTGCCCAGATTCGCCGTTACGGTCAGCGCCATTACCGGGTCATGGTCGATGGCCGGCCGCTGGATTGTTTTTCTGCCATCGTCACTAACGGCCGCCACTATGGCGGCAGCTTTGTGCTCAGCCGTGAGGCCAATATTCTCCGGCCCCAGGTGCAGGTATTGCTGTTCCAGAAGCCGGGCGTCAGCTTCCTGTTGCGCTGTCTCGCCGCGCTGTTGCTGGGGCGCATGGAGCGGGTGGATGGTGTGGCCAGCCTGCGTGCCCAGCGGGTGGAGATTCGCTGCGAAAATGCCGATGAGCCGATACAGGCCGATGGTGACCCGGCCGGGAAACTGCCGGCGGAGATTGTGGTGGAAGAGGAGCCTGTGCCCATGCGGGTGGCGCAGACCTTTCAATAAGCCCCCTTCACCAGCCCGGGTTGCAGGGCGTGAATATACGGTTGATGCCCCCCTGCCGTTGGAGCTTTGCTCGCAAAGCGAAGGTTACCCGCAGGCACGTTGCGGGATTTCGGACTTTCGCCTTGCGAGCAAGGCTCCAACGGGGAAAGGGGCGCCTGAGCCGGGGGTGCCAAGGCAGCGCCAGGAATTCGCTGGCGCTGGTTTGGGGGCGGTGTCGTCAGCGGTGTTTCATTTCTTTTCTTGCGGTGGGCAGCCCTGCTCGTCGCAGCCTTCCGCGTAGTCGCGGGGAGGCTCCACGATATTGTCTGTGACCGGGTTGTCCGCCACGTCCACGGGTTTGAACGGCCCGGTGGTTTTCTGGCGCAGACCGAAATCTTCGGCCAGGGTGCCGCCCTTGGCGCTGGGGGCATAATCCAGCGGCGGAGCCACCGGCTCGTCACTGCCTTTCTGCGGTGCAGAGTCCAGGGATTTTGCCACTGCCCGTTTGCGACCCACTTCGGAACACAAGGCCTGGGCACCTTTGGAAAGGTGCTCGTGGACGGAGCGATAGGCCTGGGTCATGTCGTTGACCAGTTCTGCGGTATGCAGAAAATGATCATCCACCTGATCACGATAGTGATTGAGGGCCTGACGGGCTTCGTCACGGTCACGAATCAGCTGGCCGGCCTGACGCCGTGCCGGTAACAACCAGAACAGTAATCCTGCGCCCACTACCACGCCGGCGGCGAAGCACAGCACCCCAGTTGTCAGCATATCCATGGCATACTCCTTCTGAATTCCCGCTATTGCAGCACAGTGCCGTGCGGTCGCCAAGGGTTAGAGCCTATCCAGGGTCTCTTCACAACCGCGTTGCCGCTAAAAATGGCTCCAGGCAATACTCGCAGAGCACAGAGGGCACGATACCGCAGTGCCTGATGGGTCAAGTTCAAGGTTCATAACACAGTATGGGGTCATTTTTAGCGGCAACCCGAAGGGCCGGGCCCATTCTTTTCAGGTGGAGAGTGCCGCCAGCCCGCGATGGCGCTCGTTCATGTAGAATGACTACGCTACACAATCGCCATCACGAGCTGGCGACCCGCTTTACAGGTTAAGGAAGGACTCCGGCGCGGTTGTGAAGAGACCCTGGATAGGCTCCAAGGTGTAAGAGAGTGTTGATACTCTTGACGACCTTGATGCGGCGTAGGGTTTTGCGTCCGGGTGCAGCAGCGGGTCGGCAGGGCAAGAAATGCGACAGGGGTGAAATATGGCAGCACAACAGCGACAAAGTCTCTCCGGTCCGGCCGGCAAGCTGGAGGCCGTGGTGGAGCAGGGCAGTGAAACGCCGTCGTTCGTCGCCATTATCTGCCACCCGCATCCCCTCTTTGGTGGCACCATGGACAACAAGGTGGTGACCAGCCTGAGCCGTCTGGCCCGAGACCAGGGGGCTGTGGTGGTGCGGTTCAACTTCCGCGGCGTTGGTGAAAGCCAGGGAGCCTATAGCGACGGCATCGGGGAAACCGAAGACCTGCTGGCCATACACAGCTGGCTGACCCATGCCTGGCCCGATCTGCCCCTGTGGTTGGCCGGGTTCTCCTTCGGCAGTTTTGTGGCCGCCCGCGGAGCAGAAATTCTCAAGGCCAATGGTATGCCGGCCCGGGAGTTGCTGCTGGTGGCGCCTCCCGTCCACCATTACCCCTTTGATGAGATCGAACAGACCGGCTGCCCGGTGACCGTGGTCCAGGGTGAGGATGATGAAGTGGTGCCGGCGGAGCAGGTGTTTCGTTGGGTTGACGCCACGCCGCTGGCGCCGGATCTGATCCGTTTCCCGGATTGCGGGCATTTCTTCCATGGCAAACTGGTGGAGCTGAAACAGGCTGCCGCCAGCCATTTGCCTGCCTGATGTTGTCAGCCAGTCCTTGCGACGCTACATTGCCCCGTCCGAGCAGCAGGCCCCGAGTCCCATGACGCCTCTTGAACAGTACCAAGCCGATCTCCAGCGTGACGACTTTTTCCAGGACCCGGCCCAGCAAAGGGCGGTGGAAGAACTGGATGCGCTGTATCACTGCTTGCTGGCAGAGCCGGCTGGCGGGGGCTTGTTGTCACGTTTTCGCAAGCCCCGCGCGCTTACCGGCCTGTACATGTGGGGAGGCGTCGGTCGCGGCAAGACCTACCTGATGGATGTGTTTTTTCAGGCGCTGCCGTTCAAGGAAAAGCGCCGCATGCACTTTCATCGCTTCATGCAGAAGGTGCATCGGGAAATGCGAGAGCGCCAGGGGGAGAAGAACCCGCTGGTGAGCATTGCCCGCAAGTTCGCCAGCCAGTCCCGGGTGCTGTGCTTTGATGAATTCTTTGTCACTGACATCACCGATGCCATGATTCTGGCCGGGCTGATGGGGGAGTTGTTCGCCAATGGCGTGACCCTGGTCGCCACCTCCAACATCGAGCCTGATGGTCTTTATAAGGACGGCCTGCAACGGGCGCGTTTCCTGCCGGCCATCGATCTGCTCAAGCAGTACACCAAGGTGCTCAACGTGGATGGCGGCAATGACTACCGTCTGCGGCTACTGGAACAGGCCGAGCTGTACCATTGCCCGTTGGGCAAGGCGGCGGATGAATTTCTCCGCGAACGTTTCCGTACCCTGGAACCAGATCATTCCCGGCATCGTGATCACGGCAACGTGCTGATCGAGGGGCGCAAGATTCCCTCGGTCATGTGCGCGGATGATGTGGTGTGGTTTGAATTCAAGGCCCTCTGTGATGGTCCGCGTAGCCAGACCGATTACATCGAAGTGGCGCGGGAGTTTCATACCGTACTGGTCTCCAATGTGGAGCAGATGGGGGCCGGCAAGGATGACATGGCCCGGCGTTTCATCAACCTGGTGGACGAGTTCTACGACCGGGCGGTGAAGCTGGTGGTTACCGCAGAAGTGCCCATCGAAGATCTCTATGCCGGTGGGCGCCTGGACTTCGAATTCGAGCGCACCCGTTCCCGTCTTCAGGAAATGCAGTCCTCCGAGTATCTGGGGCGTGAGCACCGGGCCTGAGGGCAAGTCGTCATTGGCCGGAATTGTCATCACGGTCCGGCGGTGAACATTTCGGTCATTGCCCGCTGGCAGCACCAGTGCACAGAATGCGTCATTCTGTGCCCCGGCCGAGCCCGGTATCGGGGCTACCCCTGATAACCTGACTCCGGAGAGCATCATGATTCCCCGTACGCTGTTCAGTTCCGACCATGAAACCTTCCGCGCAACCGTGCGCAAATTCCTCGAAAATGAGGCAGTACCTCATCACGAAGAGTGGGAGCAAACCGGAGTTGTTCCCAAAGAGGTATGGCTCAAAGCGGGTGAGCAGGGTTTTCTGTGCCCCATGGTGAGTGAGGAGTACGGCGGTATCGGGGCCGATTTTCTCTATAGTGTGGTGATTGGCGAGGAAGTGTCCCGGCTGGGTCTGACCGGCATTGGCTGGGGGCTGCACACGGAAATCGTGGCGCCTTACATCGAGCACAATGGCTCTGAAGTCCTCAAACAGAAATACCTGCCGAAAATGGTGACCGGTGAAATGATTGGCGCGATTGCCATGACCGAGCCGGGCGCTGGCTCAGATCTGCAGGGCGTGAAGACCTCTGCCGTGAAAGAGGGTGATCACTACATCCTCAACGGTTCCAAGACCTTTATCACCAACGGTCAGAATGCCGATATCGTCATCGTGGTGGCGAAAACCGATCCGTCCAAGGGTGCCAAGGGTATCAGCCTGTTTGTGGTGGAAACTGACTCCGAAGGGTTCGAAAAGGGCACCAACCTGAAGAAGGTGGGCATGAAGGCCCAGGATACCTCTGAATTGTTCTTCCAGGACGTGAAGGTGCCAGCCGAAAACCTGCTGGGTGAAGAGGGCATGGGCTTTATCTACCTGATGCAGGAATTGCCGCAGGAGCGCTTGGGCATCGCCATTGGTGGTCTGGCAATGGCGGAAGCGGCCCTGGAACATACCATCAACTATGTAAAAGAACGTAAAGCTTTTGGTAAGCCGGTGGCTGCTTTTCAGAACACCCAGTTCAAAATTGCCGAGATGCACACCAAACTGGAAGTGGCCCGCGCCTATGTGGACCGCTGCCTGGAACTGCATCTGAAAAAGGAACTGGACATCCCCACCGCGGCGGCCGCCAAGTATTACATTACCGATCTGCAGTGCGAGGTAATTGATGAATGCGTGCAATTGCACGGTGGATACGGCTATATGTGGGAGTATCCGGTAGCGCGCATGTTTGCCGATTCACGGGTGCAGCGGATCTATGGCGGCACCAATGAAATCATGAAAACGATCATTGCCAAGGCCGTTCTGGCGGACTGAAACCGGTCGTGTGATTGTAAAAAAAGAAAGGGCAGCATTCGCTGCCCTTTTTTCTTCTCCCAGCTGACGTGAAAGCCTGACTGAACGCGATTCCTTGCTTGTATCATGGCCTATTGTGTATAAGTGGGCTGCTGATCTTTTACTTATAACGACAGCATTACTTTGCGAGGAAGAGGGAGAGAAATCATGAAAAAAACAGGTGCCGTTCTTGTCGGTTCCGCATTGAGCCTGGTTGCCGGGCATGCGGCGGCAAGTGGCTTTTCCGTGTCTTACCAATCCGTGTCCGCTCTGGGTACCGCTTATGCCGGTGCCGGTGTGCTGAGCGAGAACGCCTCTAACCAATGGTACAACCCGGCGACGCTGGCAGGACTGAAGCAGGCGGAGTTGTCTGCGGCGGTTCACCAAGTCTGGATCGATACCACGTTCAAAGGTGATGCGACCACAACGCCTTTCGGTAATGCACCGGGAGATTTTGATGATGTTGAGCCGTTCGTGGGCAGCGCATTTCTCGCTGTGCCATTGAGCGACATGATGACATTTGGTCTGGCGGTGAATGCTCCCTTTGGCACCAAGATTGAGTATGAAGATAACTGGGGTAATGCCATCAGCCCCCTGGGTACTGGCAGTGGTGATTTTTACGCAACCGAGTCGGATCTGAAAACCTACAATGTGAATCCGTCGCTGGGTATCCAAGTGACAGATAAACTGAATGTGGGGCTGGGTGTCAGCTACCAACGTTTGGATGCTGACATTCGCAATGCGGCTACACGTTTGGAGGGTGATGATGACAGTTATGGCTGGAACCTGGGGCTGACCTACAGCCCGGATGATAACAACCACTTCGGTGTCGCTTATCGTTCCAAAATTGAATATGACGTAGAAGGTGATATTACTTTTAATTCGCCTCCTTTCCCGGCTCCCCTGGCGGGAAAATTCAAAGGTGAAACCTCTGTTGATCTTCCCGCATCACTCCAACTGTCATATGCGGGTGATTTATCTGACCGTACCCAGATTTTGATGGGGGTCGAATGGATGGAATGGAGCAGTTTGGATCAGTTGGTAATTAACCATGAAGGACCTTCAGGAGCTGTTCCTCCCGGATACAACCCGGCAGTGGAAAGCTTCGACTGGGAAAACACCGTGCGTTATTCCCTTGGTGTCCGTCACGCCATGAATGAGACCACCGTGCTGCGTGCGGGTGTAGCCAAGGAGGACTCCACTCAGGGCACCGATAACCGCTCGGCCATCTCTCCGGATTCTGACCGGGTCTGGGTGACCCTGGGTGCCGGTTTCACCCCGGTGGAGAACATGACCATCGACGTGGGTTATGCGCATATCTTCGTGGAAGATGCGGATATCAACCGTTCCGACAAATTCGGGGCCCCATTGGTGGGCACCTACGAACTGGATGCGGACGTGATCGGCGCGCAGCTTAGCTACCGCTTCTGATTACTTGCCACGTTCCAACAAAAAAGGCCCTGCTAGCAGGGCCTTTTTTATGCTCGCAAGCGCCAGCCAAACCTTTCCGGCACTGTAGGGTGGATTAGCCTAAGCGTAATCCACCATGTTTGAATTCCGTGCCGTTGCTGCCGAAAGGTGGATTACGCCTTAGGCTAATTCACCCTACGCCACCCTGCGTTTCCTTCCATGTCAGCAGTCTTGCAGCCAGGGCCGGCGCCAGCGCGGTAGCCATGGCCTGATACCCCTTGATGCCGGGGTGATAGCCGTCCTCGGCCAGCAGGGCCGGGTCGTTCATTGCCGGGTAGGCCAGATGGATAAAGTCATTGGGGTGCTCCCTGGCCAGCTGCTGTTGGACGGCATCCAGTTGTCGGGCCCGCCAGCCCAGCAGCTGGCGCAGGGGCGAGGGCAGGGCGGTAAAGCGGTGCATGGGCGGCACGCTGAGCAGGTAGAGCGGCGTCGGTAGTCTGGCAGCGAGTGTCAGTAGTTGCTCGCGATAACGGCGCCTGGGTGTCAGCCCGGTGGTGTCATTGACGCCCATGCTGAGCAAGATGACATCTGCCTGCGGCAGCTCGGTGTGTGTCAGGTTGTCCAGCAGGGCCTGCAGGCGGATACCGTTAATGCCGTGGCTATGCCAGGCAATCGGGTGTCGGCTTTGCTGATATAGCTGCCGGGCAAGTTGGCTGGCCAGGCCATCTTGATGATGCGGCACCCCCACCCCGGCGGCGGTGGATTCGCCAATCACCAGCAGTCGCAATGCGGGCTCGCCCTCACCGTATTGGCCGTGAGGCTCGCCATCGGCCTCCGGCAGGCGCGGAGTGGTGCGGCGGGTGCGCTTGCCCTGCCACACCAGCAGTGGGGCGAGCAGGGCCGTACTGAGCCAGA
>JGI12037J13215_1000088_pt1 | contig 13932 bp, 7 predicted proteins | sample DeeseametaMP0556_FD_13215 | JGI IMG/M metagenome (IMG submission 13215) | reverse complement strand
CCTCAAGCCTAGCCGCGTCGGCACCCTGGATGTGATCGGCAACGCCTACGAATACCTGATCAAGAATTTCGCCGCCAGTGGTGGTCAGAAGGCCGGTGAGTTTTACACCCCCCCGGAGGTTAGTGACCTGATTTCCGAACTGCTCGATCCGCAAACCGGCGACAGCATCTGCGACCCGGCCTGTGGCTCCGGCTCCCTGCTGATGAAGTGTGGCCGCAAAGTCGTCACCAACCATGACAGCAAGCAATATGCCCTCTACGGCCAGGAAGCCATCGGCTCCACCTGGTCGCTGTCCAAAATGAACATGTTTCTGCACGGCGAAGACAACCACAAAATCGAATGGGGCGACACCATCCGCAACCCCAAGCTGCTGGATAAAAACGGCGACCTGATGCTGTTCGATATCGTTACCGCCAACCCTCCGTTCAGCCTGGATAAATGGGGCCACGACGAAGCTGAACACGACAAATTCAGCCGCTTCCGCCGGGGCATCCCGCCGAAAACCAAAGGCGACTACGCCTTTATCCTGCACATGATCGAAACCCTGAAACCAAAAACAGGGCGCATGGGCGTAGTCGTACCCCACGGCGTCCTGTTCCGTGGCTCCAGCGAAGGCAAGATCCGCCAACAGCTGATCGACGAGAACCTGCTCGATGCTGTTATTGGCCTACCGGAAAAACTCTTCTACGGCACCGGCATTCCCGCCGCCATCCTGATCTTTAAAAAGGCGAAGAGCGACAACAAGGTGCTTTTTATCGATGCCAGCCGCGAATTCAAAGCCGGCAAAAACCAGAACCTGCTCACAGAAGAGAACATCCGCAAGATCGTTGACACCTACCGCAACGGCGCAAGCGTAGAAAAATATTCCTATATCGCCAGCCTCGAAGAGATTCAAGAGAACGACTACAACCTCAATATCCCGCGCTATGTGGATACCTTTGAGCAAGAGGAAGAGATTGATTTGATGGCGGTGCGGGCCGAGCGGGAGAAATTGAAAACGCAGCTTGCCGAGCTGGAAGGCGAGATGGCCAAGTATCTATCGGAGCTGGGTTATGGTGCATAAGACGGTGGCTGGAGTTCTGCCTGATGAGTGGGGAGGTGCTTTGATTAAAAATGTCAGCAAGGTTGTTCGTGGCAGCTCGCCCAGACCAGCTGGCAGCCCCTTGTATTTTGACGGGGATTTTTTACCTTGGGCTACGGTCGCCGACCTAACAAATTCAGACGACATGTATCTCACATCAACCAAATCTATGCTTACGGAAGAAGGTTCAGAGAGAACTCGGATAACCGATCCCGGCACTTTGATGCTAACCAACAGCGGAGCGACGCTGGGTGTCCCCAAAATTTCCAAGATAAGATGTGGCGCAAACGATGGGATTGCGATGCTGTTAGACCTTAATGGCATCGCGACTGAGTATGCTTATTACTATCTATCTTCAAAAACTCAGTATTTCAGGGATGTTGTTGCGCCAGGCGTGGGTCAGCCCAACCTTAACACAGACTTAATTGGCGACTTCCCAATACCAGTTCCCCCTCTCTCAGAACAAAAGAAAATCGCCCAAATCCTATCCGCCTGGGACAAGGCCATCACCACCACCGAACAGCTGCTCGCCAACAGCCAGCAACAGAAAAAATCCCTAATGCAACAACTCCTCACCGGCAAAAAACGCCTGCTGGATAAGAATGGGGTTAGGTTTAGCGGAGAGTGGAAGAAACCTAAACTTTCAAAACTATTCGAACGCGTAACGAAGAAAAATAATGGCCAAAGCACTAACGTAGTTACCATCTCTGGACAGCATGGCTTGATTCGTCAGGATGAATTTTTCAAAAAAACAGTGGCATCTGAAACACTTGATGGTTACTTCCTTATAAGAAGAGGCCAGTTTGCATACAACAAAAGCTATTCAAATGGCTATCCGATGGGTGCAATCAAACGATTGAATCGCTATGAGGATGGAGTGGTAACAACGCTCTACATATGCTTTGAAATAACGGATTCGACAAAAACCGATAGCGATTATTGGGAGCATTACTTTGAGTCAGGACTACTGAATAAGGGGTTGTCTCAAATTGCACACGAAGGTGGTCGTGCTCATGGCTTGCTAAATGTAAAGCCTTCGGATTTTCTGTCGCTGGTAGTATCTGTCCCTTGTCTTGAGGAACAGAAAAAAATCGCCGAAGCTCTATCTGCTTCTGCTAAAGAAGTTGCTACGCTGCAGAAAAAGATTGATACCTTGAAGAAAGAGAAGAAAGCCCTAATGCAGAATCTGCTAACGGGGAAGGTTAGAGTGAGAACCATCGGGGACAAAAAATGAGTGAGATATCGTACTATTCTTCTGAATCCACCTTTCTCGATGCGCAGGGATTGCCGCGAAAAATTGACCTAGATAGCAGCGAGGGCCATGAAGGACTGCAACCCTTTCAGAATTTCATTAATCGACTAGTTGATGCTGAAAACTTGATCGTGCTCGCCGGTTCCGGCTCATCGCTCACCTTTAACAAACCCGGATGTAGCAGTATGGCTCCAAGTATGATGGATCTCTGGGAGAGCTGCAAAAGCCTAGATGAAAAGAGATTTAATGAAATACTAAAGATTGTCAGTTATCACGAAGTAGCCGGAAAATGGCCAAATGGAGACCCGAAGAAAGATATCGAGCTATTACTATCCTTGTGTGACTCCTACTTGCCATTAAAGAATTTAAGCGCTAGGCGACAGCAGTGGGTTTCTGATTTTTTAAAATCAGCCAAGGAGAAAATCCTTGAAGAGACTAGCTTTGTTGACAAAGTGGCGGAGGACGATTGGGTCTCGCACAACATGTTTTTAAGTAAACTCGGCAAGAGAACCCCGAAACAGAAGAGATTAAAGATTTTCACGACAAATTATGATCTGGCTTTTGAAGTGGCCGCCTCCAACACCGGCATTATAGTGATAGATGGTTTTGAATTCTCAAAGCCTTATAGATTTAACCCCGCTTGGTATCAGTATGACATTATCAATAGATCTCAGGCCTCTGAGAAGGGGGGCGCCTATCTGCCAAACATCATTCATTTATATAAAATTCATGGATCTGTAGACTGGGTTAGCACGGACCAAGGCATATGCAAGCAAGGCGGAAAAACAAGCGTTAAAGGTAATCCGGTATTCATCTATCCAAGTAGCACGAAGTATCAGAACTCATACGAGCCACCCTATCTAGATATGATGGCGGCATTCCTTGACGCATTGCAGAAACCAAGAACAGCGCTGCTTTGTGTTGGCTTCGGTTTCAATGATAGACATATCAATAATGCCATTACTATGGCGTTGCGCACCAATTCTGAGTTCATGGTAATGGCCGCAACCAAGGATCCGTTCTCTGAAGGCTCCTCATTCAACGCTGAAATCAAGACGCAGATGATGCAAGCCGCCGCCGCAGGCGATTCAAGAATATCCATTGTCGACTGCTCATTCGAAGCACTATCAAAACTTATCCCCAATCGACACAAGCCAAGCCCTGAAGAGACTTTGCTAAGCATGTTCGAAAGCGTCATTGGCAAAGGTCGCATGTGATGACAGAAAGGAAATGGTTCTCCCCTCACGATGGCAAGCGCCGGATTGGCAGCCTTCTAGATGTATCTGCTACGGAGGCGAAGATAAACTTGAGCATTGCAGGAGCCGGAGATCACGCATGGATTCTCGGCAACCGACTACCTGCAGGAGAGGTGAATGAGTTTGTATTTCTTGACTGCGGTCAACTTTCCGTCCTCGCACGCGTTGTCAAGGTTTGGCTTGAAAGCGGCGAGCGCCTAAGTGTTGACGGGCTGGATGATAGCAAGCCCAAAAACAATCCCATCGGACTAGTTCAACTCTTGGTAAGCGTAGATGTTGAAACAGGCTACAACCACAAAGGGATCAAACAACACCCCAAACTAGGGGCCCAAGTCTATGCGGCCCATCCGGAATTGGTTTCGATGCTTGCCGAAGGCGGTCTAAGCGAGGACCAGGCTAGTTTGCAGCTCCCTGTTGCAGAAATGCCGCATGATTCATCCGTATCCATACATATAACCCCAGAGAAGCTATTCGCGAGGCATTGCGCTGTTCTTGGGTCTACGGGCGGCGGAAAAAGCTACACTATGGCAAACCTAATAGAAAACGTATACAGGTTCGGCGGAAAGGTCTTCCTGCTAGATGCGACCGGAGAGTTCGCGGGGCTACCCTGCACCAGCTATTACGTTGGTGATCACCCTAATGCCGATGCGACAAACAAAGTCACATACCCTCATTGGATGTTCACAGACTCAGATATGAGGGCACTATTGAGGCCGTCTGCTCAGAGCCAGGCCCCAAAGTTGGAATCGGCCATTCAGAGCCTGCGAGTGGTGACGCAGTTTTATCAGAATCCAAATCATGGCCTACCAATAAGCCCTTCTTATACGCTCATCAAGCAGGGGAATAGTAAGGCCCCTTTTGAAGCAGCCGTTGGGTCAATAAGCACCTCTTTTCAGAGCACTCCTTGGTCCTTTTCAGCATTGTCATCCCAGATCATTGAGGAGTGCGTTTGGCCTAATGGAGGCTCCGCCAGTTCACCACGCCCTGAAATTTGGGGCGGAAGGGCAGACAATGACGTCGGACATTGCCTGAATCTCGTTTCTCGAATCCAGGCGATGGCCGGAAATCCACATTTAGAGTGGATGATAGATTGTGATCATCAGCTTCTTACAATCCCAAAGCTGATTGAGGACTTAAGCTCATCCGTCAAGCCGGAAATCGTTCGCCTGGACCTTTCAGCCATTCCATTTGAGGCGAGTGCTAGAGAAATTCTCGTGAATGCAATTGGCAGGAAGCTATTGTCATGCGCTCGCCACAGCGAAATAAGCTATAAAAACCCCCTGCTTGTCTTTATTGATGAGGCGCACCAGTTCTTAAACAAGCATGTTGGCGATGAAGGCTCTAGGTTCTCCTTGGATGCATTCGGCAATATCGCCAAAGAGGGCCGTAAGTACGGCCTTAATGTGGTCATAGCTACCCAGCGTCCTCGCGACGTGCCTGAGGATGTGTTAAGCCAGATAGGAACCTTGATTGTTCATAGGCTCACAAATGAGAAGGATCAAGAGGTCGTAAAGAAAGCTGTCGGCTCGATAGATCAGCGATCGGCTTCGTTTCTACCAGTCCTTGGACAGGGAGAGGCCCTTCTACTCGGAGTTGACTTTCCCTTTCCGATGACAGTGAGAATTAAGGCCCCTGATAACAAGCCAGTATCACGGAGTGCTTCTTTTTCCTCCGTTTGGAGACAAATGCAGGGGCCATAGTTTTGCCTAGCATGCTTCAATACGCACCGGATTCCGTGACGAACACCAAATCATCCAGAAAGATCGCTAAAATTTACGAAACACCAATGGGGCGATGGGAATGAGCGCTTATAAATTCAAAATATTGCATGAAAGAGCGTCTGATAATGACGACTTTGAAGATAAGACCCACGAGAAGGTTGCGTCCAATATCCATAGGGTCATTGAATCTTCTACTCCGGCCATCACCATTGGGCTTGAGGGCGGATGGGGTTCAGGTAAATCCACTGTGGTCAACCTTCTGACTAAAAAGTTATCTGACAGCAAAGACAAGACTTTGATCTACCTGTTTGATGCCTGGGCTCACGATGGCGATCCCTTACGCCGAATATTCCTAGAGGGGCTCATTGCTAAGATTGATCCAAAAGCGGAAGACGCTTCGCTGCAGAATATTAAGCAAGAGATATCAGGGCGAAAAAAGACTGTTGAAGTCAAAACAAAAAAATCAGCAAGCAAACTTGGCGGATTCCTATCACTGTCTGCCATATTTGTTCCATTTGGAGCAGCGCTTTTATCCGCAATTGATTACTCAACAGTAAATTGGCTCTCTGCTTCCCAGAATATTCATTGGCCCTTTATACTTGGCGCAATCCTGACCCTTTCCCCGTTGTGGACTTTATGTTTATGGGGGATTTTCTCAGACAATGACCCCCAGAAAGAGGGAAAGAAATTTTTTTTGAAGAAGAAATGGGATGTATTTGAGTCTTCATCTGAAGAGAGCTATACGCAGGACATAACGGAAGACGGTGAAAGGACATCTATCGAGTTTGAACATTTCTTCGGTCGAATAATGAGTCATGTTGTTGGAGAAGGGAAAGCATATCACCGCGCTCTTATCGTGGTTGACAATCTTGACAGGATAGAACCACAACAGACACTATCCATTTGGTCTATATTGCAGACATTCTTCCAATACCGGAGCCATGGGAGTTTCCATGCTGATGAATGGAGGGAGCATCTCTGGTTTCTAGTCCCTTATGATAGGGAGGGGCTCTCGAAAGTCTGGGAAAGGAATTCAGACTCTAATGATCAGGATGAGCCGAACTACTGCATAGCTAACTCCTTCCTTGAGAAATGCTTTCAGATTGTAGAGGAGGTTCCCGAACCTGTACTCTCCTCGTGGGCCGAATACTGTGAGGCATGTGTAAATAAAGCTTTATCGGACTGGCCTGACGATGTCAGAAAGGCCGTAATCGATACATACAAGCGTCACGAAAGCAGTCTCTCCCAAAGCCCCACACCACGCCAAATTCAAGGTTTTGTCAATAAGGTTGGCATGCTCGGCATGCGGTGGGGTGACGCTGTATCAGGAGAGGCAATGGCTTTGTATGCTTTGGCTCGAAGCAAGCGATCGGAGCGCCAGATGCGAGCCGAGCTACTGAGCCCTGTACTTCCCGACGACTATAAGTCAAACGATGCGGCAAACCTTAAGGCAGAGCTTTCAGGAATGCTTTTCGGTGTAGATAAGAATAAAGGCATTCAGCTGCTTCTCGATCCTGAAATTGCTAAAGCCCTGGGTGACGGGGACGCTGATAGAATTGCCGATTTGGCGTCAAAGCATGGCGAAGCCTTTTGGATTGCTTGGCATGCTATTCGCGAGAGATTGCTGCCCAATGGACATATTGAGGAATATCGGATTGCCGTTACCACCGCACTCTGCAACGGCCTTAAAGACCATGTAGATCGCGTACAGCATGATATTGAGCACCTGGCTGCAGAGTGGAAGTCAAGGGAAGAAAAGTGGGAATTGGGTGAACACCACTATATCGAATCCATCGAAGCACTCTCATCAGCCCTCGGCGAGCGCCGGGGAGACTTCACCACATGGTTGAATGCTAGGGTAAAAAAGGAGCTTTCCGCATGTATCCAGAAAATGGGCAAAGAGCAGCCTAGCATTGAGGCCCTAAAGGAAATCAGGGCGCTTTTGAATTTTCTCCAAATAGAAGGCCTGCCACTCAAAAAAGTCCCATATGATTCCCTCAATAAAGAGAATTGGCTTTCATGGCTTGACGCCTTGAAAGCCGGAAGTATTTCTTTTCCCGAAGTTTTGCCCAACAAGACTACAATTCCATCCATGATCGAGGCCATTGATTCAGTCAATGCTGGCGACGACATGGTCAACAAGATCATTATGACAATGAAGATTCACGGCCAGAATTCCTACTACAAAGGAATAGCCGAAAAACTTTATCAGTGGCTACTAAATCCCGAGCGCAGTTTAGGAAAAGATGCCCCATACGCACTTCTTATTATGTGCCGATCTCATCTTGGAGACGATCTCGATGGCAAGATAAAGGAGGTCCTTGCAGACCAAAACTTTATTCAACGTTCTGATCAAGAAGATATAGATAAGACTCCATCTTTGTTGGCGCTTCATGCAATTATGCATAAGTCTGATCTCCTCGAAACGGCTTTGCCAACCAAAATAAAGGCGTTTTTCGAAAGTGAACCCAATCATGACTTCATGGAGGAATTAATCAAGATCATGGATGATGGCAAATCACTTTCTACGATTTGGCTCCTTGCGCGATCTACAGGAAACAAATTCGCCATAGCCGCGATCAAGAACTCAAATAACCATAGACTTTTCGACCTCACCACTGGCGCCAAATACTTCGATGAATATGAATGGGCAAATGATTCTGATCTAAAAGATATCTTCGAAAAGCTGGCTTCAAATGATGTTTTCTCCCGCGTTAAAGAGACATACATAGAGCATCCAGAAACTTACTTTAACTGCATGAAGATCCTCATAAGCCACGGCGGAGATAAGGGAAGAAGTATTGTCAATGAAATTCTTCCCAGTGTATCAGCGAAAAGCTGGGAATCCTCATTTAAGGGCGGCGTGAAAATATTCGAGCTTCTTGATGGAAAAGGAAATCATGAGTTCAAGGATGCCGTTGCGAGCTTTGCAATATCCGACATAGTCAAGGCGGAAGTATCCCCTGATTTTTGGAATAGCTTGAGCACGATATATGAGAGCCTTCCCGATAAAGAAGACGTTATAGAAAACATTGTGAGGAAGTACTTCGACCTTGAAGTCGACCCATTTGACGACAGCACCTTCAGCGAATTGGGAAAAGTAGCCTCTTCATCCATCCTATCCAAAATTCCAGCCACCCGGATTATGGCAAGAGTCGAGTTGTGGCTCCGTAAAAACTCCTGGCACAAGCTAGAGTGGCTGCTCAGTCATGACTTCCCTTTGAGCAAGGCCAGCGAATCGCTGACCTCAAGGCTTAATGCTGCCAAGGACGATGGTGATGACGCGCATCCCGAAATAATCGACAAGCTAGCCTCTCTCTATGAAGTGGAAATTGGTATAGCTGATTCTGAGAATGATACTCAGCCGAAATAATTTGCAAGGCTTTCTCTTTGCTCGGGATGATTTCATGAAATTTGACACGACTGCGCACCGTAAGGATCATTTGCACTACAACTCCCCCCTCGCAGGGTCATTCAGTTGGCTGCTGCTTGGGGCGGGAAAACCGCCTTATTGGCGGCTTTCTCATTTCTGGAGTTTCTCCCAATGACATCGCCAGCGCCAAAATTCCAGGAAGATTACAGCGCCAAGATCCCAGCGCTGACACTGCTGACCAACCTGGGCTGGGATTTTCTCTCCCCTGAGCAGGCCCTGCTAGCTCGTGGCGGCAAGGTCGATGAAGTGGTATTGCGCGAGTTGTTGCGCGCCGAGCTGAAAAAGCGCACCTTTAGCTTCGCTGGTAAGAACCTCCCGCTGTCGGATAAGTCCATCGACAACCTGATTGCCGAGCTATGCAGCCCTGCCTTGAACGAGGGGCTGCTCACCGCAAATGAACGCCTCTATAACCACCTGCTCTACGGCATTTCTGTTACCGAGTTTGTGGACGGCAAGAAAGCCAACCCGACCATTGCGCTGATTGATTGGCAGAACCCGTCCAACAACAGCTTTGTGTTAACCGAGGAATTTACTGTTACCCGCGCCGGTGGCATAGAGTCGCGCCGGCCAGATATTGTCTGTTTTGTAAATGGTATTCCGTTGGTAGTGATCGAGGCCAAGCGCCCGGATGGCAACGCCAAGAAGGGGCCAACCATCGACGAGGGCATTTCGCAAAGCCTGCGCAACCAGCGCCATGATGAGATCCCGCTGCTGTTCACCTATAGCCAGTTACTGCTATCCATTAACGGTAATGAGGGTCGCTATGGCACCTGCGGCACGCCGATGAAGTTCTGGGCGGCTTGGCGCGAGGAAGATATTTCTGATGCGGAAATGTATGCCATCAAGAATAAATCGCTCTCGAACGAACAGCTTGCCAACCTGTTCAATCATCGCCCCGTTGCCGATATGGAATGGTATCGGAGTTTGATCGGCGGAGGCGAGCTTGCTGTTACCGGGCAGGATCAACTGCTGATCAGTCTTCTCAGCCCCGCACGCTTGCTGGAGATGACACGCTTTTTCACCCTTTTCGATAAGAAGTCCGGCAAGATTGTCGCCCGCTATCAGCAGGTGTTTGGCATCAAGCGGCTGATCGAGCGCATCAATACCCGTAACCCTGCGGGAGGTCGCGAGGGCGGCGTAATCTGGCATACCACGGGGTCTGGCAAATCATTCACTATGGTGTTCCTGAGTAAGGCGCTGATTTTGCACGATAGCCTGAAACAGTGCCGCATTGTGGTGGTAACGGACCGGGTGGATCTGGAAAACCAACTGAGCAAAACCTTTGCTTCGGGTGGCGAGCTGGCTGGCAAGAAAGACAAAGAAGCTGCCATGGCGACCTCCGGCAAGCGCCTGGCCGAACAGATTGGTAAAGGAACGGAGCGGATCATCTTTTCGCTGATCCAGAAGTTCAACATCGCCACCAAGCTCCCGGAGTGCGTTAACAACAGCCCAGACATTATTGTGCTGATCGACGAGGGCCATCGCAGCCAGGGCGGTGAAAACCATATTCGCATGAAGCAGGCCCTGCCTAATGCCTCCTTTGTGGCCTTTACGGGCACGCCCCTGCTCAAGGATGACAAGACTACTAACAAGTTCGGCCCCATCGTGCATGCCTATACCATGCAGCGCGCGGTGGAAGATCGAACGGTAACACCGCTGCTGTACGAAGAGCGCATTCCCGACCTGGATGTCAACGAGCGCGCGATTGATAGCTGGTTTGAACGCATTACCGAGGGACTATCTAACGAGCAGAAGGCAGACCTGAAGCGGAAGTTTGCCCGGAAGGGCCAGGTGTACGGTGCCGATGATCGCATCAGGTTGATCGCCCTGGATATCGCTAATCATTTCGTCAAGAACATTGATGACGGCCTGAAAGGGCAGCTCGCCTGTGACAGCAAGGCAGCCGCCATCAAGTATAAAAAATATCTCGATGAAGCCGACCTGTTTGAGTCCGCCGTGGTAATGAGCCCGCCGGATACCCGCGAGGGCAATACGGCCGTAGACGAAGGCGCTATGCCAGAAGTTACCCAGTGGTGGAAGGATAATGTGGGCAGCCCGGATGAGCAGACTTACACGAAACATCTGATTGAGCGATTTGATAAGGACGATTCGCTCAAGATGCTCATCGTTGTTGACAAGCTACTGACGGGGTTCGACGAACCCAGGAACACAGTGCTCTATATCGACAAGCCACTAAAGGAGCATAACCTCATTCAAGCTATAGCACGGGTCAATCGACTCCACCCAAAGAAGAAGTTTGGCTTGCTGATTGATTATCGCGGCATTCTTGCTGAGCTGGATACCACCATCCAGAAGTATCAAGACCTCGCCTCACGGACGCAGGGCGGCTACGACATCAATGATATTGCCGGTCTCTATAACCAGATGAGCACCGAGTACAAACGCCTGCCGCAGCTCTACAAGCAGCTCTGGGTCATTTTCGATGGTGTAAAGAACAAGCGCGATATCGAGCAACTTCGCCAAGTGTTGGTGCCAAAGATTGAAGAGAGGGGGGGGGATCCCTCGGCGGGTATTTCAGGAGAACTTGTCGATGTGAACCTCAAGGTACGCGAAGACTTCTATGAAGCCCTTGCCGCCTTCGCTAGCTGCCTGAAAGTTGCTCTGCAGTCGGCGACCTTCTTCGAGGACAAGAGCTTTAGCGATGATGACCGGCGCCATTACAAGGAAACGGTGAAGCAGTTCTCCAGTCTTCGCCAACTTGTACAGCGGGACGCCGGCGAGAAAGTAGATTACGACGAGTATGCGGAGCAGGTGAAGAAGCTGCTTGATAAACATGTCGTCGGGGTAGACGTGAAAGAGCCCGGCGGCGTGTATGAGGTCGGCAAGATGGGCCAGAAGCAGGAGCCCGAGAACTGGAGCGAGGAAAAGACCCGCAACGAGACTGACATAATTAAAACCCGCGTTACACGAATGATCGAGCAGGAGCTGCGAGATGACCCCTATGCACAGGAGGCCTTTTCAAAGCTTCTACGTCAAGCTATTGAAGAAGCCGAGAAACTATTCGATCACCCCCTGAAGCAGTACATGCTGTTCCGGGAATTTGAGGAACAGGTTCAGGAACGCAAGCTGAATGATATTCCCGATGTATTCAGCAGCAATCGCCACGCCCAGGCGTACTTTGGTGTGTTCAAGAAATTGCTGCCCGAAGCATTGGCAGTCATGGACCAGCAAGTGCAGGACAAATGGATAAAGCTGGCTTTCGAGATCGATCAGTCCGTTGAAACCTCCGTGGCAGAACACTCCATCAACCCGCAGAACATAGAGGCTGATATTCGCAAGAAGCTACTGCCGCGCATGTTCCAGGAATGCAAAGCGGTTGGGGCCGGCATGGACCAGGCAAAGAAGATTGTGGAAATGGTGGTTCAAATCACCCGTATTGGTATTAACAGAGGCTGACTTGATGGCCGTACCCATTACCCCCAAAGGTCATCGCCTTAGCTTCTTCTATGGGAATGAGGAAATTACCTTTGAGCGAACAGAGCGACCCAAAGCTTTAGGAAAAGTCCATATTAAGGTTCATTCAGACTGCCGCGTAATCGCAGCTGCGCCTCTTGAGGTGAGCGATGAAGCAGTTTTAGCTGCGGTGAAAAAGCGCGGGCGCTGGATCTATGAGAAACTCCGGAACTTCCGGAAGCAGATGGAGCATGCAACCCCACGTAAGTTTATTAGTGGAGAAAGCCACTACTACTTAGGAAAACAGTATCTCCTGAAAATACAAGAAGCACCCCATCAACCACAAAGTGTCAAGTTGTTGCGTGGAAAACTTGAAGTTTCTGTAATGCAGAAAAATCCGAGGGCTGTGAGCGAACTTCTCATGGCGTGGTACAAATCTCGCGCCAAAGAGATATTTGAATCACGACTCGATGCACTGTTGGATCAAACGCTCTGGGTAACTGACCGCCCTCCTCTTCGTCTCCTCACCATGCAAACTCAGTGGGGCAGCTGCTCCCCCAATGGCAGGATCACCCTAAACCCCCATCTGGTAAAGGCTCCTAGGGAATGTATTGATTACGTCATCCTCCACGAGCTTTGCCATATCGCCGAGCACAATCATAGCAGTCGATTCTATCGACTTATGGATCAGGTAATGCCGAGCTGGGAAGACACCAAGGGCCGGTTAGACGGGATGGCTAATCGGATTATAGGTTGTTAGACTGATAGATCAAAATAGGCAATCTCGACTTAATCGGGCTGTGCTTCATTTTACTACTACCAATAATTTTCCCCACTCTGTAGTGGTTTGGCTTTTTTGAAGAATCGTGAGAGGAAGGAGAGGGGAGTAGCCCAGCCATTCGATATCAAGGGCATTCCTCTGGCCGACTTTGGACTTAGCCAAACCCATCAGCCACACTCCATGATCATGCCAGGGCAAGAGAATTTGTCTGGCAGCCAATAGATAAAACTAAGGTAGTGCCAAGGCAGTCTGAATAATTTTTTAGTGACCTGAAAAAACATCATCGATTGTGATATTTAAAGACTTAAAGAGTCGAGGTGTCACTTTGATATCGCTGGATACAGGAATAGTGAAGCCCCCCCCCGCAATAAATTCTGTAAGCCTTTTCTTACATAAAATTAATCTTATGTGCATACAGCCGGCATCAAAAAGGCGCCATGCTTAGCCCTTAGGCTAGCTTAGCCCTAATCCCCCCCCCTCCCAAACGCACAAGTCAATTAATATATATAAGCATTTATGCATATGCTATGCTCATAATGTTCCGCGCACGGGAGCGCAATCGCTCCATAATCCCGCGCTCGAACATGCCTAAATTTTATTAAAAAATGGAAAGCATCATGATGGAACTGCATTACAGATTAATATATCCACTACTTTCAACGGTAATACTTACCTTATGTTCAGCTGCAGCATATTCCTCGCCTTCTACAAAAGTAGAGTGGTCAATTGGTCAACTTGAGGTTGATGCTCCCAGGGGGATGCAGGAAATTCAGACCGTAACATTCTCTGTTTCTGAAGAAACAGGCCCTGTAGCTTTAGAAGCGACTCCATCACTACAAGGAATCATTTCTTTTAATCCAAAATACTTTGAAAGTCTTGAGCCTGGGAAGGCTTATAGTACGCACATACTAATGGGTTCGAAAGTAAGCGAACATCATTTATAATGTAGGCTCCGTTCGCCAAGCTTATCGGATATTTACACACATGCGCCACG
>JGI12037J13215_1000084_pt1 | contig 14233 bp, 14 predicted proteins | sample DeeseametaMP0556_FD_13215 | JGI IMG/M metagenome (IMG submission 13215) | reverse complement strand
GTACCCAAACTGATCGGCGCCGTCATTGGTGTGCTGGTCCTGGTGGTGGTTGCCAATAAATCGATTTTCTATGCCGAACCCGGCTATGTGTATCACGTTCGCACTATTACCGGTCAGGAACAGGTGGTGTCGGATGTGGGTTACCAGTTCTTCTTCTTCGGTCGCTGGAATTCCTGGAAACGGGCGCTGACCGTTCAGGCGGTCAAAGGCGGCAGTGAAAACCTGGACTATGTGGAAGTGGAGAGCTCGGAGACCTCCGCCGCCCTGCCACCCCAGAACATCATGTTCCTGGACCAGGTGGACGCCAATGCCCAGGCCACCGTGCGGTTTACCATTCCTTCCGACAAGGAAAGTTTCCTGCAGCTGGCCCACGAATACCGGAACCCGGAAAACCTGCTGCGCACGGCGCTGATTCCCGCCTTCAAGGAAACCCTGCAGGCCAATGCGTCGCTGATGAGTGCCGAAGAGTACTACTCCGGCGGTCGTACCGAGTTCAATACCGAATTCGAAAACCAGATGATCAATGGCATCTATATCGTTCGTCGCGAAGAGATCAGCGAAAAGAGAGTGGGTGATGTGAGAGGCAGCGCCAATGTTGCCATGGGCACCCAGCAGCAGGACTACGGCGATGATTCCAAAGTGGTCTTCGTGGTGCGCAAGATGCTGGACGATACCGGCATCCCGCGCCGCAAGTCCCAGCGGTTTATCGACTACGGTGTGTCCGTGGTGGAAGCCCGTATCACCCAGATGGATCCGAACCAACGCTTCGTAGAGCGTATGCAACTGAAGCAGAAAGCCTCTGCGGATCGGGCCATTGCCCGCGAACAACGGGTGCAGGAAGAAGAGCAGCGACTGCTGGCCATTGCCCGGGGTGAGCGGGAAGTGGCCGAGCGCCAGGCCAAGGCCAAGGTGGACCAGATCCAGCGCACCACGGAAGCGGAAACCGAGAAACAGCTGGCCATTACCGAAGCGCAGAAAAAACAGGAACAGGCGGAAATCGACAAACAGACCGCCCAGGTGAACCTGGAGAAAGCGCGCATCGAGGCGGAAACCCGTCGCACCCTGGCCGATGCAGAGGCCTATCAGAAAAAGGCCGTGCTGCAGGCAGACAACGCCCTGGCCCAGAAACTGGATGCAGAAATCGAGATCCAGAAAATATGGGCAGAAGCCTTCGCCCAGCGCAAGGTGCCGCAATATGTGTTTGGCGGTGGCGACGGGAATACGCCCACCGGCTCGGATTCCGAAACCAAGGCGTTCATGCAACTGCTGACCATGGATGCGGCCAAACGGCTCAACTACGACCGTGATGTGAAGAACTAATCACGCAAACAAACGCCTGCAGTGGTATCGACGACGCTGCAGGCGTGCTTCTTGAGGGAGGCCCCGGCGGCGCAGTCACTTGCTCCCCTTTCCCCGAAGCCGCTACAGTACCGCCATGCTGCAAATCACACCCAACCTGTCCCTGCCGGAACAGGAAATCGATCTTCAGGCAATCCGTGCCCAGGGCAGCGGCGGCCAGAATGTGAACAAGGTGGCCTCGGCGATCCATCTGCGCTTCGATATCCGGGCCTCTTCCTTGCCGGAACGGTACAAGGAACGGTTACTGGCCCTCAGTGACCAGCGCATCACCAGTGATGGGGTGGTGGTCATCAAGGCCCAGCAATTTCGCACCCAGGAAATGAACAAGGAAAACGCCCTGGCCCGGCTGGCCCAGTTGATCAAAGGCGTGACGGTGGAGCAGAAAAGCCGCAAACCGACCCGGCCCACCCTGGGCAGCAAACGGCGGCGCATGGACAGTAAAACCAAACGCGGCAGGACCAAGTCCCTGCGCGGCAAGGTGGATCCGGGCTGAGGGACAAGCTACAAGCCACAAGCTACAACACGGGATAGGGTTTTGGGTTTCCTGCACGTCGCGCCCCGCGCTGGTAGTAACCGGCGCGGCTCAACCCTTTCAACATTTGAAGCCGTGGTTCGCGTTGCAGCTTGTCGCTTGAAGCTTGCCGCTGTAATTGACACAAACCTCACCTCCCTTGGCGTCATCGGACCACACTCTTCACGCGCCCCTTTGTTAAGCTTGGGCTCGCTGAGTTCATCACGGAGCCAACATCATGAAAGCCATCACCACCACAGGCTGGGGCCTGTCAGCCAAACTGACCCTGGAAACCGCGTCCGCCCCTGCCCGTTTGGGCGCCAACGATGTGCTGGTGCAGGTACACGCCGCGTCCGTGAACCCCAAGGACTGGAAGCTGAATTACCACGCGGCGGTGGCCTTCACGCCATTGCTGGTGAACAAGTTGGCGCCCTTCTTCGGTGATGATCTGGCGGGTGTGATCATCGACAAGGGCAGCAAGGTGCAGGACTTCGAGATTGGCGATGCGGTTTACGGGATGGACATGCGTCCACGCACCGCATCACTGGCCGAGTTGACCCGTATCGATCAGAAGCGGATTGCCAAGAAACCGCCGTCGCTCACTTTCCAGCAGGCAGCCTCCATGCCGCTGGCCGCCCAGACTGCCCTGCAAGGTCTGAAAAAGGGCAAGGCGGAAGCCGGCAAGAAGGTACTGATCATTGGGGCTTCCGGCGGTGTCGGGACCTTCGCGGTACAGATCGCCAAGGCCATGGGGCTCCATGTCACCGGCGTATGCAGTGGCCGCAACGCGGAGTTTGTCCAGGAACTGGGTGCCGATGCCATCATTGACTATACCCAGGGGGATTACCGGAAAACCGTCGGTCCGTTTGATCTGGTCTTTGATGTGACCTCCTACGAATCCCCGCTCACCTGTGATGGGCTGATCGGTGACGATGGCTGGTTTATTTCCACCGGCGGTGATGCCCGCTCCATGTTGATCACCCCGTTCTACCGGGTGTTCGGCAAGCATTGCGGCACCGTGGTGGTGGAATCCTGGACACGGGACCTGGATACCCTGTCGGACCTGGTGGAGAGCGGCAAAGTACGCCCCATCATCGACAGCGTTTTCCCTCTGGCGGAGAGCCAGCAAGCCTATGAGCGCAGCCGCACGGGCAGGTGTCGGGGCAAGGTGGTGATCGAGGNGGTACCTGAGAGATAAGCAACGGTAGGAGCTATGCTTGCATGGCGAATCCTCCCTCGAGCTTTGTTGCCATGCCGGCATGGTGTCTGCGCCAAAGCGCCGCCTGCCTCCCAAGGGGCAAACGGCGCCCTCGCTACTCTACCACCAGAAATCGCCCCAGATGGCTACCAATCAGTGGGTACAGATCCGGGTTTACCTTGCGGCCGAATTTTCCCAGGGAACGGGTGATCAATGAGTGCAGTAGACCAATGACGCCATCCAGCGTTTTATTCACCACAAAATTGAATCGCAGCAAATTTTTCGGCTCGATGACCAAAGGCCCGATCAGATGATCAATAACCTGCGACAGTAACGCCACGCCCTCTGTGAGATCCTCAGCCTTGCCGGTTTTCAGTGAGGCAATAATGGCATTGCTGCGTTCTGCTACCGATGCCGATATCGGCACGGTGATATGGTGATCATCATCAATCTGATAAACCAGACTGTTGAAGTAGGCGATCACTGGCGGGAGACGTTTGGCAGAAATGAACCCCCCTGCCCAGGGAATATAGTGGCGTGCCTTTTGTTTGACCTGCTCTGCCATGCGTCTGGCTTCTGTGATTTGACGAGACTCATAACGATTGCTGATTTCATCCAACAGCGACACCAGAATATGGTCGATCACATGACAATAGGCATCAGTGAGAAGGTCGATGCCCATCGCTTTGTCTTTTTTGGTCAGCCCATCCGTGCTGCGGGAAACCAGTAACGCCAACCCTTCATGCACATGGGCCGGAAGCGGAACAGAAACGCATGGAGCCTGGTTCATCGGGCCGCGCCTTGGTAACGGCTGGGGCAGCAGACAGGTGCTGCTATCCCCAGCTTGATCTTAAGAAAAGGGCATTACTGGGTAAAGCTGTCCAGGTTGCCCACCTGATCACGAAGGGTGCCGTTTTCCCCGAACAGCCGTTCGCGCCATTGGGCTTCCAGAGCGCTGGTATCTTTTTTGTTGGGGTGGAAGTCCTTGCGGGCAAATAATCCCATCTTGGGGATGATGCGACCGATCAATCCACGAGGACCGACCATCAGGCCAAACCCTTTCGCCAGATCGCGACGATCCAGCAGCTTTCCTTCTTTGGCCAGTAGATACATCCAGCTACCAAACAGCGCCGGCAGCATGACCAGTGTGACCATGGGGAAGGCCAACAGGCGCTCGCGGCGACGGTTGCCGATGGCTTCATAAACATCGAAGGCCACCGATTTGTGTTCGAGTTCTTCCATGGCATGCCATAACCACAGTTGCAGCATTTTTTGATCGCCCTGGCTCTGGAAATGCTCATCGGTGAGGAACTGCTCGCCAACCAGTGCGGTAAAGTGCTCCATAAAGGTGGTGAATGCCAGCTGCTGCCTGGCCGGGAACCGCTCCAGAACTTTCAGGGCTATGGACACTGCCCGTTCGGGTATCCTCACATCAATGCCCTGCCCGATCAGCATGGCATTGAGGCGTTCGTGTTCACGACCATGGATAGCTTCCTGGCCCATGAAACCGGATACCTGAGCCTTCAGGTGCGGGTCGCTGATCTGATCACGAAAATGGCGTACCGACTCCATGAAGAAACGTTCTCCCGGCGGGAAAAACCCCGAGAGCACGGCAATAAAGGTGGTAGCGGTGGCGTTATTGGCCACCGGGTAACGGGGAGGCTCATCAGGCAGACGGAAATTAAGCTGTCGTGGCGGAATACCCACACTTGCGCCGCCAAGCTTTCGGGTTTTCCCCGGGAGTTTCGTAGCTGAATTCACAATACCTCCTGCGATCCAGTGTGCTCAGGCGTAAGGCCAGAGCGCCACATTGACTGGATAAGATGCGCTCAGTGTTGCTTGTGCCGACGATGCCAAGAAGGTTATCTTCAGACAAAAACCGGTCATCGGAGGCCAATAGTGACGGTTTCGGCTAGCGCCCCGGAAGGCGTGCTTCTCGCGCAGTATGGCGAATTGCTCTGTCAGCAAATGGAAAAACAGGGGATTACCGCACAGCAGGTTCTTGACGGCACCGGGTTACAGCGAGCGCAGCTGAGTGAACCGGGCCGTCGCATGTCCTTGGCGGCCACACTGCGTATGCTCGCCAATGTGCGCGAGCAGGACCCGTCGCCGCAACTGGGCGTGCGTATGGGCATGTCCATGAACATTGGCAGTCACGGTTTTCTTGGCTATGCAGTGCAATCCAGCCGTACCCTGGGCCAGGCATTCGAGCTGGTGATTCGCTATGTGCGGACCCGCACCAGTTTGCTCGATATCCGCATCGATCGGGACGGCGCCCGGGCCGCCCTGATACTGGAAGAGAGATACCCGCTGGGGGATCTGAAAGCCATGATCGCGGATGCGTTGATAACGTCTATTCTCACAATCGGCAAGAAATGGTTTGGCGAATTTCTGGCGCATCAGATAGAAATCGATATGCCCTGCGATGCTGGCGAACACCATCGTCACTGGCGTGAGCAGGCAGGGCTGAAAGTGAATTTTGGTCGAGCATTATTGCAGATTCATCTACCTGCCCAGTGGCTTGATATCCCCTTGAGCACCGCCGATCCACAGTTGGCAGCACTGGCGGCTGCCCGTTGCGAGGAGGAGTTGCAGCAAGCGGCAGAAGACCGGGACATTGTCACCCGGGTCCGTGATTTAGCGGGATGTCATCTGGCGGAGGACAATTCCCTGGGAATCATTGCCGCGCAACTGCATCTCACCACCCGTACCCTGCGTCGCCGCTTGCAGCAGGCCGGAACCAGTTATTTGACGTTAGTGGAGCAAATACGGCGGCGCCGGGCGGAAGAATATCTGCTTCACACGGATCGCTCAGTGGATGACATTGCCGGCTTGCTGGGCTACAGCGATCCCTCCAATTTTGGCCGCGCGTTCCGGCGCTGGTATGGGGAATCACCGCGCCAGTTTCGCGATCACCGCGGATTGCGTTGATGCGGCCAGGTTTATGCCTTCGCCGCCCGCGCCGCGTGCAGTTTCCTGTAGCTTTCAATCAGGCGCTGATGTTTCTCCAGGCCTTCCAGCTGCATGCTGGTGGGCGTGAGGCCGTGGAAACGGACCGTGCCATTCACGGATCCCTCCACCGCATCCAGGGTCTCTTTACCAAACATGCGCTGGAAGTTAACCCGATAATCTTCCAGCTCCAGCTCGTCATCCAGGGTGACTTCCAGCACCGCACGCATGGCCTGGTAGAACAGACCGCGTGCCACCGTGTTGTCGTTGAACTGCAGGAACATGTCCACCAGTTCCAGCGCGTCCTCATGACGCTGTAGCGCCAGATGGATCAGCAGCTTCAGTTCCAGCACGGTGAGCTGCCCCCACACGGTGTTCTCGTCGAACTCGATACCGATCAGGGTAATGATGTCCGTGTAGTTGTCGATCTGGCTTTCTTCCAGCCGCTCAGCCAGCTGGCTGAGCTGGTCGTCGTCAAGACGGTGCAGGTTGAGAATGTCTTCCCGGTAATCCAGCGCCATGTTGGTGTTGTCCCAGATCAGGTCTTCCACCGGGTAGACCTCGGAAAAGTCCGGCACCAGGATCCGGCAGGCCGGTGCACCCAGTTGATCGTACACCGCCACGTAGGCCTCTTTTTCCAGATCGTCGAGAATGGCGAACAGCCGCGCGGCTTCTTCGTCATTGGTTCCGGAAAAATCCCACTCACAGAATTCTTCATCCGCCTGGGCACTGAAGAAGCGCCAGCTCACCACCCCGGTGGAATCAATAAAGTGCTCCACGAAGTTATTGGGCTCGGTGACTTCCTGGCTGTTGAAGGTGGGCGGAGGGACATCGTTGAGGCCTTCGAAACTGCGGCCCTGCAGCAGCTCGGTCAGACTGCGCTCCAGCGCCACCTCGAAACTGGGATGGGCGCCGAAGGAGGCAAACACCCCGCCGGTGCGCGGGTTCATCAGTGTCACGCACATCACCGGGAACTGGCCGCCCAGGGAGGCATCCTTCACCAGCACCGGGAAGCCCTGTTCCTCCAGTGCCTGGATGCCTTCCACAATGCGCGGATACTTGGCCAGCACACTGTCGGGCACATCCGGCAGGGCAATTTCTTCCTCGATAATATGCTTCTTCACCGCCCGCTCGAAAATTTCTGACAGGCATTGCACCTGGGCTTCGGCCAGGGTATTGCCGGCGCTCATGCCGTTGCTGAGAAACAGGTTTTCGATCAGGTTGGAGGGGAAGTACACGGTCTCGCCGTCGGAGTGGCGGACAAAAGGCAGTGCGCAGATGCCCCGGTCCACCCGGCCTGAGTTGGTATCAATCAGGTTGGAGCCGCCCAGCTCCCCGTCCGGGTTGTAGATGCCCAGGCAGTAGTCATCCAGGATGCCTGCTGGCAGCGCATCATTGGGGCCGGGTTTGAACCACTTTTCGTTGGGGTAATGCACGAAGTCACTGTCGGCAATGTCTTCACCGAAGAACTGGTCGTTGTAGAAGAAGTTGCAGTTGAGCCGCTCGATAAACTCGCCCAGCGCCGAACACAGGGCGGCTTCCTTGGTGGCGCCCTTACCGTTGGTAAAGCACATGGGCGAGGCCGCATCGCGGATATGCAGGGACCAGACATGGGGCACGATATTGCGCCAGGAGGCAATCTCGATCTTCATGCCGAGTTCCTCGAGGATGGCGCTCATGTTGGCGATGGTCTGCTCCAGGGGGAGATCCTTGCCCTCGATAAAGGTGCGGTGTTCGGCGTCCGGTTTCACCATCAGCAGGGCCTGGGCGTCCTCGTCCAGATTGTCCACTTCCTCGATCTGGAATTCCGGCCCGGTCTGGATCACCTTCTTGACGGTGCAGCGGTCGATGGAGCGCAGAATCCCCTGGCGGTCCTTCTCGGAAATATCCTCCGGCAGCTCCACCTGAATGCGGAAAATCTGGTTATAACGGTTTTCCGGATCGACGATATTGTTCTGGGACAGGCGGATATTGTCCGTGGGGATATCCCGGGCCTTGCAGTACACCTTCACGAAATAGGCCGCGCACATGGCCGACGAGGCCAGGAAATAGTCAAACGGGCTGGGCGCCGAACCATCACCCTTGTAGCGGATCGGCTGATCGGTGATGACGGTGAAGTCATCGAATTTGGCTTCCAGGCGCAGGTTATCGAGGAAGTTGACGTTGATTTCCATGGCGGGGCTACCGGGGTTGCGAAATGGCGGGCGAAGGGTCGCCATTATCCCGGTTTTAAACGCTGTCGTCTTGGTTGTTGAATCCGGGCTTTCTGACGGGGCCCATGTCATGGCCATTATTTTTGCATAACAAGGCGGCAAGTGTGCGACAAAATGCCACATGTCCCTGCCCCGCGTATCCCCATACACTCTCCCGCCGTTATCGGGCCCAGTGCCCTGCCGTCCTTGCCGAATATCCCGGGGAATCGTTCATGCTGTCTTCACCGCGCCAACCGTTGCTTGCCTGCCTGTGTCTGTTGATATCCGTGGATGCCATCGCGGCAGAGGACGAGGCCAATGTGCTGGCGCCGGTGACCGTAGAGGGCTCCGCGGAAAATGCCGCCGCGGAAACCCCAATCGAACTCCAGCGCGAGCAGGCCCTGACCCCCGGCGCGGTGACTCTGCTTGACACGCAGACGCTCAATGAGCGCAACGTGGTCAGTATCGGAGACATGCTGCGCTATGTGCCGGGCATATGGACCGCCACCGGCGCCACCGGGGATGCCACCTTTCTCTCCAGCCGGGGCTCCAATCTGGATGCCACCAACTTCGATGGCAACGGCGTCAAACTGATGATTGATGGCCTGCCGGTGACCGCTGCCGATGGCAACAACCACAACAGCTTTATTGATCCGATGGCCGCCCGCTATGCGGTCATTGCCCGGGGCGCCAATGCGCTTACCTACGGCGCCAGCACCCTGGGTGGGGCCATCGACTTTATCAGCCCCACGGCCCGTAACACCAACAACCAGATTTCCCTTAGTGGTGGCTCCCACGGCACCGTGCAAAGCCGGATTACCGGTGGCGTCGTGGCCGGTGACAAGGATGCGCTGGTGACCGTGGAGCAGCGCAGCTACGATGGTTACCGGGAGCACCAGGAGCAGCAGCGCGGCAGCGTTTATGCCAACACCGGCTGGCAGATCAGCGATACGGTGGAAAACCGCTTCTACTTTTTCTACACAGATAACGATCAGGAGCTTGCCGGTTCCCTCACCCGGGCCCAGTTCGATGAGGACCCCTACCAGGCGGGGGAAAACAACGAGCGCGGTAACTTCCTCAAGAATGTGGAAACCTGGCGTGTGGCCAACCGCACCCGCTGGCAACTCAGTGACACCAGCAATCTGGTGGTGGGCGTTTCCTTTGAAGACCAGTCGCTCTATCACCCGATTGTCGAGAACCCGTTCTTCAGCTTGTTGATCGACAACGACCAGACCACCTTCGGTACCACCGTGCGTTTCGACAAACAGATGGGCAACCATGATCTTCTGCTCGGGCTCAACTATGGGCAAACCTGGGTGAAAGGCGGTAACTACACCCACAGCGGCGGCATCCGCGATGCCCTGACCACCAAAGTGGATAACAAGGCGGACAACCTGGAAATCTTCGCCATGGATCGCTGGCACTTTGCCGAGCGCTGGACCCTGGTCTACGGGGCCCAGGCGGTGACCGGGAGCCGGGAGGTAGATAATGTAAACGTATCCTCCGGTGCACAACGCAATCCCAACGACACCTACGAATCCTTCAATCCGCGCCTTGGGGTGATCTACCAGGTGGCCGATCGCAGCGAGCTGTTCGCCAATGTGAGCAAGCTCTATGAGGCGCCCACCCTGTACGAGCTGGAAGACGAGGTCCAGGCAAACAATGACACCCTGGATGCCATGCAGGGTGTGGTTGGGGAAGTGGGAACCCGGGGTGTGGCACCGTTTGGCCAGGATAACGAGTGGAATTGGGAAGTGGCGGTCTACTACGCCCAGATCGAAGACGAAATTCTTTCTGTTGAGAAGCCGGGGGCTCCCGGCACCAGTCAGGTCACCAATGTGGAAGACACTATCCATGCCGGGGTGGAAGCCCTGTTCGGTGCGTCCTTCGCCCTGGGAGACGGCCAGCATCGTATCGAGCCACTGCTGAGCCTGACCTACAACGACTTCACCTTTGACAACGACCCGGTCTACGGCGACAACCAGTTGCCCGTGGCCCCGGACTTCTTCATCAAGGGCGAAGTCATGTACCGCCATGCCAACGGTTTCTTTGCCGGCCCCACCTTCGACATTGTCGATGACCGTTTTGCCGACTTTGAAAACAGCTATGAGGTGGACGGCTACGAACTGGTTGGCCTGCGTACCGGTGTTACCCGTGATGCCTGGGAAGTCTATCTGGAAGGCCGCAACCTGACCGATGAAGCCTACGTGGCCAACCTGACCGTACGGAATGACGCGAACATCAACGATGCCCTTCTTCAGGCAGGCGAACCCCGTTCCGTGTTCGCGGGCATCCGCTTTGATTTCTGACGAGAGGGTCTGCCCATGAACGCTGTCAATCCAGCCGGATCCGGGCCCACCCGCTTCTACCGGGCGGTGTGGCGCTGGCATTTCCTGGTCGGCATGCTGGTGCTTCCCTTCCTGTTTATGCTGGCGTTCACCGGCCTGCTGATGTTGCTAAGCAAGCCGCTGGATTCGGCCCTGAACGCGTCCCTGCAGACGGTTGAAGCAGGGACCAATCCCCTGCCCGCCTCCGTGTTGCTGGAAACCGTGGAGCAACAATATCCGCATGCCGCAGTAAAACTCTACCTGCCGCCCCAGGCTGCCGATCAGTCCGCACGGTTTTCTCTGCAGCCCCATTCCCATGCCGGCCACGGTGGCCATCATGCGCCGGCCACCGTGGTCTATCTGAATCCCTATACCGGACAGATACTGGGTGACCGGGATCCCGCTGCCAGCCTCTATGCGCGTATCAAGACTCTCCATGGCTCGCTGTTCCTCGGTGACCTGGGCGATGCCCTGATCGAAATCGCTGCCGGTCTGGCCGTACTGATGATCGTCACCGGCCTCTATCTGGCCTGGCCGAAGGGCGGCCTGCGCACCCTGATTCCTTCCCGGACCGTCAGCAGCCGGGCGGACTGGCGCGGCTGGCACCTGGGCATTGGCTGGCTGATTGCCCTGCCGTTGTTGTTCTTCCTGATCTCCGGCCTGGCCTGGACCAACATCTGGGGTGGCAAACTGGTGCAGCCATGGGGTTCCCTGCCGGGCACCCGCTTTGATGCCACACAGGTGGTCCCGGAGGCCGTCGACAGCCATCAAGCCATGAACGAAGCCGGCCTGCATCGCGTGCCCTGGGCGGTGGAGCAGACCCCCATGCCGCAGGGCAGTGCGGGCGATCGGTCCCTGCGACTGGATGATGTGGTGAGTCAGGCCCGTGCACAGGGATTCGGCAATTTCCGTGTGCATTTCCCGCAACAGGACAATGGTGTCTGGACGGTCTCGGCCACCACCATCGCCGGCGACCTGACAAACCCGATGGACGAGCGCATCCTGCACCTGGATCCCGCCACCGGCCAGGCTCTGCAGGAAATCCGCTTCGCCGACTATCCGGCCATGGGCAAGGCCATGGCTGCCTCCATTCCGCTGCACCAGGGGGACCTGGGTCTGTGGAACTGGCTGCTCAATCTGCTGCTGGTGACCCTGATGCTGGCGCTCACCGTCACCGGGGCCCTGCTCTGGTGGAAGCGCCAGTCCCGCCGTGCCCCGCCCCGCGCCGAACCGGCCCCGGCACGCACCGTGGCTGTGATCATGCTGGTGGTGGCTCTGGCCTTCCCGCTCTCCGCCGCGGCCTTGCTGGCCATCATTCTGGTGGATGCGTTTCTGGCGTTACGCAAAGCCGCCCCAGCGGCACCGTAACAGGGGTGGCCCGTCGACGCCGGGAGGGCGCAACGTCCGCCCGGCAGTTCCCCCTGTCTTTCGCGCACAAACCTTGATCCATATCTACAATCGCCGTTTCGCCCCCTGCTAGCGTCAAGAACCTGCAGCACGGCAAACGGAGAAGGATCATGCGCATCCTATGGGGCCCGGCCTACGAACTGGGCATTCTGGTCATCGACCAGCAGCACAAACGCATTGTGGATTACATCAATGAGCTGGATCGCCTGGCCGACCAGCCGGACGCCCAGCTGGGAGTGGCCCGGGTGCTCTACGACCTGGTGGATTACACCGAATCCCACTTCAGCTTCGAGGAAGCGCTCATGGAGCGGGCCGGCTATGGTGAGCTGGATGACCATCACCATAAACACCGGCAATTCACCTTTCATATCGAATCCCTGTTACGCCGACATGAGCAAGGAGACGCCGTCACCGATGAATTACTGCGACTACTGGAAGGCTGGTTGTTGCACCATATTCTCGAAGAGGATGGCGCCTACGCCGACGAGGTAAGGGATTTTATCAACAGCATAGGCCGGGAGCGGCTGGGCGGCTGGGTCAACGAAACGGTGCGCAAGCATTTCCGGGTGATGTAGGCATGTGACCCAGGCGCATATCCCGATACCAGTCACCCGGACAGCCCATTGCGGCGTCCGGGTGGCTTGGCGGTATCGTCGCTAGTTGCCCCGGTAGGTTGAGTAGCCAAACGGGCTGAGCAGCAGGGGGATGTGGTAGTGTGAAAGCGTTCCATCAACTTCGAAGACAACCGGGATTTCAGGGAAAAACGTTTCTGCATTGCGACGCTTCATCCAGTCACCGGTTTTGAACGTTACCTTATACACCCCCTCCTTAATTTTTTTCCCGGCAGGGTATAGGGCGGTGATACGTCCTTGCTCATTGGTTTTTCCAGCGTTCAGTGACACCCACTGGCCATTGTCGTAATACGCCAAGGTCACCTCAATGCCGGGCCCCGGAAGACCATTCTGGGTGTTGAGAACATGTACGCTGAGGGGATTATCTGCTGCGGAAACCGTTACAGAAGTGATCAGTAAAACCAGGGTGGCGAGTGCCTTCTTGAACATGTGAGCTCCTGTGGAAATCTGAAAACGATGACTGTCTCACCTGGTAGGAAAAGGATGCGTGTAGATAGGTTCCCAGCTTTTTCCTTTGCCGCCACGATGTTGCCCTCAATGAACGGACAACCTGGCACTCAGGCAGCGCTGGCCGGAAGCTGTCAGGATAGCGGGCCAATTCAACGTACGGCAGTACGACATTGGGGGGCCAAGTCTTGGCCCGTGGGAGAAACCTTCTCTAAAGCGTAAAACCATGATGCTGCCCATCTGGCAGCTCAATATCCAGCCGCACTTTACCCCCAGCCGCTTCAATATAACGTTTCAGGGTTGAGAGCTTCAGATCCTGACCGGCTTTTTCCATGCCTGCGATGGTGGGTTGTTTGACCCCAAGCGCTGCGGCCATTTCCGCCTGGGTTTTATGCATCAGGGCGCGGATTTCAGCCAGATGGATATCCAGAAGGATGGCGTCAGCTTTCTTTTTGGCCTTTTCGACAATCTCTGGTTTTTCGGTTTCCAGGATCCGTTGCAGTGTTCTAGCCATTTGAGCCACCTCGGTTGAGTTTCTGGAGATGCGCGGTAAATTCGCGATCAGCCACCGGAATCATCTCGTCGTAGAATCGTTTGTCTTTCCCTGTCTTCTCGCCGGCGCAGAGCAGAATCCCGGTTCGTTCCGGGTCAAAGGCGAAGAAAGCCCGGATGGGATTGCCCCTGCTCTGGACCCGCAGCTCCTTCATGTTCGGGTGAGCCGATCCTTTCACAGTATCGGCATACGGTCTGGACAGGCGTGGTCCCTTTTTTCCAGAACAAGCATGCCGGCGATGACGTTTTCCCGGTCTGTGTCGTTGAGCGCATCGAACCATTCATCAAACCTGTCCGTGGTTTGAATCTGCCACATTGTCAGTCCTTCATCCTTGAATAGGCTATATCCTATATAGGTTTTGTCCTATTATCAATATAAAGGGATAGGCGGGCTGAGGGGGAGACAGAGTAATTGGTTGCAGATAGAGGTTGGTGGCTTGGGTGCCACCAACCTAGGCCGGAGATTCGCACCTCGAGAGGTGTATTCGCTAACGCTCACCCTTCGGGCCGCCCTCCGGGCGTTACTCCGCTTCGCTGCGTTCCTACAGGGGGGTATCAGGCGACGGAGCCGAACACCTGAATGATATTCCCCAGCCGGGCGGTAAATTTATCGCCGCTGTTGAGTGGGCCGACGCCGGCCGGGGTGCCGGTGAAGACCA
>JGI12037J13215_1000078_pt1 | contig 14502 bp, 18 predicted proteins | sample DeeseametaMP0556_FD_13215 | JGI IMG/M metagenome (IMG submission 13215) | reverse complement strand
CCTTTCCCATGTTATAATAATCAAAACAGTTTTTTGATGCCATAGAAATTGCATCTATTTGATTAAGACCTAGTTTTACCGATTCTCTTATGCAATGATCAATGTGACCAAATCTTGCGATATCAGCTGGATCAAGACCGTCAGAGCAAAACATCAATCTGTCAGTGTAGGTTTTGTTTGAGAGTACTAGTGTAACAATATCTTTTAGGTCCCTTCGAACAGATCCCTCCCTTATCATTATCCACATTCCTAATCTTAATCGCTCTATAACCTGCTCAAAGTTTATTGGCTCATGACAGGACAAAATACCTGATGATACGTAGGCGTTTAGTTTTTTGCCAGATGCGCCAGCGGTATGACCGTTGATTACACAATTATTTTCAAGCATGGTTGACAACGTTCTCATTGTCTTAGAATCACGTTTTGTTACTTTTGTCCATGAAAATACCTCACCCAAACCAAGAACACTTGGAATTTTGAGTGCAGATTTCTCTTCAGTAAGGGTGAGTGTTTTTCCGTGGCTGAATTTCCTATCAACTGGAACTCCGCCAGGAACAACGTGAAAAAAACGTACCGGAAGTCCAGACGTCATTTTAACAAATTCTTTAAAGCCGCTATAGCCACAAGTGCTCACTATATCAATAGGATCAGAAAAAAGTGAGGTCACACCACACAGAAGAGATTTTTTTGCAAACTCCGTGGGTGANACAAACTGGTCCACATGAATGTGAGGATCAGCAAATCCTGGAGTGACATATTTTTTTTCTAAATTCATTATAACAGTTTTTTTCCCTTTTGTATGAGATGCATCTTTACCAACATAGGCAATTCGATCTTGGGATATGGCGATTTGAGTTTCTGGTAAAATCTCGCGGGAATAAACATTGACCAACGAACAATTTTCTAAAACAAGATCAGCAGCCTTGTCACCAATAGCAACTGCATTTAAAGTTTGGATGCTTTTAGATAATCCAAAGAACAATGTTCTATGAAATGCATTCGTATTATTATAGATTAGAGACCATGTTTAAATTACCGCCAGGCTCGGATGTTAGCTGTGAACATCCCTAAAGAGATCAATCGTTTTTGCCCAAAATGTAACAAGCATACTATTCAAAAGGTTTCTATTTACAAGGCTGGCAAACGTAGAGGTACTGCTGCTGGAGAAAGAAGACATGCATTACGAAAAAAAGGGTATGGAGGCCAGAAATTCCCAAAGCTTGCAAAGCCCGCAAAAACAACAAAGAAGGTTGTACAGATTTTCACATGCCCAGAATGTAAGAAGAAAACTGATAAACGGGGTATCAGAATCAGAAAATTCGAGTTGGTTGCAAAATGAAAAAAGAACACATACTCATTCCAGAGCCAAATAGTAAATTTCTCAAAATTAGTTGCAAAGAATGTGAAAAAGAAAACATTGTTTATTCGCACGCCTCAACACCTGTTACATGCAAGTCTTGTGGTAATGTGATAGCTGAACCTAGAGGTTCAAAGGCACGAATAATAGGGAAGATTTTAGGAACTGTTGAGTAATTCGTAATCTTTCCTTGTGTTCAAATTAAAAGCTATTCTCTTATCATCTAAAATTATGTAGTTTTCTTTAACTGAGTTCAAATTTTTAATTTTGTTAGCATTGATAATAGAAATCCCAGTGTATGTACATTCAATATTATCAGAATTGACCAATAGGCTAGATTCCAAACCTAAGGAATTCAAAAATTCCTTGGATGAAAGAAAACTTGTCCAAACACTTTCTGAATTAAATTTTTCAGTTATGTCTTGAATGATTTTTTCGTCTAGTAATGGTAAATCTCCAGAAACAACAAACACAAATCCATCCATACTTTGTAGTAGAAAATTTAGGTCGCTGGTGTACCCACTTCCAGATGTGGTTAAAGTTTCTATTCCTCTTTGCTCCAATGCCTGTTTTGTATCAGGTGAATTTTGGCTTGTAGCCGCAATAACTTTGGAAAAACAATGAGAATTTTTTAATGCGTCAATTACATGAAAGATTACTGGTTTTTTGTATTCAAGTAACAATTTTTCATTAGAAATATCCATTCTAGTTCCCTTGCCTCCTGCCATGACAAGTCCAATCATAATGATACAAAGATTAACAGGGATGAAAGTCTTGTAAGCTCATTAGTTGCACCTAGAACATCTCCAGTAATTCCACCAAAACTTCTAGTAGAAAGACCAATCAAAAACAATGTCACGCCAATTGATGCGCCAAAAAGTATCAATCCTACTGTTCCACCTATCACAACAAGCGGAATAACTGTAATGACGCTAGCTACTGCTATTCTTCTTTTATCCTTCATAATTTGCATGAATGGTGAATTAGAGCCTACTGCCGCTGAATTACCAATACTCGCCATTAGTACCATTGAGAACTTGGCTAAAATCTCACTAAGTAAGATAGCTTTGAATAAATCATAACCACTTGTTAATGATAAAGCTATGATTGCGCCAACTACATACAATACAACAGAAACAATACCTGCTGAACCGGTTGAAAGGTCTTTCATTGCTTTGCGTTTTTTCCCTTTTGTACCTCTGGTCATAAGACCGTCAGCAAAATCCGCTAGACCGTCAGTGTGATGTATTCCCGTGATGACAGCAATGGATGCAACAACTAATAGTGAAACAATCAATGGGTCTAGGAAAAATGAAAGGCCAAATCCAACTGAGCCAATTAATAGTCCTATTGCGATTCCAATGATAGGAAAAATGTGCATGTATCTTGCTACAGCTTCCAGGTTAGTGCTGTTAGAAGGAATTATTGTAAGAAATGAAAAAACTGAACTAATTTCCTTAAGCATGTATCCACCATCCTAAAAATGAGAGAGTTACGATTATTGGAATAGTTATTATGCCGCAGAATAAAATTGACGAAACTTTCATCAGTGTAACTGCAGATAATATGTGAGATTTTGTAAATTCTATACTGCCATTGCCAATTGTATAGTAATTCATTTTTTCTAACCTAGTTCCAAGTGCACCTGCCAAAGCAGCCATTGGGAATCCTGCGTTAGGACTTTCCAGTTTTCCGCTGTCACGCTTCATAATGTATAATGATTCCTTCCAATTATAGCCCAAAATTAATGCGCCTAAGATCATTACTAATGCAGTTAGTCTAGATGGTAGATAGTTGAGCACTGTATCACATTTAGCTCCAAACCAGCCCACGTTTTTGAACAGAGTTGTCTTGTATCCAACCATAGAGTCTATAGTGTTTATTGCTCTGTAGGCAAATGCGCCTGGAAGACCGAAAATTGCATAATAAAATAACGGGCCAGTAACTCCATCAACTGTATTCTCACTTACACTTTCTAAAACGGCAGATAAGATGTGGTTTTTATCTAAATGCTTCGTGTCTCTCTTAACAATCATAGAGAGATGGTTCCTAGCAGAGTCTAAATCACCTTTTTCAACCGCATCAACTACTGCCAAAGCATGTTTTTGCATTCCTCTAATAGCAATAGTTGTTTTTAGTAAGATTGAGCCCACAGCTATTGATACAACTAATGAGACAATGTCTATAGTGAGTAAACTAATTCCAATATCCAAAACAACAAGCACTGTACATACAGTTGCTACAATTATACTAACAATCAAGATACCACCAATCAATTCCCTTTTTGCTGAATTGCTTTTTGTAAAAGGAACTAGTGATGCGATTAGTTTTCCCATCCAAGCAGTTGGATGATATTTGGTTCTTGGATCACCCACTAAAAAATCCAATAAAAGAGCAAATCCAACTATAACTACGCTTTCAAGTATCATTACAATAATTTTTCAATTGCTCTGATATTAAGACTTGACTTTACAACTTTGCTTAATTTTTCAATTTCAGAATCGATCTTTTTTAAGTTCTTTCTATTCAGCGCAAGCTGCTTTGAATTTGAAGTTATAGAATCCTCCTCNGGAAGTAAAAACTTAGTCAGCGGAATGGTCCCAAAAACAGGCTTTCCTGTATTTTGTTTTAGTTTTCTAAATCCGGGTTTAAGAATATCTAAATCTCCACGAAATTTGTTAAAAACAAAACCTTTGATCATTCTTTGGTATTTTTTTTCTAGCAATGACATAGTACCAACAATACTTCCAAAAGAGCCACCCCTCTCAATATCTGTAATTAAAATTACAGGTGATTTTGTTTTCTCAGCAAGTTTCATGTTTGCAATATCATATCTTGTAAGATTAATTTCGGCAGGAGAGCCAGCACCCTCAATGATAATCAAATCATGATTTTTTTCTAAGGTATGAAATGATCTCAAAACTGTTTTCATTCCATTTTTTTGAACAAACTTCTTGTAATAGTCATCAGCATACATTTTTTTATAGAATTTTCCTCTTAGGAAAATGGAGCTTCTATAATCACCTAATGGCTTTAGCAAAATTGGATTCAAGTCAGCTGATATTTCGACACGTGATGCTAGAGCTTGAACTGCCTGAGCACGAGAAATTTCAAAATCCTTTCCTTTATAGGCATAGTTTGACATATTTTGCGCTTTGAACGGTGCTACAGAGAATCCTTTTTCCACAAAAATCCTACAAAGAGCAGTAACAAGCGTTGTTTTACCTGCGCTAGATGCAGTTCCCTGAATCATTAGTGTTTTTGAAATACTAAATCGCCTCCAAAGCCTTTAGCAGTTTTATGTTCTCTCTTCTGTTTTCACTGCAACCCTAATGTAATTCTGGTTTAATCCACGAAACGTACTACAGTCTCTAATCAGAATTTTTTGTTTTAGAAGTTTCTTTTGCAAAAGTTTTGACTTAACTTTTGTCTTAACTAGAAGAAAGTTTGTCGCTGAAGTATAACAAACAAATTTTTTCGATTTTGCTAAATTTGAGGATATGAAATTTCTCTCCTTTTTGATTAATTTGCGTGTTTTATCTAAAAAAGGATGATAACACACTGCTGCACTTGCAGCCAGCTGTGCCATGTTGCTCACATTCCAAGGAATCTTGATTTTTTGCAAGGGATCTATGATTTGTGGACTGCCTACCCCATAGCCAATTCTAATTCCCGCTAGACCGAAGGATTTTGTAAGCGAACGTAAAATAAACAAATTCTCAAAATTCTTAAGATGTTTTATTACAGATTCGTCGTGTCCTGGTACAAGTTCAATAAATGTCTCATCAACAAAGACAATTGCTGATTTTTTCTTTGCGGCAGAAATAATTTTTAGCATTTCTTTCTTTTGAATTAAAACACCAGTGGGATTATTTGGATTACAAATGAAAACACATCCTTTTCTGGGAATTTTCATAACAAATTTTTGTAAATTTTTTGAAAGATCCATAGTTTTAAAAAATGATATTTTACATTCACAAAGTTTCGCAGAAACCTCATATTCACTAAAAGTTGGTATTGGAATCAGAACGCGAGTTTTTTTATTTAGAAAAGTTTTGCAAAAATTGTAAATTATTTCTGTTGCACCATTTCCAACAACAATTTGCTTTTTTGGAACACCAGTAAACCACGCTAAGTTTGTACGTAGATTAGTAGAGTTTGGATCAGGATATTCGGAAATCATATCCAGGTGTTTTTTCAAATAACGTTTTACGCCAGGATGGCATCCTAGTGGGTTTACGTTTGAACTAAAGTCAATCACCTGAGGATCCAGATTTTTTGTACCATATTTACCGCCATGTGTGGCTGGAATGTGTGACTGTGCTGGTTTGTTTGGATGAATTTTCACACTGTAGATAATTAATTGCCAATATAGTATGTTTTGGTCATTGCTAACGATTATTAATTGAAAACTTGAAAATGGCTCATGAAAAAGAAAGTAGCAATAATTGGAGTCACTGGGGCGGTAGGCCAAGAATTTGTGCTATCCCTAAAGGATCATCCATGGTTTGAAGTTACACAAATTGCAGCTTCAGAAAGATCTGCNGGAAAAAACTATGTTGATGCAATTAGGGATCCAGACAGTGGAATTATCAAATGGGAAGTGGGTGGAGAAATCCCAGAATATATCAAAGNAATGACNGTAAAAAAAATTGATGAGATAAACGCTGCAGAGTTAGACTTAGTATTTTCTGCTGTTGAATCTAATGCTGCAAGAGATATTGAAACAAAATTTGCAAAGGATGTACCTGTTATTTCAACTTCTTCTGCGTATAGATATGAGGATGATGTACCAATTCTTATTCCAGGAATAAATGATGAGCAATCTGAATTGTTAGAAATACAAAAAAAGAACAGAGGTTGGAAAGGATGGATAGCCCCTCTCCCTAATTGTACTACAACTGGATTAGTAATTACTATGAAACCACTTTATGAGAAATATGGAGTAAAAAAAGTCATGATGACTTCGATGCAAGCGATTTCAGGTGCTGGTAGATCACCGGGTGTTTCGGCTATGGATGTCATAGATAACATAATTCCTTACATACCGAAGGAAGAAGAGAAAGTTAGGATTGAGACGAGAAAAATACTTGGAAAATTAAAAGATGGTAAAATAGAACCTGCTGATATACGTGTTAGTTGTACTTGTACAAGAGTCCCGGTAATTGATGGTCATACTGAATCTGTATTTATTGAAACTGAAAAAGAGGTTGATCCTAAAAATGCAAAGGAAACATATGAACAATACAATAAGGAAATTAGCGTTTTGGATCTTCCATCCGCACCAAAAGATTACTATGTAGTGCATGAGGATCCAACAAGACCGCAGCCAAGAATTGAAAGACATGTAGGTGATGGAATGACGACAACAATTGGAAGATTAGAAAAAGAAGAGTTGTTTGATCATGGATTAAAGTACATGTTATTCTCGCACAACAAGAAGATGGGATCTGCCAAAGGTGCTGTTCTCCTAGCTGAGATGCTATACAAAAAAGATAAGATCTAACAAAAAAATTTATAAAAATTTCAATAATAGCTTTATTAATCCCAAAAATATGTAATGTTTTAGGTGTTTTAAACGCTTAAAGTGGATAAAATAGATCAAAAGATTTTATCAGAGCTTACTGATGATTCATCAATCTCAATTCCAAAACTTTCTGAAAAAATTAACGTAAATTCTTCAGTAGTTTACAGTAGGATAAAGCGATTAATAAAGAAAAAACTCATCGAGCGATTTACAATTGAGATTAACGATAAGGAATTAGGATATGGTGTAAAATCATTAACAGGAATTAACATGGATTCAAAACAGCGAGATAATGTTATTCAAGAATTATTTAAGATTCAAGGTGTGAGAGAGGTTTCAGAAGTGACTGGTAGGTTTGACATACTGGTAACAATGTATGCCGAAAACTTGGGCGAGATGTACAGGATTGTTTCAGATAATATTGGTAAAATTGAAGGAGTTATAAGTTCTGAGAGTTTTATAGAAATGAAGACGCGAAAAAAACAAATGTCCTATATGTTAGAATAGTGGTGTAGATTTGAGGATAGAGTGATGATTAATGCAAACTATTAACGCAAAATCGAACGTTGCTGTGTACTATGAACTGACAAAACCGAAGATCTGGTATCTTCTTGTGTTTACTGCCTTTGGTGCAGCCATTACAGCTTCAAATGTTTTCAACGTTCCAATTTCTCTTCAAACGTGGGCATTACTCCTTGGAGGAGTAGCTGCCGGTTCCGCTGCTGCAAATACATTGACAAATTATCATGACAGAGACATTGATGCAATAATGGAAAGAACCAAGAACAGACCCATACCAAGTAGACGAATCTATCCTCCAGAAAAGGCTAGAAATTTTGGACTGATACTTGCCGCAATATCATTGGTGTGTGCTTTTGGCATATGTTTTACCGCATCTTTTTGGCAAGGTATCTTAGCTGGTTCTTTTATGGCGTTTGGATTAGTAGATAATATTTTGGTGTATAGCTATTGTCTCAAACGTACAAGCAGAACAAATATTGTTTTGGGGGGATTCTCAGGTGGCGCACCTGCGCTGATTGGCTATGTAGCTGTAACTACAACCGGTCTTTGGGACTTTGGTCTTGTTATAGCAGGATTAGTCTTTGTTTGGATTCCAATGCATATTTGGGCATTAACTTTACACTTTAAGGATGATTACAAAAAAGTAAACATTCCAATGCTAACTGCAGTTCAGTCGGAAAAAACCTCTGCGAGAATAATTGCTGGTACTACACTAATGATGGTACTCTTTAGTATAGTTCCCTTTTTCCTAACGCATGAAAATGGTGAGCCATTAATGCACGAAGTTTATTTGTATACTGCAATTGCGTCTGGAGTTCTAATGATCATTCTAAGTTTCTGGGTGGTTGTAAAACCAACGGAAAAAGCTTCGTGGGTTTTATTCAAGTTTTCAAGCCCATATTTGGCTGTACTTTTCATTGCGCTAATGGTGGATTCTGCTCTTTAACTTGACCAAAGAACAAAAACCAAAATTCTTTGTAGACGCTATGTTAGGAAAACTGGCAAAAAAACTTAGATTGTTAGGATATGACACATTTTATTCATCAAAAGTTTTTGATGATGAAATAATTATTATGACAAAAGAGCAAGAAAGGATTTTACTAACTAAGGATAGTCTATTAGCAAAATTGGCTCAAAGGAATAACATCAAAACAGTGAACATCTCAGAGGATGATGAGTTGGGTCAATTTCGTCAAATTAATGAAAAAGTTAGTTTTAGTAGGTTTTCTATAGAGGGAAAGATTTCTCGATGTAGTATTTGCAATGGGAAGTTGTCTCATATTTACAGTGATAGAGTAATTGGAAAGGTTCCGGATGGAGTAATTAATAATTTTAAGGAATTCTGGGAATGTAATGGATGTAAAAAGATCTACTGGGAGGGAACACATACCAAAAATTTACAAAAATTTGTTCTACAATTAAATAATTCTAAACTATTTGAAAAGGTTAGTCATTAATGGAAATAATATGTATGTTGAAGAACTTTCTTAGACTATCAAACAGTAAGTTTGCCTGATAGTCCTTAAGGTTCTTTAAGACGATTTACCTGTTACTTGTTTAATAAACTTGTTCAGGCATTCTGTGGTCTGTTCCTGATTATGTTCACTCATATCCTTCTTGCACATCGGACAAACTATCTTTCTCACAGAGCCATAAGCAACTGGATTAGTTGCTACTTTGACAAATTTCTCCAAGCATAAATAAGACTGCCACTCATCATGTTCACCCATATCCTTTCTACAGGTTGGGCAAACTATCTTTTCCATATTCCACTTACACCCTAACCTGCATTCCTCTTTGTGACTTGATAATGTAATTGTCTCTTATCCGCACACTTACCCAGTCAATTATCAAGACGGTTACTAGAACAACCAGCATGAAAACTGCGGCTTTTCCGTACTCGAAGAACTTGATGTAGTTTATTATGTAAAATCCAATTCCGCCTGCACCTACAAGACCAAGAATGCTTGTCTGCCTAATGTTATAGTCAAAAATGTACAAAATCTGGCTAAGTAGGTGTGATGCAGATTCTGGCAATACAACAAATCTGATCAGCTGAAGTTTGGAAACTCCAATTGCACTTACCGCATCCATGGGATCAGCATCAATGGCTTCGATGGCTTCGTACTGCAGTTTTGCGATAAATCCAACCGTGTACATTATGATTGCTAGCACTCCTGCAAACGGACCAAGACCTACTATAATCACAAATAAAATCGCCCAAAGAATTGAAGGGAAAGTACGGATAGCAGCAAGCAGCGCACGAATTGGTATGTAAACAAATTTGTTGTTCAAATTTCTGGCAGCAAGCAAGCTTAGTGGAAGTGCAATTGTAACACCTACAACAGTTCCAATAAATGCCATCTCGATTGTTTCCAGCATTGACCAGAATGCTGTTTCTAATAGGGAAGGATCTACATCGGTAATCTCCTCTGCAATGATACCAATGTTTGGCAGCCCCTCTACAAAGTATCTGGGGTCTGCATCAATATTGGCAGACATGAATATAACTCCCGCAATGATTAGACCTATGATTAGGTTATTCTTTTGGTTCACTGCTAAACATCTCCAAAATTTCTCTTTGTGCATAATTTCCCGACTGAAAGTCTACAATTCTGTCTCCTTCAACTCCAATCTCAAGAATTTTTTTGCCTTCTTTGATCACTGCAACCCTATCAGCATATTCTAATGCAAGTTGCAGGTCGTGGTGAACCATTATTGAAGTAAGTTTCATGGTTGCTTGTGCTTCTGCTAAAACATCCATGATCTCCCGTGCGGTGACATGATCCAGCTCNGAGACAATTTCGTCGGCAAGCACTATCTCTGGTTTTTGGACAAGAGCTCTTGCTATTGCAACTCTTCTCTTTTCTCCTCCACTAAGCATGTAGATCTTTCTGTCAGCTTTATCCTCAAGACCAACCTGTTTTAGAATTTTTTTGGCATTATCAATTTCATAATCAGAAAATTTTTTCAAAAAGGAATTAAATCCGCTAACACGATGCAATGCACCAATTAGAATATTTTCAAGTACTGTAGAATTTTTTATCAAGCCTAGGTTTTGAGGAATATATCCAATTTTGTGCATAAACGATTTGAATTTTTTATCAGAGATGTTGGGTTTTTGATAATCAACCAAAATTTTGCCCCTAGTTGGATTCATCATTCCGTTGATAAGTCTCAATAAAGTAGATTTGCCAGAACCAGAATGTCCAACGATCGCATAGTTGGTTCCTCTATCTATTGACATCTTGATGTCTTTTAACACATAATTCTTTGAATCGTATGAGGCTGAAACGTCATTCATCTGAACAATGGTTTTTGTAAAAATTGCAGAAGATTTTCCTAACGTTTTCACTTTGGATGACTTTGAAAGAGACATTTCAACTACCTTTATTGTATTTGTCTAGAATTTTTTGATCAAGACCTATTAATGCATCAATGAATTTTCCAAAATCTCCAATATGCATCTCAGTAGATGTGGGCAACAATGCTTCTGCGCCGTAAATGTTTCTTAGAATGTCATTATTTTCCGCATAATTTAGTTGCACCATGGAATTAACGAACACATTTTTTGTACCGTCTGACATTTTGGAGCTGACTACAAAGACGTGGGAAGGAACTGGTCCTATTGTAACAACAGCCTTTAATTTTCCTTGATCAACTGGATCAAGATACTTTTTCGGTGCAATGTCAGAACCAAAGGCAACATCAACATGATCATTTAATAATAATTGAAGAGCTGCTTTGTATCCACCGGCAAACGTATAGCTTTCAAATGAATCTACTAATGCTGCTTCTAGTGCAACAATATCACCTCCCTCAATGTTGATGTGACCCTCCGTAACTAGTGTGCCCATTGGTCTTACAAATCCTGATGAGCCGGTAATACTAGTAAAGGCCACTTTTTTGCCTAGTGTATCTTCTAGGGAATTAATCGAATTGTTATCTACTTTAGTCCAAACAGTTGCTTGATAGTTTACTTTTCCATTTACAACTTCAGCCAATACAACTTCAGCACCAGCTCTGTTATGTGCTATCCAAGCAGGTCCGGTATCCATAAATGCGGCATCAATGTGCCCAAACTTCATTCCTTCAATTATTGTTTCATAATTATTTGGAACTACTACTTTGATATCCACACCAGGCATCTTCTGTTCAAGGAACTTTTCCAATGATTCGGCTTTTGGTGTAAGATCATCAGCTTTTTCAACTGGTATGAAACCAATCGTGAGTTCAGTAACATCTACATTTTGTTGTGAGGATACTTGAATAATTCCAGAATCGATTAGATATTCCATTGAGTTGATAAATTCTGTCTCGGAAATCTGATCGTCTGCCCACCATCCTGCCGTATTTTTAATCCAAGATGGAATAGCATCACTTTGTGCTGAAGCAGCTAATGGGAAAGCAACAACTCCAGCAACTAGTGTAAAAAGCAGAATTATCTTTCTAGTCAGATTTTTGATTTCACGGGCAAGTGTTTACTTAGGTTTAGCTAAGTTATTTAAAAGATACAGTCATTCTAATTTCTTATTCTAAGAATGTAGAATGAGAATGTTGTTGCTAAGTTTTAAACTATGATTCCTGCAACTTTGTCTTGTATTTTTGCCACAGCAATCCAAGTATTATCGCTTCAGCAATCCAGAATGTTGTGACGGCCATCACAGACATTGTCCTAAAGCCGTTCACCAGATCCATCGGAGCAGTGACTTCATCAGGATTTGGTGGCATTATGAAAAATACAGCTGTGATAAAAACTGCATAACCAACAAATGCAAGATATTTCTTTTTGTTTTCAAGTTTCTTGTACAATCTGGAAAAACCAACGGCTGAAAAACCAGAGATTGCAATAAATGAAAGATACAATATTCCTCTCAGTACGACAGTGTCCGCATCTCCGACAGTTGGAGGATTTGCTGGATATTTCAAAAACGGTATTAAAAAAATGGTAAGCCACATAATTGCAGCCAATACAAATGTCTTCTTTACAGTATGTCCTTTGGGCAGGGAATTTCTTGAATAAGCAAACACAACACCAAACAATGCTCCTATTGACATTCCTAGAATTCCACCAGCTAATAGCTGACCGCTTTTTTGCCAATCACGGTATGAGGTGTATTCAACCCAAAACTGAGGAGTGTCTTCAGCTTCTCCAGATACAAAGAGATTTTGGTTTTCAATTCCAATTGCCTCATCCAGATATGGTTCTACAATTGCTAAATTTACTGCACCATGTATTGTACCAGCAACAAATCCAGATACTAAGACAATTACAACAAAATATCCAGCATTCATTTTTTCAAATAGTCTTTCAGGTTTGTTTTAGCCTTTGGAATCTTACCTATCTTAAAACCATCTGGTCTCTTTGATGTAGGTATTGTAGCGTCTATTCCCATTTTTGTGGTTCGTAATTTTTTTTGGTCACTAGAAGGATCAAGGCTAGAACCTCTCACATTTTTTATTATCACCAGGTCCTTATCTGCCTGAAACCTAGTAGCCATTGCAAATTCTACAGATACAGCATCAGTAGGATCAATATCATCGTCTACTACAGTTACCATCTTCAATGATCTATGATTTGCGAACGTTTCGTTAATGATTTTTTTCACATTGGTTGATCTGGTTTTTGAGATTTGAACGATAGCATGAAGCCAATTAGCTCCACCGCTTGTCAGAATCACCTGTTTTGTCTGTGGAAACATTTTTTTCATTATTCCATTAAGTTTAGCCTCAATAGGCATACCCATGAGCAATCTTGCCTCGCTGTAACCAGATAGGATATCATGAAAAATTGGATTGTTTCTGAAATACAGTTTTTCAATTTCAATTACTGGTGCTGCCCTTGGCATGTCATATGTTTGAAGCATTTCGACCATCCATTCCTTGTGGGTTTTATCTTGCAAGATTTTTCCTTCCATGACAATTTCCGCAGTTGACGGTACCAAGAATCCAGTGCTGGGACATTTTGTCAAAGTAAGTTTGTTGTTTAATAGTGAGTTAGCTATTTCAAGTTCGTTTTTTCCCCATTCTGCTTGAAATGCACTAGCAATTGAAATGGCAGGATGAACCCCAATAGTAATTGCAATTGGTAGATCCTCTCCATGATTTTTTGCAAACATAAATGATCTATGTAGATCTCTACCTTCTACCATTCTAATTGAAAATTTGTTTTTCCCAATTGGCATTAGTCTGTGAAAAGAAGAGTTTTGAGATTTTTTTTCCTGGTTTCGTGCATATAGTATGGATGATGTGATAAAAGGACCTGATTCGTTTTGGAAGTGGGTTACTATTGGAAGAATGGAAATGTCTTTAGAGCTGTTTTCAAAAAACTTTGCAGTTGCAGAAATTTTTGGTTTTTTTGCAGAAGAAATTGCCCTGACAATTTTTTGATTAATGTCAGATTTTTTGGAGCCTATTGCCTGTCCAAATCTAGCCCTGTTTCCCACCAAGTTTGAAACCAACTTGAATTTGCTTCCTTTGATATTTTCAAACAAGGCGGCTTTTGATCCATCAAGTTTTGCAGTTACTGCAGCAATCTCATATTTTGTAGAAACCTTCTTCTTTACTATGAATAGGTCATTGGTTTTTTTGATTTGCTGTAGAAAACTTCTCATATCAACCGTCATTTTTCAACAATCTCCCTTGTCTTAGCAATTAAAATTTTAGCAGTTTTGTTTTCTAGCTCTTTTGGAATAAACGCAGATACAATGTTAATACCTGTTATGATTGAAGACAGTTGTTCAGACATTAATTTTAAAAAAAGAGATTCTGATTTTGCCGGTATGATCGAAGTAGTAATTGGTACAGTACCTGTACCAATTGATGCCGTCAATCCGCCAATCTTTTCCTGGCCTTCCGTTATAGAAACATAACTTCCGTTATCAAAAAGTAATACCTGAATCGTAAAACTTCGATTATCAATATCGATAACTGTCTTTGAAAAACGCGATTCTGATGGCAATAAGCTTATGGATGATTTTAAGCCTTTATTGATATCGATTTATCAGCTACGTCTTCCTGAATACGTGCGCGCAGTTTTGCTTTGTATTTCAAGTTTCGTGGTTTGGTTCTTAATCTATATCCACAGCATGGACAC
>JGI12037J13215_1000068_pt1 | contig 15238 bp, 10 predicted proteins | sample DeeseametaMP0556_FD_13215 | JGI IMG/M metagenome (IMG submission 13215) | reverse complement strand
AGCTAGACTTGCCGCACCTCCCATACCGGCAGATGCGCTGACAGTCAGCACGTGTCCGGAGGAACCCTTGTGCGCATCCGGGAAACGTACCGGAATTAAATCTCTGACGAATTCCTCTGTCAGCAAATATGTAAAGATCGAATTATATAAATTGGAAGAAACAGAATCGTCTTGATTTGAGGATATTTGTTCCGGCCAAATTTCCGGAATAGAAATATCAGCAATGTGGACATTTCCGGAAAACTTCACACCAGGATGCTGGAAACATCCCGGCTTGCCAGTTTGAAATGAAATAGTTTGCTGACATTCTGCGGCTACACCAAAAATCTGACTCTCATCGGTTGAAACACCGGATGGAATATCTACGGCAACTCGCAATGCTTTTTTGTTTGAGTTGAAAATTTCAATCCATTCCCGGTAAGCACCTTCAATCGCCTGCTCCATTCCGATACCAAAAATGGCATCAATGAGAACATCTGCTTCTTTAATCAGTCGGGCCGCATTTGTATCCGGAAAAGAAGCACTTTCTCCAAATTTTTCCCACAATGACTGGTTTTTCTGTGCATCTCTTTTTTTAGCCTGTCCGGCATCTACAACACTGACATCATACCCCCTGTTCGCTAACAGGCGGGCAATCGCAAATCCGTCGCCGCCGTTATTGCCTTTTCCGCAGCAAACTACAACTCCGGCCTCAGGGTCATTTTTCAATTTATTTTCTTCAACCCAGTCTGCAACACTGCGGGCGGCATTTTCCATTAAAACCGAACCAGAAATTCCTAAATCTTCAATTGCGTGCCGATCCATCTCTCGCATGGAAAGCGTGTCTGCAAGTCGAATCAAATTATTAGTATTTTGGTCCATCTGCTGTCAACGTTCTGACTGGTGTATCAATTGCTGAACAAAGGTTTTTGATTCCTGTCTTTTGTTGTTATTATGACTAAAGACTTTCTTGCGGGGATGTTTCTTGGGAGTGTTGCCACTATATTTGCCACGACTCACACTTTTGCGGATACAAAACGAAGTGTTAACTTGGATGTTACAAAATTTTTTTACAGCATTAGGGTTTTCATGAAAGGATTCCGGACGACCTTTTGAGTTTGTCGCAAATGATTTGCGACCTTCCTTACGGATGAATCTTTTTTTATAATTAATTGGAATAAACTCCATGTTTTGAAGCTGCCTGGATGTAATTCTTTCGTATTTTGTTTGAGGAGTCGGCTGAAACTGTTCCGGTTTTGGTGTTGATACTCTAACTTTTTCAAGAGAATAAGACGATTTGAGAAATTCTACTTTTCCATCAATAATTGACCAAACACGCTTGTTGGTCCTCCGGACTTGTTCTTCTTTGTAAGCGGAGGCATCTGGTGCACTGCTTAAAATGAGCGCAAATATTGCCAGCGAGATCAGTCTTGATAAGCGAAAATTTTCATAAACGAAAGACATTGTTCCGTTCTTCTCAGAGAGTGTTATACTTTGCGTATTGGAATATTGTTTTGACTGAGATATTCCTTAACTTCAGAAACAGTATATTTTCCATAATGAAATACGGATGCCGCCAAAACAGCATCGGCTTTTCCTATTGTGAGAGCATCACGGAAATGTTCAAAAGTTCCACCACCTCCTGATGCAATTACCGGTATATTGAGCTTTCCGCTGATTGCGGCAGTCAAATCAAGTTCAAAACCATCCTGGTGACCGTCTGCATCCATGCTAGTCAATAATATTTCACCAGCCCCTCTTGCTTCCATTTCACCGGCCCATGCCACTGCATCCAATCCGGTTGCAAGGCTTCCGCCGTGGCTGAAGACTTCCCATTTTGAGATTTTGTCTTTTGTATCTTGTTTTTGTGAGTTTTGATCACGTTTTCTTGCATCAATAGCCACAACGATACATTGTGAACCAAAACGCTTTGCGCCTTCAGNAATTAGGTTCGGATTCCGGATTGCGGAAGAATTTACTGAAACTTTATCTGCACCTGCGGTTACAAGTGAATGCATGTCTTCAAGTGAAGAGATTCCACCGCCAATTGTAAAAGGGATAAACAATTCACGTGCCAAGCGCGTCGCAAGTTCAATTGTTGTACCCCGATTTTCTTTGGAAGCGGTAATATCAAGAAAAACAAGTTCATCAGCAGACTGTTCATTATAACGCTGTGCCAACTCCAGCGGATCGCCTGCATCCCTCAATCCGACAAAGCTGGTACCCTTTACCACACGGCCGTCTTTTATATCGAGACACGGTATTATGCGGCGTGCTAACATTTGAATATTTCCTTTAAATCAAGTTTGCCTTCATAAATTGCTTTTCCGCTGATTACCTGATCAACACCGTCTGCTTCCAGAGTTTTAAGCAGTTCCAGATCTTCCATTGAAGAGACTCCACCGGATGCGACAATCTTTAATCCGGTACCACGGGCAAAATTACGCAGTGCCTCCATATTTGGTCCACTGAGCATTCCGTCACGCGCAATGTCGGTAAAAACTACTCTTTGTATACCAACCTTTTTCCAATGCAGGGCAAAATCTACATCGTAAATTTCTGTTCCTTCCTGCCAGCCTTCAATTGCAACTTTGCGGTTTCGGGCATCAATGCCCAGAATAATTTGCTCGCCGGAGTAATGTTTAATAATGTCTTCAAAAACATCTGGATTCTTAACAGCCATAGTTCCAATGATTACAGACGACACTCCCAACTTCAGCATTCGTTCTACATCATCTGCTGTACGCAAACCTCCTCCAAGTTGAACAGGAATTGAAATCGTTTTAAGTATAGAATGGATGCTGTCCAAGTTTGTACCTTGTCCCCTGAATGCTCCATCTAAATCAACCAGATGCAAACGCTTTGCACCAGCATCTTCAAATGAGCGGGCCATGGCTGCAGGATCATCCGAGTAGACTGTTTCTGCATCTGCTTCTCCCTGAAGCAGTCTAACACAGCGTCCGTTTTTTAAATCAATTGCGGGAATCAGCAGCATTTTTTGGTGTTGAATTTTGAGTTTTTGAGGTGAGCAGGTTATCTAAACAATAATTCATTTTTTTTCTGCTTCAACTTCAAGCCTAAGCATTTGAACATGGAGCCTGCCTTTTGAATCAACTGGTGTTCTTTCAATATATTTTGTAGAAACAGCATCAACGAATTTATCTCTTTTTTCTGCAGGTACTTGTTGAGTATATGGTAACCATGTAGTACGAATCCATCCTTCCAAGCCTGTCTTGCCTGCATGAGCCATATCTTTTGGAATAAGCTCTAACCGGTTTATTTTAAAGCCGGTTTTCAGAAGAATTGATTCATACTCATCTGTACCAGGAAAAAAGTATGGAAAGTCAAATTTTTCAAAGTATGACTGCCATTCAGGATCTGTCTGCATTCCGGAAAGTACGCTTATAATTTCAGCTGCGTTGCCTTTGCCTCCCAACTGCAGGAGGATCTTTCCTTTTTGCCTTAATCCTTTGAAAAATCCTTCAATGACGGGTTGTTGATTTTTTACCCAGTGCAGTGCAGCATTTGAAAAAATAAGATCAAAACATTCATGAAACAATAAGTTTCCGGCATCCATCTGCTGGAATGAAAGATTTGGGTAGTCCTTTGGCGGATATTGTTTTGATGCCAGTGCTATCATCGAAGAAGAGTTATCGATACCGACAATTGTTCCTTTCGAGACTAATCTGGATATTTCGGCGGTTACCTTTCCATCACCGCAACCTATATCAAGCACATCCTCTGTTCCATGAAGTGATAATTTGTCTAAAAGTTCTCTGGCCCATTTTTGCTGAGCTAGAGAATGTTTCTCATAATCTTGTGCGTTCCATTGATATCTTTTCATATTTTATGTATTTCAAAAAATATCGAATATCCATTATCAGCTAACTACCACACGAGATCAAGCTGTACACGTAAAGCAAAGATCAAAACACAACAATCTCTGTGGCTTAAATATTGAATTCCAAAAATAGTCGTAGAAAGTGCATTAAACTAGTTCAGTGAATTATAAATAAACCAAATTGCACTAACACACATGATTAACTATGCAAGTAGCATCTAACACTACAACAGATAAACAAACTAGCCTGGAGCGGCAAGTCCAAAGTAAAGAGAGATCTACAACCGTTGGTTCTAAAGCTCAAGCAGTTACTTCCGACGGAAATAAAGTAGTAGCAAAAGGTGCTGAACGTAATGAGACTTCACAGTATTTAAAGGTACTATCAAGAATAGAAAACTTGCTGATCCAGGAAAAACTTCCGGATGCTGCTATCGAGGGTTTTGTAGGAGCAATTAAAAAACAAATTGATTTAATGAGTGAGGCAGACCGGCAAATGCTGCTTATACTTCCTGAGGCGAAAACAATTGAATTGAAAAGTTTGGATAATCTTCCGGAAATGATCACGAACAATCTCAGGGATGAAAGCAAATCTCCAGCATTGCTCAAGTTGCTGCGGCAGCCAAAATTTGCAGTTTTTATGCGAACCGACAGCAAGCCTGCCCCAAAAACTTACACAGCACAGTCTGCTCAGACACCGACACCCGCTAAATTACCTACTTCAAAGCTTGTAGAAGGTTCTCCCAAAAAAGAAAAGCCAGTGCTTACTGCGGTCCCTGAAGCAGTTCAAAAGACAAGTTCAAAGAAAAATCTATCTGCACCGAAACCACCTGCACGGAATTCACCTGCACCGAATCCACCTGCACGGAATTCACCTGGACCGAATCCAGTTGCTTAAAGTAAAATATTGCAACTGCCTGTTTGAAGCTCCATTACTATTTAGTAAAATGCATGATAAATTTGCCCTTGAATTCTCCGCCTAACCTCATTTTCAAACCACCGACTGGAGTATAAATATTTCCTTTAATACGTGCATTACCTAAAACTTCTACCAGCTTACCAGCTTTTAGATCACCCTCAACCCAACCATCGACCTTGATCACAGGTGCTTGTATTTTCCCCATCACTCTTCCTCGAGTTCCAACTACGACAGAATGACTGCTTGAAACATTTCCAACAAAGGTGGCATCAATACGAAGACTATCATTGGTTTCGAGACTTCCATCCATTCGTACATCAGATCCCAAATAGCCTTTAACTAACTTCATTCTTAAACCTTTTTTTCAATATCTTATTACCTGCGTCCTTGCGTGATTGCAATGTGACCGTTGTTTTCCCTCTTAAACCGGTTTACTATCCAAGCTTTATATCCGCATGAATGGTGCCTGTATTTTTATACAGCAAAGCATTTCGGGTGAGCCTGAAAACAGAGTTTACCAGCCCTTGCTGATTTAAGATCAAGGTAAACATTTTATGAATTAAATTTAACATATTTTGCTGGATAATGTTCAACTAAGCCACTTTTCAATACGCTCAGCTGCATCCGCCAATTTTGGAAACAGGTTTGGAAACATTTCCGGAGTGAGCTGATTTTCCTCTGGAAAATTATTAAGCAACTTCGCTCCATCATAATCTACACTTGCTACGCGGACTACTAAAAAGTCATTCGGCATATAAAAATCTGAACCCGGAAGCAATGCAACACCTGTCTCTTCCAATAGACGTCTGCTCAATTTTTCACTCGAAGTGATTCCGTGGGAACTAAGTTTTTCTTTAAAATTTTCAAAGTCAGGAAAGAGATAAAAAGCTCCTTGAGGTTTTGGACAATTTAAGCCAATTTCCGTGAATCGCTGATGTAAAAAATGACCTGCTGCACAATGAATATCACGGCANCGCTCAACATGTTTCCTCACCGAATCATAATTTTCAAATCCCGAAAGTGCTCCGTACTGTATTGGGGCACTAACGCAACTGAAAGTTTCACTCACAAATGCAGATAATGGCGGTACTATTTTAGCTAATTCATCCGGAATCATCGCAAAACCAAGACGCCAACCTCCGGCAGAAAAGGCTTTTGAAACACCACTTGTTGTAATTGTTCCTTCAGGATAATATTTGGCAATTCCCTCAAAGGGTTGTTCACCAAAATTAGTCAGCGCATAAATTTCATCCGAAATTACAATTATTCCATGCTTCCGGCATACTTCAGCCAAATCCTTTAATTCCTCCGGAGTATGTACACTTCCTGTTGGATTGCTAGGATTATTAAGAATTAATAATTTTTGCGTAAAACTCAGACCGGAACATGTTTTTTCCAATTCTTCTGCCTGTAACCGGTATCCGTTTTTCAGGTCAGTTGGAATTGGAATGAATGTTTTCGAGCGAATATTTGCCTGCGGCCCATAACTGACCCAACTCGGAGCGGGAACCATGAGGGGGCCCTCCAATAAATAAACTAGTTGGAATATCAGTTCTTTACTTCCTGGGCCAATAAATATTTTTTCAAATGAGTAGTTATAGCCAAATTCACTTTTAAAAAATCCTGCAACTGCCTTCCTTAATTCCGGTAATCCATATCCGGAAATATATTGTTTGCGGTAAGCGTTTTCCTGTAAAGCAATTCGCATAGGTTCGGGTACCGGAAATGGTGATTCACCAAAACCCAAGTGACAGATGTTTTGCCCTTCACTGCGTAACTTTAAGGCAAGCTGGTTAATGAATAAAGTGGCAGATTCTTTTAAACTGCCGATTTGATTGTTAATAACTGGCTGCATTAGAGCATTAATAATTTTGGTTAAGTGAGTCAGTATAGATCAGTGTGAATCCAGGAGATCAAAAAGTATTCGTCGAACCATAAATTGATTTTAATCCGGATTTTACTTATCCAAGATCCCGGTAATCAACGATGACGGATTCCCACAGTGAAGAAGCCAAAGTTGATGTGCCGCGCGTGTAACTCCCACATACAACAATTGTCGAGATCGTATGTCCGGTCCATATGTTGAAGCATCTGCATCCGCGATGATGACTGAGTCGAATTCCAGGCCCTTTGTCTGGGTGATATCTGTAACTTCAATACCAGGTGTGAATGTAAACTCTTGATCTCTGATTAAACGCAATTGAGAAAGATCTGTGCGCTGCAAACCATCAAACAGCTTCTCTGCAGATTCCTGAGTCCGTGTCAGCACGGCCACACTGGCCAGTGGTTCGCGAATAGACAGGTCTTTCAATGTGTCTGCAAGAAATGCCACCATTGCACCACGTTCCTTGAAACGGAAAACATCAACCGGAGCACCATGTCGTGTTGAGTACCAAACTGTATTTACGCTATGTTCGCCAATAACTTTTTTTGCAACTGTCATTATTTCATGAGTAGAACGGTAACCAATTTTTAAAGGAGCCAGGGCAGTCACATCTGGTTTTGAGCCATCGGGTAATGTCAAATGGCCCAGTGACTCTTCCCAGGTTTCATGTTTACGTCCAACCATAATGCGCTGATCCAAATCTCCTGCCAATGTAACACTGGGAAGATTTTCCGGAGTTAAACTGACTAATAGCTGAAACTCAAGTGAACCAAAATCCTGAGCCTCATCGAGCATCAAATGCGAATATTGGAGAGGCTTGCCGTTTTTACGATTCAAAGGTCCCAACAGCAGTTGATATAGTAAAAGCAAGAGAGTATCATCTTCTTCATCAAGCAAGGATTTTTCATCTGTGAAATTCAAATCTTCGTTAAAGAAGTCTTCCGTTTGTTCGGTCAACGAAACCAGATCTGACTCTACAATTTCTTTTGATTCCTGACGCTTTTGATATTGTCTGACTGCCCAAGACCAAACGCCGGTGAGTTGAGATTCATTAAATTCACCAGGTGCAAGCCTCTCAACTGTCTCAAATAACAATTCCCGGTTGACTAGACAATCATTCCAAATTTGAGTAGTTAATAAATGTGGGGATTCCATTAGCTCAGGGAATGCCTGTTCTAATGCATTTTGGAGTTGTTTTTCCATTCTGGCACTGGAAAGCTGTGGTACACCTTGAATTGTTTCTTCACCTTTTGACCAACCTGCCAAATTCTGCAGGCGTGGAATCAGAGCTGTATCAGACATTGCATCCCAAGCCTTGAGCAAAATTTCCAATCCCTCGACTTTGGCTAGTTTATCCTCAAACAGTTCGCGGAACTTTGTTGTCCGGTTTTGTATTTCTTCACGGTAGTATTTCAACCACAACGGATGACGCTTAAGTTCGATCACATCCATCGGAGTGTTTTCAGCATATTGAACCGGTAATTCGGGCAGCATGCGGATGCGCAGTCCGGACAACCATTTATGATAAGTACGTGGTCTTGCGCCATGAACGCCCAATGCAGGCAAGACCCTGGACATATAGTTTGCCAAAGCCGGTCCGAAAACAATCGGCAGGACAGTTTTTGGTTTAAAGTATTGAGGCTTTTTTGACATCAAATATGCCAGTCTATGAAGGGCAACGGTGGTTTTTCCAGAACCGGCACCTCCCTGTATCAGAACAATCCCGTATTCAGAATGTGTTATTACTTCGAATTGCTCAGGATCCACCAGCGCAGTAATTTGCCGCAGATGCTTGTCCACCCTGTAACCGGAAAAATTGAGGTCTGTTGTTTTTCCATTGCTGCTTGTATATTTATCAGGTGGTTGTAGTTCATCCAGGGTTTTGTCCTGGCCGGTTTCAAGCTGAGGTGTTTTATNACTNACCAGGTGCCATTTATTATGTTTAGTTGGCTCTGTAGATAAGTCTTCAAGTACACCTCCAGGCCAGTTTATTCGCATAAGAATGCCGTTCTCAATCAGCAGCATTCTTCTCGTTATCAACTCACCTTCCAATTCGCTTTCACCAATATCTTCAACGTATTCATCGCCTTCATGATAGCGGTAAAAAATCTGACTAATTGGGGCGTTTTTCCAATCAACAATTGGACAGGGTAAGTGTGTGGAAAAGCAATTCTGATTTCCTATCAGCAAATCCCGTTCTCGTTTGTTTTCACGCAAACGGATATGTGCAAAATATGGAACATCCTGGTTAAAGCCAAAAGCAGCATTGTGTGAATCCTGTTGACTGTGAAGTAATACCATCCTTTCCATTTGCGCCATAACCGCAGGCACATCTTCGGGCAAAGTATCTGTAAGGGAATCCCGCAACTCAATGATATTATCCAAATGCAGGTTACTTATATTCCTTTCTTTATCTTCAGCAGCAAGCATAAGCAGCCCTTGTTTTACAAGGAGCAGAAGTTGTTGTTCTTCCTCCAAAACCTTTGCTTGCTCCGGGGATAAATTCTTATTTTTTTTCATTTTTTCCACTACTCGCTTACTCTCAGAATTTTGGCGCCCAGAGCATTAAGCCGTTTGTCAATTGTTTCATATCCACGGTCAATCTGGTCAATATTATGAATTTCCGTAATGCCTTTTGCACCAAGTGCTGCAATCAATAAAGCCATTCCTGCCCGAATATCCGGAGAAGAAACCCTTGCCCCTTTGAGTGGCGTAGGTCCTGAAACAACTGCTCGATGCGGATCACACAGAATAATTTGTGCTCCCATTTCTATCAGCTTGTCTACCCAAAACAAACGGCTTTCAAACATTTTTTCAAAAATCAAAACCGCACCGGAACATTGTGTGGCAACTACTGTCATAATACTGGTTAAATCTGCTGGAAACCCCGGCCAGGGTGCATCATCAATTTTTGGGATTCCTCCACTTAGATCCTTCCTGACGATGAGTTTTTGTTTTTTTGGTATAAGCAAATCGTCGCCTTCAACCTGAATTTCTACTCCCAGTTTTTCAAACATTAGTTGAGTCATACGTAAATATTGCACTCCGGCATTCCTGATGCGCAATTCACTTCCAGTAACAGCGGCCAATCCAATGAAAGAACCAACTTCAGTGTGATCCGGCTGAATCGTGTACTCTCCTCCACTCAATCCGGACACGCCTTCAATGACCAGTAAATTACTTCCTATACCTTCAATATTTGCTCCCAGCAACTTCAGGAAATGACACAGTCCCTGAACATGTGGTTCACAAGCCGCATTGTAAATATTTGTTTTTCCCTGTGCTGTAACTGCAGCCATGACCGCATTTTCTGTAGCCATGACGCTGGCCTCATCAAGATAAATTTGTGTTCCTTTTAAACCAGAGGTCTGCATCTGATAAAACCCATTTTCATTTAGATCAATTCTGGCACCAAGCTTTTCCAGTGCCGAAAGATGGGTTTGCACAGGTCGTAAACCAATTCTGTCTCCCCCTGGAGCAGGCAAAACAATTGATTTCTTGCGGGCAAGAAGGGGCCCTGCAAGGAGGAACGATCCACGAATCCTAGAGGCCTGAGTTGAATCAGGATTGGCAGATTGAAGATTACCGGGATCAAAACTAAATGAATGTTTATCAATTTGCTTTACTTCTACACCTAGACTTTCCAACAGTCCGCGCATAATAGTGATGTCAAGAATGTCTGGAACGTTATGTAAAATAACAGGTTCTTGTGCCAGTAAAGTTGCAGCAAGAACAGGGAGAGCCTCGTTTTTGTTGCCTGAAGGAGTGATGCTTCCAGAGAGAGGAATTCCACCATGCACTACAAATTTTTCCATTTAAATTTATTTAAATATAAGAGTTTTTAAAGTCTTTTAATGTTTTGATTGAACGTCCAGAAAGTCAGCTATTAACAGTCCACGTAAGTTACGCAGAATAAGGTACATACTATTATTTGTTAAAACTCCTTTGTTAAAAACCCAAACCTCGAACAGTTTATCTCATTTCTGTGTAGTCACTTCCTAAGTGATGTCGTAAACGCTCCAAATTACCGGGAATTGCTGTTAGTGTCATTAAAATGCCCTCCTCCTGGTAATCAATGTTGTCCACCCTGCTCAATTCGTAAATATTAGCTAACTTCTGTGAGTGCTGATAATCCAGACGAATTGTCATTGTTTTCATTCGTTCATTAAAAAATAGCAGTATCTGTTTTCTTAATTGTTCAACAAAAGCTGAATTTTTTTCCAATCCGTTTTTTCCTCCATTTTCGCAGGAACCAAATACTGCTTCCGGAAAAGATTTCTNCAAGATCAGTAAACGTGTAGGAGAGATCCGGTCTATTTTGTTAAATACTTTAATAATTGGAATACAGGCTGCGTCCAAATCTTCCAAAACCTCAGAGGTTGTTTGCAAATGTTCTTCGATGTTATCGTCGGCATCAATAACCTGCAGCAGCAGATCTGCATCTCTCACGGTGGCTAATGTGGAACGAAAAGCTGCTATTACTTCATGTGGAAGATTACTGATGAAACCAACGGTATCCGAAAGCAAAACTTTGGGTCGAGAATCCTCTTCTAAAAGACGCGTTGTCGAATCGAGCGTGGCAAACAAACGGTCTTCAACTAACAAACCGGAATTGGTGAGCGCATTCATTATAGTGGACTTTCCGGCATTGGTGTAGCCGATCAAACTCACCTGCAAACAATTGGAGCGTCTTTGCTTCTGAGTGTTGCGTTCCTTTTCTACACGTATTAACTGACTTTTGTAACGAGTAATTCGCTGGCGCAAAAATTGTCTGTCTTTTTCAATCTGCTTTTCACCTGTTCCTCTTGATGCGCCAATTCCTCCACGTTCCCGGTCAAGATGTTTCCACAAACCCACTAAACGTGGTAATAAGTATTCAGACTGAGCCAAGCCTATTTGCAGCTTTGCCTCACTGGTACGGGCATTTTTTGCAAAAATATCTAAAATTACCTGGGTACGATCCAGCACTTCGCAGTCCAATAATTTTTCTAAATTTTGCGTTTGTTTAGGACTAAGTGGATTGTCAACAAGTACTGCATCCACCTCATCAATGTGTATTCTGGATTTAATTTCAGTGAGCTTACCCTTTCCAAAATAATATGCTGGATGTATTTGTGTGCGGGCCTGAACGATTTGTCCGGTGACTTTCCCACCGATAGAATAGACAAGTGATGAGAGCTCGTCCAGTGAACTCTGGACCTCTGAATTTGATCTATGTGGTAACTGCAGCGAAACAAGTAATGCGCGGTCCCAATTTTTAAATAATCTGCTATCGCTCAAATAACCTCAGGATATTTACTAAAGTAGTGTTATATTATCGGGCAGAATTGTAGCATATAATTAGGGTAAATGTACAATGAAATCTTTTGCGCGAAATCAACAGGGTTACCAATAATTATGATCAGCATTCCATCTANTTAGAATTCNGTGAGAAAGCCCACTGNAATTCTAATGTGTAAAGAATCNGTTGTTAACATAGATTTCANGCATTTCACGCTTTAGTGTTTTACCGGCAATATTTCGCGGAAAATCTTCAAGTACTTGTACATCAGCCACACGCTGAAATTTTGCGTCCACACGTTGATTGATCCAGGTTTTTAAATCCTCTTCAACAACATTTTGCTCTTTATGAAAAATGACAGCGGCAATCGGGATTTCTCCCCATTTTTCATCAGGAATTCCAAATATTGCAACTTCTGAAACCGCCGGATGTTGGATTATTACTTCCTCAATATCTTTGGGATATACATTGACACCTCCGCTGATGATCATGTCTTTAACACGATCCACCAGGAAAAGGAAACCGTCCTCATCAATAAAACCCAAATCTCCGGAATGAAGCCAGCCGTCAACAATAGTTTTTTTTGTTAAATCCGGACGTTTGTAATATCCGGGCATCATCATTGGACCACGACCACAGATTTCTCCAACCTCATCAGGTTCACATTCTTCGCCGTTTTCACGCAGAATTCTGATGTCGATAAATGATGGGGCAGATCCGACAGATCCGATTTTGCGCAGGGCATCGTCACGATCCAATACGGAAAAGAAACCTTCAGTGACACCGTACAATTCGTAAAATATTCCCGGCAGTACTTCATTCAATTTGTGTTTGTATTCCAGCAGCAATGGAGCACCTACGTTCTGAAGCATTTCCAGCGAACCCAGTTTTTCCGGCATAANTTCCGGATGATTGAGCAGGGCCATTATTTGTGCGGGTACCATGACGATGTGCGTTACTTTTTCTTCCTCAATTGTCTTTAAAACTGCTCCTGCATCAAAGCTGTGGTGTAAAATATAAGTTGCTCCCAAATACATCCATGGCATCAAATCCAGCATTGCTCCGTTAAAAACAATCGCTCCGGCATGCAGCACAATGCTTTCCGGAGACATACGCCAGGCTGAGGCGAAATGGGTGCAGTAATTCGCACGGACATAATGAGTGTGAATAATCCCTTTAGGCGCACCGGTTGTACCACTTGAATACATGATGTTGTAGATATCACCATCCACTATTTTGGCATCCGGCGGCTCCGTTTCTTCTGCTCCGGAAATAAAATCCGCATAAGACTTAAATCCGGAAACTGTAAGTCCACTGCTGTGCCTTTTGCCGTCACCAACGAGTATCCAATGCATATTTTGAATAGCTGGTAAATCTTTTTTTATGCTCTGCAATGTTTCTGCAAAGGATGCATCTGCAAAAACAATCTCTGTATCAGAATCACGGAGCAGTGTCGTTAATCCGGAAGCCTGCAGTAAAGGACTGCCTGGTACAATCACGATTCCGGTTTTGGCTGCAGCCCAGTAAAGCAGCATCAATTCTTCACAGTTTGGCAGAACCGTCGCCATTTTTTGCCCCTTTAGAATGCCGGCAGCCAGCAAGGCATTAGCCAGCCTGTTTACACGAATATTAAGTTCGCAGAAGTTTAATCGTTCCTCACCGATAACAAAGGCAAGGTGCTTGGAACGGTAACGGGCATGTCTTGGCAGTAAAGATCCAATGTTCATTTGTTTATTATTTTCTGTGTTAAAAAAAATATCTAACAGGTAATTTATAGTGATGTGATAAATAACATAGACTCTTTGCACTTTCAAGTAAAAGCTGGAATCATCAATATGAGGTTTAGTAAACTTGAAAAAAACACTTCAGGACAAGAATCAATACTGCCCTACAAAATGAAAAAGAATAACATACATTTCAAATGTTTCGTAATTCTGCTGTCACTGTTTTTGGCAAGCTGCAGTATTTTGGGAAGTTCACGGGAAAGGGGGATAGCTGCAGTGCAGCCTCCACCAGAAGCTCCTTTGCTGGCAGAAGTGCTGATGCATCTGCAATTGGATTATGTTGAGCCAGAAAAACTTGATCCTGAAAGCTTGCTTCAAGGCGCATTGACAGAACTTGGGCGGATGATTCCGGAAGTAACAGTTGTACCTGAATTGCAGGATAAAACTTTGGGTCCAGTTTTGAACATAAGTTTTAAAACCGAAAAAACTCTCTTACCGGTTTCAAAAATTGCAGGGCTGTATGATTTGCACATTGCCTTGCAAATGCTAATGAAACGCCTTTTAGAAATGAATCCTCAACTAACACAGTTAAAAATAGAGCAGATGTTCGTTCGTGGGATATTGAATCAGTTAGACGCCTATTCTGTTTTTCTGCCGCAGGAAATTTATAATGAATTCAACATCAATATTGGTGGTCAATTTGCCGGAGTTGGTCTGGTTGTTGGAACACGAGATGATCAACTGACTGTAATTGCACCAATGGACGGCAGTCCCGCAGCACTTGCCGGAATGAAGCCGCTTGACAGAATTGTGGCAGTTGACGGAGAAAAAACTGAACACATGACCCTTGATGAAATCCTTCATCGTCTGCGGGGAAATATTGGAACACCTGTTACGCTCAGTGTTTTACGTAAGGGACATGCAAAGGCTTTGCAGTTTGAACTCTTACGTGAAGATATTCAGGTCGAAAGCGTCGAAACATATGATTTGTCAAGCAGCAAGCAAACTGTTAGTTATGTTCGTATAAAAAATTTTCAAATTGACACATCCCGGGAACTTAAAAATAAGCTTGGTTCTTTGAACATGGTTGATGGAGTGATTTTGGATTTGCGCAATAATCCCGGAGGATTGCTGGAAGAAGCAATTCGAGTCAGTGATTTGTTTTTGCCCGGGAAAAAACGCATCGTAAGCACAAAAGGGACTGTCGTTTCCTCAGTCCATGACGCAAAACAATTTTTTGCTGCAGAACATTTATTGAACATTCCACTGGTTTTGCTGATAAATCGAGGGAGCGCTTCTGCTGCAGAAATTGTTGCTGCTGCCTTAAAACAAAATGAGCGTGCAATTGTGATTGGCGAACAAAGTTTTGGCAAAGGTACAGTTCAAACACTTTGGGATTTAAAAGACGGTTCAGGACTGAAATTAACCATAGGAGAGTATTTAACACCTTCCGGACGCTCAATTCACAATATAGGTGTCATGCCGAATCTGCGGCTTATTCCTGTTACTGTTCCAGAGCTCAAGAACGGGGAAACAGAGCTTGGCAGACAGGAAATTTTCACTACCGAAAAACGGTTCGGTCTGCTTTCAGATTTTGATGCAGAAAACAGGG
>JGI12037J13215_1000027_pt1 | contig 21352 bp, 20 predicted proteins | sample DeeseametaMP0556_FD_13215 | JGI IMG/M metagenome (IMG submission 13215) | reverse complement strand
CGGTCAGCAGCGGCACTAATTCGCGCTGCAACTTGAAACTTGCAACTTGCCTGCCCTACAAGCCCTGAAGAAATTCCAACTGATCCGCCAGGCTGATATCCCGGGCTTCACCCTGATAGATATCGAAATGGCCCACCGGGTAACGCTTCACTGTCGCGTTCGCCATGGCGGCAGCAGCCTTTTCGGCGGCGGACGCCGGCGCCACGGTGTCCGTCTCACAAATCAGCACCAACGCCGGACAAGTCACCTTTGCCGCCTGGGTCACTGGCCGGAACATGGGCAGAACCAGTCCAATGCGGGCAGCCACTTCATTGGGAACTCCCGCCGGCATCAGCGCGGTATAGCCGTCGTAGGCATCATGACTGGACATGGCGGCCAACTCACCGGGCTTGCCGGCAGACGGCAACATGCGCGGTCCGAGACCCAGCATGCTGCTGGCCACATCCCAGAGGCCCAGGCCCGTCATTTTCATGGCCTGCCCTGCCCCCGCATAACGCATTACCTCCATCACCGAGGCCAGACCATCCATCATCGGACACTGGGCAATGATACCGGCCACATCCGGCTCCCGCCCCCCCGTAACCAAACCACCGGCAAAAGACGTTCCCCACAACACGATACGCTGGTTGTCCACGTCCTCTTGCTTACGCACACAGGCCAGCGCCGCCTGCCAGTCCGCCACTTCCCGGTTGGGCAACAACACCTGGCGGGGCATGCCCTCACTCTCACCGAAGTGCCGGTAGTCGAACAGAAACACCGCATGGCCGGCGTTCAAAAAAGCATCCCGGAATGGCGCCAGCCCACAGTCCTTGGTAAGACCAAAACCGTGGCCCATGACCACAGTCAGGAAGGGACCGTCGCCTTCAGGCAGATAAAGATCCCCGCGGCAGGACTGGCCATCGCTGACAAATCGCAGTTCACGCATTGTGCTCATGGAAACTCCTTATTGGTTTGCCGTATCGCCAACCTGTCCACACCCACTGTGGGAGCGTCGCTCGCGGCGCGAAAAGCCGTTGCGAGAAGCGAAACCCTGACATTCCGGGTTTAAGCAATTTGATCTTCGAAACTCGTTTCTCGCCACTCGATACTCCGGTTATCGCACCTCAACCCGCACGGTACAAAGCCCGACGTTTCCGGCAATTTCGATAATGATCCCAGCCCTTACCCGGCGATCGCCGGGGCGATAAAGCGCCACTCCTCGATGCTCTGTCCCAACACCAGGAAGTGCGGATTGAGAATGTCTTCCTTGTTGTACTGCAATGGCTCAAAGACGGTATTGACCACAACGCCACCGGCAGCGGTCACCACTGCGTGGGCGGCGGCCGTATCCCATTCGCTGGTGGGCGCCAGGCGCGGATAAATGTCCGCACTGCCTTCCGCCACCAGACACAGCTTTAGTGACGACCCCATGGAGGCCCGCTCCACCTCGCCCACTTCCTGGCGGATAAAGGCTTCCAGTTTTTCCACCGCTTCCCCGCCGTGACTCCGGCTGGCCACCATCACCACCGGCGTGGTGCGGGCCCGGCACTGGATCGGCTTGCGCTCGCCCTTTTCCTCTTTAAAGGCACCGACACCGCGGCCGCCCAGATAGGTCACCGCCGTTACCGGCACATGCACCACACCCAGTACCGGGGTATCCCCTTCCACCAGGGCAATGTTCACGGTGAACTCGCCGTTGCGCTTGATGAACTCCTTGGTGCCATCCAGCGGGTCCACCAGCCAGAAACGGGGCCAGTCCTTGCGCTCGGCATAGGCAATACCGCCGGATTCTTCAGAGAACACCGGAATCTCCGGCGTCAGCGCCTGCAGGCGCGCTTCAATGATCTTGTGCGCCGCCATATCCGCTTCCGTAATCGGCGACTTGTCATCCTTGGTTTCCACCCCCAGGTCGTCACGCTCGTACACCGTCAGAATGGCATCACCCGCTTCACGGGCAATCTCGGCGAGCGGGTCCAGCAGGGTATTAAGGTCGGTCATCGGTTCTTCCATTTCTCTATGTTGAATTCTGGGTGGAGTTGAAAGTTCAAAGTTTAAAGTTCAAAAGCGCGAAGACAGCCCATCATTGATGGCGGGGTTGGTGCTTCGCGCTGCTGAACCAGGAATGTGAAACGCGGACGAGGCATATATCGGATGGCCCAGCCCTCACCCGCGCTTTTCAACTTTAAACTTTCAACTTGCAACTATCTTTTCTCCAGCAGCCGCTTGGCCATCAGCAGCGCTGCAATCACCCGGGCTTCTGTCACATCGTCCCGCTCGATCAAGCGGTCCAGATCCGACAGTTTCCAGGTGAGCACTTCCAGCTCTTCCGGTTCGTCCCCCGGCAGGGATTCTTCGTACAGGTCTTCGGCCAGCACCACCTTGATACGGTGACCCATATAGCCGGGCGACAATGTCATGTCCTTCATCAGGGTGAGTCGACGAGCACCATAACCGGCTTCTTCCTTTAATTCCCGGTTGGCGGCATCCCGCCAGTCTTCGCCATGTTCGTAGGCCCCCTTGGGCAGGGTCAGCTCGTAACTTTCCGTGCCGGCGCCATATTCACGGATCATCACTACCGTGTCGTCGTCCAGTAACGGCACCATCATCACGGCGGCAATGGGCGGGGTACGCAGGCGTTCATAGGTGCGCTCTACCCCGTTGCGAAAACGCAGGTGCAGCTCTTCAATTCCGAACAGCCGGCTTTTCGCCACCAGTCGGGTGTCGAGAATCTCCGGTTTCTCATCCATAATTGGTAACAGCTCTCGCGGCATGCAGGTTCATGTAGAGGCCGAAGACTAACCCGAATACGCAGGAAATTCATGATTGACTGGCATTCTGTCGACACCGTGTTACTGGATATGGACGGCACCCTGCTGGACCTGGAGTTCGACAACTGGTTCTGGCAAAAACATGTGCCCGAGTGCTACGCCCGGCAACAGGGGCTGGACCGGGCCGAGGCCGACCGCATCATCCACGACTGGATCACCAGCCATCTGGGCACCCTGAACTGGTACTGCCTGGACTTCTGGACCGCGGAACTGGGCCTGGAAATCGCCCGGTTGAAACGGCAAGCCGGCGACCGTATCGCCATCCGCCCCGGCGCAGACACCTTTCTGCAGGCCCTGAAGGAGTCCGACAAACAGGTCATCATGGTCACCAATGCCCATCGCGATGCCCTGGATTTAAAGGTGGAGCGTACCGGCATCGACCGCTATTTCGATGAGATCGTCTCCAGCCACGACTATGGCCATGCCAAGGAAGCCCAGGCGTTCTGGCAACATTTGCAGCGCCACCTGCCCTTCGACCCGGCCCGTGCCCTGCTGGTGGATGACTCCCTGCCGGTACTGCATAGCGCCCAGCTCTATGGCATCGGTCAGCCGGTGAGTATCCTGCACCCGGATTCCAGCCTGCCAAAGCGGGATCACACCGACCCCTTCCCGGCCATCGATGATTTTCTGCAGGTATTACCTTGAGAGGAATGCCATGAGCGAGAGCGTTCGCATCGACTCCTGGCTGTGGGCGGCCCGTTTCTTCAAGACCCGCAGCCTGGCCAAGGCCGCTATCGAAGGCGGCAAGATCCAGATCGATGGCAGCAAGGCCAAACCCAGCAAGAATGTGCAGCCCGGACAGACCATCGCCATTACCAAGGGCACGGAACATTTCGAGGTCGTCGTCGAAGGCTTGAGCAGCAAACGCGGCCCCGCCAGCGTGGCCCAGACCCTTTATCAGGAAACCGAACAAAGCCGCCAGCGGCGGGAACAGAGCAGTGAACAGCGCAAACTGGCTCGGGCCGCCACCGCCGCACCGGACCACAAGCCCAGCAAGAAGGAGCGCCGGGATATCCAGCGTTTCAAGAGAGACAACCTGGAATAACCGCCAGGCGCCCCCATTAATAGAGCGACTATTAAAGGCACCGACAGCTGTCAGGACTTAACCATGCAAGACCACAAACAACGCTTTCTCTTTCCCGACTCCGATATCCGCGGCGAACTGGTGCAGGTAGAAAGCAGTATCACCCGTATTATTGAAGGGCATAACTACCCCCTGGCGGTACAGGGGCTGATCGGCGAAGCCGTGGCCGCCGTGGCCCTGCTGGCCAGCACCCTGAAATTCAAGGGACGTCTGGCATTGCAGGCCCAGGGCAAAGGCCCGGTATCCCTGCTGCTGGCCGAATGCACCAATGAGGGTGAGCTGCGCGCCCTGGCCCGTCACAGTGACGGCCAGGACTGGAGCCAGGGTGACATCCAGACCCTGATCGGTGACGGCAACATGGTGATCACCATCACCCCGGACCAGGGCAAACAGTACCAGGGCATTGTTCCCCTGGCCGGTGACTCCCTGGCCCAGTGCCTGGAAGCCTACTTCCGCCAGTCCGAGCAGCTCCCCACCCGTCTTTGGCTGGCCAGCGGCAACAACCGGGCCGCCGGCCTGCTGCTGCAGCGACTGCCCAACCAGCTGGCCAGCAGCGACGCCAACGCGCAGATGTGGGAGCACCTGGAAGCCCTCGCTGGCACCCTGAAAATGGAAGAGCTGCTCAACCTGGACGACCAGACCATCCTTCACCGGCTGTTCCACGACACCCCGCCGCAACTCCCCGAGGCCCAGGCCCTGCAATTCGGCTGCACCTGCTCCCGGGACCGCAACCGGAATGCCCTGATCTCCCTGGGCAGCAACGAGTTGCAGATGCTGCTCGACGAGGACGGGGAAGTGACCCTGACCTGCGATTTCTGCCGCAACCAGGAGCGCTTCGATGCGGTGGATCTGGCGGAGATGATCCGGGAAAGCAATTAATAGTGAATAATGAATAGTTAATAACGTCGCGGAATTGGCATTTGGGTTCTGGGACACCAGAGGCCGCGCCCAGCACCTGGGCGCGGCCTCTGGGCTTTCAGGCCATGAAATCCAGGGTCGCGATGCAGTTAGCTATTAATTATTAACTATTCACTATTAATTGCCCTTAGCGCCGTGACCGCCCGGTCCAAGGGGGAATCGCCACTGATTTCCTTTTCTGGCATAATCGCGCGCCTGTGCTGACTGGAGGTTCCATCCCCCGGTCCCTTTTGGTCTTGCCCGGTGGCAGTAACGGGCACGAGACCGGCACTGTTATCCGCAATGCGAACCAGAGTTTCGGCGCCCATACACGCTGAAACGGCACGGCCACAAGCCCAGGAATGACCATGACCGACCCGATTGTTTATAACGACCTCAGCCCGGCCCAGCTGGTAGAGCTGGCAGTTCAGCGCAACGAAGGCCGCCTGTCCGACACCGGCGCCCTGGTAGTGGAAACCGGTCATCGCACCGGCCGCTCCCCCATGGACCGCTACATCGTTGACGAGCCCAGCACCAGCGAGCACATCCACTGGGGTGCCATCAACCGCGCCTTCCCCGCCGACAAGTTCGATGCCCTGTGGGATCGTGTCAGCGTTGCCGTGGCCGACGCCGATGCCTTTGTTTCCCACCTGCATGTGGGCGCAGATACCGATCATTACCTGGCCGTAAAAGTGACCGCGCAGACCGCGTGGCACAACCTGTTCGCCAACACCATGTTCATCCGCCCGGAGAAGTACAACCCGCGCAGCAAGGAAGAGTGGCAGATCCTGCACGCCCCGCACTTCCAGTGCGAGCCGGAGCGTGACGGTACCAACTCCGACGGCTGTGTGATCCTCAACTTCGCCCAGCGCAAGATCCTTATCGCCGGCATGCGTTACGCCGGTGAAATGAAGAAAGCCATGTTCTCCGTGCAGAACTTCCTGCTGCCGGAAAAAGACGTGCTGCCCATGCACTGCTCCGCCAACGTGGGCGAAGACGGCGACGTGGCCCTGTTCTTCGGCCTGTCCGGCACCGGCAAAACCACCCTGTCCGCCGACCCCGCCCGTTACCTGATCGGTGACGACGAGCACGGCTGGGGCAAGGACGTGGTCTTCAACATCGAAGGTGGCTGCTACGCCAAGTGCATCGACCTGAGCCAGAAGAACGAGCCGGTGATCTGGGACGCCATCAAGTTCGGCGCGGTACTGGAAAACGTCATCATCAATGACGAGACCCGCACCGCCGACTACACCGACGTGTCCCTGACCCAGAACACCCGTGCCGCCTACCCGCTGGAAAACATCGACAAAAAAGTCGAAGCCAACCGTGCCGGCGAACCCAAGCACATCATCTTCCTGACCTGCGACCTGACCGGCGTCCTGCCGCCTGTGTCCAAGCTGTCCAAGGAAGCGGCGGCCTACCACTTCCTGAGCGGCTACACCGCCCTGGTGGGCTCCACCGAAATGGGTTCCGGTGGCGGCATCAAGAGCACCTTCTCCACCTGCTTCGGTGCCCCCTTCTTCCCCCGTCGTGCCGGCGAGTACGCCGAGCTGCTGATCAAGCGCATGGAAGAATTCGGCTCTACCGTCTACCTGGTGAACACCGGCTGGACCGGTGGCCCCTACGGCGAAGGTGAGCGTTTCAGCATCCCCACCACCCGTGGCGTCGTGAACGCGATCCTGTCCGGTGAGCTGGACAATGCGGAAACCGAGCACCTGGACATCATCAACCTGGACGTGCCCAAGAACGTTCCCGGGGTGGACAACAAGCTGCTGCAGCCCAAGAACACCTGGGCCAACCCGGAAAACTACGAGGCCCGCGCCCGCGATCTGGCGGAACAGTTCGAGAAGAACTTTGCCGAGAAGTATGCGGACGTGTCCGACGAGATCCGCGCCGCTGGCCCCAAGGCCTGATCCGCAAGGATCACTGAAAAAGCCCGCCACCGGCGGGCTTTTTCATTGCCGCCCGGTGGGCAGACCCGCCCACCCGGGAAGGCAAAAAGGAAACACCTGGTCTGGACTTGTTTACCACAAAGGCTAGACTGCACCTCCGGAGCCATGACAGCCGTCATCGTTCCCTGCCCCACAAGGGCTCTGCCTCATTGATGAGCCACTGAGTCCGCAAGCGGCACTCCGTGACTCCTTTAACCCGGACCTGTTCACCGCCAAGGTGGATATGATTGACTGGCAACCCCGATGGGTTAGCCCAACAGGAGCCCCAATGAGCAAACCCAGAATTGTTGTCGTCGGCGGTGGCGCCGGCGGCCTGCCCCTGGTGACCCGCCTGGGCCGCAAGCTCGGCAAATACGGCCACGCGGACGTAACCCTGGTGGATTCCTCCAGCATCCATGTCTGGAAACCGCGTTTTCACGAAGTCGCCACCGGCGCCATCGATGCGGACCTGGATGCGGTGGACTACCGCGCCCACGCCCAGCTGAACCATTATCGCTTCGAGCCGGGCACCATGACCCGGGTGGACGTGCAGGCCCAGACCCTGACGCTGGCCCCCCTCCATGACAACCACGGCTCGGAAGTCCTGCCGGAACGGCAACTGCCCTACGATTATCTGGTGCTGGCCACTGGCAGTCAGAGCAACGATTTCGGCACCCCCGGGGTGCGCGAAAACTGCCTGTTCATGGACAGCCGCGCCCAGGCGGAGCGTTTTCGCGAGCGCTTCCTGAATGCCTGCCTGCATGCCAACTACGAGGGCAAGCCGGTCTCCGTGGCCATTGTGGGTGGCGGTGCCACCGGCGTGGAGCTGGCCGCAGAACTGCACCATGCGGTGTCCATGCTCAACTTCTACGGTCACGAAAAACTGGATCGCAAACACCTGCAGGTGGACGTGATCGAAGCGGCACCGCGGATTCTGCCGGTGCTCAGCGAGCGGGTGTCCGCCACCGCCACCCAGCGTCTGGAGTCCCTGGGTGTCAAGGTACGCACCGGCGTCATGGTGGCCGAAGCCACCCCCGACGCCCTGGTGCCCAAGGAAGGCGACCCCATCAAGGCGGACCTGCTGGTATGGGCGGCCGGGGTGAAATGCCCGGACTGGCTGGGCCAGATTGAAGGCCTGACCACCAATCGCATCAATCAGGTGGAAGTGGAGCCAACCCTGCAGGCCAAGGGCCACAAGAATATCTTCATCATCGGCGATGCGGCGTTCCTGATCCCGGAAGGGGAAGAGCGGCCCATCCCGCCACGGGCCCAATCCGCCCAGCAGATGGCCCAGCACACCGCCCGCAGTCTTCAGCAGCTGATCATGAAACGCGAACCCCGACCGTTCCAGTACAAGGACCATGGCTCGCTGGTATCGCTGTCCAATTACAGCTCCGTGGGCATGCTGATGGGCAACCTGAAAGGCGGCAACTTCTTTGTGGAAGGCTGGCTGGCGCGGATGATGTACATCAGCCTGTATCGCATGCACCAGGCCGCCCTGTACGGCTGGCCACGCACGATCATGCTGCTCATCGCCGGGCGCTTCAACAAGCTGGTACGGCCGAGGTTGAAGCTGCATTAAGGCAACACTACGTAGCACCTGTAGGAGCGCCTCTTGAGGCGCGAACCCGCGTGTGAACGCGGAAGAGTCAGCATAGCGGCCAACCGCTCCAGAAGGGATTGTTGCTTTCTGGAAGTGCTCCTTCGCTTAGGCTCGGATTCGCGCCTCAAGAGGCGCACCTACAGGTGCGGCGTAGAGACACCGGTAGTTAGCGACCACCGCAACCGATACACTCCCTGCTACCCCATGGAAGACGGTGGCAACGATGAAAGACACCTTTCTCTACTGGTTCGGCATTCTCAAAAACACCCTGCGCCTGTGGCTGGAAGCCAACGCTGCCAGCTATGCCGGGTCGTTGGCGTTCTTTACCCTGTTCTCCATTGCCCCTGTCATCATCCTGGCGGTGAAAGTGATTTCCCTGGTAATGAGCAGCGAAGCCGCCATGGCGGAAATTCTCGGCCAGCTGGAAGCCACCGTCGGCCCCGCCGCCACCGAAGAAATCCGCAATGCCATCATGAATACCCGGGCCCCCAGCCAGGGGATTCTGGCCGGGCTGCTCAGTCTGACGGTGATGATTATCGGTGCCACCACCGTGTTCGCCCAGATGCAACGCTCCATGAATGCCATCTGGGAAGTGGTGCCACGGCCCTCGCGCAATACCGTGGTGGCCCTGATCAAGAGCCGCCTGCTGTCACTGACCGTGGTGGTATCACTGGGCTTTGTGTTGCTGGTATCCCTGCTTCTCAACGTGGCCGTACAGACCCTGATGGTCTACGCGGAAAACTGGATTCCCTTCCATGCCAGCGTGGCCCTGGGACTGGAGGTCATGGTCTCCATTACCGTTATTGCCCTGTTGTTCGGGATGATCTTTCGCCTGCTACCGGATGTGGTACTGAGCTGGAAAGACGTGGCCCCTGCCGCGCTGATGACCGCCGTGCTGTTTGCCATTGGCCGTGCCCTGATCGGCTTTTATCTTTCCCACACCGCCACCGCCTCCACCTATGGGGCCGCCGGTTCGCTGGTGATCCTGCTCATGTGGGTGTACTACTCCTCCATGATCCTGCTGCTCGGCGCCGCCTTCAGTCGCGCCCACAGTGAAGCCCGGGGGCGGATTATCCGTGCCCGCTCCACCGCCGTACGGGTCCGCCGGGAAATACACGAAACGCCCGCCTAACATCATTTTCATGCCCCCTTCACAGCCGGATTGACACGGTAAGGTGTCAATCTGGAAAGGGGATCCCATGATAAAAACACGCTTTTTTCCCGTACTCGGCATCAGTCTGCTCGGTTTCCTGGCGGGCGGCTGCAGCGACAACACCATAAGCCAGGAAGTCACTGCCACTGCGTACACCCTGTCGGAAGCGGAAACCAAGAAGGGCAATGTGGGGCTTGCGGCCTGGGGCGATCAACTGGAACCCGGCATGAAGGCCATCGCCGTATCCCGTGATCTTATTCCCAAGGGCCTTACCCATCGCACCGAGGTGGAAGTGGAAGGCCTGGGCACCTATGTGGTGCTCGACAAGATGAACAAACGCTGGACCGACAAAATCGACATTCTCATGGCCGATCGGGCCGACGCCCGGGAGTGGGGCAAACAGACCGTGACCATTCACTGGGAGGCCCCGGAGGAAACCCCCTGAACCCGGCGGCAATTTTGCAATTCTCCCGATGAAACCCCGGCAGGGCCGTCGTAAACTGCCTGATATTGATGTCCCTGCCTCGGTTTCGGAGTTTCCATGGCCACCCGTTTTTTCCTGATTTCCCTGTTGCTGTTTTTCAGCCATCCCGCCCTGGCACTGGATCAGGAAAGTTTCGCCATGTGTATCAGCAAACTGCGCCAGGCCGGACTGGAAGCCGGGCTACGGCCCAGGTGATCAGCCAGCATCTGGATGATGTGAAACTGAATGAAAAAGTGGTGGAACTGGACCGCAGCCAGCCGGAATTCACCAGCAGTTTTGCCGACTACTTTACCCGTCGCGTCAGCGAGCAACGGATCGAAAAAGGTCGCGAGAAATACCGCCGCCATCGTCCATTGCTCGACACCCTGACCCGGGAATATGGCATCCCCGGCCATTACCTGGTGGCCTTCTGGGGGCTGGAAACCAACTATGGCGGCTACCTGGGCAATATCCCCACCCTTGATGCCCTGGCGACACTGACCTGCGAAGGCCGCCGCGGAGACTATTTTCAGGGCGAGCTGTTCAATGCCCTGCGCATTCTGCAGGCCGGTGATGTGGATGCTTCGCAGATGAAAGGCTCCTGGGCCGGCGCCATGGGCCAGACACAATTCATGCCGGCCGTGTTTCTCAAACACGCCCAGGATCACGATGGCGATGGTCGCCGGGATCTGTGGGGCAGCACCGAGGACGCCCTCGCCTCCGGCGCCCATTTCCTGCAGGCACTGGGCTGGGAACGGGAAGCACGCTGGGGCCGGGAAGTCCGGCTGCCCAAAGACTTCGACTACCAGCTCACCGGCTTCGGCAACAAACGCCCCCTCGCCGACTGGGCAGAGCTGGGCCTGACCCTGCCCAATGGCCAGCCCCTGCCGTCTGCAGAAATGGAAGCGGCGGTGATCGTACCCGCGGGCCACCAGGGGCCGGCCTTTCTGGCCTACCACAATTTCCGGGTGATCATGGGCTGGAACCGCTCCGAGTCCTACGCCATCGCGGTGGGCCGCCTGGCAGACCGCATCGCCGGCGCCGGCCCCCTGTCACAGGCACCCCCGCAGGCCCCCCGGCTTGACCGGGAGCAGGTCACCCGCCTGCAGCGCATCCTCAACGAACAGGGCTTTGACGCCGGCAAGGAAGATGGCCTGATGGGCCCCGGCACCCGCAAGGCCATCGCCCGCTACCAACAGGCCAATGATCTGGTGGCCGATGGTTTCCCGGGGGAAGAGGTGCTGACTCGCATCGGCGTCTACCCTGGACCCTCAGGGGAATAAGCCGGAGTTCGCCAAGCCTGACTACGCCATCCCCAGCACCTTGTCTTTGAGCACCGGCACGACCCAGTCAATAAAGGCTTCAAGGCGTCGGGTCATATGTTCCCGGTGCGGATACAACAGGGTGATGGGCATGGGGGGCGGCACGGCGTCCGGCAACACGCTGACCAGGCGGCCAGAGTCCAGATGATGGCGCACATCATAGTGCGGCACCTGTATCATCCCTAGCCCTGCCAGGGCACAGGCGATCATCGCTTCTGCGGTATTCACCGTGACACGGGACGGCAGCGGCACACTCTCCAGCCGGTCGCCCTGACGATATTCCCAGCTCTCCACCCTGCCGGTCATCGACGATACAAACGCCACAATGGGATGGGATGACAGATCCTTTGGGGTGGCCGGTCGGCCATACCGGGCCAGATAGGCCGGGCTGGCGCAATTGCAAAGCGGCAAGCTTCCCAGCGGCCGGGCAATCAGGTTGCTGTCTGTCAGCTCCCCCACCCGAATCACGCAATCCACGCCCTCGCTCACCAGATCCACCGCGCGGTCGGTGACCCCCATCTGGATATCAATATCCGGGTAACGATTCAGGAAATCCGGCAACGCCGGCGCCAGAATCCGTCGCCCCAGACGCCCGGGCACATTGATGCGCAGCTTGCCTTGGGGGCGGCGATCATTGGCCACAAATGCCCCCTGCAACTGTTCATAATCCTGCAACAGTGTCACGCCCTTCTGATAGAGAAAATGGCCCTCCTCGGTAACCTTGATGGCCCGGGTGGTGCGGTTCAGCAGACGCGCGCCCATCTCGGCCTCCAGTTCCTTGATGGCCGTGGACACGGTGGAACGGGGGATTTCCAGGCTCTCCGCCGCCCGGGTAAAACTCAGGCAATCCACCACCCGGACAAAGATATGCATTCTTTCGAGACGGTCCATGCTTTTCCATTGTTCGTTATTTTCGACATATGCTGTCAGCTTACACCGGTTTATGCCCACGCCAAGCCTGCCGACAATGTCGACACCTTAACGAGCAGGAGCAAGACTGATGACGGATTACGGATTCAAGGACAAGGTAGTGTTGATTGCTGGCGGCGCCAAGAACCTGGGCGGCCTGTTGAGCCGACAAATCGGTCGCGAAGGCGCAAAGGTCGTGGTGCATTACAACAGCGATGCCAGCCGCGCCGATGCAGAAGACACGGTCAAGGCGGTGAAAGACCTGGGTGGCGAAGCCTACATGACCCAGGGCGATCTGACCCGGCCGGCCAACGTGGAAGCACTGTTTCTGGAAGCCAAGGACAAGTTCGGTGGCATCGATGTGGCCATCAATACCGTGGGCAAGGTGTTGCGCAAACCGATCGTGGAGACCAGTGAAGAAGAATACGACTCCATGTTCGACATCAATGCCAAGTCCGCCTATTTCTTCATCAAGGAAGCGGGCAAACACCTGAACGATAATGGCAAGATCGTCACTGTACTCACCTCTCTGCTCGCCGCCTTTACCGATGGCTACTCCACCTATGCCGGCGGCAAGTCACCGGTAGAGCACTTCACCCGTGCCGCCGCCAAGGAATTCGGTGGGCGTGGTATCTCGGTCTCCGCGGTGGCCCCCGGCCCCATGGACACCCCCTTCTTTTACGGCCAGGAAACCCCGGAACGGGTGGCCTACCACAAGTCACAGGCCATGAACGGGGACCTGACCAAAATCGAGGACATCGCCCCCATCATCAAATTCCTGGCCACGGAAGGTTGGTGGATCACCGGCCAGACGATTTTCCCCAATGGCGGCTACACTACCCGGTAATGCCAGCCACATACCCCAGGCAGGCACATAACGTGCCTGCCGCTCTTTTGACTGGGAGCCGCCCATGCATACGCTGACTGTCATTCTCGGAGGGCTGTTGTTGTTCGCCGTACTGGCGCTGACCGCCCGCCTGATCCCCTGGTTGCAACACCACCTGCTCGCCGTCTTCGCCCTGCTCTGGTTTATCGCTTCGGCCATCAATATGACCGTCGGCATTGTCCACGCCGGGTATTCCTTTATGGCTGAGTTACCAATTTTCTTTGTGGTCTTTCTGCTGCCTGTTGCGCTGGCCTGGATGGTGAGCCATAAACGCCAGCGCCAGTGACGATGTTTCACCCTTCACGCCGGGCGTGGCATGCTCAAGCCAGTCCGAACAAGGGAGTCCGTCATGCGATCACTGATCACCGTTACCCTCACCGCTCTGAGCCTGAGCGCCTGTGCCGACAACGCCGCCACCCTGTCCCCGCAAAGCAATGACAGCGTTACCACCACAACACTCACCGATGGCCTGCACCACCCCTGGTCATTGGCGTTTGTTTCAGACAAAGAATGGCTGATCACGGAACGGCGCGGCACCCTGCGCCGGCTGGTGGATGGCACCCTGCAGGACGATCCGGTCAGCGGAGTACCGCAGGTGGTCGCCAAAGGCCAGGGCGGGCTGTTCGATGTGATGCCGCATCCGGATTTTGCCGACAACCAACGCCTGTACCTGAGTTATGCCAAACCCTGCGGTGACGATGGCGGCACCACAGCGGTGGGCTATGGCACTTACCGGGAGGGTAGCCTCAAAGACTTCCGCGATATCTACGTGGCAGAAAAAGCCTGCACCAATACCGCCAAACATTTTGGCGGGCGCATTCTGTTTGATAACGACGGCTACCTGTTTGTCACCGTGGGCGACCGGGGGGAACGGGACCGGGCCCAGGACACCACGGACCCGGCCGGCAGCGTACTGCGTCTGCACGACGATGGCCGCATCCCCGATGACAACCCGTTGGCCGACCAGCCTGGCAAGGCTGCCGCCATCTGGAGCTGGGGCCACCGTAATCCCCAGGGGCTGGCCCTGCATCCGCAGAGTGGCAAGCCCTGGCTCAACGAGCACGGCCCCCGGGGCGGGGACGAGATCAACGCGGTGGCAGCGGGCGTCAACTACGGCTGGCCGGAAATCACCTATGGCCGGGAGTATTACGGGCCCAGCATCGGTGACACCCGACAGGATGGCCTGGCTCAGCCCCTGCTGCACTGGACTCCGTCCATCGCCCCCTCCGGCATGGCCTTCGTGACCGGCGATCGCTACCCGGACTGGCAGGGTGACACCGTGCATGGCGCCCTGAAGCTGACCCACCTGAACAAGGTGGCCTTCGACGGCCGCAAGCCGGTCTCGGAAGTTCGCCTGCTGGAAGACGCCGGCAACCGGATCCGCGATGTACGGCAGGGACCCGACGGCTACCTGTATCTCCTCACCGACAGCAACAATGGTGCCCTGCTGCGCCTGGAACCCTGACCGGTTGCGCCCCGGCATCGCCGGGGCGCGACAGTCGCGTCTTACACTCAGATACAAAACCCGTGATTTGTCTCACCAAGTTGCACCGCTGTGCCAACAGACCCGCTATCCGCCCCCTCCTATCCTGATAAGCGAAAAGATGTATAACAAATCAGGATAAAACCATGCTCGCTTTCACTTCACGCCCGGCCTTGGGCCTGCTGGCAATATTGTTGTGCGCCTCTCTGCAACTCACCGGCTGTGGCGGCGGCGGGGGTAACAGCGCCTCACCCGGCACCCCCTCCACCCCTGCCAATGACGATACCCCCACTGGCAACACTGGCGGTGACGGGGACAGTAATGACGATGATGCCGGCACACCCGTCAATCTGAGTTGGGGCGAAGCCTACCAACGCGATGAGGAATACCCGAACACCGTCAACCTTCCCCAGCAGCTGATCACCATGCGCGATGGCATTCGCCTGGCGGCCACGGTGACCCTGCCGGCAGATGCCAGCGGCAACGCCATCGACGGCCCCTTCCCGGTGATCGCCACCTTCACCGGCTACAACCAGTTTCTGTCCAGCAGCCTGATTGCCGACCTGGACCTGGTGAAACACGGCTATGCCTATATCAATGTGGATATGCGCGGCACCGGTGCCTCGGAGGGCAGCTGGCAGGCCTTCAGCCAGGTGGATCAGGACGATATGGCCGAGCTGGTGGAGTACATCAAGACACAGCCCTGGAGTAACGGCCGGATCGGCATGAACGGCCCCTCCTACATGGGCATCACCGGGCTGCTCACCGGCGCCCAGGAAGACCCGGCCGTGCAGGCGATTTTTGCCGTGGTCCCCATGGGCGACGCCTACCGGGACATCGTGTTCTCCGGGGGCCAGGTCAACGCCGGCTTTATTCCCCTGTGGATGGCGCTGGTCACCGGGCTGGGCGTTATCCCCACCTCCGTGGGCTTCGAGAATGGCGATCCTGCCTACAGCCTCACCACCCTGCTTCAGCACCTGGAAGGTGCTCTGGTGGATTTCCAGGTGCCGGTGATTGCCGGAGCCCTGATTGGTGATGAGAACCGCTTCGACACCGAGTTCTGGCGTATCCGCTCCCCCCTGGAGCAAATCGACAAGATCAGTGCGCCCACCTTTGTGGTCGGCGGGCTAAACGATATTTTCCAGCGCGGCGAGCCGCTGATTTATGAAGGGCTCAAGGACCACACCACCGCCAAACTGCTGATCGGTCCCTGGCAGCACCTGGACGGCTCATCCGGTGCCGGCCTGCCCGCGGATGGTGTGCCGGACCTGGACAGCCTGCGCCTGGCCTGGTTTGACCATTACCTGAAAGATATCGACACCGGCGCCCCGTCCTACCCGCCGGTCACCCAGTACTACACCGGTGCCGAACGCTATGTCACCGCCGCCGACTGGCCACACCCCCAGGCCAAAGCGGAAACCTTCTACCTGCACGGCCAGTTCGGTCTGCCGTTGTTTGGCAAGATCAGCGGGGACGCTCCCACCAGCAACAAGCAGACCAGCCTGCTGCAAACGCCAGTCAACGGCCTCTGCTCCGCCAGTGCCAGCCAGTGGACCGCCGGCATTCTGGGCATGATCCTGCCGCCCTGTGCCGCCCAGGACAATGTGGTCAACCTGCTGGAAGCGGTCTATACCAGTGAGCCCCTGGAAGCGGACATGGCTATCAATGGGCCCATCACCGGACAGATCTGGGCCTCCACCACCGCCCTGGATACCAACGTCACCGTGCGTGTCAGCGTGGTCGGCAACAACGGCATTGCCCGGCCATTGACCCACGGCATTCAGATGGCGTCCATGAGTGCGTTTGATGCCAGTCAATCCCGCTTTATGAACGGCAAACTGGTTCAACCCTGGCACCCCTTCAGTGCGGAGTCCAAGCGCACCATCACACCGCTGGAACCCTTCCGGGCGGACGTGGAGGTGTTCCCCACCAGTGCCGTGATCAAAGCCGGTGAAAGGCTGCGCATCAGTGTGGGCGCCAGCGATCTGCCCCATGGCTTGAGCCCGGTCCGTGATCTGCTCACCAGCCTGCTGGGCGCCCTGACCCTCTACAGCACCCCGGCCATGCCGTCGCGGGTGAATATTCCGCTGGTACCGGTCGACGCTCTCTGACCCGCATCGTCACTGCAGAAGACATCACCAAAACCGTTGGCGCTTTGCCTGCAAGGCGCCAACGGCATCCGGATCAACGTGGCTCCCGGGACCGACATCCCGTTCGGTAACGCCAACTGCCTGAGGCTCCCTCGGGCAATGCCCCGATCATAAATGCCGTTTTAACCTGACCCTTGAAAGTCACACGCTCTCAAAGCCGAAACCCAAAAAAAAGGCCGCACACGGGTGCGGCCTAACGACCTGTTTCTGCAACTGCAGCGACAGGTTATCGGCATTCAAAACACGGGGTTTCCCGGTCAGGAATCAGCAATCAGATGAAAGAAAATCGTGCCAGTGAATCCCCATAGGGCTCACAGCAGAAACACATCATGGCGGGCTCTCCCAAGTCCGTTCGGCAATTCCGGTGATGTGTTCAGTAGCATGCGCTGCCCGGCAAAAACAGACTTTGCGCCAGCGCACATTCCCGGCCCGCAAATGTGGCTTTTTGTTATCCGTCGGTTCCTTAACGTACCCCGGCGGACAGGGATTCCGGTTGAACAAACTTGCCGGTAACCGGGAAGCGCACCTCCACCAGCAGCCCCCCGTGCTCATGGTTGGCCAGGCGGATCTCGCCGTGGTGCATGTCGGCGATGCGCTTGACGATGGCCAGCCCCAGACCGCTACCACTGAGAGTGCGCGCTTTTTCGCCGCGGGAAAACGGTTGCAGCAACAGGGGGATATCCTCTTCGCGAACACCCTTGCCGTGATCCCTTACGGTCAGGCGTACCACGTTGTCGGTAACGGCAGTACGTACCTCCACCGGTGGGGCACCGTACTTGAGTGCATTGCCGATCAGGTTGGCCAGCATCCGTTTCACGGTGAGTCGCTTGAGCATCAGGCGGGGCAGATCCTGCAGTTCAAAACGGATCTGTTCGGCGGGATACTTGCCGGCCACTTCCTGTATCAGTTCGTTGAGATTTTCCAGATCCGGCTGCTCGTCAGCACCATCGCGAATAAAGGAAATGAACTGGTCGAGGATGGCGTCCATGTCCTCGATATCTTCGATAATGCCCCGTGCCAGTTCCTCGTCCTGCATGAACTCCGCCGACAAGCGCAAGCGGGTCAGCGGCGTACGCAGGTCATGGGAGACCCCCGCCAGCAACAGGGCCCGGTCCCGCTGGGCCTGCTGCAGGTCGCTGGTCATGCGGTTGAAGGCCGCGTTCACCGCCTGTATTTCCTCCGGCCCGATGCTGGTGTCCAGTACCGGCACCGCTTCTCCCCGGCCCACTTTCAATGCCACCCGGGCCAACCGTCGTAACGGCAGGTTCAACCCCCGGGCAATCAGCAGGCCACCGATGATGGCCAGCAACGGTACCGTGACACCCCAGCCCAGCAGCAGGTAACGGTCATAATCGCGGAAGAATTCCATGGGCACCCGCAGCCACTGTCCCTGGAAAGAGGGGGCATTGACCCACAGCACCGGTTGACGACTATCCTCCAGCTTCACCGTAACCGGTTCGCGCAGACGCTCCTGCACTTCTTCCCGAAAGCGACTGACCACGGGCTGGGACAACAGCACCGTCCCCTGATGCAGATTGTCCGGGGTGGCCACCTCGATACTGGTGGCCCCGGCCAGCCGCTGGGCGAGCCGGGCATCCTCCTCACCGGACGAGGAAAACGCCAGCTCCGCCTGCAACACCGTCAGACGGGCATACTCGCGGATACCGGGCAGATAGGCGTTACGGGCAAAGAACCACAGGGTCAGCGCCTGGCTGATGCCGATGACCAGCCCGACCACGATGGCAGAACGGACAAAGGCCGTGCGGGGATAAAACTTCACTGGCGAGATTCCATGACTGTTTGAGCAGAGAATAACAGGTCGGACGTCGGAGGTCGGACGTCAAAGCCCCAACCATGAATACCCGGAAGCGCAAGAAGAATTCAGCCGGGATTCAGCCAGTAGGTACAGCGTCAGACATCCGACGTCAGACCACCACTCAATCCGGCACAAACACATAACCCACACCCCACACGGTCTGGATATAGCGGGGCTTGGAGGGATCGTCTTCCAGCAGGCGGCGCAGNCGCGACACCTGCACATCGATGGAGCGCTCCATGGCGGACCATTCGCGCCCCCGGGCCAGGCTCATCAGCTTGTCACGGGTGAGCGGCTCGCGGGGGTTTTGCACCAGGGCCTTGAGCACGGCGAATTCCCCGGTGGTCAGGTTCTGGGGATCACCATCCCGCAGCAGCGTGCGATTGCCCAGATCCAGCTCCCAGGGGCCAAAACGCACCTCACCTTCTTCCTTGCTGGGCGCGCCGGGCAATTCACGCACATGGCGGCGCAGCACTGCCCGTATGCGCGCATCCAGCTCCCGGGGATTGAACGGTTTGGGGAGATAATCATCGGCACCGGCATCCAGCCCTTCGATACGCTCCGCATCATCGCCCTTGGCGGTCAGCATGATAATCGGCATCCGGTTTTCCGCCTCACGCAAACGCCGGCAGATGGACAGGCCGTCTTCACCCGGCAGCATCAGGTCCAGCACCATCAGCGAATAGATCTCCCGGGACAGGGCCCGATCCATCTGCTCCGCATCACCCACCGCCTTCACCGCATAGCCTGCTTCTTCCAGAAAACGCTGCAGCAGACTGCGCAGACGGGCGTCATCATCGACGACGAGAATTTTATCCAGTTGCTGTTCTGTCACGGTGCCTCCACGTATCGCAGACTCTGATTTACGCGTTGTGGACTGAACGTGCAAGATAATGGCCCGGAGAGATTGTATAAAAACATTGCAGTCTGCGAATCTAACCGCTCCTCAAGGGATTGTGATCCCTGCAGCACCGCCGCCAAAGTAGGCATGAGAAAAAGAAATCGCTACAGTACGCGACAAATGAGAATGGCTATCAACAAAGGATTCCTCCCTTGCGAGACCGCCCGAAACAGATTCCCCCCGTGGCCCTGGTGATCCTGGGCACGATGCTCGCCATCGTGTTGCTGGCCATTTTCAAACCCTCGGCGCCCACCCGTGATGTGAGCGAGCGCCATGACCGGGTGCGCTATGTGCTGGCAGAGCCGGGCGCACACTCCCCCAGCATCCAGTTGTTCGGGCGGGTACAGTCGCCCCGCGCCGCCGACCTGACGGCGGTGGTGACCGCCAATGTGACAAGCATTCCGGTGCGGGCCGGCAGCAAGGTCAGCGCCGGGCAGTTGCTGATCCAGCTGGACGACACCGAGGCATCACTGGCCCGGGATCGGGCCAAGGCCAGCCGCGATGAGGCCGCCGCCCAATTGCAGACCACCCGCCTGCGCTATCAGAGTGATAGGAAGAGCCTGGCGCTGGAAAAGAAGCTGGCAAAACTGTCCGAAGACAACCTGCAACGGCTGCAGTCCCTGCGCGGGAAGAATCTGGTCTCCCAGACCCAGCTGGACCAGGCGGAAGAAGCCAAGGCCCGCGCTGAACTGTCATTGAGCCAGCGACAGCTCAGCGTCAGCGATTTCGAGAACGAACTGGCCCGCATGGAGGCTCGCCTGGCCAGTGCCGAAGCCCAGCTCCAGCAGGCCGAACTGGATCTGACCCGCACCCGGGTAGAAGCGCCGTTCGATGGCACCGTGACGGATATCCCGGTGGCACCGGGGGAACGGGTGCGCCCCGGCGAACCCTTGCTCAGTCTGTTTGCGGACGCCGAGCTGGAAGTGCGTGCACAGATTCCCGAACGGTATCTGGCCGCCGTGCGCGACGGTCTGGGCCAGGGCGAACTGGCCGCCAGCACCGAACTGGAAGGCCGCACCCTGGCGCTGAATCTCAAACGTCTGGCCGGGGATGCCAGCGATGCCCGTGGTGGCATCGACGGTCTGTTCGAGTTTGTCGATGGCGTGCCCGCGGCTGCCCTGGGCCGCCCGCTGACCATTACCCTGACCCTGCCGGCCCGGGATAACCTGATTGCCCTGCCGGCCACCGCCCTGCACGGCCTCAATCGCCTCTATGTCATTGATGACGACAACCGCCTGCGGCGCGTCCAGGCCGATATCGTCGGCGAAGCCATGGATCGGGAAAACGCGCAGCTGCTTCTCCATGCGCCCACCCTTGAAGGGGGCGAACGCATCATGACCACCCAGCTGCCCCAGGCCATTGTCGGCCTGCCGGTGGACCCGCAACCGGTGCCGGGCAGCAACGCCGATGGCGGGGAAGGTGATGTGACAGAGTCGCCCGCACCCCCTGCCACCGACAATGGCGAAGACAACCACAACGAGGGCCGTCAGGGTGAGTGAATCGCGGGGCCTGATCGCCAGCTTTACCGAGCACAAGGTCGCATCGAATCTGTTGATGCTGTTGATGGTGATGCTCGGGTTTCTCGGCCTCAACCGGCTCAATACCCAGCTGTTTCCGAATTTTGATTTCGACTACATCACCGTCACCATCCCCTGGCGAGGCGCCAGCCCGGAGGATGTACAGCGCTCCATTACCATCCCCGTGGAGCAGGCCATCAAGACCCTGCCCAACACCAAGAAACTGATCGCCCGCTCCCAGCAGGGCGCCTCGGCTATCTTTATCGAGCTGGAAGACGGCACCGACCTGGGCCTGGCCCTGGACGAAGTGCGCCAGCGCATCGACTCCATCCGCAACCTGCCCCAGGACGCGGAGCGACCGGTGATCCAGAAGATCACCAACTACTCCCTGGTCACCTCCATCATGGTGTCCACGGAAAACGGCTCCCTG
>JGI12037J13215_1000022_pt1 | contig 22059 bp, 17 predicted proteins | sample DeeseametaMP0556_FD_13215 | JGI IMG/M metagenome (IMG submission 13215) | reverse complement strand
ATTTAATTGAGTTACGTATCAAAAAATTGCTGCGCCGGATGGTTGCCACTCCACTAAAGAAGTCAGTTTTCCTGCTCTCGCACGGTTTGAACCGCATGTTTATCAGTGCCGCAGAACTGCTTTTGCTTTACGTTTTTGCACACTTCTATTTTGATATTACAATTCAGGGGAGTCTGCTGGCGCTGTCTTTGATTTTTTTGAGTGGATACAGTGCTTTTGCCGGAATTGCCGTTCTCATTTCATCCCGAGCAGAAAATACGCAAAGCGGCAACGGCTTGATTAACAGCGTGACCCTGCCAATGTTCATCCTTTCCGGAATATTTTTCAGTTACCACAACTTCCCGGACTGGCTCATTCCTTATGTTGAGGTACTTCCATTAACGATACTAACCAATTCTTTACGTGGAGTAATAACGGAAGGAATCGGACTGGCTCAAGCCATCCAGCCGGCTATTGGCTTATTTGGGATAGGAGGTGTTTGTTTCGCGCTGGGTTTGAGATTATACCGCTGGCATTAAGATGTGTAAGTGTTGAGTGTTAGGTTTTTCTTGAGGACCAAAGAGAGCACACTATAATTCAACACTCACACAATATGTCATTTGCTTTAAATATTCTGCAGTGCAATCCCGAATTTATGACGGATCATGCGCTGCAGCAGGCGGTCGTTTTCCAATCCTGCAAAACGGATTTCCGTTCTGATTATGTCACGAATCATCACCAGATCCTGTTCGGTCCTGCTCAACTCAATTTCATTATGCAGATTGTGATGCATCAAAGTTTCCAGCACATCCCGCCGTAAGCGGTTTTTGAGACGCTGGAGTTGCTGCTCCGTTATTCCGGTAAGGATACCCTCAATCTCAGACTGGTTGTGTCCCATCATTGAGAGCTTCAACCAGATGGAATACAGGTTCCCCCTGTTGTCTGCAGGAGGCTGCTGACCAAGTCCCGGAGGTACTCCAATCAACAAAGCTGCAAGTAAGACTACCAGAACCACCTTGGTTTTGAATGCCATTTTTCTCCTTTTTTCTATTACGATTTACGGCTTCAAAGAATGGATATTTTCCCGCACAAAATAACGGGAAACTCCGCCCTTCAACCTGTCATTTCGATAAACTAAGCCATCACAAACTGCGAAACCACACCATGCAGTACGCAGTTCTCCACAGGCGATTGTTCACAAAACCGGAACAATACGCTGTATTTGTTATGACAACAATTCATCTATTATTTACAAGAACATAAATCAGGACCACCCTGTGGACACACCACGCCCCATAGAGTTAAGCAGACGGAATCCCAGACAGAACTCTCCCTGCCATTCCAACGGAAAAGCAATCCAAACCTCATAGTTCGTTATCGACAGAACAGCCGGAAACTTTAAGATGAATATCGGGGAATATAAAAAGACAGGCGACACAGAAAGCGCCGCCCACATTATGCTGCTAACAAATTAGCGGTTGCTCTTGAGAATTGTTACCAGTCCGCCGTTGGGACCAGGAACTGCACCTTTGACAAGTACAATTGCTTCATCTGCAAGAATTTTAACAATCTTTAAGCCGAGTTGAGTTACTTTACTGTTGCCGTGTCGACCATGCATTTTTTTGCCTTTGAAAACACGGGCAGGGGTTGCACACTGTCCAATACTTCCTGTACCGCGGTGCCCACGGTGTCCATGACTGGCAGGTTGACCATGAAATCCATGACGTTTCATAACTCCGGTGAATCCTTTACCTTTTGAGTTGCCGGAAACAGTGATACTTTCTCCTTCAGAAAATAAGCTCACATCAAATACCTGTCCAACTTCTACTTCATCAATGTTCTCTACTTCAAATTCACGCAGGATGCGAGTTGGAGCCTGTGCCTTAAAATGCCCTTTGATTGGTTTATTTACTTTACGCTCCGGTATTTCTTCAAAACCGACTTGTACATGGTTGCAACCGTCTTTTTCCAGGGTCTTTTTTTGGACAACTGTCACAGGTCCGGATTGCAGAACGGTNACTGGAAGTGCAGTTCCGTCTTCTTCAAAAACCTGGGTCATGCCAATCTTGCGTGCTAATAGTCCATTCAACATGGAGTCCTCAATCTTAAAATTCTTTATTTTTTAAACGCTCATGCATAATCGGAGCGCTTTTTAATTAGTGAACATAGAATAATAAATGATTTATGAATGGAATACAAGTTTAATTTTATGAAGCATACATAATCCATTCATCCAGTGCCTGTTTCAAAAATGCAGTAATTATGAACATTTCACTAATTCACAAAATAACAGAAAGTCAAGCCCCAAGGTTCAACNTATTGCGTTCTGTTCTGTCTGTCGATATAATTGATTTCAATATTAACAATACTCACATTTATCTGTATTTTTCAACTCAATGAAGTTGTTCATCACCAACAAACAGAAACTTCTGCTTGCCGGCCTGTTTATACTAGGGGTTTCGTGCATGGTTGGTGTTGCAGGATATATTTATCAAATTTACTATAGCCCCATCATGAGCAGTGCTCCGGATGGTAATTCGGTTATCTTGATCCCTCGAGGTTCCACCTTTGACAGCGTTACGGCACGTATCAGAAAAAAGGGACTCCTGCCCTATCCCAGACTTTACGACTATTTGGCGGAAAAATTAAAAGTACATTCCAGAATCCAGGCCGGAGAATTTAAAATTCAACACAATTGGAATACCTCTGAGTTGCTGCAGTATCTGATTTCCGGGAAAAGCATCCGGCATCGCATTACCATTCCGGAAGGTGAAAATTATCTACAAATTGCAGAGCGCCTGCAGCTTGCAGAAATTGCAGATAAAGACGTGATCCTGTCCCTGAAAGATGATCCGGAGTTATTAGCAAAAACTGGAATTCCGGACATGACCACTCTGGAAGGATTCTTGTTTCCGGAAACTTATTTTTTTTCGCGGGTAGATACAGAGCGACAAATTTTATCAGCAATGATTACACAATACCGGCGGGTNTTTAATGCTGATTTTCAGAAGCGTGCCAAAGAAATTGGAATGAGCGAGTATAAAGTTCTTACACCCTGGCTTCTATTGTGGAAAAGGAAACTGGAGTTGATTCAGACCGACCAAAGATTGCTTCCGTTTTTCATAATCGACTCAAACGCAGAATGCGGCTCGACAGTGATCCAACAGTAATTTACGGACTGAGTGATTTTAATGGGAATTTGACTCGAAAGCATTTACGAAAACCAACTCCGTATAACACTTACACCAAATACGGATTACCCCCTACTCCAATTTCGAATCCCGGTCGAGCATCACTGCAAAGTGTGCTTTATCCGGCAGACAAAAAGTTCCTTTATTTTGTCGGACGCGGGGATGGAAGCAGCAAATTTTCAAAAACACTGCGGGAACACAATAAGGCAGTTTTGTATTTTCAGAAAAACCGCAAGAACCGTCAGGCAATGCGTCGCAAAGCTAAAAAAGCTTCCTCAAAGAAATTATAGTCCCATGTCCTCAGCCCAGTCAATTCAACTTGGTGATTCCTCATTCATTCCGTTATTGAAAATGCCGCCTAAAACCAGCAGTAAATTTGCCCTGCTTGGTTACTATATCCGGCAGCATTTGTTTTATTATTCTCTGGGAGTGGTTGCTATTTTAGGTACCAACTGGATTGCTGTCAGTATACCGGAATATGTGCGTTTAAGTATTGATTTGTTAAATAATGATCTCAAGTCAAGGCAGGATTTATTGTGGGAATATATGTTTATCATGCTTGGATTAGCACTTGTAATGGTGGTGGTGCGGACATTTTCCAGGATTCTTTTTTTTAATCCCGGACGTGCCATAGAGTGTCAGATAAAAAATGACATGTTCAGAAAACTGATGGATCTGCAAAAAAATTATTATGATAAAAATCCTTCAGGAAACATAATTTCCCGCATCAATAACGACATCACTGGAGTCCGTATGATTTGCGGATTCGGCCTCATGCAGGCCTTCAATATCATAACAGCGCTTTCAATGACGCCTTTTAAAATGTGGCAACTCTCACCAAATCTCACACTTTACTGCATTATTCCCATTATCATTGTTTTTACAGTAGTGCGCCTGGGTATGAATGTGCTGGTGCGTAATTTGAGGGCCCGTATGGAAAGCTTACAGCGTCTCTCCGGTTTTACTGTTTCATCTCTCTCGGCAATAGACCTGATTAAAACCCAGACAATGCGTGAATGGAGCACGAGGCGTTTTGAGAAAGAAAATCAGGACATGCTTCGACGTTCAATGAAAATTGCCTGGACCCGCTCTTTTGTGATGCCGATGTTAAGTAATTTAGAGCATTTTTTAAAACTCCTGGTATTGCTTGTTGGTGGAATCATGGTAATCGAAGAAGGCTTCACCATTGGTCAGTTAACTGCTTTTATTGCCCTGGTGGGACTGACCAGTATCCAGACTGTTTTGCAGCAGGACCTGCCTCGTGCAAACCTTATTTCACTTCCGGAGAAAAAACTTAAATCTCTTTTTGCAGAAGGAGGACTGAAAGTAAATAATTTAAGTTACCACTACCCGGAGAGCAAGAAAGATGTACTAAGGCACATAAATTTCTCCATCCATCCAGGCCAGGTAATTGGAGTACTGGGAAGAATTGGTTCTGGAAAATCGACCCTTGTCAACGGCTTGAATCGTTATTTGGACATGGGCAAGGGTTCCATCTATTTAGGAGACCAGGACCTCGCAACTCTCAGCGACAAAGATGTCCGTACCTGTATCAGAACTGTCACTCAGTTACCATTTTTATTTTCAGATACTGCAGAAAATAATATCAACTTTGCTCTGGAAAATGGGGATTCCGGTGACCGGGAATTGTTTCAGAAAATTTTGTACTCAGCAGCTCTTGACAAGGAAGTTGCACGTTTCCCAAAACAGGAAAAAACTGTGGTCGGCGAAAAAGGAATCATGCTTTCCGGTGGACAGAAACAAAGAATCAGCCTGGCACGGGCAATGATGGAACCTTGTGACCTGCTGATTTTAGACAATGTCCTTTCTGCAGTTGACTATGAAACAGAACGTCATCTGCTGAGAGAAATCCACAAACTCCTCAAACCGATTAATAATCAACTAGCCCTGGCAGGAAGCCTGCTTATCGTTTCCCATCGTGTTACATCGATGGAACATGCAGATTTGATTCTGGTTCTTGATGAAGGACAAATAGTGGATCAGGGACAGCATGCTGACCTGATTCAACGTCCAGGTTATTATCAACAAATGTGGGCACTGCAAAACGACCACAATTCCTGAACAGTGTTGAGAATACATCTCATTTCGAAACCCAACATCCAACTCTCAAAACTCGTACTTTCCTTTGCTCTCTCTCAAAAACGTTTCCAATCGACTCTGGGATAAGCAGATTCTCAAAGACATTTCCTGGTCCACAGAATTCGGACAAAGCTGGGCGATTCTAGGTCCAAACGGCGCTGGTAAATCAACTCTGATAAAAGTTGTACTGGGGCAAATTCCATATTGCGGTACCATCAAACGTCACCAGGAAATTGAGGATTTTGGCAAAATCGCACATGTTTCACTTGAGCAGCAAAAAATCTTGGTTGCCCGTGAAGAAAAAAAAGACCGCTACGAAGAATACAGCGGAAATGAAGAACATTTTTTAACCGGACAAGAAGTCATGGATCCGGAAGGGAAGCATCCGGAATCACTTCTCAAGATTGCAGAACAACTTGGACTTTCGTCCCTACTGGGAAACCCTTTGCGCTACTTTTCAAATGGTGAAACTCGTAAAACTTTGATTGGAAAAGCCCTGCTTTCTGAACCAAAATTGTTGATTCTTGATGAGCCTTTTGAAGGTTTGGACACAGAATCTGTTCTGTGGCTTAAAGGAGCACTTTCAGATCTTATTAAAAACGGATTAGCAGTCTGGTTAGTCAGTCACCGTTTTGAGGAATTAGTTCCGGAAATCACACATGTTCTTTGTTTGAAATCGGGAGAAATTTTTGCTCAAGGTTTGCGCTCGCAAGTTTTGATTACGGAAGTGATGGAGGGCCTTTATGAGAAAGCTGATCACAAAGAAACTAACTTAAAAACAAACGAAAACTCTGCAGAAATAAATGAAAACCTAATTCAAACTGACTTCTTTGAATCAGTACCTGAAAAAGACAGAAAGCACAGTCTTATCCGGATGTGGAACGTTAATGTTCACTATGGTGAAAAAGTGGTGCTGAAAAATTTTTACTGGTCGGTAGAACAGGGGGAAAACTGGAAAATTGTGGGTCCAAATGGATCCGGTAAATCGATCTTACTCAGTTTAATTTGCGGAGACAATCTACAAGCTTATGCAAATGAAATTTATCTTTTTGGGCGGCGTCGTGGTACGGGTGAAAGCATTTGGGACATTAAGCAGAAAATAGGATTTGTCTCCTCTGAGTTTCAGGTACGTTATCGGCAACCTGTTACTGCGTTGAAAGTGGTACTTTCAGGATTTTTTGATTCAATCGGTTATTATCAGCCAGCATCTGTAACACAAAAAGAAAGGGCACTCAGTTTGATGGAACTGCTGGAAATTACAAATCTTGCTGATCTTGACTTCACGCGTCTTTCGTATGGACAGCAACGACTTATCTTAATTGCAAGAGCAATGATAAAATCTCCACCTTTACTCATCCTTGATGAGCCCTGCCAGGGATTGGATCGTACAAACCGGAACCGCGTTTTAGAACTAGTTGACCTGGTTGGACAAAACACAACAACACTAATACTTTACGTAACGCACGCCGCAGCTGATCATTTAAACTGCCTGCAAAGAGAATTGTGCTTTGAGGCAACTCCCGAAGGCATTTTTCGCCCAATTGTTACATGAGTGTCTGCACATGGAATATCTCTGCTTCCCGATCAAAGGAGAGATGCAATGGCAAATCCTCCCACAAATGTGCCGATTGCACTGCCTAAATTTGCGAACATGACTACGAGTAAAATTCTGGTGATATTATTTTGCCAAAAACCTCTCAAATGTGTGATATCATCTGCAAGGCTTTCAAAATCCCGTACCTGAGGTTTACGTAGAAATGCTTCAACTAATCCTGCCACCCAACCTGCAGCAACAGCAGGATTGAGAGAAGTAAAGGGAGCTGCCACGAATGCAGTTGCAATTGTTATTGGATGGCCAAATGCAATCGCAGTTCCGAGCGCTGAAAGTGTGCCGTTGATCAAAAACCAGCGCTGAATCATTTCAATACTAACGTCCGTTTCAACAGTAAAAAATCCGTAAGCAACCAACCCTACAATCAGGGTTGGAATACCCCATTTGAGCCAGGTGCCAATTTTCCCGGGAGGAGGCACTGTCTCTAATTCAGCCAAATTATGTTCCCGCTCCAGTTCTGCCGTCAGTCCTTTTACATGTCCGGCTCCAACTACTGCCACAATCCTTTTGCCTTGAGCCAGTTTTATTTTTTCTGCCATAAACTGATCTCTTTCATCAATCAGAATACGTTTCATTTCAGGAGACTGTTCTGCCAGCATCTGCATTGCTTCAGAAAGTGCATCGCTTTCCTTGAGTTTTTCTATGTCTTCCTTGCTGATTTCTTCACGGACAAACAAACTGGCAAGAAGTTGACTCAAGACTTTCATTCTGCCCCAAAATGTCATCCCCCGCCAGGTACGCTGCAGGGTTATTTTAACATCCCTGTCTGCCAAAATCAGTTCCGCTCCAACCCGTTCTGCAGCATTTGCTGCTTCAAGCATTTCTGCACCAGGTTTTACTCCCAGCTGAGAACCCAAGCGTTTTTGGAAGGCAGTCATGATCAAATTTGCAAAAAGCAAAAAGGATTTACCTTCACGAACGACCTTATAAATGTCCATGTTTTTCCATTGATCTTTATCCAGCATCGCCTGATGTCGGGAAGAACAGAGTTCAATACAAACTGTGTCCGGCTTTTCCTGATCAATGACAGAGTTCACCTCATCCACACTTGATTGTGAAATGTGTGCAGTTCCGATAAGTAAGATTTGCTTTTCATCTAAGCTAATCTCATGTACATTGCCGGAGTAAGACATTTACTAAAATAAGTTTTAGGTTTTAGAATCAACAAAAGTCAATAAATAGACATTTAATTTTAAGCGAAACTAAACAAAGGCGCAAAATGTTTTTGCCATTTTTACCTCTGATTCTTGCTTCAGCAGGTTTAACCTTATTTTCCGGAGAGCTGGAACGAACAGAACCATGGTTGAATTTACCACTTGCCGTGAATCTGTCTCTCATTATTCTTTTCAGTTTTCTTCTGGCGCAAATGCCTCAATGGCTCCGGCAATTTAGCAAATTGAAGCGATTTCCAGAAGTCAGAAAAGGAAGCTATTCCTCAACAAAATTCTCCCGACCAAGAACCCTGATTTTGATTGGCTGGCTGGCTCTTGTTTATGGCGAACATTTAGATTTACGCATTGGTCATTTATTTAATAACATTACTGAAGCTGAATCGGTAAGTTTTGGTGTATTACTNCTGCTTTACTGGCTTGCTGACGCTGTAGCCGCAATTCCAGTTTATCAATGGAATGCTCATGGGCTTGAAGAAAAGATCAAAAAGTCTGTTCTGCACCTGCGCCTGCAGTTACCGGTGCTGGCTCTGATTATCATCCAGACAGTCTGGTTTTGGATTACCAGCAAGTTTCTTCTTTCCTTCACTTCAAACTGGAGTCTTATATTTGAATTGTTGTGCAGTTTAATCCTGATGGTGCTTGTTGCTCCAGTTGTTTTTGTGAAAAGCTGGGGAGCAAAAGCTATCGAAAACGGGAATGATTTTGAAGAAATCCGTAAAGAACTGGAAAATTCCCGGACACCGGTAACAGCAATTTTATCGTGGCCGGATTCGATAATGCCATACTCCACTGCAGGAGTAATTGGCTTCGTGCGTGGATTCCGCTATTTACTGATCAGCCCGCAACTGCTCAAATCACTTTCAGCAACGGAACTGCGAGCTGTAACTGCTCATGAAGCCGGACACTTACGGAAGCAGCATCTGCTTTTTTATCTGCTTGCATTTATATGTTTACTGGAGTTGTTTGCATTTGCAGGCAGTGCAAACTTATTGCTGACCTGGACAGGAGTTTTGGAGGTTTCAGGAATGCTGATGGGTGTTGCGTCTATTTTAAGCATTATATTGTTTATTCGTTTTGGTATCGGCTTTCTAAGCCAAAATTTTGAACGGCAGGCAGACTGCCACGCTTTTGAACGTCACGGAATTTCACCCATCTCAACTGCCCTCATGAAAGTTTCCCTGCTCAACGGAATCAATCCGGAACAGGACAACTGGCACCATTACGGAATTCAGCAGAGAATTGATTTTTTATCGATTTGTCTAAAAAAGCCGGAAATGCTACAAAAACATCACCGACGCGTGTTCCGGATTAAGTTGGTGTGCGCAGTATTGCTTGTAGGACTTCTTGGCGCAAATTATATGCTCAGTTCAGACACTTTAAAAATAAAGGTCCTTGCCTGGAAATTGGAACAGTCAGCAGATAATTGGCAACTGAAAGATGCTCCAATGCTGACAAAAATGGGTGACCTGCTTTATTTTCAAGATCAGAAAACTGAAGCAGAATTATGGTACCGCCGTGCGCTGGAGATGAATCCGGAGGAACCACACACACTGAATAACCTCGCCTGGCTTTTAACTGAAAAGCATAACAATGATAAGAAACGTCTCCGGGAAAGTATAGAGCTTGCTCAAAAAGCATCAACACTAAAACAGGCGGCATTTATCTGGGACACCTTGGCGGAAGCATATTTAATTAACGGAAAATACGAAGCTGCCGCTGATGCTGCACGCCAAGCCCTGAAGCTCGCAAAAGCTAAGATGGGGCTGACAGGGGACACAAATCCGGATTACTACCGGGAAAAACTTGAAAGAATTACGGGTCAATAGCAAAACTCGTCTTACTGTCCACCAACTGTTATATATGTTGAACTTATAAAAAATCAAAATTAGAAACTTGTTTTTCATTCCTATGAATAAGAGAAGCTATTATTTAAGATGTATACGAGTTCCTGAATTACAGATATCGATGGGAAATACAATTTTTCAGGAAGTTGACACACTATAAAAATTAATCCTTAAATAATTATTAGGAAGACATGCAAACATTGAAAATAAATGGGAAAAAATATCAAATAGATGTGGAAGCCGAGATGCCCCTGCTTTGGGTTTTGCGTGACGATCTGGGTTTGACTGGAACTAAATTTGGCTGCGGCATAGGAGAATGTGGAGCCTGTACAGTACATATCAACGGACAAGCAGCACGCTCGTGTAGTTTTCCGGTTGCTGCAGCGGTGGGCACCAAAATTACAACTATAGAAGGGCTTTCCCACCACAATAAACATCCGGTGCAACAAGCATGGCTTGAAGAACAAGTTCCGCAGTGCGGCTATTGTCAGTCCGGACAAATAATGGCCACTGCGGCATTGTTGGCAAAAAATCCAAAACCGACTGCTGAGGAAGTTGAGGATAATATCACAAATTTGTGTCGTTGCGGGACTTATGTCCGGGTGCGGCGGGGAATTAACCGCTCTGCAGAACTGATGCTGAAGCAAGGAGTTTGAAATGAAAAAACAGTCTTTCAATCGTCGAACTTTCATAAAAACTTCCACTTTTACCGGGGCAGGTTTGGCACTTGGATTTACTTTTGTTCCCTTGGTGAATTCAGCAACTGGTGGTCGAGTTTCGGTTTCAGGAGAAAAAGGTGCGGAACTAGGACTGTGGATTCGGATTGCGCCGGATGGAACCATTACACTGATTGCTCCCAGCTCTGAAATGGGGCAAGGGGTGAATACCTCACTCTCCATGATATTGGCAGAAGAGCTGGAAGCAGATTGGCAAAGTATAAAAACTGAAACTGCACCTGTTAATTCGGATTACAAAAATCCGGAACAGCCTATGCAACTCACCGGCGGCAGTAGCAGTATTAAGGGATTCTGGGAGCCACTACGTGAAGTTGGAGCGGCAGCACGGGAAATGCTAATAACGGCGGCGGCTCAAAAATGGGGTGTCAGCGTTGGGGCATGTAAGGCACAATCCGGATACATTATTCATCAAAAAAGTAGTCGAAAACTAGGTTATGGCGAATTAGTCGAAGCTGCCGGAAAACTGGATGTCCCTTCAGATCCAACACTAAAAGCTCCGGAAGAATATAGTTTGGTAGGCAAACCGGTTCCACGACTTGATCTTCCGGACAAGATCAACGGAACCGCCAAATTCGGAATTGATGTACGTTTGCCCGGAATGCTTTTTGCGACTGTCCGGCAATCTCCTGTTTTTGAAGGAACAGTGTTGTCTCACGACGAAACTGCAGCAAAAAGTATCCGCGGTGTGACAGCAGTTGTTTCAATTCCAAACGGAATTGCGGTAGTGGCAAATAATACCTGGCGTGCAAAAAAGGGTATGGAGGCACTGAATCCGCAATTTCAAGACGGGTTGACAAAGGGACTTGATTGTCAGAAGGTCCGTAAACAATTCCGTAAGGCACTTGATAACGAAGGAAAGGTTGAGCTTGATTCACCAAAAGTACTTGATTTGGAATATGAAGTCCCATACCTGGCTCATGCCACACTGGAACCGATGAACTGTACTGCATCTGTAACAGATAATTTTTGCGAAGTTTGGGCACCAACTCAAAATCAAGAAATGTCACTTGATGTCACAAAGGAAATCACAGGTTTCGATGAAGATCAAATCCGGATACACACCACCTTGCTCGGCGGCGGTTTTGGACGCCGCATTGAAATAGACTACGTGACACAAGCAGTTACAATTTCCAAAAATTTAGGAAAACCCGTACAGGTGACCTGGATGCGGGAAGAAGACATGCAACATGATTTTTACCGTCCTGCCAGCATGAGTCGTTTTCAAATCAGTCTGGGCAAAAATGGACTGCCGGAAAAATGGAAAAATCAATTAGCTGCACCATCGATTTTAAAAAGATATTTTGCTCCGCTGGGATGGTTTGGATTTGATCCTACTTCCACAGAAGGTGCGAAGGAACTACCGTATGCAATTCCTGATTTTGATTTTGATTTTTCAATGGTTGACCCCGGAGTTCCAGTTGGATTTTGGCGTTCAGTGGGAAGTTCCCACAATGCATTCTATATAGAAAGTGCTATCGACGAAGCTTCTCATTTGGCTCAACATAATCCGTTTGAATACCGACGCAAACTTCTGGCAGAAAAACCCCGTTACCTGAATGTTTTGGAAAAAGTGGCGCAAGATGCCAAATGGGGACGGAGACTTCAGAAGGGACACGGATTGGGAATCGCAATTCATAAATCGTTCGGAAGCATTGTCGGAGCAGTGATTGAAATTTCCTCGAATACATCCGGAAGATTGGAATTGCACAACGTGTGGATCTCTGTTGACTGCGGGAAAGTCGTCAATCCGGATATAGTTCGGGCACAGATGGAAGGTGGATTTATTTTTGGACTTTCAGCGGCTGTTGGCGAAGAAATTACTTTAAAGGCCGGACGAGTGGAACAAAGTAATTTTCACGATTACTCCGTTTTACGGATGAAAAGCACTCCGGACATTTCTGTCAGCATCATCGAAAGTGGTGAAGACATAGGAGGTGTAGGAGAGCCCTCTGTTCCATTGGCCGCTCCTGCTTTAGCCAATGCCATTTTTTCTGCAACAGGAAAACGTTGTCGTTCATTGCCGTTTAACAAACATGGTGTTAAGTTCGTTTGACAATAAAACTGTCTGTACCCGAAAATACCAGCCATTACCGCAATACAAGCAAAATGCCGCATTTATTAATAAATTGGAAGAGTTTTTTCTGTGTGATCTTGATTTTTTTGTGCGTGGTTGAAACTGCATTTGCAGGAAAATGGAGGCTCAGAGCAAGGGAGCATTTTGATACTGTAACGCTAAAATACGGTAACCAGATTGAAAAAGAAACAACTTCCGGAATTGGTCCGACAATAAATTTTTGGTGGGAAGAGGCTTATGAGAACTCATTCGGACTGGCTCTTGGTTTGATGTACATTGATTTTGCAAGAGAATCTGAAAGCATCGGCAGAGGACAACGTATGGAACTCTGGAAGCTTGGATTTGAGGGCAAACATGATCCACTCCAGGGAGATGGGGTCTTTTTTTGCGCTGGGGTATTTCAAAAAACCAGCTGAAAACCCAGGGATCTCTTGGCGAGTTAAAAGGAAATGGAGGATATTTAGGGATCGGCTGGGAGTTTCCTTTTGAAATTCTGGGGCTGGCTTTTGAGATTGCTCAAAGACAAATCAGCATGGAAAATAATTTATTCATTAAGACCTCCAGTCCGTCTATAGGCGTGCACTTCTACAAGCACCTTTAAGCAAAGTAAAAATAATCAGATGATTCTCTAAACAGCAGTGCGGGAATTAATCCCGCACTTAATACTAGAATATTCCCAATTATAAGATCATGAAACATAGCCCCATGATAATTGTGGGGACCAGAGCAGCAATCAACAATTTTAAAGGATTTACACCATGCTCAAAAAAGCGTCCAAGAATAGACTGACCCGCGGGATTCGGTGCATTTGCAATCACTGTTAGTCCACCTCCGGTCACAGCACCAGCCACCACTGCATATTTTGAGGCTTCGGCTAAGTTCGGTACCAATGTAGCCAAATAAGTTATCGCTGCATTATCATTGAATGCAGTCAAGATCGTCGCAGTAAGCATAAGGGGAACTTCAGCCAGAGAGCCCAGAACTGGTGCAATCCACCAGGCCTGCAGTCCTCCGTGAATAATCAGACCGCCCAGGAAAAAACCAACCATGATCGGCCCCTTGAGTTCCACCTTGTTCTGATGCGTTGCAGTGAGCGACATAAACCCCAGAAAAAAGAGCAACCCAGGAATAAACAATGCTGGATAATGTGCAGTATAAACTGTCCAGGCTAAAAAACAAAGGTGAACCAGCGTAACCCACCATGGAATTGTAGTTTCTCTTTCAGCCCACATGGCTTCAAATTCGTCATGGCTCATTTGACCCGGTTTAAGTTTTTGCACTTCAGGTGTGTGGAATTCCCCGCTTGCTTCCTTTACTTCATCCTTACCCATTTTGGCAAACTGTCCACGAAAGACAATGAAGTAAAGCACATTAGATATTAAAATACCCAACGCCGCCTTCCAACCGAAGTTAGCCGCCATGAAACCCATGCTCCAATCCCATGTAGTTGCAACCATCAGAACTGGTGGTGCGGCAAAGTGAGTGAGCGTTCCACCTACTGAGACATTGACGAAGAGCAGACCAATCGTGGCATAGGCAAATCCTGAGGAAGGCCTGTGCTTGTAAAATTGGTTAGCCAATAAAAGAGCGGCAATCGTCATTGCAGCAGGTTCGGTGATAAAAGAACCAAGCAGGGGAGCAATCAGCAAAATCGAAAACCACCAGGCAGCTTTACTGTGTCCTCCTAAACCCGCAGCAAGACCCAGTAACTGTTCTGAAACCTTGACAACCGGTCTCGTTGAGGCAATTGCCATGATTACAACCACAAACATTGGCTCAATGAAAACTCGGTCGTAGACCATGTAATTCTTAAATGTAGTCCAATCGAAAAAACCGATTGTGACAAACAACAAGGCAATGACCCACATTCCAAACACAACTTCAACTTCTCCCAGAAAGTGAAAAAGCTCTGCTTTGAAAGGAANGTCATGCTTGATTTCTTCTTCAGAAGCACCAGCCGCTTTCATCCGCTCATCATGCTCTTCATGAATCTGGTGTGCTTTGGCCGTCAACTTGTTGGCCATGAATGTGTGCAGAATGGCAATCAGAAAAATCAATGATACAACTAAATTGAACGGATTTGCACTAATGCGATGGGATAGTATCTCAACAATACTTGCTCCTTCCGGATCCCGGAAGCCTTCAGATCCGTGAACCTGATCACACCTCTCCGCTAAAAAATTCGGGGAACCATAATCTTCAGAGTAGCAGCTCAGAGGCACAGGAAAGGGGGTTGAATTACTTCCTTTCGATGCATATAAAGCTGAACTGATTAAGCCCAATATTAAAACTGTTACGAATATTTTTGTAAATCTATGCATAGTCTTCTCCGTTAAAGGGTTTGCACATTTTAATTTAGTACTTGAAAAAGCTGAATCACTTTCCCATTTTGACAATTAAGAGAAATCTCGACAAATTATTTTTTCTGTAAAGTAAAGATCAACCATTTTCAACATCTCAAAGTGGAAAAATATTTTTCCTGAAAGTTCTTTTACAGAAGTTATTGAAAAAATACAACATTTAATTAACTACAGATAAATCAGATTCCGCTCTGATAACTCCTGAAGAATGTGTTTCAAACTTCAAAATATTTAACCTGAGTGTTAGAGTCAGTCAGAGATTTCAACTTTGCTTTGATCCACTGACTGAGGATCGTGAACATCCTGCGGAATGGCCATAAAAGCCAGCCCCACAATGACCGTGGGAATGATTGCTCCCAATGCAAGCTTTGCAGGATTCACTCCACCGGGGAAAAACTTGGACAAAATGGATTGGCCTGCAGGATTAGGAGCGTTTGCAATCACCGTTAATCCCCCTCCAGTCACAGCTCCGGCAACTACTGCATATTTTGCTGAAATAGCAAAGTCCGGGACCAAAGTGCTCAAGTATGTAATTGCCGCATTATCATTGAATGCTGTCAGCACAGTAGCCATCAGCATCAGCGGTAAGTCACCCAGGGAGCCCAAAACAGGAGCAATCCACCAAGCCTGAACTCCACCGTGTGTTACCAAGCCCGCCAGGAAAAAACCTACCAGTAAAGGTGGTTTCAAATTGATATGGCTTTGATGTGCTTTGGTTGCCATTGCAAAACCAAGGAAGAATAAAAATCCACCTATGAAAAGCGGTGGATAGTGTGCATTCAAAACGGTCCAGCCCATGAAAAGAAGGTGTACTGCAGTGATCCATATTGGGATAGAATCTTCATGACGCTCTAAATCCTTTTCCATTTCTGCTTCTGCTTCAAAATCGGAAGCAAACTTGGAAAACTCTTTTTTAAACGCAAAATAATAAATTAAGTTTGAAATGAGAATTCCCAATAATGCTTTCCAGCCAAAGTTAAGGGTCATGAATGAAGATGTCCAGTCCCAGGGTGTTTTCACCATCAGTACAGGTGGGGCGGCAAAATTGGTAAGAGTACCACCGACCGAAATGTTGACAAAGAGGAGCCCGATAGTAGCGTAGGCTAGTTTACTGGAAGGTTTAAGTCGGTAAAACTGTTCAGCCAAAAGCATTGCGGCTATGGTCATAGCAGCCGGCTCTGTAATGAAAGAACCTAAGATTGGAGCCAAAGTTAAAATAGACAGCCACCACGCACCCGGGGAACTTTTTCCAATGGAGGCAAATTTCCCTAGAATCTGTTTAGCCAACTGCATTACCGGACGTGTTGCAGCCAAGGCCATAATGACCACTACAAACATTGGTTCAGTGTAATTTACTGTTTGTGCTATATAAATTTTGAAAGTGGACCAGTCATAAAACGAAATCGTTACTGCTGCCAAAACGATAACCCAAATTCCGAAAATTGCTTCCACCTCTCCAAAAAAATGCAGCATTTCAGCCATAACTGGAGGATCTTGTTCTATTTCTTCCTCGGATTTACCCGACTTTCTCATTTTTTCGGCATGAGTGAGTTCCATTTTTTTTGCAATGCCGGTGATTTTTATTGCAGCAAATGTATGCACAATAGCAAACAAAAAAATGAGTGATGCAAACAGATTGAACGGTGTATGTGTAATACGGTTCCCCAGAACAGCGAAAATATCTCCACTTTTAATCAAGTCTGCATCTCCATAAGAATCGAGTGGAATGGGGAATAGAGGTGAACTTCCAACGTCACCACCTGCAACGGCAATTACCGCTAATCCACCAATCATTATTAGTCCCAGCCAATATTTTCGAATCTGATTCATTAAACTAACCTGCAATTAGAAAGAATTTTGTACTTCACTGTTGAAAGCAAATGTATTGTTTTTTGATCCTGTCAAATTAAACAAGGAACGAGCAAATAACAAGCCACTAATTTGACGTGATTTTATTTGATAATTCTGCAATAATGCGTGATTGATTTCTCAACTTGAATACTTGTCTATTTAAATATGGCTAAAAAAAGAAAACAAAAAAAAACAGGGATGCTAAAGCGTCAAAAGGAAAAGCGTCAAAAGAAAATGATCCGGCGCCGCAAAGCAATGCCCAAGAAAAACTCTCAACAAGCAGGCTCTCCACAACAACTTGAACAACTCCTGAATACTTTACCCACGCTGGCATTTGAACCGGAACTGACGGATTTAAATATGGGTGAGGAGAAACTCCGTACATTGCTGGAAAGTGAACAAACAGAAATAGAAATAATATTGGAACTGCTGACTGAAGAGTTTATTGCAGATCTTGACCAGAGACTTGAACAGTTGGAATCAGCACATTCTGAAAAATCAATAAAATCTGTTTTGGCAAAAGCAACACGTCATCAAATTGCGAACAGTGACAAAATACCACACCTTTCTAACCCAGTACTAATTGCACTTTTCCTGAAAACACGTTCAGCAGTAGAAGGAGAAAAACTGGATCTAAACAGTTTGCCTGCAGCAATGGAAGAGTTTGATAAACGCAATCATGATTTTATTCAGGAGCTTACCAAACAAATGGAAGGTTCAGAAAAAGACGATTCTATTTTAGAAGCAGATGGAGAACTGCTGGATGAAGAAAAACCGGAAGAACGGACACCAGCAATCGAAACAGATGTTTATAATAAATTTATGGAACTAGTACCTGCTGAGAAACAAGAGCAGGTGGAAGAGGATTTGGAGGTTTTCCTGGTTGATTTTGAGCCACCACCCATTTCAGAATGGGACTCGGAGTTGATCAAAAATTTCCTGGAAAAATGGTTCCTGGAAAACGCTAACCCTCTGGAAGAAGATTTAGTGAGTATGCGGGAATCATTGTTGAGCCTGTTTAAGTTCCTAGCAAAAGAGGATTTACTCCCGGATGGTTTCCTGAATAACGTCTCCAAGAGTATACAAAATTCCTGAAGGACTTTTTCCGCCGGCAGGACAAATTGTTATCCGTGCTTGGATTCAAAAAAGAAAAAAATAAACTATGTCCAAACAGGAGATAATTGAACAAAGCAAAGAATCATCTCAAATATTGGTCTTGGATGATGAGCATAGTATCCGCTGGGTTCTGGAACGCACTTTATCACAAGCCGGCTATATTCCTCATCTGGCTGCGGACGTTCTGGAAGCAAGACCACTCCTCCAGAAACATCCGATCCGTCTCGCTTTTGTTGACATTAACCTGCCCGGAAAAGACGGTCTTTCATTCACCCGGGAAATTTTAAAAGAATTTCCGTCTCTGTTGACTATCGTCATGACCGGCCAGAGTACGATGTATAACACTGTTGAAGCAATGAAAGCCGGTGCTTTTGATTATGTGGCCAAGCCTTTTAACATTGATGAAATTGAAGAACTGGTAAAACGTGCGCTTCGAGTTCCGCTGAGTACTCCGGAAACTAAAAGAATAACATCCGGAAAAAAAGCAGACGATTTACTGGCCGGTCAAAGCAAAGTGATGCGCGACCTGTATAAGGCAATCGGTCGAGTCGCAGCTACAGATTTGACAGTACTCATTCAAGGCGAAAGCGGAACAGGGAAGGAACTGATTGCACGTTCCATTCACCAGCATTCTTTACGCTCCAGTCAACCATTTGTTGCAATTAACTGTGCTGCGATTCCTTCAGAGTTGATGGAATCAGAATTATTCGGTCACGAAAAAGGTGCTTTTACTGGTGCAACCGAACGCAAGCGTGGTAAACTGGAACTTGCCAGTCAGGGAACGTTGTTTCTGGACGAGATTGGAGACATGCCGATGAGGCTCCAGAGTAAACTCTTGAGGGTCTTGCAGGAAAAACAATTTGAACGAGTTGGGGGGCACGAGCTAATCACGACAAATATGAGAGTGATTGCTGCCACGCACCAGAACCTGGAAGATTTGATAAAAAATTCAAACTTCCGGACTGACCTGTATTATCGGCTGAATGTTTTTCCGCTTAACATTGCTCCGTTGCGTGAACGACGGGAAGATATTCCGGTTTTAACTGAACATTTTCTGCAGAAGGGAAGCAAAGAAATGGCTGTCGGACGCAAAGCAGTAGAACCCGAAGTGATGCGTGTGTTTGCTCTTTATAACTGGCCGGGAAATATCCGTGAATTGGAAAATACTGTCAAGAGCTTGATGATAACCAATGTCACTGGCACAATAATGTTGGACTCTTTGCCAAAAAATTTGTTCAGGCCTCAGCCTGTAACAGATTCTGGAGAAAGTCTTGAAGAGGTTGCATCTTTAAAACTGGAAGGACTGGTTCGGGATGCAGTTGAATTCGACAGAGATTCACTGTTGGCGGAAGTACTGCCTCAGGTAGAACGGCCGCTGCTGAAATTACTCCTTGAACAAACTAACTGGAACCAGCAAAAATCAGCCAGAATTTTGGGAATTAACAGAAACACTTTACGTAAAAAAATCGAAACGCTGGGTCTGAGGAATCAAAGAGATATTGAAAAATGAAAACAGGAACCTCCGCAACAATGTTTCAAAGGGTTTATGATGTTATCCTGGAACGAAAAAATTACTCTCCGGATAATTCATATGTAGCCTCCTTGATGGACAAAGGTATAGATTCCATTTTGAAAAAAATTGGTGAGGAATCTGCCGAAGTAATTCTGGCTACAAAAAACGAGAACAGGAAAGAACAAATACACGAAATTACCGATCTCTGGTTTCACTTGCTCATCCTGATGGGATATCAGGGGATTACAATAGAAGATATTTCACAAGAACTGAAAAAACGGTTCGGTCAATCTGGCTTAGAAGAAAAAGTACAGCGTTAATCATTTAACAATCAACACATAGAAACAGCAATGCCTTCCGTATCAAAATCTAGTTCAATTTCAACAAAAATTGCTCAGTCAAAAATCGGGGCCGTGTTTCAGCCCTTCAAAGTTCAAGGAATTCAGTCCCGGAATCGCATCCTTGCACCGCCAACAGTGGACGATCACGCGGATGTACATGGCAAAGTAACACTGGCAATAATCAAACACTACCGTTCTTTAGCACGGCAGGGTGCAGGTACGATAATTGTGGAGTCTGCCTATGTGACAAAGCAGGGGCGAAGTCACGTCAACCAGCTGGGAATTTCAGATGAAGAGCATCTTGAGGGTTTGGAAAAATTAGCCCAGGGTGTAAAAAAAGAGGGTGCCACTATCGGAATCCGTCTCAGTCACGCAGGTGCACAGACTTCTGAAAGTGCTTGTGGTGAACAGCCTGTGGGGCCTTCTGTGCTGAATTTTGGTCGGGATTTTGACATCAGCCGTGAATTCGATCAAGGTGATGTTGAAGAGATTGTACTCAATTTTGTGCATGCTGCTGAACGTGCAGAAGAAGTCGGTATGGATTTTGTTGAAATAAATGGAACTGAACAACAATTGCTGGATCAATGTTGTTGTATAAAACTTAACAATCGTGATGACGAATATGGTACAGCAAAGATTGAGAATCGTGTGCAACTGGCACTGGATGTAGTCAACTCTATCAAGAAACGTGAGTCGGTCAAAATTCCACTTAGTTATTACTTTTCCATCTTTGATAAAATTGATGATGGATTCAAGCCCAAAGATCTTAAAAAAATGTTGACATTACTGGAAAATGCAGGTGTAGATATTTTCCATCCACTCGCTATCCATGCAATGAATAAGTGTTTTGAAAACAAAGAACCTTTGTGCCACTGGTCAGCAAAGTATACTGACAAGCCAATGATAATTAATGGCAACATTAAATCACCGCAATTGCTCGNAGAAGCNGCAACACTCGGCTGCGCAGATTGGTTTGCGATGGATCAAAGTATTTTCGACCGCTTGCAGTGGTATCAATTTCTAAAAAGGAAAATTGATAAATAATATTCTGAGTAAACCAGAAAATGTCACGTTCAATTATCAAAACATCAAAGGCGCCTGCACCCGTAGGCCCTTATTCTCAAGCCGTAAGCTGCGGTAACATCCTGTATGTTTCCGGACAAATCCCACTTGATCCTGAGAGTGGAGAACTGGTTGGGAATTCGTTTGCAGAACAATGTCACCGGGTACTTTTAAATCTTAAAATAATTCTGGAAGCAGGAGGTTCGGGATTGGAACGTGTACTGAAAGTCACAATTTANATGAAAAATCTGGCTCAATTTGGTGAGTTAAATGAAATATACTCAGAATATTTTGATGTTTCTAAACCTGCACGGGCATGTGTAGAAGTAAGTAATTTACCAAAAGGAGCAGATGTTGAAATGGATGCAATTGCAGAAATTTCTTCTGTTAACTAATAATATTCAACAATAAAAAAATCAAACTGATGTCAGCATTAAATATAGCAATTGCCGGGTTCGGTACAATTGGCAGTGGTGTCGCACACGTTTTAGAACAACATAGCAAAGAACCTGATGCAACCATTAATCTCGTGGGAATTCTGGAAAGTGATACTAAGGGTAAATTTGCCAGGCCATGGTTCGAAAAAAGACCGGAATTGTTTTATGATAATCCGGATAAACTTCTTGCTGATTCACAGGTTAATGTAATTGTTGAGACCATAGGAGGAAGCGGATTTTCCCGTGAACTGATCACAAAGGCCTTAAAGAACGGGAAACATGTCGTTACTGCAAATAAGGATTTGATTGCGGTTCACGGTGCTGAACTGATGGCAGTCGCGCGAGAAAACGGACGTCATTTGCTTTTTGAAGCGGCTGTGGCTGGAGCAATTCCTGTTTTGCGGTTACTTAAAGATTATCTGCAAGTACAGGATATTCAGGGTATCCGGGCAATTCTGAACGGTACAACAAACTACATTCTAAGTGAAATGGAATGCAATGACCTTTCTTTTGAGACTGCACTTTCACAGGCTCAGGAATTGGGATTTGCAGAACAGGATCCGACAAACGATATCAAGGGAATTGATGCCCGTTATAAACTCGTAATTCTGACTTATTTAATTACTGGTCAGTGGTTTGCGCCTGAGCAAATCAAATTGGAGGGAATCGA